>Ga0307514_10000506_pt1 | contig 78759 bp, 84 predicted proteins | sample 16_EM_MG_FD_203088 | JGI IMG/M metagenome (GOLD analysis project Ga0307514, IMG submission 203088) | Populus trichocarpa ectomycorrhiza microbial communities from riparian zone in the Pacific Northwest, United States - 16_EM | ecosystem: Host-associated > Plants > Roots > Unclassified | place... | reverse complement strand
GATCCTTACCGAGAATCTTACCATACACATATACACGTACGATCACTCTGACCTCGTTTGCAACCGTATCCCTACCAGTATAATCTATTCTCTTACTTAGCCGGACGCTGGCATACGTGCCCTTACAGATACACTCTGAGGCCGTGATTGAGCGAGTTTGATGATTCACTTGGAGGCCATGATCGTGAGAACTTAGAGATGCACTCAGATGCTGTGATCAAGCGAAATTGAAGATGCACTTGCAGGCTATGATTGAGCGAGATTGGAGGAGGACTTGGAGGCAGTTGATCTGGAGGGAGGCGCGACGGCAGCTGAGACTCTATGCATTGGTTAATTTGTAATTGTGGGAATGTAGAGAGTTGAATACAACAACATCTGCCAAGGAATGAGAAACTGGCTGGGAGCAGGTGACTGTCGATTTTAAGATAATGCTGTACTTGGTGTATGCTGTACTCGGTGTTAACTCATTCTCATGGCATGGAGAGATAGAGAGGGATGACTTGACTTCGTGTTCTTAGGTGATGGTAGAGTTGAACACAACAAGGATAGAGATCAGAGGTGATGGGGAAAATGATCATGAGAAACTGCAACTGAAGAGAATGTTGTGTGCGAGTCAATTTACCATCCCGGATACAGCAGGTACGAGTCCCAATCTGGCGGGTAATTCAACCAATACGAGGTCTTTTAAACCCAATCAGGCAAGTCGTACTCCTGATTTCTCTTCTCCACTTGTATCCTCCATATCGTTTTCATCTCCTTCTTCATCCCCCATCTAGTGTTAGCAACAGTTCCGGGTTGGAACCGAACCGAAGGCCCCGGTCCGGGTCAGCAACCGCCAAGCAACCTGACCCGCTGACTCTTGGCGTGCCACAACCGGACCCGTACCCGCCAACCTGCGGGTTTTGCCCGGTCTGGCTAGACCCGTCAGTTCCAATCTCCGGTTCTGCATTTCGGGTTTCACATTTATGGTTGCATTCAGATATGCTGCTGATAATTGTACAATAGTGATATTGGTAAGGTGCGGTTCATTTTCAATGCATTGGCCGCCTTTGTAATCAAAATGTACAGATAAACGCACCCTCCCACAAGCTGAAAATGTGCGTCAATGGAGCGTCAACGATTGTGGGTCGTGAATCTTGGGTAATCTGGAGGGCAACAGATCTCACTCAGCCATCAACATAGTATTGGCTGCCTTTATAGCAAAAAGAGAACATGAAACCCTCCCTACCACATCTTGAAAATGCGCGTCAATGGAGCGTCAACGATTATTGGTCTTGCATCTTCGGTAATATAAGTGGCGCTTGATCAAAAGCCTCCACAAACAAGAAGATGGCAGCCTTTATAGTCAGATGAGTACGGGATATTCCCGCCACATCCTCCGGGACAGTAACAACGTATGTCATTTACAGAGCTCCCACTATGTATTCTTGAGCCTTTTAGCGTACAAAAGCTGTCAAAAAGATGTATATATCCCATAACAGCTAAATCGCACTGTGATTAACCATGATGGAAGGCCAACAATCGTTGACACTCCGTTGATGCACATATTCAAGATGAGGCACGTAGTGTTTCTCTTTTTCTTTTGCCTATAACAGCAGCCGACAATACGTTTATGCCTGTCTGCAACCTGTCGCACCCCATATTGCCCAAGATACATGACCAATAATCGTTGACGCTCCGTTGACGCTCATGATCAAGATGGGGCAGGGAGGGTATTCCGATCTGTTCTGCCTATAAAGGCAGCCAGAAATACAATTATGCGTAACAACGACGAAATAAATTGTTAATTCCCGGACTTACATTTTCAAGATGAGGCACGTAGTGTTTCTCTTTCTTTTTTGCCTATAAAAGCAGCCGATAAGTTGTTTATGACTGCCGAAAACTTATCAAAGGTGCGATTACAAAGGACGCAAGACCAATAATCTTTGACGCTCCGTTGACGCTCATTTTCAACATGAGGTAGGGAGCGTGTCGATATTATTTTTGCCAAAAAAGACCGCCAATACTTCCATTATGCATAACTAGGACAAAATGAATTGTTATTTGCCGGACTTACATGAACTAAAATTATTCACGCTCCATTAACGCTCATTTTGCCACGCGTATATCCACATTTTAGAATCATTTTAATTGGCGCAGTCCTTCGTTCACATTGTTCTGGCAGCCTTTCTAGCGTTTTCATTTACTTTGTTCTTGATCACTACATTGTTCTTTAATAATACATATAAATATATAATAATTGTCTCCAAAATCCCGTGCTTTTCAATCAATGCTCGGCATCACTTGCAGGTTCGCTCAATTGGCTGCTCCGATCTGTAAAATGGATGTCAGCAGCATTCCCACGCAGCAGATAGTGTACCAACCAGTGGATGTTCCTTCATCAGTCAGCAAAGCAGGATCCAAATCTGTATCGTGCTCACTATCCTGGGCAAAAGCATTGCCAGTAACAATTCCAGCACAGGGAAGAGCTGTATGTGAATGTGCATATCTGACCGGCAAATTAATGATTTGGGCATGTTGAGCCGCGGAACTGTTACCAGTTGGGGCGAGTGGAGTTTCGGGTAGAGGTGGCGTCCCCTGTCTGTGTCTGTTGGGTGGAGGTGCACCTGTTCCTTTGCATCTCCATCGTGTCTGCGGATTCTTGCTGTGCCTTTGTGGCAAGGAATGAATCCAGCCGTGTGGTTTCGACGAAGCATAGCCGGGTGTCTTTCTATCGCATTGTTCACATTTTTATGCCCAGGAAACTCAACAACCCGCTTCTTCTCCTCTCGAACCTCGGCCCGAGGTGTTTGAATGAGGAATTGCATATCCTCTATTGCGGCGCGCGAACATCCTTCTTTGGCCAGTATCGCCATATTCAAGGCCAGGCGCATGTCGGACTATTCCAACTGTACCCGACCTCCTTGCCTTGCCATGATAGCAGACATGTTTACAACCTACAACAAATTAGTTGCTGCTTGTAACGATGAGATTCGGCAAATATCTCAACCATGTACGCTTCCGTAGCCTCCTCTACCATGATTAACGCCTGTTTTGACCTCTCATGGGGATTTTTGTCTGGGAATTCTTCCGCGAAAATTCCAGAGCTGACGACATAGTGATGTTCGATTTCCCTGACTGGGCGGAACAATGCCTTCGTCGACCAGGGAGGTTTCCCATTATGGGCCGCAAGAAATTGGTCGCATAGCTCTCTACGTACATCCACTGTACGTTATACTATTAATAGACTGCCGTTTACCACGATATCCATATACTTACATCCAACTGCGTGCTGCTGCCTATTCTTGCTACTTCCAGTTTTCCGGATGATTTTTAAATGGGCATCCTGGGTCATATTTCTGGTGGCAGCATCGGCAGTGTCGCGGTGGAATAATTGGTGTCTGCAGTCTTGCTGTGTGCCAATACGTGACGTATTTAAGGTATCACCCGCCAATCGGCTTGATTTCGATCCGCTCACTGCTGGCTGGGGTGATTATGTTTCCATGATGTGCTGGTGTGGAATAGGAGAGGAGGATGATAACGAAAAGAAGTGGGAAGTCGTGAGGACTATTTACTAAGCTTCATGTCAGAATGGAATAACTAGCAGCCAAGATGTTGTATCTACTCAAGATGAATTCTGCTGCATATGGCAGCAAGTTGCAGGGGTTTCCCATTGCCCCGTGATGTGCAATAAGTAGGGCCAATGTGGAGTGTTTGTTAACAGGGATAAATCGCGGGGAACGACATCCAAAATCGCATGATTGTCAGACATAAATAGGTCACTGTACAAAGGAAAGAACGTCTGCTGATGTTTGTCTCAAAGAATGCCCAGGATATTACATGAAACTGACACTAGCAATCAAGTCATGATGTATGGTTAAACTAACTATTCCCGTTTCATTGACAGTCAAAAACTCGTTTTTGCTTTGTTCAGGATGAGTAAACATACCAACCTTGACATACAAGACGAAGCTTGCCTCCATATTGTCCATATCTTGCAACATCCAACATCTCGCCCAACAACAAAGTCAAGGCAAACAACCATGGTCAATGTTCCGAAAAAGTACTTTTCGCCACTTCCTGCAGGCAAATATGGCCAATCGCAAAAGCGCTCCACCTAGCGACGTCATCAAGCGAATGAAGGCAAGCGCGGCTTGGAAGCCAAGAGATTCTGTGCCCTTGGGGCATTTCGCAGCTTGCGATCCAAAAAGAAGCTTGTGGCTGAGAAACGACGAGAAACTCACTTCTTGAGATATGAACAGAAAGCAAAATGGTTCGAGGATTATGTTGAGAAAGAGACCGCTGGGGCAAGAAAGCGAGTTGAAGATGCAGAGGCAGCGGTTCAGAAGGAACAGGAGGATATAAGGAAAGCAGAAAACGTGGGATTGACAAACAGTGAGCCTGAAAAGACTTTTGAGGAGATGATGGTTGCTATCGGAGACAGTCTGAGTGTTCTTGCAAGTTCTGACGATGGGGAGGATGGGGAAGATGAGGATGATGAAGAGACAGAGCTGGGCCAGTTGAGCGACGATGACAAACCTGGCTGGATGATGGGCACAATCACGAAAACGGTGCAGCAGCACCACGAGGGGTATCGTCCAAAGCAGATGAAGCTTGACTAATTGACACAACCGGGATGGGAGGACGCAGCCGATTACTTCCGTGAAAGAGATAAGAAGTACGGCAAATCTGCATTGCGGGTTCCGGCAGTCATTCAACAGCAAACGGATGTTGTTGCAGTGATACCTGATCCGACAACAATTGGAGAGCTTATGGAGTGACTGGACATTGTCCCCGGAATCTGGCAAAGGCCGTAAGGGACATCTCGACCAGGAAGTAGTCACATTAGGCTAGGTTCTGGCAAGCCGCAGTCGTATACAAGCATATCTGATCTTGCGCCTGCCGCAGAGCCCGATTCATCACTCAGTCAGAATGCGAGGCCTGTTGATCTCGTAAGCTTTTACCCCGGCATTTAGCATCCCCAGCTAATCGCCATATAGATATCGGATTCTGACGAAGACATGGTGACGGCACCTGCGTCTGCGGAGGAATAGAGAGACACATTGATATTTTTGACGTCACAGGTCGCTGAAAAGAAATATGTGTAACAATTTTGCTATGTGTCAAATTTGACTTGATTTCAGTGGCCAAATTGTGAGACATGATAATTCGTCTGTGCATGTGCAAGGGTCAAACGCACCATCCAAAGATTCTGAAATCTAAAACATGCCGTACGACAGCCAAAACGTCCGATTTCTGTTAGCAGGTTTCTGTACAGTGAGAAAGCAACAGCTAAATTAGTGACGAAATAGACAAACAAGATTGTAGTGAGTGATGTCATACGAGTCATAGGAGGAGTGGTCCGTGCCGAATACAAATCAGTCTGAATGACGACCGCTATGCAGTATTCAACCATGCATACCACTGCAAAAATCTGCGCACATACCTGGTGCACACGGTTGACATAATTGAAATCACTTATGGTACGCGATGGAATTCGAGGAGAAGGAGCTGGATGAGGAAAGGTGACGAAGTTGAGCTATATTTACAAAAAACTAGTGAAAATATCTGCATGCCGTAAATTGCCGGCCGAAAGCACAGGAATGCAATAGGGCAACATCATTTCCCACTCAGATAACGTGGATAGAGGTTGATCAGAAATCGAGAGGTAACAAAGCTCCTAGATGCAATTGTTTATACTCAGAAACACAATGTTGGATGTTAATAATTTGTATACGATCAATTACACACAATTAGTGAGTGTACAAAGGCTGTTTCAATGAGATCAATGTGAGCGTCAACTGAGCGTCAACGATTTTTAGTCTTACACACTCGGCTATCAGAAGGCAGCATTGTCACATTCTGTATTTACTGGACGGCGATATAGTGAAAATGACAAACGACACGCTCGTTTCCACATGCTAAAAATGAGCGTCAACGGAGCGTTAACAATGTTTGGTTTTGCATCTTGAAAAAACCAATGTGCTGCGCAGCGACATTGACACATAATGGAACTTTCGGCCACCTGTCTAGTCAAAAATACTATGGGCGACATCGTACCTATGCCCTAAAAATGAACGTCAACGGAGCGTCAACGATTGTACGCCTACCAGGTTCGTTAATGAAAGAACCGTGCGGCGACATCGACCCATAATCGAACAATCGGCCTTCTTTCTAGGCAAAAATGCTTTCGACTACATCGTACCTATGCCCTAAAAATGAGCAGCAACGGAGCGCCAACAAGTTTATGCCTTCCATCTTCGTTAATCAAAGGACCGTGCGGTGACATTGACCCTTAATCAAACTAATGGCTGGGTTTCTAGGCAAAAATGGTTTTGGCTACATCGTACCTATGCCCTAAACATGAGTGTCAATGGAGCGTCAACGATTTTTGGCCTTGCATTTTCATTAATCAAGGGACCGTGTGGCGACATCCACCCATAATCGAATCATCAGCCGCCTTTTCAGGCAAAAATGCTTTCGCCAACGTCGTACCAATGCCCTAAAAATGAGCGTCAATGGACCGTCAACGATGTTATGCCAACCATCTTCGTTAATCAAGGGACCGTGCGGCGACATTAAGCCATAATTGAAATATTGGCCACCTTTGTAGGCAAAATTGCTTTCGACGACATCATACTATGTCCTAAAATGAGCGTCAACGGACCATCAACGATTTTTGTTCTTGCATCATGGATAATCTCAGGGCAATGGGACACAGCAAACACACAATCAACGTATCAGCAGCCTTTTTGTGGCAAAAATACTAGCTACATTATCGCGTCCGCCTCCTACAATTGAGCGCCCACAGAGTGTCAACTATCTTTGTGGAGGCTCAATAAGCTTCACAGCACTGAGTGCATTGCGCTGTTCGTAAATGGAGTTTCACGCGGTCAGTCTTTTCAATATGTCCTTGTATACAACTTCACAAATATGCATACAATGTCTCACAGATCTGATTTTTTGCTTGTAGCTCAAGTGTCAATATTTAAGAACCAGCAATCTGCTGTACTATAAGTTTACTTTCGGCAGTCACTCGAGTCGTATTACCAAGCTTTCTCATTCCTACCGCCATGTCTGATTCATAATCATTATATACCTCGATACTAGAGGTTGTGATCTGTTCCAAAAATGAATGTGTCTTTATTCAACATTTGAGTGACCTTACTTTGCAAATCGTCTTTGACGCTTGGTGGGATTCAATGAATGTTGACTCGAAACGACCAATTGCTTGGAATAATTCTAGATATGCGCCTTCGTGGCGATTATACTTGCACTGCGGAATTGAGGAGACCAGCAGCCGTGGAATCATATGTATCGTTTGTCCCCAAGTTCTTCGCCATCCATCAGAACATGTGATAAGCTCAATGGGCAAACATTTGCTTACACGAGCTCACATCGCAAAGTTAAACGAACTAACAGAGTCAGAAGTCACTAAATTGACAAGTTCGACGGTCGATGAAACAGCATTGGCCATCCTCAAGAGACAGGGAAGTTGAGGAATTACAATAGTAAGTTCGCAGAGTGAATTCATATGTGACATCCAGGTCGATCCATATTGACCGAAATGACAGACAAAACATTCCAAACTGGCAGATAAGGACTTTGAAACTTCCGAATTTCTCCAAGACATGTGGAATCGCTACCTCATGTTAGGATTTGTTTCGGCTCCTATTCCATGGAACTCTATATCAAATCTAGAGCTGCGACGGTCATACAAGGCATTACGTGAGGACCTAGTGCTGCCGTCGGCTACGACTCTTCGCAACATTTGCCAGAGGGAATCTTCACTGACCATGGATGCAATCAAGAAGCAATTGCCGTCACAAAATAAAGGCAGTTTAGCTTTGGACGGATGGACATCAACGAACAAACTTGCCATAACGTCGGTCATTGCTTACTACATGGATCGTAGTTGGGCATTGCGTGAAGTTCAACTCGCGTTTGATGAGGTTGATCCCCTATTCTTTTCCGCTTTCGAAAGCTAATTAAGGATGATCGGTCATGGTCCAACATACTGGAGCAAGGCTAGCCATACATTGGAAAGATGTGCTTGATCGTTTCGAGTTTACACACGGCCGATTGCTTGGTATTACGACTAATAATGCTTCCTCGAATTACTCGACGACACGCGAGCTGCAATCAACTCTTGAGGCCTCTGCAATTGAATGTCCTGTGCTGCGGAACCACATACCATGCATGGCGCACATCATCCAGCTGGCTTTAGGTGAATTCATGAGCGGTCTCGGTATAAAAGGCCGCACCAAGTCTTGGGAAGCCCATGAGCGCGATCAGCAATTTGGAGAGAATGAAAGCGTAGACATTGGGAAGAGTCAAAGGCTTCGAAAAGAGGGCAACGCTAGAATCAACAAAGTGTTTGCCATGAGACCAGGTTTAGCAAAGATTATTGAGAAAGTATGTATTTCATGATATTTTGAAAGTCCTGAAATTGACCGTGATATAGCAGAGAATGCTTGTTGTATTGAATACGCTGACACCGGGTGGTCGAAACGAGTTCATTGACTGTCAAAAAGCCAAAGTCCATATCGCAGTACTTCCAATTCTGGATGTGAAGACACGTTGGAACTCAATATTGGAGCTGCTCGAGCGTGCCTACCCATTACGGGAATTCATGCGCGAGTGGCTCAAAAATCCAAAATACAGCGATTACCGGCCACTCTTCACAACTCAAGATGAATGGACAATCGTCAACTATGTCATGGAAGTATTGAGGCCATTCCGATATTGGACACTGTGGATGTCGACGAGGCAAACCGTCACATTACAACATGTTATCACAGTGTACAATGACATGTTTCATCATATGGATGGCGTTATGTGTGCTTTGGCTAAGAAGAAGACTCAATGGAAGGAGGACTTGTTCTTTGCAGTGAAGTTAGCTCGACAGAAACTATCCAAATATTACGCCGAAGTGACTCCAACGACGAGTATGCTGCTAATTTCAACACAGATCTGCGATCCGTTCCGGAAGTCGCGATCATTTCAGAATTGGGACAAGGCAATGGATATTAATCCTGAGGACGAGACATCCGATACGTCCCGATACCAGGAGGCCTTTCTGAAGTATGTGGAGAATGAATATTGTGACAAACATCGACGAGTGCTGGTCAATAAAACAGAAAACCTACCAAGCAGAAATCTTGTCCTCTCCGCAATGGCTTCAGTATCCCGTCAATTATCCTTTGATCCATATGATTTGTTCAGCGATGATGAAGAATACTTGACGCCCACCAATGTGGCTGAAACAACACCCAGACGAAGTGATGGCGCAGCACGCTTGTTGACCGCCGCCAGGCTCTATTTGAATACACCGCCGGAAATACCAAAGAACTGGGGGCAAATTAATCCAAATCTCGATGATTACCACTCCGACCCATTGGAGATTACTAGCACATTTTGGATAACGGACATAACCGACTGGTGGCGGCAGCAGGAGGAAACGCATTCAATGTATGCCGATCTGCCCAATGTGGCGCGCGACATATTTCCGATCATACTACATGGTGTAGGAGTGGAGTCCAGTTTTTCCCTTGGGTGAGATGTTATTGGTTGGAGGCAGTCAAAAACCACAGGTGACACCCTTCGCGAAAAGGTTGTTGTAAGGCAGTTTGCTCGATCCAATAACGGGATTTTCGCAGGCGACAACCTAGGATCGGACACGACAAAAACAGAAAACGACTTGGAAATGAAGAACGATGCGGAAGACATGAAATTGCGCAGAATGGCCAAGGTCCATGATTGCTTGGTGCTGTGGCAGGGCAGCCAAAACCTACGTGCTACACAGAAGGAATTACGCACCCAAAACAAGCAGATGACAGCCGTAAGATACATTTCAGACACGGAAGAGATCTTCAAAGCCTCCTGGTCACTCTTTCACCAAGATGGTGTGGCTGCATTTAAACTGTCAGAAAGATCACCTTTGCCACCAGCTATGTCCGCAAAAGACCTCCCTGGAGGACGAACTCGGATATTAAACGTCCGCCGAATTCGAAGAATCAACCGTCATCCAGTTGAAAGTAATGAGGATAGCACACCTGAAATCATTTCGGACACCGAAGTTTGGCTTAACTGGAATGGCCACTTCGGTAATCCAAATGACACCGAAGATAATTACGCGGCAGACGAGGAATCAGATATAGAGCATGGCAATGGTATTGAGGATCCGGAATGCCCTGAGCAGCGGAATGTGAGCGCCGCGCCAAATGTTCCCGGAGTGATTCGGCCAACATGGATGTCAAAAAGACTGGATGAAAGGGTGTTTGTGACGGCTAATGCAATAGAAACGAGGAGGAATAAGGGAGTGAAGGAAAAGTAGGACAGAATGCGTCGTGTTTCAGTTAGAGATATATTATGGGCAAATGGTGAGCAGTTGCTTGGGATTGCCAGTTGATAAATCGATGTATAGCAGGCGCAATGAAGCTTCTGACAAGATATATAAATTTTAGTGATGTGAAAGCGAACAGTGCAAGAATGTTACAGTGCTCGGCTTTGCCAATGTGAGGAGTATCTATCTATCAGAAAGGCAACCAATAAGTGCAAATCATTATGACAACAATTATTGATAGCAGCATATATTGAATGGATAATAGTTTAAAATGAGCGTCAACGGTGCGTCAACGATTTTGAATCTTGTAAGTACGGTAATTAAACAGTGATCTGGTCGCTGTTATGCATAACCGATATATTGGCAGCTTTTATCAGCAAAAGAGACAGCAATATAGTCACCGCCCTATTCTGAGAATGAGCGTCAACCGAGCGTCAACGATTTTTAACATTGCATCTTGGGTAATTTATGATCCGATTGGTTGCAGCTATCTATTTATGAGATATTGGCAGCCTTTAAGGACAAAACCAACAGAGACAAGGTCCCTGCGGTATCCTGAAAATGAGCATCAAAGGAGCGTCAACAGTTTTAGGTCTTGAATATTTCGTAATCAAGGCATCGCGCGAATCCACATGCACATAACCAAATCATTGACTGCCTTGATAGGCAAAATTACAAAATATGAAAGGTCAAACACGGATTCCAAATTGATCAATAGTGCACACTGCAAACATACAAATACGCATTATAGGTTGATGAAAACGCGATTTTGATAGGATATTATTAATGAACTTCAAAAACAAGATCCTTATAAGAATCTATAGATGGACCCGCTGGGCGACCTGCTGACAACCCGCCCAATTCGGACGGGTTGGCAGTTTGCCATCGAACTGTACCCGAATTGACAGTTCGGGGTTATTGATGACCCGGACCGCCAATTTGGTAAGTTTCCTCGTCCCCAACTCTTCCATCATCGCAAGAACACAAAGTTAAATCATTCCTCTCTCTCTCTCCATACCATGAGCATGAGTTAATACTGATTGCAGCATAGACCAAGTACAGCATACACCTAAGATTGTCTGTCGTCCCTTCATTCCCATGATTACAAGTTGACCCCTTAATGTAGCTTCAGCTTCTGGCGTACCTCCCTACAGATCGACAGCCACCAGCCAAGTTCTCCATAAAAGCTTCACAGGAAAAGTTACCTTATTACATTCCCACAGTTTTGAGTTAACTCACAGATGAATAGAGTCTCCGCACACGGTTCGCCTCCCATCTGCCATCTCCAGATTGACCTCCAAGTACTCCTCCAATCTCACTCAATCATAGCCTGCAAGTTCTCCTCCAAACTCCCTCGATCACGGCCTCGCAGTGTATCTGTAAGTTCACTTGAAGTCGGCCTCCAATTGCATGTCCGAACTCGCTAGGTCACGGCCTCGAAGTGTATCTCTGAGTTCACTTGATCGTCATCTTCAGACACCCATTGAGTTGCCCTTCAAGCACCGCCTGCAGCCAGTCCAGATATACCGTGTGTAGATGGGTAGCTATATAGATACATAGATACATAGATGATAATACAAACTGAATACATAAGTTTTAAAAATTGTGGAAAGATAAGTAGTAGCTATGATTTCCAGGCACACCAGCAGCATTCCCAAAGAAGATGTTTTTCCCAGACTGCTCTACTGTGATTCAATATGCTCCCAGGCTTGTGGTCAGCACATCCAAGCTTGTGGTCGGCACTCTCAGGCTGTTGGCTGGCACTCCCAGGTGCTCCCAAGCTTGTAGTAAGCACTCCCAGACTTGGCACTGGCGCTCCTTGGTGGTCCCAGGTGCACCTGAAGTCCACTGCATTGGTCCAGTAAACTCTGGGATTTGACCACCCTGGGATTCTGGTCGGACAACACTCAGACACTCCCAGAGGCTCCTAGTAACCAAAATACCTTGTGCAGATACGAACTATGTCAACATCAACGACAGTAATCAACAAGCAGACAACGGCGATTGACTCCTAAGGTCGAATCGACCATGGATTGAGTCACCCAGCACACCCGGACCGTCAGCAGAGAGTGGGCACGTCAGTGAGAGAGAATGCCCACAGACATCCACGCAATTGAGTGGATTCCCGAAAAGCCTTGACGAAGATGACGAGACAAAACCTGAAAATAACTCAGCAACCTCGACAGAGAGCGACATACAGACACAGGCATTCCATCTGTAGCATTGAACTGACCTCTGAACGACAGTTCCAGCCCACCTGGACGAGTGAAAGAGGCTGGACACATGTGACACGACACTACGATGAGCAAACCGGCCACAATGGCAACCCAGGAGGGTCAAAGTCCTATTGGAGGAATGATCGAAAAACCCCAATTAAGAGAGATATGCAAATGGTGGAAGCAGACGAAGCTGGGGGCGTGGCTGGTGCAATGCGACGGAAGACAACATGTGTGTCCTTCATGGCTGCAAGCACGCGGCTGGCATAGTGGAAGAATGGGAAAAGACTGAGAAGCGAGATATCAGAGTGAGCGAGCGCACTGGGAGACTGGAGGAGTCAATTGGAAAGAACGATGAAGCAACAGGCATGCGAGGAGACACAGCGGCACCAAAGTATGGACAGGATGGCCGGATTGCTTGAAACACATGTGGCGCGTGAAGAGGTGCAATGGCTTGGCATGAAAGAATGGCTGGAAGATAGAGAGGCTTGGTGGGACAAGCGCTACAGGGACAACGTACTATGGGGGACGGGCATCACCGACATGACCTCGAATGTGCTGGGCAAAGCAAGGGTAGGCGAAGCAGCACTGGCCAGGAAAGCAAGGAATGAAGAAAGAGACGAGACTGCGAGGCAGAAATGCGGAGGCCTAGAGGCCTCACAGCAAGCAGGTGCAACGCAGGAGGGAGAGCCAGTGAAGTGCCAGCTGCAGCAGCAACTACAACCCAAACCCAAACAGCAACTCAAACAGCAGCCTGAACTGCAACATCAACCGAAACCTGTGCCAACACCCACTCTAGCCAGGAGGTGGGCGACAGTCCAACCCCAAACCCAGAGTCAGAAGATGCCCGCCGGCCACAGCCCCGCCCTGATGGCTGGATCGAGCATGGCAGAGAGAACCCTACTTTTCTGGAGAGACGAGTGCATACCCCTGCCAAACTAGACAGACTAGGAAATCGCGTCGGCAATTGACAGAGTCCTTTTCCACCAGACGGCACCGGCCCACATTCAGATCATCAACGTGAAGAGGAACGCAAAGGGAGCGATCACGGCCATCACCCACCGGAATGCAGCGGCATCGATTGCACTAGCGTCCAACGACGTTATGATCAACGGAGCACATACAGTCGACAAGGAAGTCATCGACGTTGAAGAAAACCGATCCTGGGAGAGGCTGAAAGGCCATTCAGTACTACATGTGACGTACATGGCCAATAGCACAGAGGCCCTGTGAAAGAAGCAGGACGAGATTCATGCTGACAATGAAGGGGTGGTGATCCCCGTCCAAGTATGATGGCTGGCGAACTCTCACAGCATCAGGGAAAGGAGCCAGAGGTGGGGGATCTCCACATTGTCAGTCATCTTTGTAGTCAAGGGGAACATGGTGGCATGGAAACTACTTCAGCATCAACGTTTGTTTCTGTGTGAAACACTCGGGTGTTCCGGACGGTTCCGACGGCTCTGACGGAACCTTGTACCCTCTGATGGAGAATTACACGCTTCCTGTCGCCCAGGCACCGGGTCGTGTTGCATACTTACCTCCATTACATTGCACCTGGTATACACACCATCAGTACGACTCGTGTGTTACACTCTTCGCAGGGGCTGCAGTTATGCTGTAGCCATGAATACACCGCCTGGCAATATTTATGCCTTTCTTCAGCCAATAGCCACATTTTGTCTCTCCGCTATTGCTACATATCGGATGCCGCACTCGCCCCATATTTGTTTAGCTTTGAGATTGTGTTACATATTGCAGTACAGTCTTCACTTCGGATACATCGCTTGCTGTTGCATTTGCTTCGCCATTATCATATTGTACAGATCCCAAATATACAGTCTAATCTTCACACTCTCTAGTACTATTCCCTTAGTCCTCCACATTCTGCGTTGATCCATCATCGGCATGCAATGCTTATTCCTCCTCATCCGCATACACATAGTCGCCATCCTCGCACTCATACCCGTCGACATCACTGGTTCCCAGAAAACCTACTCTGCCCTCAGTCCTCCACAATCTGCATTGATCCAACATCGGCTAGTGATGCTTCTGCCTCCTCATCCGCATACACATCGTCGCCATCCTTGCCCTCATACCCATCGACATAACTGGTTCCCAGAAAACCTACTATGCCCTCGGCCCTCCACATTCTGCGTCGATCCATCATCGGTGTGCGATGCTTCTTCCTCCTCATCCGCATACGCATTGTCGCCATCCTCGCCCTTCTACCCGTCGACATCACTAGTTCCCAGGTCAAACCTCTCGAGTTCAGTCACAGGGTGTCGTCGCTGGCTGGCAGTGGGGATGTCATCGCACACGTCCCTTTCATCACCTTCATCTTTGTAATCCCCGCTGCCCCCCGGCATCCCAAAAAGAAGTTCATCATCCGTGCAATTGTTGTCTATCGGGATGTTTTGGTCAGTGCTTCCAATCTCAGGCTCCTCAAGCGCCACTTCAGAGAGCAAATGATCAAGAAGAATAGCATTGTCAACACGCGCTGCTTCCACGCTGTTCACCACGGCAGGTGTTGGGTTCTCCATGTATTGGATCTGATGCTTGACTATAGCAAGATTGTTGTTATACACCCTCTGTTGGTAGCTCTCCGGTGGTGTGTTCCAGGTATTCATCAAGAATACATATGTGTCTGCAACGCCAGGCTAAGGTAACAACTTGCGACCTGTTGCACCGCAGCAGAATGCATTCTGACAACTGTCATTCTTGTAATTGAAGTAGTTCGAGCGATCAGGTCTGTCGGCTTTCAGCTTTGACAAGGAAGCTTTCGGATGAACGCATTTGTTCTTTTGCCACTCAAGGAGAGCATGGCGCAACACGGTGCAGGTAAACATGATCAGTGGTGAGGGTATATGACCATCCTTGTCGTCAATCATGGAATTATAAAGTTCATCAGCATACATACCGTAGTTATTCCCGCGATGATAGTATTTCATGTAGATAAACCGCATGATTGCTTCCACCAGGAAGTAGAGTGGACGCTGGTCATTTGTTAGCAGCTTTCAGCACTCTCGGCGTTGGATTTGGATCGCGTACACCACCTTCCACATGCTCCGCTACGGGAAAAAGATACTTATTGTCCGCCAGAAGGGAATCAATGAATTGCAAACACTCTGCGTTGGATTCAAAGCGGTGCAGATCATATAGCTCTGCAATATTGTCCCTTGCGAATTGAATAAAATGGGATTTAACCTGATCGACTTGTGCGCAAACCTGGTACTGGTTTGAGTGTGTATTATCCAACGTGGGCCGTTGCTTCAGCATACCTCTTTCAAGCTCTCCTTTGTGCGTGTCTCAAATGCTATGGACCAAATGTTATTTTGCTGCATTGCGGTGTTCCAGTATTTCCCTATTATCTGCCAGTGTGGGGCTTCAGCTAATGCTTTCGCAACGGATCGCGTTGCATAACTTTCCGTCTCCAACTCGCTTGCACTCATAAACGGCCATCTGTTCCACATGTAGATCTCCAGGAGTCTGCCTGTTCAAATACAAGACGCGTCATGTCAGAGAGACCAAATGGATGGATGCTGCGACCACCAGAGACCACTGATCAAGGTGTAGACACCGCCTGCGATTGGAATTGCCACTGCCTCTGTCTCTGATTCCTTTCTGTAGCTTGCGTTCACAGCGCAGTTGTAATGATCGCCCGGCCTTCTGGATTAGGGATGGGGGTAGGCAGGTTGTCAAAACTGCTGAGAGGAGTGGGAGTGCTAGCAATGCCGGATGGGGGGCAGGAAACAACGCTACACATTGAGTCTGTCTGGGTGGTTCCGCTGGGTGCTGCTGTATTACAACTGCTTGTACCGGGGGTGGCGTTTGGAGTAATTATTGACCCTCCCTGTGTAGCGGACGGGGTGATATCTGCAACACCAGAATTGTTCAGCGAAGATGAGGGGGTGGAGTTCTGACCTTGGATTGTAGAGGTTACGGAACTCCGTCCTGGGGAGGAATCCATCTCGCCAGCCGGTACGGAAACGCATCTCTGAGCAGGGGGAAGTTGAGAATTCCCCAAAGGCCTACGCTTTTGTCGATTCTGACCCTGGGCAAGACTTCGATCATTTCGTACGACAGGAGACGTGACAGGGTGAGGGATTTGGGAAGGCATCATCTGATCTGGATGTTTGACGTTAAGCCTGTAGGAATAATTTCTTCTGCATGCATATGCAACGGCAGGCGAGGGAGAATACTATTTGAGCGACCATGGAAGGATTCGACAAAAAAGGGAGGCGCAGTGTAGAGCGCGCTAGACTCTAAACTGTGACAATACTCGGGGACGAGATCCCTTCAAAAGCATTCATTTATGGGGTTAACTGCCATCAGATTAAACTCAGATTATACTTAGCATTGATATTCACTATTACAGCAACGTCTGAAGGTCTATTTGAACCGCTTGAAGGGTGTTTATGCCTTCTTGGCGCGATTATCATCACATTGCACTTGTTCTTGGCACAATACTTCGAACTATCGATTGTGTCTATCTTCAGCTTCCTGGTGGAAATCCCCCTTGGGCAGATCTAAAAGTGTCGCAGAGCGAACAATGACGTGTTCTCTATCCCATGACATCAGTTCCATGTGCTTTTTCCACTACTAGGCGTTGGTAGCCATGTTGGATGGTTGCACAGTTGGGACAACCAGAGAACTACTCAGTTTGCTCCGAGATGCAGGAACTCAAAGTGGTAAATATGATGTGTGATGCAAACGCAATGCCCAGCATCGTAAACTGTCCTCTCAGCGAGTACTAAATCTCGTCTCAAGGCTTGTTGTTCATGACGTGCCTGGTGGTTCGGAAAGATGAAAGCTGGGCCATTGAATGATCATTAACCAACCAAACTCACGAGTTCAACCAAGAAATCCCCGGAACTCGAGTATATATATCCCTTCTTCCTGCCTACACCTCCTTCCTCTTTTCCTCCCATATTATACACACCGACAGCATCCTGATCTCGACATCACATGACTTGCACAAAACAAACCCTCTCGTTCCAAAACCCAACTGATAACCTACTTAACTTTGTAGTTTCCCTCTGGGCTTCCTTCCGCTAAATGCAACTGTATCATAATCCTAATATTTCGGATGTAGATTCAGTTTCAACTGACAGCGATGGTATCAAAGGGCAGCCGTAAAGGAAAGGGGAAGGCTGGGGCAAAGATGCCTACATCAGTTATAAATCGACGCTTGTCATTGGATTGGGACCTTATAAAGAGATTCATCTTGGAACTCATTTTTGCACTAATACGGATATACAATGTTTGTGGCATCAAGGACGAGAGGGCATGGGATCTCTTTTATGATATAATCTTTCTTGATCCAGTCACGACTCGCCACGTTTCACAATTCCAGCTGATTTGGCCGCACCGCAGGAGCAGAAGTTCGCGTTTTCGGACGTGGTGGGCTGCCTTCAGCTCATATATGGGGCAAATGTTTGTCTAAACCTGGACCATATGAACAATTTGAGGTGGGACAATCCCCGGGCCTTCGGGGATCAAGTCGATTGCTCCAATCCACAAACAACCAGCTCGGGGAAGGTTAAACCCGCCAGTGAGCATGTCACTTGATACGGTAGTGATGATCTGAGGGCAAAGATTGAGCCGCCAAGCTGCCGGCAGTACGAATCAGGCGACTTCCTGGCCGTTAGACCACTGAGTTGGGATGAGATAATCGACAAGGATGATGAGGATGAGAACTGGGCGGATCCCGGAGCGCCGAGAGGTGGAAGGAGCCATCCTGGCAATGACAATTACTATGACGATGGTGAAGGTGAGGAGAACACGCAGGGTGGTGAGAAAGGGACTGGGAAAGGGATGGGAAGAAAGGATGAGAAGGGGAAAGGGAAGGCGACTGAGGACGGGAAGGTGAAAAGGAAGGGGAAGGGGATGGGAAATGGTAAAAGGAAAGGTTTTGTTAAACAAACCCGAGGGGGAGATGATATCTCTCGTGCCGTTGCTTTGTAGTTGCAGAAGGAAATGTCAGAGGCAGACTTGGACATGGAGGGCTAACTAGAGAGGGTATAATTAGAGCCAGAATCATCGCCCACCATGTCAATTTCCTCAGATGATGATACTGACTCTACTGAGTCGGACGGCGAATATGACTCAGAACGTGATTCTGATGTGGATATGCGCATGGAGAATGATGTGGAGGCACTGGACGGCGTTGATTTAGACAGCGATGTGGATATGGAAAGGGACGGTGAAAATAATCAAGATGAAGAGGAGGAAGATAAGAAGGAGGAAGAGAAGGTGGATGAGGATGAGGAGGAGAATGAGGATGAGGATGAGGATAATGGCAAAGAACCGCAGACGATTGGCTAAGGAGAGATGGTAATTACATCGGCTGACGATGCTGATACCATGGTAGATGATCAGCTAACCGTGCTATCTCAGAAAGGCCAGGAGATGCGCGAGCATACCCCCTGGCCACAACCTGCGGCACCTGCCCCTTGGCTACAAACCCTGGAGTCTCGCCCTCAAGCACGAACTCCGGAGACTCATACCCTCAGAGGACTGGAGTTTTTGGGGCTTCTGACGCCGCAAAAACCTCGCCCAGCAGCGCCAGCTCTGCAAGACGCTGAGGCAGATGGTAACAGCTCGGATGTCGACGTAGAGCAGCAGCTACTCAGTGAATCGGCAGGTGGCGACAGTCTCCCCGATGTCCCTCACCCAGATATCGCTCTCCCTGATATCCCTCTCCCGGATGTCCCTCTCCCCAATGTCCTACTTCCTGAGGCGCGCCAGGATGTCTCGGTAGGTGAGGAATGAACCAGTCCTTGTGTTACACAGCAGGCATGCGTTCCGGTTAGAGTCGGGTTCTTGTCTTGAGAGATTCCTTTGCTTTAATCTATTCATCGCAGGCACTGATTAAGGCATGCGTGGAGGTGTTTGGTTCATTTGGGTTAGGGTTGTGGGCTTATTCGTTTCCTTTGTTCTATTCAATTTATCTCAGGCATTGATTATTACACACGTCGCGAGGTTTTTGGATTGCTCAGGGGTTATATTTGATTTATTCATAGTATTGTGGGACATCGCACATGCAGTGTTTTTGCAACTCCTGGCGGGTAAGGAACCTCCTTGTGATGGTGTTCAGGCTCAATACATCTCTCAAGTATCGTGAGCTCATACCCACACCAGACTGCTCAGGCCCAGCACCAACTTTGGTCCGGTTCTACAGTGAATACTCCACTCCTGACGTGTCTTCGACAATGCCAGAGAAGACCCCTTTCCGTTGCCCCGAATTTTCATGCCGAAATACATTCACCTCAGACAGCTGGCAACTTAAACATATCAAATTACACCATCCTGAACACCTTCAAGTTGCACGCCAGAAGAATCTGACTATGCACAGCGCGCCCTGACGCGTTGAACCCACTCAGTGTCGTGAATTCAACGCTAACAAAGATTAAGTCAAAGACTTGGACGCATTTCCCTACCTTGAACACCTTGAAAATATCGCATACTCGGAGTCTCAACCACCGCCACCTCCTCTGCCGTGGGCAGACACATACCCCGGGGCCGGTGCTCCGCTGAGCGATTGCATTGCTGAGCCATGGCAACCCAATGCTCAGAGTTACGTTGAGACGAACCTACAAAACAATCCCTACTACCCGTTTGCGACGCGTGAAGAGTATAAATATATCCAGTGTGGGATCAAGAAGAAGGGCATGAAGATGTCCTATGACAACACGCTGAAGAAAGAAAACACCGCTCTGCGTGTCCCAAGCTTCAAAAACAGGCATGGCATCCAGAAGCTTGTGGGTAGCATGCCAGATGATCTGACTCTCAGGGAGTGGAAACTACACACTCCATCAGCAAAATGTATTTTAGTCTCTGGAAGACTCCAGGAGTGTCTGAGAGGATGTGGAGTGCAAACTTAGAAGCGTCAATTTCAGGAGAGTTTCAGACCGTAGGAGGGTATTCCGGCAGGCCTTCAGAGTAACTGGGATCTCTGACCACAGGTACAGGAGTAACTGGGATCTCTGATGACTGATACAGGAGTACGATGGGAGTGATTGTGATAAGATTGGGAGCATGTCGGAGCGCCGGAGAGAACTTTGGGTGCACCTGGGAGTGTCGCCGAACCAACGCGGGAATCACAAACAGACTCTGAGAAATGTCTGGGATGTTATGGATATTCGTTCCGAGGACTGCAGGCGTTATCTGAGACTCTTCGGATGTACATGAGCAATCGACTTCCCTCAACAGCGAATATGATGCATGGATTATTGTTCATCATCACTTCTGAATCATACTAGCCGTCATCTTCTTCAACATTGTATTTTGTGCCTCGCTACATTAAGGAAACGAAAGAAAAAGGCGAGAGATTCCAACATAAACCCAGGTACACCGAAACAATAACCCAACTAAGCGATGGACAAATATCAATCAAACATGGTGTCGATGTCATCCACTCCATCTCCCATCTCATCAGGGCCAACGAAAGCAGGAACACACAATTCATCAACGGCGCAAAGAAGCTGGAGGCGCTCCTGGTATTTGCTGATTATTCCCTCCTGGCGAGTGGATGAAATGGAATTCCAATATCGTTTGGCTCGATTTGTGATATCTAAGACAGGTGTAATGAGATGTTAGCTAACTGCGAACCTAAATGGGGGTATGAGGGGCAATATGATACATTCGGATGAAAAATGGGAACTACAAGGGGAAAAGAGGAGCGCCAGATGGGGAGTGTAGTGTGGAAAAGAGGAGTACCACAAAAGGTGTTGGAGAAGCGCGGAATGAAAAAGAAGAACGTCAAGTTTAAGCTGAGGAGCGCCGAAAGAAGAGGGGTTAAGGAGTGCGTAATGAAAATGAGGAGCGCCGAAAGAGGAGGGGTTAAGGAGTGCGGAATGGAAATGAGGAACACCGAAAGAGGAGGGGTTAAGGAGTGCGGAATGAAAATGAGGAGCGCCGAAAGAGGAGGGGTTAAGGAGTGCGGAATGAAAATGAGAGCCAATCGAGGCAGAGCGGAGCACCGTTGGGATTGAGGAGTGCTTATCCCAGAGGAGGAGCGCCGAAAAGGGGTCGGGTAAGGAGTGTGGAATGCATTATAGGAGCACCGGTGGGAATTGAAGAGCTCCCAATCCTGGGCTGAGGGGCGCGGATAGGGAGGGTCTAGAGTGCGGAATGGGATAGAGGAGTGCTGAGAGGAGGAATTGATTGCAGAATGAAATAGAAGAGGTTCAATCTAGGCTGAGGAGCTCCAATGAGGTTTGAGGAGCGCCTATTCTAGTGGAGTTGCGCCGCCTGGGGGGGGGGGGGGGGGCGCCCCCGTGATGCGGCCGCTGATGTGTGATTGTGTAGCAGCTTCCTGAGTAAAATTGATCACAGGGGATGGGCCAAATGTACCTCGATATTCATCTTGAGAAAACATAACCGTTGCCTTCTTTCCACTGGCGTATTCAGACAGCGCACAATGAATAGCTGCGGCTGCCAGCGCTAAAGTCTGAGGAGCAAGAGGTTGGAAGTACTGTGATGTTGTTGGCTGGCGCCCCAAGCTATTGGCCGTGAAGAAAAATTGGTGGTAAATGAGATCAAGCACTTCCATTCGCGTGAACCAAGATTTTTTATCATCAATGACCTTGGAGAGATATGCATCGTCAAAGAGGAGTTCCTTAACCTTGATCCGAAGCTCAGTCTCAGAGCCTACATCCAACCGGTAACTACGGACAACAGTTCGACGTGCCCCATCTGCCAATCGTCCTCGAATGGTACTAATCTTCAGTTTCAACTATGTATATTTTCGGGGGTAGTCAATATCTGTAAGTCTGATAGAGGAGCATTAAACAGAATTCAAGACTTACAGCTTCTCGTGTTTGCGGATCGATTTTGAGGGATGGACCACCGGGCAATTGACACACAGATGGTGGACCTTCAGATGCACCTGCTAATGCCCGCTGACGATCCTGAGCTTCAATCGCTAGTTTCCAAGCTTCTTCAACCATCGAGTACTTGTCATCGGATAATATTAGCCAAGGAGTCTTCGTGAATACGATTGCCTCCATGAACCTTTTCGCTAGCTCAAAAGTAGCCTTTTGGTGTTGGGGAACGTTCTGATCACTACTGGCCTTGGGTTGTGGAATATTCTGGTCTCCACTAGACTTGGTGGGAAGCACCAGTGCCCAGGCGGATGGTGCACGGTCAGACTCGGATAATTTGTTGAGGAGGGATGACTTTTGGCGTTTGAGCAGTGGTGGTGCCATTGCCGCAGGGAGATTTCGGGAATTTGGAATCGGAGGGCGTGCCATGACAGTATCGGCACGGCTCCGTTTCTTTGGCAGTGGAACCCTTGTAGTGCGTAATGACTTGTCCCGGCGCGCCTGACCTAGATGAAGGACCTCCTGTTGATGATCAAAATCGTCTTCTTCGATGTCGGATGATAAGGTGGACTCTCCGGTGTCCTCACTGTCGTCATCACTGATATCCTGATCGGTCTCGTCATCCTGATTCATTCTTGAAATCGGGGATATTAGTCATCCGCAATACGATGCACGAAGGCAGATAATTGGAAGGCAAATATTTGATTGACAATGAAGATTGGCCGCTTTCTTGAAAGCGAGTGCTCTCTTTAGGTGTGCTTCTTGATTCTTCTGTGACTAGTGATTCCTCACCTGGCTGGGTGTAGGTTCCATTTGCTGTAACGAAGATCTAAAGTTGGAGAATGTGGGAGAGAGCGTAAAAGCAGGAAATATAACGTTAAGTGCAATACAATAACGGGATAAATGGAGCAAGAATTTGCACATAGTCGAGGAGGATGCAATTCGAGGCGTGCCTTGAAAGCGTTCTGGAGAGATGACTTCAACAGTTTATATATATATCGAGGACGGCAGTCCGTGTTGCGATTTCGGATATTGTCAGGCGCGCCGGAATAGATGGATTCCTAATGCCGAATGTTAGCAACTCCTATGAACAACACTCTGTATGGATGCAAGAATTGGAGGTTGGCTAAAGCCAACGCACATAGTGAATAGAGCCAGACGCACCGGAAAAGAACTCGCGACATCAACTAACCCTTGGTGCTGGCCACAAATTGAGCACTGAGAACCTGAATGAAAACATGAGCCCCTGCATATAACTCCTCTAAACGTAGTCATTATGCGTGAAAGTTAGAGCATTTACGGTGACCGCATGGCATAGAAGTTGGTGCAGCATTGAGAATCTGCAGAACTCGATAGATTTGGTTGGGACCTTGTGAGTGACGGCTGAGTTGCAAGGGTTCATACTGGAGGTTGTTATCGAGCGAGGAGAAATATGAATCTCCATATGTGGTATATCTGCCGGAAGGACACTTGTATTTTCACGATATTCTATTGTATGAGGATGCTGCAGCTAAGTTAGCGGTCAATAAGGCAACATCGTAAGCGTAACTTCCCTTTCATACGTTCATCTGGGCCGTGTCTGCAGAATAGCCTTCACAACAATGTTGCAGTAGTTAATGGAAGTGGGAGAGAATTTGGTAAACAAAGGAGAAAGAATGGTAATGTACGATGGATGATCCAGGGGTAATCTGATTGATTCAAGCACTCATCAATGCCAAGATTGCTAACAAATGGGTCATAAATTCTCACTCACATTCTGATTTTGCGCCTAATATGTAGTAAATCGCACACCATTAAATCGCACACCGTTAAATCACACATTCATTATGAATCTTACAACTACAATGTTGACTTAAAATAAATATTGGGGTTGAAAGCTATATTCTACAATAGTATGAATGTATAGTGAGACATCATGTCACAGAGGGCAGAGGAATGATGGTTGCATGCATGCAGTTCCGAGGAATTGAGGTGAACCTAAGTTAAAATGGTTATGCTGGAATTCAATCGCTGAGGATTGCAGGCTCGCCTTACTCTGACAGTTAATTGCACTCTTCGTAGCTGTCTTCTCATAACTCGAGCTTTCAAGATTCTCTCTCTCGGAGCTTCTCTCGATGGAATTTGGTCCACATAATCTATTTTCAGATACGAGTTTTGGCGGCCCAAACATACATTTAGTCAGAATACAGTTAAGTCTTGATTCAAAGATTTGAGAACTTAGGCCTCTTGGAGTAAGAGTGGTACATGGGTGAGCGGGAGTTGCCGGCCATCTTGCAGAGTCGCTGAGCAGAATCAGTCTTTTGAAATTCTCGCTCGTAAGCTTCCACAGCTCTTTTGACAGAGCCGGAACTTGCAGAAGCTATTTTAGGATTTGGAAGCATTAGTCCAAACATACTTAGTCAATATCGAGTTAAATGAGGTTACAAATTGGCCGGGCTTGTGCATTTATGGTTTAGTTGCGCAGTGGCAACCTTCCTCCAATGGACAAGTTGACATGGAGCTGACAGTTCAAGGCATGTTAGCGGCGGCCTTTAACATACTGATCAAGCATAGGTTCATATCTTACCAGGCGCGGAGCGGGATGAGCCGTCTGCACCTAAAGGTGAGCCGTGTCGCAGCTTCCGACTCACTGGGATGCGGATCAGAGGTGTGCCAGAACTTCAATGATATGGCAGCAAAGCTGCAGCTTTGCCACGAGCCTATGGCTCATATTTTGACACTAGTACTCAATATCTCCTAGTCTGTTTTGATTGCCAAATGGGATTGGCGAATACGCAGTGCTGAATCTGTCACGAAGATATGCCCAGGATTCTCCGGTCCACCGGAACTTCAACAATAGGCCAGCAAATGTTGCGGCTATGCCACGAATATCCTAACAAACGTACTCAATATCGCCTAGTCTGTATTAATGGACAAATGAGATTGGCGAATACGCAGTGCTTGATCAGTCATGAAGATACGCCCTGGATTCTCAGGTGCAGCAGAGAGTCCTGGGTACATATCGATATGACCGATCGATCACTGCATATTTGCCTATCCGATTTGGCATAAGGACAGTCTAAGCGATATTAAGTCCCTGTGTCACGATATTTGTGGCCTCGCAGCAGCATTTGCTGGACAAAGGTTGAAGTTCCGGTGCACCTGAACTTCGATCATATGGGTGCAAAAGCTCCCGCTTTACCACAAATAAGCGAGCCGTGTCTCATACTGAGACATAAGTACTTGAATATCACCTAGACTGTCTTATTGCTAAATGTGATTGGCACATATGTAGTGCTCAATCTGTCATAACGAATCATATGACATTTGCCGAATAGACTCCGGTGCACCTGAAAGTGGATGAATTTTACTTTTTCATTCGAAATACGTACATGGCTTCAGGCTTCCGGTGCACCTCAAATTCGCAGCTGACGATTGATTGAAGCCCTATGCTGCATCATTCTCACAATTCGACTGATGCCATGTATTATGCAATAGGTCAGCCGGAGGAACTTCTTATGTCGCGTATCAATTCACTTCATCTCATATGGTCATTAATAATAAACAAGAACGCCCATAAAATCCCACTCTAGCCATTTCTAATTCATGATACAACAATTCCAACATCAGAACTTTGATTCACTTCAACATTGAAGAGAGAAAGATTCATCTCTCCAGTATCATCTCTCCAGTATAGTGTCCCTTACAAACGACCTTTTTGACTATTTGTATTAGTTTAGAAGGTTATGTTGCTTGAATGTCTAAAGAGGAATACCTTGATGAAGCGTCTAACACTCTAAGATTAAGGTTCATCAGACAGCAATGTGTCTCCATTCTCTGTCAGCCGCATCGTATGGTCCTCACGAGCCTCCAGAATCCGGTATATCATCGACGTCGTGATGTTCGGTCGACTCATCAAGCCATGCAGGACTTTCATTTGCGCAACTCCAGAGTGTTGGTGGAGATCACTCGCGCGGTTATCGTAGCCACCAGGACCTGTATTCAGTAACCATGTGTGTGGTACTCGGTTTTGCCCTAGCCGAACAACTCGTGCAAATGCCTGCCGCTGCTCATTAAATACCCAAAATTTCTGAGTTATTACTGCATGACTTGCAGCTGTAAGATTTAGGCCTGTCCCGCCCACATTGGGTGTGGTTATGAATACAGGGGGATTTCGTGAATCCTGGAATTTGAGCTGCATTTCTGTGCATGCCTCGTTGCCCATTTCCGCATACATGTGGAATATATCCACATGATCCGCAAAAAACTTGGTTAGCCACCACTTCAAATGACGAACTTGGCCAGGAAGAGGACAAAATAGCACTGCCTTTTGTGGAGAAGGTGCACTGGGCGGTGCATTTTCGTTTCTCTCTTCTGGAAGGAGCGTCTCTCTTGATGGGTCGTCTTGGTCAGGTTCGGGATACTCTGCAGGTTCGTTGACAAGCATTGGCAAAAATGTCTCTCTCAGCCATCGGAAAATGGGAGATTCCACCCAAGTATCGAGTGGCCATTCATCATGCCATTGTCCAGAAACATAGTTGCGATCCTCTGTGTCTCCCAACACTAACGAGAAACATGCTAGCCGCCATCTATGCACCCTCCACGCTCCAGAACCACCCCGCGAAGTGTACCTCTCCACCAGGGTCTTCAGATGTGCTTGCTCTTCCTCAGTCCACTCGAGATCAATGAGGTTTGCATTCTCCTTTGGTATCCGGACGAGTGGGTTTCCATTGGCAAGTTTCGATTCTGACCACCTTCTGATCGTCCATGGCTTTGCAATCTGAATCATCCGGTGCGCCGCATCCTGTTGAGCGTCTTCGTCTTTAGTCCGGATAGCATGCATCAAACTCTTCACAGCGGAATACAATGCCTCTGCACCATGCTTTTACATCACAGTCTCATCCTCTGGATCTTCAGGCACACCTGAAAACAGCCACATTGTCTGATAACACCAATCGTAGAGTGAATGGAATCCCGGTGTAGCTGTGACTTGAAGTTTGAATCCAATTTTCGCATTCATCGCAATCTGCCAGCCCACACTGTTTTTAGTCTTATACCGATGGGACTCATCAAAAATCGTAAAACTCCATGTACAGTAGGAGAGTTGGCCATTGCTTGATGGTTTCGCTCTGGATGTTAAGGTATCATAGGACACAAGGTGGATATTCCATCGGTTTTCTGGCTCGTCAATACTGGTGTTCAGATCCTGGTGGGTGAGATTCACATTTTCGGCGTGCAATAAGTTGACGAGTTTGAAATCAGTTCCTTGTGTCATCTCGTCGATAACGCTTTTGAAGGTCTCAGCCACTCCGGGCATTGTTACGACCAAGATTGGTTCAAGGGCTGAGATCAGTGCTGGATGCCCGTGGGGTGGCGTTGACTGGATCTCCAACAAGCGGCGGGGCACAGAATTCAATCTCTGGAGCGGATACCACTCCTGCTCTTCACCGACAATGCCGGGAAAGTCATTGTGCGCCAAAATCACCCACTCTTCAAGGGTATACCCCCATAAAATGGACAGCGGCAACCCCATTACAACTTTCTCAGTCACCAATTTGCAAAGCATGGCGGCTGCAACCGAGGTGAAAGTCTTTCCAAGACCCATTTCATCCGCCACCAGTGCTCCAGGCATATCAGCATCCCAAACCCATCTCCTCACGATGAACCAGATGGCCCAAACCTGGTGCGCCAGAAACTTAGTTCCGGGCAGGCCTGGAATTGAATACTTGCGGCCTGGAACACGGTCATCTGGTGATTGGCGAATAGGACGCGCATTCAGCAGCCTGACTGCTTCATCAAGACACCCGTGTTCAAATTCGTTGTTGATTGTGTTGAGAACCGTATTGAATACTGAGCTTGTATTTTCTGGATCGAGGACCTCCTGGCCATCCTCCACTTGCTCCCGAACCTCCCTTGCACTTTTGTCCGTGTTCTTATCATCCTCAATGATCTCTTTCAGTTGCTCGGATGTAAGCTGGGCAGATATGCACATATTCCGGCGCTTCTGAAATTCATCTCAATGTTAGGAATTTCACTGAGAAGCAACCATTTGAACGAATACATGTGGATGGAATATAATCAATTCTATTCTTTCAATCAGAACTTACATTAATACATGAATCATTCTCTTGCCCGCCATCCTCCTTTCCCTCCTTTTCTCCCTCTCTTCCACCCTCTTCAGAACCTTCCAAAGTCTATGTATAATGATTAGCAGTTGATCACGTCTAGCCTTAACACGGCTAGCGGGATTACCTTTGTCGGCCTAATTACGTGCTCGGCAATCTCCTTCCCTGTCGCTCTCATCATTTCTACCACAAATATCTTCACACTATGTCCAAGTTTCAACTTGAAAGCATTTGAAAGGCAACAGTTGTATGAAATCTGGCCTTATATGGGGTCATTGATCATTTGCCCGTGTTTGTATATTCCCATATACTCTTCTTCCAATTCGTCCTGCGCCAAGGTGCACTTGAACAGCGATCTGAGAATGTATGGCTCTTTCAGGCCGCCGTTTTTGTCGATGAAATCAACCAACTCCTCCCAGTGCCTCACATCTGTATACGAGGCTTGTAGTTGTTTGGGGGCTAAAACAAAATCCTTGCCATTCGACACCCAGTGAATCATAACCGTGAACGTTGTATTTGGCAACTCAGGGAGGTTACTTCTCGCCTTTCTGCCCGCGCGCTCTCCCAAATCCGTCGCCGGTCGCTTGTTGCCTCGCCTTCCCTTTTTCCTCGCCTCCCGAATTTCGCTTGCACATTTCATTAGAAACATCTCCACCCACTGCCGGCGAATCCATTCAGCAGTATCGAAATTGACCAACAGCAGCCAGTTCTTGAATGTCGCCAAAAAATCTGCGACCGCCGTCTCCCAGTGCAGGGGTCCATCTCGAACTTGTTTCAATCGGTTCTGCCCCCGGATTATTGACCGATGCTTCTTCTCGAGAAACCCCGCCACCCATACTTTCATCCACTTGTTGAATGCACTATAGTTGGGCTGCCCCATCCTTTTGGCAAATTGCTTCAATGAGAATTCGGTTTGCTTCAGGCTAATTGGAGGTTTGCCTTCTGCACCGCCCAAGTCCGAAGAATCTTCGCTCTCCTCAGCTGCATCATATTCGTCGTAGGACATCACCGGCAATGGGGGCAAGTCCGCAATCCCTGTGACATCAGTTTTCCGCGGTTCCACTGGCGGCTGGAATCTTTTCGTCGGGAGGCTTATGGGGTGTCTCCCAGGTGCGCCGGAAGGAGGTTGAGGTGGAGGAGTCGAACTGGAAGATGTTGGCTGATTGACTGGATGATTTCCTGGCGGTCCTGGAGGCACTCCCGGTGCACCTGGAGATGACGGGCCTTGTGCTGAGAACTGCGGAGGGGGGAACATTTGAGACCCGCCATAACCACCTTGGTGCATGTCATATCCTTGCCACGGTGGCCCATAACTTGGATATCCTGGGCTTGCGCTGCTCGTAGGTTGCGAACTGTGTGTCATGTTGAATGGAGACTGGTGATAAAAATGCGGAGCGCCTGGAAATGGCTGTTGTGAAGGAGGGTAGCCGTACCCTTGCGGCGGATGATATTGATTGGTGTGTTTCCCAAATTGACTGTCTTTGCGAGAGGCATGTTGTGAACTTTTATCTGGTGATTCTGAATTGTTGTCACCGCGTTGTTGCGAGCCAAATAGGCCACCCGGTGGAGCCATATTCACTGTCTTCGGTGGAGATCCTTTCATCGACATGCTCGTTAAACAAAGATAGTGGTAAACTACTATAGATGCGAGATGAGATATAGAATCAATCGGAGTATGGTTGAGTATATTGCAGGTAGCAGTGACCTTCGGCGGAATGAAGGGCTTCTTATATCCTATTCTGTTGTCACGATCTGTGGTGTTTCACTACACCTTTGATCCATGAAACCAACCCGGGCCTTGAGAAAAAGAAACCTTAATCACACACATCCCGCCTTTCTTTGTTATATGCTCGAATACATATAATAGGATATCGGATAGGTACTCACCTTCGTACGCATCGATGAACCTTACAGGTCATAGAAGGGATATGATATGATATCTCCAGGAACCCAACACGAACTATATCCAGTATGAAGGTTAGCACGACTAGGGATATTACACATAAGTTGTGCGTGTACGACCTTGCAACCTCATTCAATAGAAGGCCTGTGAGTCGAGCAGCAACAGTGATTGCTTCCTATTGAGCTCCTTGCCTATACATCTTAGTTCTCCTCATGATCCACGCTCCAGTCAAGGATCGTTACTAAAGCAAACATCCTACCAGCCTTATCAGTTCTCGATGATCAATGCCCAGACATCCAGCTCGCTAGGAAACTCACCTATTTATTGTATTATAACGATCTACCTTCATTATCAGCTGCTCGGAGGCTCGAGCGTAGGCATAACTCACAATGACGTAGTATAAGGCCCCAGTGTGGTGATTGCAGTGATGACAAAAGAAACCTCCCCCCGCATTTGGCGGGGTGCGATGCGGCTGTGAATGTGTTACCCTAACCTGAGTTAGCTCGCTTTCAAACCAATATCGCTGAGGCTCTATATCACCCCCTGAAGCATCCTCGAGATTCATCCGAATACGTGTTCAGTGACCATTTCTCAAATATGGTCAACACTCGCCGGAAACATGTCAAGTACTTTATCTGCAAAAGGAAATTATTCAACGAGAACCGACTCGAGGCTCACTATCAACAATATCACCCAATATCGATGAATGAAGGGCTATTGCCTGATGGGATTTTACCACCTGCAGGCTGGGATCGACCCGAGCCATCATGGTTCGACTTCAGTCGGTGCACCTGAATGGCCATCGATAAGCTTAGTCAACTAATTCATCTACCCATAGACAATGTACCTGGTGCACCACCACCTGAAGATACTCCCGACAAAGAAACGATAGACCCCCAGCAGCCTGATCTGACTTGTACCCCTGATCCAACAAAGACGAGGGCTCATAGGCAGGTAGTTGGAGTGGAAAACGCAGGGGGGAAAGCATATGGCAAAGCAACTGGATTGTACAACAAGCATCGCAAGTACTCAGAACAATGGAATCCATGGCATCCTTTTCAGTCAGCGTACGACTTTCAACAGGCTCAATCATTTAGCCAGCAAACGAAAACGTGGATGGATCAACATCTGAGGCGTAGACTGGACAACTTCAACATCGAATCATTTCAATCAGCAGATGCTCTACGAAAGCTCCTCTCTAGACTCGATTTCGGGCTCGGCAATGATAGTTGGATTGAAGATCATTCGCACATCTTCGGAACATTATACTACAGGGATATTTTCCAATGTATACAGTTCCTTTTGGCACATCTCCCATTTCAGACGCACCTCGATTTTGAACATCTTGCGCCTCGCAGACTGGCAAAGTCGCCAAATATACAGCGAGATGAACACCGGTGACTGGTGGTGGGATACGCAAGATCAGCTTCCTGCTGGAGCGACGATTGTCCCAGTCATTTGTGCATCCGACAAGACCCACTTGACCAATTTTTCGGGCGACCAGCATGCCTGGCCGCTGTATCTCACGATTGGTAATATTCGAAAAGATATCTGCCGTACACCTAAAAAGCGCGCCTGGATTCTTGTTGGGCTGATCCCCTGTCCTCCGAAAGGTGCCAAAATACTGACAAGGCATGGCATTCCGCGGTTGGAACTGTGCTGTCCCCACTCCGGAATCTTGACATCACTGGCCCTGGCTTGAAATGGGATTGTGCTGATGGATTCCAAAGACAATGTTATCCTCTGTTGGCTGCCTGGGTAGGGGATTATCCGGAACAAGTCATGGTTACTCAAGTCTCATATGGCTCATGCCCGATGTGTGAAATTCCTAAAGGTGCGCCGATGGGGCATTCAACTTTTCGACCGCTTGATAACCCACGAGATCAGCATTTTTCCTTGGAGCTTCTGGACGAAACTAATATTGATGATCTGCACACTCTTGGTGTTCATCCAATCCGCAACCAGTTCTGGCAATACCCTCTCTGCAATGTCTATCAGCTTTGGAAGCCTGATGAATTGCATCAGCTGCTCCTGGGTTTAGTTAAAGACTTATTGCACTGGCTGCTCAAATACCTGAAAGCTAGAAATGTCAAGGATCAATTCGACAATCGATTCACATCAGTACCACGATATCCAAGCCTCCAGCGCTTCTCTAAACCATTCGATTCGATGAAAAGCGGCTCCTGGCAGGGAAAAGAAATCCTGGGCATGATCAGAACACTGGCAGTGAATTGCGCTCCAATCCTTGACTGCTCCCAGGATGCCGGGAAAACTGCGGCCGAAACAGCCTCTGATGAAATGGTAATGGGAGCCGTGCGGGCATTATGTGAATTCTCTCTACTTGTCAGCCAACAAAATCACTCTGATCTATCCCTCCCAGCACTAGATGATGCACTGAAGCGATTTTACAAGAAGAAGGGTGCCTTTCAAGAACAGAAAATGTCGAAGTCTGCGAAAGCCAAAGTGGATGAACTATTGGCAAGAGAATCCCATCATTTACGAGAACAAAAGATTCTTATAATCCGTGCTGCAATGGAGGTTCAGCTGTACGGGGCTGAAAAGGTAACTACATCAAAACGAAGGCAATTATAGGTGCGCCTGGATAGAGCCCGACAAGCAGCAACCATATGGTCAGATGCTGATCGGCAGAGGGCAATTGAGCGATTGGAGCGCGAAATCCATCAGGTGACACCTGCTAAACGCAAGCTTTTCAATAAATTATTCCAACATCATGAGCGACAACTATTGCAGGAAGTCGGGACTAAGGCAACCGGTCCCAGAAGCATATTCGTCAAAAAACTTGCTCAAATGAAGACTGATGCAGAAGAACAGGCTTATGGGGCGGCAAACATGACCACCGACAAGCGTGTGCAATTTCAGGTCTGTCTATTCGATGCTGAGATTGAAGCCACCACCTGGAGTATCGCTGATATGGACCGCGTTGTAAATCAGCTCGAGAGAGAGATTTATGGTATCACTTCGAAAGACCAGATGCGGTTCACGAAGGAATTCTCCATCCGCTTGGTCGAGTTTGAAGCTTGGTGGCAGGCAATCAGCATTCAGGAGCTCCGGAAAACCATCGAACAGCGTGTAATCCATTTCGGATATCCAAAGATGCATCTTGTGAGCCATATATCAGAGTCAATTCGGCGAATGGGATCCGGCGACAATTTCACCACCGATATTTCTGAACGGCTACATATCGGCAATGTGAAAGAGGCATATCGATCTACCAACAAGGTCAATTAGATTCAACAGATGCTCAAGCACAATGACCGGTGTACCGGTCTTGACTATATGGAGGAAACACTGTCATATCTTGCCCTGCAAGGCTGGTACGATATTGACTCTGCGAAAGTTTACAACCAACTATCAGCTGCCGATAAATGGCGAAATATGCGCCGAGCCCATCTTTTACGCCTCCACCATTGTCAGAAAGAGCCATTTTTCCGCCCCGTATCACAACAGGTACATCATTTGAGAGAAAGTCATGTCCGCGGCGTGTGCAGAAGTATCAAATTAGCCTCACTCAGAGATGCAGCAGTAGATTTCGGAATTCCCAACTTTGGAAAGCTATTCCGTACACAAATTGAAGATGACTGGGGACATGAAGTTAGTGGACTGGTGCTCGGATATGATCAGAATGTACTCATTGACAGTGTATTTATTAAACTTCAGAATGGGCTGTCGTACTACCGTCAACCATTTCACTGCCCTACATCTGTTGAGCGTCTGGGACTTGATTGCAAGGTAGAATATACGGATGCCGACCAAGGGATCATGCCTGAATCTCATAACATCTGGGTCCAATATACGGACAGTGACCTCTATAACACCTTCCAAGGCCGAGTTCCTTCTTTTCCTGTATTATACTTCAGCTGGACTCCACCGAATCAGATCCTCCAATTTCAGGAGCGCCTGCCCGCCGGAAAATCGATATCCACCTTCTCTAAGAGGTGCAAGAAGACCCAACAATGGATATTACGTCCTCAACCTAAAGAATATGCGGTGGTGATTCCAACAAAGTACAAAGATCCGCATGGTTGGGCTGATTGTGTTGACGGGTTCATCCGGGTTGTCAAACAGACTGATAAGATGCATATTGTACCTGTCGGAGCAATTGTTGGACCTGCACATTTGGTGCCAGAGAATAATGCTGCATCAGATAGAATCGATAGCGTATGGCTTGTAAATAGTCATGTGGATTTAGATACCTACTGGACGGTGTATTAAAGTTACAATGCCTGAATCAAGGTGTGTAGAAGATAGTTAATTGAATTGTACTATTTGATATAAATATTATAATAATCACTCCCGGAGAGTATGGCTCCAGGTTCGAGGTGCACCGGAATACTCTCGGAGACGCGGCCAATACTCCCAATAGCTCCGAAATTTGCACATCCTAATAGTTTGATTTGGAAGCATTTTGAAGACAACTATACACTCTTCAGGATATTCTTGGATTATGTTCCACAACTACCGGAGTATTCAGGAGCACCGGTGAAGTAGTCTCGGAGCACCTGAGAGCATCTCGCTTTGCATTCAGCCTATCTGGGAGCATCTGGGAGCATCTGGAAGCATCAGTGTGGCTGTTCAGAGTAGCTGAGTTGTTCGGTTATGACTTCCAAACCATTTTACATTTTGCTGATGTCTCGTAGATCTGAAATTCAATCATTATCACCAACTCCCTATCAAATACTGGAGTCGAGACATCATCAAAACCATGAGCTGGTTGATGTGGCAGCCAGCGTATGCCGAGCATCTTATTTACGCCCCTCAGCATTGCATAAACAGCAATACGCCTCCGAAACGCCTTTATGCCGAAATGCACACTACAGACTGGTGGTGGGAGAGACAGGTAAGGAGAGATACCCGAGTATGATGATGTGCTAACCGACGTTAAGTCAATGCTCAGAGTGGGGGATACACTGGTTCCCTTGATCTTCATGTCTAACAGAACGTATCTCTCCTATTTTGCTGGCGACAAGAAAGAGTGGCCTGTATATATGACAATTAGCAATCGATCTTCGAAGCTCCGCCAGATGCCCTCAACGCAAAGAGTTGTAATGGTTACTCTCCTGCTGATTGTGATCAGGAACCGCAATGTTCCTCAGAAGCGGCTGGATGAACAGCCGTAAACAAACCGAGAGGTGCTGAATGAGGTACTCAGGCAGGTACTCTTCCCACTCACTATTAAACAAAATCCCAGCGCCGAGAGTGTGTATTGCAATGTTCCCAGTGCAGATGGCAACTTCAGGCATTCACAACAGGTTTTGGCAGCATGGCTTGCAGATTGCCGAGAGGATAGTGACCTACGTCATCTTGAGCGACATGTCTGTTTTTGGTGCGAGTGTCCAAAGAACAAACTTGGAGATTATGTCCTTCCTGAGATGCAACACCCCAGGCAGGTTCGCAACCTATATCGAACGCTCGCCGATACCACCTCCAAGGCAGCTGATGCCGAACACTGGTCGCACCGTGTTTACCAAGGATTCAACGTGTTTCAACATATTCCCTGTATCATGAGCAACCTCCCGAAGCCCGACGTCCTCCATACAATGCAGATCGGCATGCTTGATCACCTCCGGAAGTGGATTTTCCACTTCATGAAGACACACGAACGGCTTGACAAGTACAATGCAATATGGTAATCTGTACCTGCTTACCATGACCTCACACCAAATACTAAGTCATATGGTGAAGTTTCTCAATGGAATGGGAAGAAGATGAAGGAAATGGGCCGGTACCTGCGTGGATTTGTAACCAAGTCTCTACCAGGAGAAAGCCCCGCTCAGCGTCTCATATTCAATCGCACAATTGAGTGCACACGGAGATTGTTAGAATTCTATGTGTATGCTCGATATAAATCTCATGATGATGAGACATTGAGTTACATAGAAGATGTCTTTTGTCATTTTCACACCTTCGAAGATGGTTTCTTGCTCGGGCAAGCCGGCCACAAGGCTAAGGCCAAACCCAATGGCCTGAGAACGGAGCTCACGAAGAATTGAAAGATAGATGAGGAAACAAATGCTGAAACTTGGACGCCGTCCAAGAAGCGGCGCGAAATGAATGCCTGGCGGGATTATATCAGCCACGAGATAGATGTTTCTGAGGAGTTAAATGCAGACTTCAACTTTCCGAAGAGCTACTTGATGTCTCACTGGGTCGAACAGATTCCTCAATACGGAGCCTTGCAACAGTATTCTGCCGAGAGACATGAACAAGTACATAAAACGAATCTCAAGGACGGTTGGAACGCCTCCAATCACAATCTCAACTATCTGCCACAAGTAATCACCTATCAGCGTCGCATTCTCTGCTTCAAAATCAGAGAGCTCAATCTCCAAGCCCTCACTCAGCGCCGAGAGAACAGCGCTGCCACCTGCAAAGTCCTCCCTTCCAGTGCTGATCTGACTGCCGCCCTGTGCTCCCAATCATATGCAATGCCCGAATTCATGGGACCCCAAAACCACCGTGACGGAAAGCATCCTGACGCTCCGATAACAGACTTCAGAGCATTACTCAACAATATGCAAGATGTAACGCACCGGGTGACAATATACAATGGCACGCGGAAGTTTCTCAAGCATAAGTGTCGTAACTAGACATCTATATCCAATGAACAACTGCACACAATAGAGCTCTGTATTTACCATGGTATTAAGGTTCAAGTTGAGGGTTTAGAAGGTGAACGCATATCTCAGATATGTCGATGCACAGGAAGCCAGAGCTGGCGAGGAGGGGACCAACAGAACGACTAGGTCTGGGTAAAGCAATGCCCAGTTAGATGTTATGGTGCCATCAGCAACAACTCTAGTTTCCGTCAGAAACACCAGGGTGTTCCGGACGGCTCTGACGGCTCTGATAGATCCTCGTACCCTCTGACGGAGAATTACATGCTACCTGTCGCCCCGGCGATGAGTTGGGTAACATAGCATCGGCAAAATGTATTTTAGTCACTGGTCTGAGAGGATGTGGAGTATATACTTAGATGCATCAATTTCAGGAGTATCAGACCCTAGGAGGGCATTCCTGCCGGCCTTCAGAGTAACTAGGAGCGCCGGCGACAAGTCTGGGAGTGCTGACGACAAGCCTGGGAGAACCTGGGAGCGCCGGCAACATGTCTGGGAGCACCTTGAATCACAGTCATGTATTCAGTTTGTATTCTCATCTATGTATCTATGTATCTATGTATCTATGTATCTATATAGCTACCCATCTACACAGGCTATATCTCGACTGGCTGCAGACACTGCATGAGAGCAATTCGAGGTGCGCCTGAAAATGACAATCGTATGAACTCAGAGATATACTCCGAGGCAGTGATCGAGCGACTTTGGAGATGCACTTGGAGGCGGTAATCGAGCGTATTTGGAGATACACTTGGAGGCCGTGATCAAGCGAGTGTGAGGATATGCACTTAGAAGACATGACCGTGCGAACTTCCAGGCCGAAATCGAGCGAGTCTGGAGATACACTTGGAGGCCGCAATGGGGCGAGTTTGGAGATGCACTTGGAGGCCGTGATCGATCGAGTTTGGAGATGCACTGGGAGGCCGAGATGGAGTGAACTCAGAGATGCCCTTGGAGGGCGTGATCGAGCGAGTTTGGAGATGCAGTGGGAGGCCGAGATGGAGTGAACTCAGAGATGCACATGGAGGCCATGATCGATCGAGTCTGGAGATACAGTTGGAGGCCGCGATCGAGCAAGTTTGGAGATGCACTTGGAGGCCGTGATCGAGCGAGTTTGAAAGAGTACTTGGAGGCAGTTGATGGACGACGCACCGGGACTCGATTCATCAGGTAGTTAACTCGCAACCGTGGGAATATGACATGGTGACTTTACCTTTGAAGCTCTTATGGAGAACTGGTTGGTGGCGGTCGATCAGTAGGGAGATACGCCGGAAGCTGAAGCTACATTCAGGGGTCAACTCGAAATCGTGAGAATGAGGGGACGACAGACAATCTTGGGTGTATGCTGTACTCGGTGTATGCTGTACTCGGTGTATGCTGCACTCAGTGTTAACTCATCATGATGGCATGGAGAGATAGAGAGCGATGACTTTACTTTGTGTTCTTGCGATGATGGTAAAGTTGTGGACGAGAAAGAGAGAGATAGGGGATGAAGATGAGAACGATATGGAGGATAGGAGCGGCAATGAGAAATCAGGGGTATGACTTGCCTGATTGGGTTGAAAAGACCTCGTATTGGTGTTATGACCCGCCGGATCGGGACTCGTACCTGCCATTTCGGGGATGGTCAATTGACTCGCACATGAAATTCTCTTAAGTCCCAGTTTCCCATGATGATTTCCCCCATCTCCTCTAATCTCTCTCTTTCGTGTGCTCAACTCTACCATCACCTAAGAACACGAAGTTAAGTCATCCCTGTCTATCTCTCCATGCCATAATGATGAGTTAACACTGAGTGCAACTCCAAACTCGCTCGATCGCGGCCTCCAAGTGCATCTCTGAGTTCACTCCATCTGGGCTTCCCAGTGCATCTCCATACTCGATCGATCACGGCCTCCAAGTGCATCTCTGAGTACACTCCATCTCGGCCTCCAAGTGCATCTCCAAACTCGCTCGATCACAGCCTCCCTGAGCATCTCCAAACTCAGTTGATCACAGACTCCAAGTATATCGTTAACGAATGACTGTGGGTGTACGGAGATACAGGGGTAATGGAGGTGGAATAAGCGACGGTGGGTGTATGGAGATACAGGGGTAACGGAGGTGGACTGAGCGATGGGGAGTGTATATTCGGGAGACCCCGGGGTAGATAGTCAGCATCTCATTTTCATCTCATCTTGTCATACAACAAAAATACACACTCTATCTTTCCCAACTTTTGGTCTCACTCGCTCTGTCCGTGGATCCACGCCATTGCATTGTTCCTCATGGCCGTGTAGTATCATATCTTTTCACTTTCTTCCTACGCTCCTCGAGCTTAATGTAGAAGGAATGCGATGAGAGATTTTCGCAGCGTCACCCATTGCATTGCAATCCCAATGCAAGCGTGTACCCAATGAACCCTTTCCGACGAATGGTCACAGTTGGCCACAACGCCAGACTGTTTGTTTGAAATATGAGACCGACAGAGCGAGAAGAAACGGCGAAACGGCGATCAGAGGGCGAGGTGCAACGCGATGCGTTGTATTGACACCAGGCGCGGACTAATCCGCCACCGCGGTGTCTCTGACGGCTCTGACGGAGCCCATCCACTCTGATGGAGCCATTCCGCCCGGACGGGGATGTTTTTTGCTAATGGCGCTGGATCGGGGTCTCCTGTGGCAACCGCAATGACTATTCAAAATCAAGCTCCTGAACGAGGATGGAGCTTTCTTTCAGTACTGGTTAGCCCTGGCGCTCACCACAATACCTGAAAACTCGGGTAACTTGGATCCCATCTCGAAATTTGTACAAGTGAGAAACGCACTGGAAGCAGTTGCTTTGAAAGTTGTCAGTGTGGGAAACATCATCCGCTGCGTGCACGTAATTCCAGAGATAGCTTCTAGTAGTAAGATAGGAGACGGATGGAATGAGCGAGGGATTGTCAATCGCCACATAGATCTGGCGACTTGGAATAATGTGTATAATTAGTGAAGAGAGAATTGCATTTTGCGCGCAGGTAGAAGGAACGCAAGAAGAGGTTTTCACAGTGTCACCCATCACATTGCATTCCCGATGCAACCGCTTGCCCAATGGACCCATTCCTACGTATGGTCACAGTTGGCCGTCAACGCCAGAGTATTCATTTAAAATAAGAGACCGACAGAGCGAGAAGACACGGTGAAACTGCGATGGGAGGGTGATAGGCAACGCGGCGCATGGTATTGATGCTGGACACGGAGTAAGCTGCCACAGGGATGTCTCTAACGGCTCTGACAGACCGCGTCCACTCTGACAGAGCCATTCCGTCCGGACAGAATTTTTTTTTGCTGATGTGGTCAAAGAGGGCATTAAGGCAGTTGGAGTGTGGTACCAAGTGGAACGCTTCACGAATGTACTAGGCCCAGACAGTAGATGTGAGCATCGCTACGGATGGGGCCACATAGAGAGCATGTTCAACAGCAACTTATGCCTTGTGGTTGTAGAACCTTAAGAACCACTGCTGTGAGAATATGGCACCAAGTCTCCCGCAGAGCTTGTGCAGAGATCTCAGCTGCTCTGCTCTCGAAGTCTCCCGCTGATCAGCCCTGAGGTCTCATGTCCTCTCTAAATCACCCCCAGACCTGCGCAGAGAACTCAGTAGCTCCAAAATCTGACTAGTCTAATATTCAAATCTCATAGCATCCTGAATGCGCCTCCATAACTGCAGGTGCTTTCAGACGCACCTGAGATTGATCTTGCAGAGTCTGAGAGCACATTGCAAAGCTCCATGGGGGTCTGGGACCATCTGGAAGTACTTAGAAGCACTGGTGAGGGCTACCGGAGTGTCTGGGAGGTTTGCATGTGGCTTCCAGACCGATTTACATTTTGCTGATGAAATGATTGCATATGGCGGATACGCCCGTGGTAAAATAAGCGTCAATGGAGCATCAAAGATTTTTGCTCTTGCATCCTGAGTACTCTAAGGGGCAATAGGTTCCAGACAGTCATAAATGAAGTATTGGCTGCCTTTATAGGCAAAAGAGAAAGTGACATACTCCCTGCCCCGTCTGGAAAATGACTGTCAATGATGTTTGATCTTGCATCATTAGGAATTTCGGTGGAGATTGGTTCGTGAAGGTCAGAAATAAAGTATTGGATGTATGTCTCGGAAAAGGCGAAAGCAACAGGCTCCCTGCCCCATCTTGAAAATGACCATCAACGATTTATGGCCTTGCATCATGGTTAATCAAAGTGCAATGTGGCCATTATTGTCTATATACGACGTTTTGACCATTTTGTTAGGCTAAAACGCTCATGGACAGTTAGGTGGAGCTGAGTAAATGAAATAAGTTGTTACTGTCCGGGAGGCTGTTGCAGCAATATCCCTTACTCAGTTATCTATAAAGGCAGCCAACTCCTTGTTTATGAAAGCATGTGATGAAGCGCCACAGATAATACAGAATATGCCAGACCAAGAATCATTGACGTGTGGTTGACGCTCATTTTCAAGATGGGGTAAGGAGCGGATTGCGTTCTCTTTTGCCTATAAAGGCAGGCAATACTTCATTTATGACTATCAGCAATCTATCGCCTCTCAGATTATACAGGATGTAAGACCAAAAATTGTTGACACTCCATTGAAGCTCGTTTTCAGACACGGGTATGCAGTGTGTTTCTTGTTGTTTTGAATACAATGGCAGCCAATACATTGTGAAACAATCATTAGCAAAAGAAATCTCCATCTGGGCAGGATGGCTCCATCAGAATGGACGCGGTCTGTCAATACCGTCAGAGACATCCTGATTGCAGCTTACACCGCTCCTGGCATTAAAATGTCGCATCGTGTGGCATATCACCCTCCGTTTGCTGTTTCACTGTTTCTTGTCACTCTGTTGGTCTCCAATTTAGAAGAAACACATTGGCCTTGTGGCCCACTGTGACCATGCGTTGGAATGGGTTCATTGGGTATGCACTTGCATCGGGATTGCAATGCGATTGGGGCCGCAGCGAAAACCTCTCCTTGTGTTCCTTCTACCTGCAGGCAAAATGCAATTCTCTCTTTACTAATTTTACCCGTTATTCCAAGTCTCCAGATCTATGTTGCTATTGACAATCCATCGCTCATTCCGTCTGTCTCCGGTTATACTACTAGTAGCTATCTCTGGAATTACGTGCGTGCAGCCGATGATGTTTCCCACACAGAAAACTTGCAAAGCAATGGCTGCCAGTGCTTGTCTGACTTGTACAAATGGCGAGACGGAATCGAACTTGCCCGAGTTTTCTGGTATTCTAGTGAGCGCCAGAGCTAGCCGGTACTCAATGAAAGTTCCATGCTCGTTCAGGAGATTGATTTTGAATAGTCGTTGAAGTTCCCACGGGAGACAACCATTCAGTGCTCCATAACACCTGCCAGGACATTGCTTTACCCACACCCGGTCGTTCCGTCGGTCCCCTCCACGCCAGGTCCAGCTTCCTGTGCATCGACAAATCTGAGATATGCGTGTACCTTCTAAACCCTCAACTTGAACCTTGATAGCATGGTAAATACAGAGCTCCATTGCGTGCGGTTGTTCATCCGATATATATGTCTGGCTATGACTCTTTTGTTTAACAATCTCCCGGGTGCCATTGTATACTGTCACGCGGTTTGTGGCGTCTTGTGTATTGTCGAGTAATGTTCCAAAGTTTTTAATCATAGCATCCGAGTGCTTTCCATCAGGGCGGTTTTGGGTCCCATGAATTCGGGCTTCCCATATGACTGGGAGCTCAGGGGAGCGGCCAAATCAGATTTGGAAGGGAAGACTTTGCATGTGGCAGGTCTATTCTCTGGACGCTGAGTGAGGGCTCGGAGAATGAGCTCTCTGATTTTGAAGCAGAGAACGCGACACTGAAATATGATTACTTGTGGCAGGTAGTTGAGATTGTGATGGGAGGCATTCCAACCGTCCTTGAGGTTCATTTAATGTGCTTGTTTATGCCTCTCGGCAGAATACTGTTGCCAGGTTCCGTATCGACAAATCAGTTGGACCCAGTGAAACATTCAGTGGATCTTCGGAAAGTTAAAGTCGGCATCTAACTCCTTCAAAACATCTATCTTGTAGCTGGTATAATTCTTCCAGGTGTTCATTTTGCGCCGCTTCTTGGACGGCATCCAAGTTCCTGCCTTTATGTCCTGATCTACCTTTCACTTCTTCACGAGTTCCATTCTCACGGCATTGGCTGTGGCCTTCCACTTTTTACTGGCTCGACTGAGTAAGAAAACATCTTTGAAGATAAGAAAACGACACAAGGTGTATTCCATGTAGCTCAATGTTGCATCATCATGAGAAGTATATCGAGATTCATATAGAATTCTAACAATCCCCGGGTGCACTGCATTGCGCGATTGAATATGGGACACTGAGCGGGGCTGCCTCCTCGTAGAGACTTTGTTACAACTCTAAGCAGGTACTGGCTCATTTGCTTCATCTCCTTCCCATTCCATTGAGAAACTTCCTCTATTGACTTGCTTTTTAGTGTGAGGTCATGGTAAGCAGGCACGGATAAACATATCGCATTGTACTTGTCCAGCTGTTCGTGCATCTTCATGAAGCGGAAAATCGACATCTGGAGGTGGTCAAGGTTACCGATCGGTGTTGTATGCAGCAGGTCGGCCTATGGGATGTCACTCCCGATACAGGAAATATGTCTAAACACATTGCATCCTCGATGAACATCGCGTGACGAGGGTTCGGCATCAGCTGCTTGGGTGTTGGCATTGCTGAGCAGTCATTATAAGTTGTAATCGCGCCGGGGGTGTTGCATGTCAGGAGGGACATAATCTCCAAGTTCATTCTTAGGGCACTTGCACCTGAAACAGAGATGCCGCTCGAAATGATGTAGACCGCTATACTCAGAGCAATCTGCAAGCCATGCTGCTAAAACCCGTTTGCAACGCCAGAAGTTGCCATCTCCACAGAGAACATTGTAAGACTGGCTCTTGGCGCTGGGATATTGTTTAAATATGTGACACTTGAGTACCCACCGGAGTACCTCATTCGGCACCTCTCGCTTGGTTCGCCGTTACCCCTCTAGCCGCTTCTGAGAAAAATTGCGGTTCTTGATCAAAATCGGCAGGGGAGCGACAATTACCACGATTTGCGTTGGGGCAATCTGGCGGATCTTCTCAGATAGATTGCCGATTGTCATATATACAGTCCACGCTTTCTTGTTGCCGGCAAAATTCAAGAGATGTGTTCTGTCGGACATCATGACCAAGGGAACCAGTGTATCCCCGACTCTAAGCGTTTACTTAATATCAGTTAACATGTCATCACCCGCAGGTAGCTCTCCTTACCTGTATCTCCCATCACCAGTCCGCAGTTTGAATTTCGGTATAGAGGCGTTTCGGTGGTGTATTGCTGTTAAAGCAATTTTGAGTGGCGTAAACAAGATACTTCACGTAGGCTGGCTGCCGCATCAAACATCCCATGCTTTCGATGATATCTCGACTCCAGTATTTGATAGGGCATTGGTCATTGTCATTCCATTTCATATCCTCGAGAGTGTGTAGTTTCCACTCCCCAAGTGCCTGATCATCTGACATGCTAGCCAGGACGTTCTGGAGGAGATCCCCATTTTTGAAGCTTGGGAAATGCAAAGTGGTGTTTTCTTCCTTCAGCACGTTGTCATAGTACATCTTCATGCCTTTCTTTTTGATCCCACACTGCATATTTTTGTACTTTTCATGCATCACAAACGGGAAGTAGGGATTGTTTTGTATGGTTGTCTCAAGGCAACGGTGAGCTTCGCGTTCCCATGGCTCAGCAATGTGATTGCTCAGCAGAGCACTGGCACGTGAATATATTTCCGTAACAGGCAGAGGAGGTGGTGGTGGTTGTGACTCCGAGTCTACGATGTTTTCATGCTGTTCGAGGTAAGGAAATACGTCCAAGTCTTCGACTGAATCTTTCTTAGCAATGAATTCAGGACGCTGAGCGGGATCAACGTGTCGGGGCGCGCTGTGAATAGTCAGATTCTTCTGGCGTGCAACTTGAAGGTGTTCAGGTTGGTGTAATTTGATATGTTTATGTGGCCAGCTGTCTGAGGTGAACTTCTTTCGGCATGAAAATTCGGAGCAACGGAAAGGGGTCTTCTGTAGCATTGTCAATGACAGGCAAGGAGAGAAACGTTCATGGTATGAATGGACGAAAGTTGATGCTGGGCCTGAGCAGTCTGCTGTGGGTATAAGCTCAGCTAACTTAAGAGATTTATTGAGCCTCAACAGCATCTCAAGGAGGTTCCTTACACGCCAGGGATTGCAAAAACACTGCATGCACGATGTTCCAGAATACTATCAATATAATAAAAATTATACCCTGAGCAATCCAACAACCTCGCGACGCGTGTAATGATCAATGCCTGAAATAAATAGATTGCAACCAAGGAAACGAGCAAGCCCACAATCCCCAACCCAAACGAGACGGAATACATAAAACCCCAGGCGAACAAAACACCTCCACGCGTGTCATAATTGGTGCCTGAGATGAATTGATTACAGCAAAGGAAACTCACAGACCAAGAACGCAACCCTAACCTGAATGCACGCCTGCTCTGCAATGCGAGGACTGGTTAAGTCCTCGCCTACCGAGCTATCCGGACGCGTCTCAGAGAGATGAACATCAAGGATAGCGACATCGGGGAGAGGGACGACGGGGACGCTGTCGCCCACTGCTGATTCTCTGAGTAGCTGCTGATCCACATCGACATCGGAGGTATTTCCAGCTGCCTCAGCTTCTTGCTGAGTTGGCACCATGGGGTAGATTCTTAGCGGCGACACAAACCCCAAAAACTCCAGCCCACTGAGGGGATGAGTCACCGGAGTGTGTGGTCTTGGGCGAGGCTCCAGGGATTGTGTCCGTGGGGCTGCCACCGGTGGTTGTGGCCCTGGGGTATGCTCGCCTATCTTCTGGCTTGTCTCAGATTGCACAGTTGGCTGATTGTCTACGATAGTATCTACATTGTCAGCCAATGTATTGACCATCTCTCCCTGGCCAATTATCCAAGATTCTTTGCCATCATCCTCATCCTTATTCTTAACCTCATCCTCTTCCTCCTGCTCCTTCTCATCATCCTCCTCTTCATCTACCTCCTCTGTATCTTCTTCCTCTTCATCGTCGCTGTCCCTTTACCTATCCACATCGCCGTCTAAATCAATGCCATCTGGTGCGTCCACATCATCCTCCGTGCCTATAACCACATGAGTATCATGTTCTGAGTCATATTCGCCGTCCGACTCCTCGGGAAAGTCCGTATCATCATCTGAGGAAATTGACACAGCACGCGATACTTCTGGCTCTAAATATACTCACTCTAGTTAGCTCTCCGTGTCCCATTCCCGTTGCTCCCTATAGCCTGTCTGCCACTCTACGAGCTTTCTCCTCCTAGGGTTTATTTAACAATACCATTCCCTTTCCCGCTCCTCTTCCCCTTCCCCTTCCCCTTCCCTTCCTCAATTGCCTTTCCCTTCCCTTTCCCTTCCTCAGTCGCCATCCGTTTCTCCTTCCCATTCTTTGCTCTCTTTCATGTCCTGGATCCTTTCTTACCGCACTACATGTCCTCCTCACTCTCGCAGTCATCATTGTCATTGCCATCGCCAGGACAGCTCCTTCCACCGCTCAGCGCTCCATGATCTGCCCAGTTCTCATCATCATCATCCTTGTGGATTATGTCATCTCAATTCAGTGGTCTAACGGCCAGGAAGTCTCCTGGCTTGTACTTCCGGCAGCTTGGCGGCTCATTCTTTGCCCTGAGTAGTGTTAGCAACAAGTTCAAATTCCCGGGTCGGTTCTGGTTCCGGTTCAACCTGAAACCGGACCGTGGCAACAGGTCTTACAACACGAAAAACCCTCCCCATTGGAAACGGGCCGGTTTTACCACCAAAAACCTGGTATTTCAACATCACAACTTTGCCTCCAGTTAAGTATTTGAGTTCTGATCGTATCATGACATGATCAGTACGTAGATTGTGCATTTCTACCCGCTCTTTCACCTCCCAATCTCAGATATGTGATCTTACCAATATTCGTTGACTTGCTATCGAAAACCCGCTAATATCGCTTAAAATTTGCCCTTTTTTCAAAGCCGCTCAACGAATATTAGTCGGATCGCAAATTGGACACCGGGAGGTGAAATAGCGGCCAGTAATGCACAATCTACGTACTGATCATGTCATGATACGATGAGAACTCAAATACTTAATTGCGGGCAAAGGTGTAGGAACCGCAAAGTTGGAACTGCGGTCCGTTTCCAACCCGGCCGAAAACCAGCGCATTTATGTCCGCTCCGGGTAACAAACCCACCAAGTCAAAGCGGGCCGGGTTTTTGGCCAGGTCTGGAACCAAACCAAACCAAACCGCTGGCCAAAAACCGGACCGCTGGCAGGTTACCTGGAACAGTTCCTGAAACTGGCCCTCAGATCATCACTACCGTACCAGGAGAAACGCTCGCAGGTGTTTTTAACCTTCCCTGAGTTGATTGTCTGCGGGTTGGAGCGATTGACTTGTTTCCCGAAGGAACGAGGGTTGTCCCCCGTCCAATTGTTCAGTTGGTCGCAGGTTTTGTCAAACATTTGCCCAATATATAAGCAGAAGGCAGCCCACCACTCCCGAAATGGCGAACTCCTGCTCCTAGGGTGCAGCCCCAACAGCTGCAAGTGTGAAAAGTGGTGAGTCGTGACTGGATCAAGAAAGTTTGTATCACAAAAGAGGTCCCATGTGCTCTCATCCTTGACACCGCAAACATTGTATAGCTGTATGACTCCACGGATGTGTTCCAAGATGAATCCCTTAATACGATCCCGATCCAACAACAGACGTCGATTTATAACCCATGTTGGCAGCTTTGCCCTAACGTTCCACTTTCCTTTGCAGCTGCCCTTTGTTGCCATCCCGGTGAGTTGAAAATGAATCTACATCCGAAGCGTTAGCATTATGATACTGTTGCATGTAGCAGAAGGAAGCCCAGAGGGAAAGTACAAAATTTTGTAGGATATCGGGTGTGTTTTGGATCTAGAGGCACCGTTTTGTGCAAGTCACATGATGTCGAGATCGCTCAGGATGCTGGCGGTGCGTAGAATACAGGAGGAAAAGAGAAAGGTTGTGTATGCGGAAAGACGGGATATCTATACTCAAGTTCCAGCGATTTTTTGGTTCAACTTGTAAGATATAATAATTGTGATTCAGATCCTGAATTTTGTTGGTTGACAAACAAAAAACGGCCCAGCCTTCATCTTGCACAACCACCTGGCACCTCATGAATGAGACACCTCAAGATGAGATTTAGTACTTGCGGTGAGGAGAGTTTACAACGCCGGGCATTGCTTTTGCATCACACACCACATTTACCACTCAGACCTCGTATATCTCAGAGCAAACAGAGTAGTTCTCAGGTTGTCCCAACTGTGCAACCATCCAACATGGCTGCCAACACGCCTAGCGGTAGAAAAAGCTCACTCAATAGATGTCATAGGATACAGAATACATCATTGTTCACTTTGCAATTCTTTTCGCTCTGCCAAAGGGGGATTTCCACCGTGAAGCTGAAGATATACACAATCGATGGTTTGAAGTATTGTGCCAAGAACGAGTCCATTACTATGATAATCAGGCCAAGATGACATAAACACCCTTCAAGCGGTGCAAATTGACCGTCAGACGTTGCTGTAACATTGAATATCAATACTGAGTTCAATCTGAGTTTAATCTGATGGCAGTGAACCGCAATATTAAATGCTTTTCGAGGGATCTCGTCCCCGAATATCGTCATGGGCAATAGTGATTTAGAGTCAAGTGCAGTATACACTACGCTGCCCTTTGTTTTTCTGATCCCACCCAGGTTACTCAGATAGAAGTCTACCTCGCCTGCCGTTGCATATGCATGCAGAGGGAATTATTTTTACATTCCTAACATCAAACATCTATATCGGACTATGCCTTCCCAAAGCCCACATCCTGACATGACTCCAGTCGTACGAAATGTTCAGAAACAACAAAAACCTAGACCTTCGGGGAATTCTCAGCTTCCCCCTGCTAAGAAATGTGTTTCTGCACTGGCTGATGATAGCGATTCCTCCCAAGGAGGGAGTTCCGTAGCCTCTACAATCCATGGTCAAAACTCCATCCCCTTATCTTCGCTCAACAATTCTGGCGTGGCAGATATCACTCAATGTGTGACTTGGACCCCGTCCGCTACGTAGCAGCAGTCAATACATACTCCGCCAGCTACGCTGGGTACAACCAGTCGCATTGTATCCAGTCTTGCATCCGGTATTGCTAGCACTGCCACTCCTTTCAGCGGTCTTGAAATCCTGCCTACCCCCATCCCTAATCCAGAAGCCCGTGCAATCATTACAACTCCACTGTAAATGCGAACTACAGAAAAGAATCCGAGACAAAGGCAGTGGCAATTGCAACCACAGGCGGTATCTACACCTCGATCAGTGGTCTCCAGCAGTTGCAACCACCATCAATTTGGTCACATAGACATGAAGTGTCTTGTATTTGCAACGGGCAGACTCACAGAGCTCTATATGTGGAACAGACGGCCATTTATGAGTGCAAGCGACTTGGAGATGGTAAGTTATGCAACACGACACGTGGCGATAGCATTAGCTTAAGCCCCACACTGGTAGATAATAGAGAAGTACTGGAACACCGCTATGCAGCAAAACAACATTTGGTCTATAGCATTTGAGGCAGGCACGAAGGTGATCTTCCAAGAGGTATGCTGAACCAATGGCCTACGTGGGATATTACACGGTCAAACCGGTACCAGGTTCGAGCACAAGTCGACAACGTTAAATCCCATTATATTCAATCAGCCAGGAACAATATTGCAGGGCTTTATGATCTCCACCGCTTTGAATCCGATGCAGAGCATTTGGAATACATTCATTCCCTTCTGGCGGACAATAAGTATCTTTCTCCTGTGGCAAAGTGTGTGGAACGTGGTGTACGCGGTCCAAATCCAACACAGAGAGTGTCGACAGCTGCTAATGAATACCCAGCGTCCACATTACTTTCTGGCAGAAGTATTCCTGGGTATTATCTACATCAAATTATATCATCGGGCGAATAACCACGGTAAGTAAGTTGATGGATTTTATAATTCGATGATGGACAACAAGGACGGCCATATACCCTTGCCACCGATCATGTTTACCTGCACCGCGTTGCACCATGCTCTCCTGGAGTGCCAAAAGAACAAAGGTGTTCCTCCAAATGATTCCAAGTTAAAGCCGAACGCCGACAGACCTGATCGCTCGGACTACTTCAACTACAAGAATGACAGTGGTAGGATTGCATTCTGCTGCGCTGCAACAGGTCGCAAGTTGTTTACCTCGCCTGGCGTTGCAGATACACATACATTCTTGATGAATACCTGGAACACACTACCGGAGAGCTACCAACAGAGGGTGTATAATAACACTCTTGTTACAGTCAAGCGTCAGATCCAACAGGCAGAGAACTCAATCCCAGCCGAGATCATTATCACGGATGTTAGGGGTTCTCTCCTGACAGCGATAATGATACATGTTTTCACAAGATAAGTACACGTGACTACCATATTGTTGGATACCATTAGTCAGGAGGCAAAACACCTACTTGTCTGGGTGACACATGATTGGTCAGTCAGTTGGCCCTTAGCGGGGTTTCAGCTGAGCCGCGTATGACGTTTGTGATAAGAAATCTTATCATGCGGATTCGCAAGATGATGCAACTATGTCGCAATTGCCAGGATGTGAAAAACCATCAGTGGTGTGCATAGTTAAAGGTAATATCTATTAAACCTTTGATAGCGGGACAACGCAGTCTATGTGCGATAAGCATGTGGAGGCGCAGCACGCGATATGCAATATGCGAGTAAGCGGGATCATCGCACCCTTGCCTTTTGCGGATAGGGAATAATACGTGCAACCCCCGAATCGCGGAGGTCCGGATCCTATGCATGCAGTGCGTGAGGGATTATTGACATTGGCAAACGGCCAGGAGCGATAATGTTTCGCAACCCTTAAAGGGTGGCGTAATCTACATTGGCAGAGTATCAGTTGGTCGCCGATGTAAATCTCTGATGCAATGCCGAATAGCCAGATATGGTGAGGCATTAATAACCTCGTGTTATTATTATATTGAGATAAAGCACTGATAGTCTAAGTGACGTCAGATGTTCCAACTACTGAACGAACAATAAGCAAGATGTCTAAGTTGAAGTTATGAGTTGGCATTAGGAGTGCGTTTGATATCATGACATGATGACAGCCTCATACGAGAAGCGTAATGCTTTGAAACCGCTCATGCATAAACACGATAACGAAATGGAACTGGTGGCGGCAAAACGAAAGACTCTTCCGAGATAAGCTATCAATCAAAAACTATTGGTCTGGTCGTTGGAGTAGCGGCCAAACTTGAGCCTGCGAAAGGCTATAAAATACTCACATTGTCCCCGATGATGAAAAGAACCAAGCTCTAGCAGCAATCCACAGTCAGACATTACCAGCGAAGAACACCTTAAAATATTATTAAGATTTCTACCCAAACACATTCACAATTACTTCTCTACTACCTTCAAGTGGAATCCAAATATATGTTTACCTTCAGACAATTGAAGAAACGTACGGCCCACGATAATCTAGTCCAATGGTTCAGCGAGTTGTATCTTTGGTACGAGGAAACCAGGAATTCATCTGCTCAATACTGGGTCTTACACTCGACCGAGTATCTTGGCATCACGTACGACGTTTGCAGATGTGTTTCGACGGGAAAATTACCTTTCGAGAAACTTATCGATATGAACCTCGAATTCAGAAAGGGAGAAAACGGGGACTGTTTTTAGCGGGTGCTCTTGGGCAAGGACAAGAGGTTGAGTCTTAGGATAAGACGAGGAAAGAAAAAGAAGTTTGGTTAGACCGCTGTATTTAAGTTAATAAATGTTTTATTGAAACGTGGCTCAATACCCCTGTAACAACGGACGCAGCACGTGTTGACAATCCAATTCTTCTTGACTATTTGACATCTGAAGTGGCGCTTGAGGAGCCTGAGATCGGAAGTGCTGACCCAAACATCCCAATAGACAACAATTGTACGGATGAGGAAATGCATTTCAGAATACCAAGGGGCAGCGACCAATACCATGATGAAAGTGACGCAATCGACGAGAGCGATGCCATCCTCACCCCCGGCTGGCAATGCAGGGCCACAACTATACTCGAAAGGTTGGACCTGGAACAAGTGATGTCAACGGGTATGAGGGCGACGTTGGCGACGATGTAGATGCGGATGAGGAGGAAGAAGCATCACAAGCCGATGATGGATCAACACAGAATTTGCAGGACTAAGGGCATAGTACTAGAGACTGAGGGCATAGTACTAGAGAGTGTGAAGAGTGGACAGTATATTTCAGACCTGTAAAATTCGATAATAGCGAACAAAATGCAACAGCAAGCAATTTATCCAAAGCGAGGACTGTTTTGTAATAACTGATAAGATTTCAAAGTGAAACATATATGGGAGAGTGCGGCATCCGATAAATAGCAATAGCTGAGAGACAAAATGTGGCACTCAGCCAGAGAAAGGAACACACAGCGCTAGGCGTTGGGTAAGCAGCTACAGCATAACTTGAGCCCCTGCGAAGAGTGTAACACACATGTTGTTCTAATGGTGTGTATATGTGACCACATTCCGGACGCAAAGTAAAGAAATCGCAACACTGGGGTGGCGAGCATCCGCGTGGTAATATACAAAATGTTACACCTTTGGTGTTACAGGTATATTTCCGGGATCATACATATTCACTCGATAATCCATGTATAGACACCGGAACCAATATCAGAAGTTATCACTCGGATTTCTATATCGGATTTACCTTCCGGATTTGTTCACCTATTAGTCATATCTCCATTACCCGACCTTTGTATCAATGGATCCACGATATCAGTCAAGCCAAGTGCAATTACGATGTGTGTCATCTTTGGATAAGTACTGGTCATAACTTCTCCATTCTCAAGTGTTACTTATTAATAACAGGCACGTTTATTCCTGGTCGCCGAACAGACGACTATTTACTCATACTCTCATGGTTCATTCCTAGGGAGATGAGGTGTCAACAATATCAGACTACAATGGGATCTCAAGATATGCAGAGTCAAATGAGAGATAAGTCATTAAGCAATGATTTTTATATCAGAGTTCTCTCAACCAAATGAACATATATGAATCCATTCTTAGTTCGACTGCATTTTCTATGTCAGGGCAAATAGGACTTGGGATTCATATGTCCTAAGTGGCACGGGATACTCTCCATTTGATATATGGCATAACTACTCAGTTGCAAATTACTGTATATTTGGCCCCAATGAAGCGTAGTCAAATTAAGGGTTCTGTTGTTTGCTGTGATTGTTAAACCGATACGTACCCGGTGGGTATATGAGAGGGCACTCTCAATCACTCTTGGTGCCACGAACCTATTTGTTGAAAATTGGCTTCAGATAAGGTCGTATCCATACGAGGTATCACCAAATAGCAATTATGTCGCAAACGCAAGCACATTATCGTGATGGCGTAGTTAAGACTCTTCTTAGTTAGAACTCGATCATCAATGGTAGAAGTCACGGATGATAAGGCAATAACACATCTGAACTTCGAAGCATGCGTTGGCAGTCTTAGAATTGTTAAGGGTGCGAATCGTGTAATATAAGATCAGTGATATGGACATGGAGGAAAGACATCATTAGCGATAAACATACAATCTACAATCAGTTCAATCTACGGATACATATTGACCTTCTCAACTGGAAGGTTAAGCCTTGACTTGATTCCCATGTATTAACTATTAGTTCGGCATCGAAGTCAACAAGGATACTTCTCTCTGGAAGTCCTGAGTTGTACGTTCATATTTCAGTTCTATATCACAGATATATCTATGACCTGTTTATACTTGGTTATTCTTATAACCTTCGTCGAAGCAAGTTGTTGATCGGAAGAGAGTATGATGATACTTTGGAGTCTGAAGGAAGTCTGAGGATCAGCCTGATAGAGTCGTGATTCAGAGGATACTTCTGTTAGAATGCTCTTGAGTCAGCACTACTCCTTCTGCTGAGGGGAAACTACATTGCTGTTTCTTAAAGACAACTCCATACTTGGAGTCGTTGCATTCTTGGACAGTCAGTCCTCGAATATAAGTGCCGGTTGTTGGGACGATAGTTTAGCATGCGCAAGACGTCTGATAGTAATTACGATAGTGTGGTGGTTTAGAGGAAACGTCTTTTGGGCTCTCCTGAAGTCCGACATCAGTATACTGATAGCTTAAGATGATAATCCTTAGTCGATACTATCTATTGGGATCAGAGATCAGAACAGTTAACTTGTATTCTTCTGGTATTAATCCATATACGCATCCTGAGTGAAGCCTTATTCATCTTCTTCTCTATCAGTCCGGAAGTTAATAGCGGCTTTTATTGATCAGGACATAGGGTGGACCTCCCAGTATCAGACAATGGAACACGTCGCAAGAATCGGAGACATGGTACAATAGCCGCCACAGGGATGGTTTGAAACGCGACCCATTGCTTGGGTGATGAGTCGCGTTTGATTCACTGTCAGAGGGTATGAGGTTCTGTCAGAGCCGTCTGGGCCGGCAGGAACACCCGGGTGTTCCTGATGGAAACTAGGTTTGTTGCTGATGATAGTGAGGTACTAAAGTCAATATTTTTTGATGCACAGTAGGATATCTAAATGTGACCATAAATTGAAAAACCTGAAAACCTGAACTAGAGATTCGAACTGATCAGTCTAGCCAAACCTGGCAAAACCCACGAGTTGACAGGTATGGATCTGGATTTGGCCTGCCACAAGGCAGCGGGTTTGGTTTTTGGATGGGTCTGGAACCGAACCATTACGTTTTTGCAGTCCCAACTTGGACTGCTGGCACATTACCCGGACCTGTCCCTAACGGTCGATATCTATATGAAAATACTTAGACGGATAATTCATACCATATTATAATGTAGCAAATTTTGTGACTTTACCAAAGATGAATATCATTGATGAAACGCCTTGTAGTTATGGAACTCTAAGAACCACTGCAGTGAGAATATGGTACCAAGTCTTCCACACAGCTGTGCAGAAATCTCATCTGCTGTAAAAGTCTCCCACAGTCCTACCCAGAGATCTCAGTTGCTCCATAATTCGACTATTCTATTAGTCCAATAACAGTACATTCTTAACGTACCTCTATAACTGCAGGTACTTTCAGAAGCATCTTAGAATGCTTCTTGCCCAGTCTGAAAGCACTTTGCTTAGCTCCAGGGTGGCCAGAGAGTATCTGGCATAGCTTAGAAGTACTGGTAATGTTAACCATAGTGTGTGGGGGATTTAGGTGTAGTTTCCGAACCGATTTACATTTTGTTGATGAATTTAAACCAATTTGTGATAGTTTACCCCAAATTCCACTGTAATCTGTATTTCATTGAGCACTATTTGAGTGGGACATAGTGTTATGTGAGAGAATACTATTTGTACTATTTAAAGAAATAAGAAATGTACTTTCTACAGCTTTTAATTTTGTTTCAATTGTATATATCAACCACCAGTATCAATACTCCACGGGGGTATTAGAGGTATATGTGAAGGAGTTTGTATATAGAATGAAGGCATTTACAGGCTATGTATATAAGGGATATTGGGAAGTTGTTGATAAAACAAAATGGTGGTGGTTATCACTCGCCAGGTATGTTTAGTCACCAACAATCACTTACCATCCTATTCTGTCAATATTTGTGCATTAATTAGCCTATTTATTGCCTGTTGTGATGACAATTTTTAGCCCCTCTCATACAAAATCTCTCCACTTCATCCTGCCTTTATTATTTCACCACCACCCCTATTCTTTTTCAGGCTCTGTGGCCCCCTACTATTCTTAATTCTCTATCACACTACAGAGGCCCTTTTATTTTTTTTAAGGGTTGTGGTAGTTAAAAGCCAGGGATGAAAAGGTGGGTTTTAGATGCCCGGCTTTAGGTGTCCCCAACTACCCCGCTTCTCCTGTCCCTACCCTTCTCCACCCACTCCCGCTCAAAACAGTCTACCTAGCTATCTCCACCAATTTATGTTTTGGAGGTGCCATGTTGAAGCTGTGTGCTATATTGGTACCGGTAGAGCTGAAGTGAAGAACTGATGCAGATTGATGGTGACAGCTGTCCCCTTTACCCCTTTATGCTTACAAATTCTTTCAGTAGCGGAACCTTGCTATAGGCTTTGATTATGCGCACCAGCAAGGGTACTCTATTGACTGCAAACGGAATCTGGCAATTAGATACAACTGCCTCCAAAGGCTTAACCCGGGGTCAGGACCCCTGCTCCCAACCCGTTTTCGAATCATCTGTTCAATGGCTGTACGAAGAATTTGCTTTTGACGTTGTTCTGGACTCTGGAGGGAATTACCGGTGACCGTTTGTTTCTGGTTTGTACTTATTTGATGTAGTTAAGGTTTGCAACTGGTCCCTCTTTCGAAGCGGAATTTCATGCATTTAGTCAGAGAAATACTGTGATAACAACTGAGGAAGAAAAAAAGAAAATTTTTTATTGGTATGCTGGCATTTCCTGTTATTACGTGGGTACGACACACCCCACACTATGCTAGATTCAGCTGGAATCGCACATTCGTTCCCATTCTCTCCCTACCATCCTCTCCGCCATCCTCTCTGCCACCCTCTCCGCCATCCTCTCAACCATCCTTTCCACCATCCTCCTCATCATCGTAACCATCATCGCACACCAGACTCTCGGCAATATACCAAGCCCTGAAGAGGTGTCTTTGCCGAAAGATACCGAGGTCATATAGCATACTTGCTCTCCAGTCGAAAACCGGAGTCCGGGTGGCCGTCGAAGATGCCATTTTCTCACCAGACAACACCCAAAAGCGACTGAGAAAAGAACCAGAGAAACAAACCAGTATGGACAAGCATTTTTTGAAGGAATCGGAAGTAGCTGAACACCAAACTTCAAACTAATATCAACAGCCCTGCAAAAAACAGTACCAAAACAACACAGGTTTTTAATTCTGAACATCTCATAGATTTCGTACCAATGTCGAACTGTTCACTTTCGACCGAGTTGTGTGGATGATAAAAGGGGGGTGTACATCGGTTAGATTTGTCGGTTACAAATGTAAGTGTTGGTAACCCAAGTGGTGTTGTGGTATGTGTTTGTCTCGAGTGATTCCCAGTGGCGATAGAAGACTGACCAATTGCGCCATGTAGGCATCGGTTCTGCTGGGTTAACATGTTGATGAACCTCGGATGCATCGACGTTGAGAGTCTGTTGGTATAGAGCCCGTGATAGTAATGAGTCGCTAGCTAGAATGTGTGTTTCCAGGTTCTCCTATTCCTTGTCAGCTTTTCGCTCGGGTATTCCTATATTGCGGATGCACTAACCGTTGCATATTTAAAAGAGCTTTCTCCCACCTGATGACCGCGTGTTCGATTGAGAGACATTGTTCCAGCATTCCCTTTATGACGGCGACTATCTCTGGGATATGCTTTGCAAATTCGTTTAAACGATTCTGGACAACCTTCGAGAGATACCAACTTCCAGTAACGGGGTCCTTGACGTCGAAGAATGCAGTTTCTTCGGAGTCATCACTTTCGTACTGTTCGCGACGTCGCTCAGTATGGAAATTTTTAACACCTTTAGGCCCCTTATCTTTCCAGACCAAGGCTTCGAGAGCCGTAGCGCCAGCACTAAATACATCGGACCTCCATCCCGCCGGCCCTCGTCGGCCATATTCGCTGAAGCATAGCACGGCAGAATATCTTCGCTTACGACGACCGAGAGTGCCAAAGTCAATGAGACGATAGCCGCCTCCGGGCCGATGATCACAAAGAACATTCGAGGGTTTGACATCCAGATGAATGAAACCGGCCTTGTGCAGTGCACATAGCGTTTTAAACAACGTCCCAATGTCGTCGAGAAAAGCAATGTCTGATAAGCTTCCGCTCGGTTCCGTCTTGAAAAGTTGTGCCAGACTACCCCCGTATAAAGGAAACAGAATCCACCCGAAACCGTTATCGGTATGGCCAATCGCCTCGATGCAACCTCGCACAGTCCGGATGCGTCTTAGATTATTCAATTCCTTGTCGAAGTCTTCAATATGCCAAAACTTTTTCACAGCGCAAACTCTACCCCCGTCCAAGGTTCCTCGGTACATGCAGCCCTGTCCGCCCTGTCCCAATTTTTCATCTATATCAACTGCAACTGGAAACTTATTTTTTTCATCTAGTATATTTTGAAACATTAGGTGCACATTCCGCCCGACTGGCAGGATTGGGTAATGAAGAGCCATGCAGAAGATCCTAGCCCTAGTCCAGGTCCGTCTCTCCAGTGACCGTCCTGTTACGTTTAACTTTGTAGTACGAGCAGTTCGCTTAACAGCTTAGGTCTTTGACAACCCCCCGCCAATCGCTCCCGCCAGTGGCTAACTGGTGCAACTTTACCCCGGGAAGGGAAGGCCTTTCCGCGTTGCGATCAGGTCCTTGTACGTATGTTTCTGACCAAAAAGATCGGATGAAGTTGTTCCTTCAACCGGGTAGCGGTGTCTTGCGCTTCGCGCCGGTTTCGCGCAGTTTTCCAGCAGCGTGGTATTCGTGGCCTGCCAAACGTTAGCCCCCGCTACGCACAGACGTGTAGTCTTCACTCACAACAACTATTTCCCGCTCTCCGGACCGTAGTCCCTTATCCGAAACCCTTCGCTGATGAGGGAACGGAATTTCGAGCAGCTTCACCGAAAACGGGGGTCTTGTATGCGGGCTTCAGGGGCGGTCGGCTGGGCTGCTACTGGTGGGCACTTCAAGAATTGAAGCTGAAACTTACGACACTCCGTCGCGTAAGGGTCTGTACTACGCTATTCGATTAGGATGATCAAGCCCTGTCATTACGGCGTGGGGATGGGTTACTTTACAGCTTCGGTAGTAACGTCGATATTCAAGCCACAGGCTCGGCAACTTGGCGTTGGCGACGAGATCAATTAACGGGGGCACACCAGGCAAACTGCGAGCTTCTAGGAGAACGGTGATGCGAGATCAGTGGGATATAAGGTGTCAGAAAGGACAAAAATCTATTGCATAGTTGCTGAGGAATCGCTCTATCCCGGTGTGGAGACGATTTTTTCGGTTGAGGGGTTCACCCCCCCCCCCCCCCCCGCACCCCAACTTGTTTCTTGTTGGGACTTGGGAAGTCACGCTCGTAAACCAGACATTAGCTGACGTTGCAAACTCAATTTGAGGAGCTAGGAGCAACGAAGAGTTCCAGAAAGTAGGCAGGCTTGGCAAAAGATTTTTTTTTCAAATATGGAACGCGTACGGCTCTCAACTCCGAAAGTAGCCAGAAATAAAAATAATCGCTTGAAAACCCTTTAAGTTTAACAAATAGCTGCCACTCTTCTCATTGTTAAAAAAACCCGTATTATGCAAAAACCAATTCCCCGTTTCTATCCCTTCCTAAACTAATTCTAAACGGCGCTGCGTCGTGCCCCACTGGTTCCTGCATAGGGCTTGGCTATATTACGCTACGCGGGGTAAAACCGGTAAAAGATCGGTTGATAAGGCGACTTCGCTAGCTACTCCAATGGTTCAACGCACCTGTTGCCTTGCCTCTGTTGCTATATTATTGTGTCGAGAGCAGGCGACTGTCCCCTGTTATCATCGGTAAAGCTATCATTACATTTCGCCGACTCAAATCCGAATCATAAATCGCCCAATAAGAAATTGTAGTCGCCAGTCAGTGAAGAAACTAGGGACAGAGCCATGCATATGGCTAACCAACAAGCTTTCATGCAACTTTAAGTGAATGAACGGCACCCGTGGTTCCCAGAGAACCTATCCCGTTTTTCTCGAACGATATCTTGGGAAAGAAGTCGAGGAACGAAGAGGTAGTGATGGCGATAAGTTCACATCTCACATTTGAAGGAGCTGCTCACTAATGGTTAGTTGCACTCTGGATAAGGTCAGTTTGCTTTTGTACATGTGCGGCAAGGGAAACCTTGAGAAATGTACCATTGGTTGCAGCGCCCTAGTAGATGGGTGAAAGTGCATGTCAGTAAAAGCAAAAGTTGCAACATCTTTCGTCGCCTACAGTATCGGTATCGAGTAATTGACTGATTTAGAAGCAGGCATCGGAGAGCAGTAGTGGACGAAAAACAATGTGTAGGTGGCCTTACTATCGCGACAGTAGACGAATTGTTGGTAAATAACTTGCTATCGCGGATGTTCAGCTCATCTAGCTAGGGCAGAAATGAAAGGGCATGAATGTCACTCTTTTGCTCATTCGACATGGACGTATTGGGTTTATCCGATTGTTATCAAATGAGTGAGGAGATGCAGCTAACGACCCGCTCTCTTATCCTGTAGTTTGCTGTCTAGGCTTTCCTGAGAGAAATTGTAAGATTAGGATATGAGTTGACTCAGAAAGCGGAATCGACATACATCTTTTGGGGTCATCACGCGCGGTGGTGAATATGCTCCATTTCCTTTGTCAGGGGTACTGAGCCGGAGATGAGGAGCGTTCATGGAGTACAGTGACAGACTGCCCGATTGCGAATACCACCCAGTTGCGAATCTAGTAGTTTTGCTTGGTTAAATCTCGGCAAGGGTTGTGTTGTAACCGTGGTTTGTATGGGATTCGCAACCAGAGGGTTTTTTCAATCGGGTGGTCTGTCACCGTAGTCGTTCTTCGTGTGTAGGTTGGCAGAGACGATGGCGTTGCGGCGATGTTGAAGTATGTCGGCAGTTCGTATCTCCTCCCCTAAGTCCAATGACACTGTAAGTTTCGTTCACACAGAGGAATCGCACGAAACGGTAGTAGACACCACTATCATCAAAAGAGATGACAAGAATAGGCAAGGAGCCAGTGGCGAATAACGTAGTGGGTGGATGACGAGCACGTCCTCGTGCAAACGTTGAGGAGAATTTAATTAGTTACCCGTTAACTAACTAGTTAAGTGGGTAACTGGCTAAGAGGTACTACCCGGATGCGGTTGCGGAGTGGGTACGCACACTACAAGTTGCTCTGTACTTTACAAAATCTACATCTGCAATCACCACAACTATGATACGCGCAAAGCTTTGGCAGACGAGGGACAATAAGACAGAGAAGCAGATTCGACTCGCTCTTGATAAAAGGGCGCAGTTTAGTACCCCTTTTCAGGTACTGATCCTAGAATTTGGGCCGCACTTAGGCAAGCGAAACACTCACTTCACCACCTCAAAGACATCTTTTCACTCTACTCCAGATTGCTCTTACCTTTGATATTCTATTAACCCCGAGCCACAGCCTTCCAGATAGTAGCTACAAGCATCCGCACAGTCATACCCCGCGTCTATCGGCGATTGTTATCATTTGTTCGGGTCAGACATGCGGCTTCACATACGTTTAGACCACCCAGTCTCGCGATCAGCGTCTCAGATCCCGAATGGGTTGGGTTACTCATCACAAGATACGTGTGATGTGAGGCAACGGCGAGCGCGCAGAGACACCAAGCTTATCGCCTGCTCTCTTTGAAATACTCTTTGACACATCCAAATAGTAAGACTGCTAGAGCTCTTTGGTTTTTTCCCTCTCGCTCTGGTTTGCAATCTATAACTTTAGCTCTTTCCGCCTAAAGTCCAGTCTACCTTCTCTCAACTCTTACCCCTCGTACAGCTTCCGGTACCGCGGTTTCTTTCTCATCGGTTCTGCACTAACACGTTAACACCTCTTCTATCCGTTATATCTGTCGTCTAATGACTGTATTGATGAGAAGGCGATGTTTACAAGTCTCGATGGATGACTAGCACTGAAGCGGATATGTTTGTAGCGTACGGTACCGCGGGTGTCAGACATCATGTATGCAAAATCACACTCGGAAACAATCACATCATACGACGGAAGTACGCGGCCAGGAAAGCTCCGAAGCACTGATAGCCGACCTTTTTACAACTATGGTGTGTGTTCATGTTCCAGGCGGAAGACAACTCTCTAGCATGTTAAAACTGGCAGTCTCTCGACAAATCCTTACTAAATACATCCATACTCTTCGCCATATGTTGCAAGAGTTACTACTGTAATCTCTCCACCTTGAAATTCCCATTGTCCTCCAGTTAGGCGCTTCAAGTGTTTTATTGGTTATGTTACTAACTGCACTGAGAATTAGAAACCTAGATTCGAACATTACCCTTACTTTCATCGCGTTACTCTACCTATGTCTTAGAAGTATCAGGCACTACTCGAGGTCCCATTTATATAGCCTTTGCGCAATGGTAGCACTTAGCGGATAGTAGGAAGGATAGGGTTAGGAATACCAATGGTGTTTGAAGCAAGAATGGATTAGCTTTCATGTTTTGGAGGGCAGCTCAGCAAGTGCCGCAAGAGCTGATCGATCTTGAAGGCGCCTGCGCCCCGACTCTTCACTAGTATCTAGAGCTACAATATCCAATCTTGTATCCTTTTTGGCGAGGTACCATTATGGCGGCAGCTGAGTAGATATAAAATACTCTTAGGAAAGCCATCCAAACAATTCCGAGGGACAAAAGCGTCCTGCGTTGATGATCGAGAACTGATGAGCTAAGCTCCATTCGGTGATTGCGAGTGACAAATGATGAATTTAAGCCTCAACACAGCAATTTCACCCCTCATTCCTGCAAGAGATCGTTCCCACGACAACAAACCACTGCAACAAACCGCGTCTCCGCTCCGACAACATCTTCTCCAAATAGCCACTCCCACTCATTAACTACTAGCTTACTATCAATTGTCCCGTGCCTCATGTTCTCTAACTTCTCTTTACTATAGCACAACAACCCTCCGCGATGCCTGTCGACCTCCTTCCTACGCGTGCATGCAGAACGTCAACGTTGCAACCCCGACCGAATACGACTAAAGGCACATCGCGAGCCTAACGCTTAAGCTACATCATCAAGCCTACTACCGACAGCATGTCTCAGAAAACTTCCTATGACTGGGGAAATCGATAAGGCTTAACCACCCGGAGGCGGGGAGGGGTCTGCGTTTGCGGAGACGTGCGATGACTGCCCTACCCGGGGCGATGTCTCGGTTTGGGATGTGTCAACGCAAGCAAGAGGCGGAGGAGACCTATGCTGAGGATTTGCGGATAGAATGGAGTGTATGATGCACAGTTGGAAGCGAAAGATTACACGGGAATACACTGTCCGTTGCTGTGGAGCGAGGTGCTGTTTTTAGTCCGAGGGAGGATATAGCCGATCGTACCGGGACAGCAGCGACATTCGCTCGGGCATTCATCCTTCACCTAGCGGTATTTTAAAGGTGGCAAAGTAATAAATAGTTAACAAATTTAATAAATCAATGATTGTTGCGATTGTCTACCAATTCATTTGTAATGTGTTGTGGGTGATGGCCCTGAAGGAAAGTTAGAACCTCGAGCTCGAGCTAGCGGACCATCATTGCGGCAAAGCAACACCCGACATACTTATGCATTCAGACACTAATTGTCGCTAACTATGCTAAGTAGTGAAGGTCGGGAGTTGTCTAGCGTAAGATCTAATAGTCACGGGTGTATCACACTCCAATACTAGGGGAACAGCGCCAAAAGCAATCACCTCGCGGTTTTACTTCAGCGCTACTCTCCCAGAAGCTCCCGCGCTGATGCACCGCCAATTCCGTTGGTCATACTCTCGACGGGCACTGTTGTAAGTTCTCTCGTGCCCAGGGTGCATGTGGTGTCGGGATAGATTCCGCTGACGAGCTTGCGAGCACGTTGCTAGACAAATTGGGAATGTAAGGGTACAGACATAGAGTACTTCGAACAACCACAAAACTAATCCTAGTCTCGATTAGCCGCTCACCCAACAGCTTCCGCGTAGCGGGAAAAAGTGTTGACCGAAACTAAACTAATCCTTGTCTTTGGCGAGACAATATCTGATAGCTACCGGCGAAACAATAAACGCAGAAGATATGAAGTACCAAACAGTTCCAATAAGCCCTAACAGCATAACCACGCAACGCATATTACTACCCAAACGTAATCCAAGTCATTGTTAAAATAAAAATAAAAGCCATCCCATCGCCCTAAACACGCTCAGCTTGTAAACAAATCCAACGAAACCAATACAAACGAAAGGTGCCAAATATGAAATAAAACCCCATTGAATAGACCGGAGGCGTTAGTTCCAACCATAAAACAGTAACACATCCAGCCAATAAACCACAATGGGCGTGCCGTAGTCGTCGGTAACGTTAGCGCCATCACCCAGCCATTGAGGAGGACACGGAGGGGATAAAAGCCGTGAATAGCCCCTCACTAAGTTATGTTAGCTATGGTGCAAGAAAAGCCCAAAATAATGGGAAACAAACCAAAACAACTTCAGGGAATTTCGATAATACCCGCCCTACTCAAGCCCCCGTATGAATAAATGGCGCCCATGAAAGAGGCATGTTCCGTTCCTTGTCTCGTAACCTCTTCACAGAGTCATGCCACGTAATAGCCACTCTCCGATGTCCTTCACTTCCTTCGCCATTAAAAAGCGAGCCGTAAAAATCTTTCGCAAGCTGCATACATGCGACATCGCGAGATTTCCACATCGTTGCGAGCACATGGCTGAACCCGGCAAGTTGGAATCCACCAGCGATGTGTATAGCTTCGTCAGACAGCGTATTTAATGGATTATCTGCGGTGCTGCATGCAGAGAGGTACGCCAACTGGGCACCATCAACATTTGAATTCGATATATCCCGAACCGATAGCATATCGATTTCAGGCTCACTGCTCCCTGACTCCGAACTCTTCGATTTTTGCAGAAGCAGACGGCTATCGGATGGGTTTTGGTTGTCCGAAACTCCATGACAGGCAAAGTGTATGATATGATGTGAATGGATTTCGTCGAGAACCTGCTTGGCACTTGGTTGGAACAGCTTCATCGTCCGTATCGCTCTGCCTTTGGCGATATCAATGATGTCGTTGACCTCTTGCTCAACCGACTCGAGAGGAGAATTACCGGGCGTCGTCGGCATAGTGACTAAGAGAAGGCGAGTGTCCGGTTTACTGAGTATCTTCTGTTCCTGATGTTCATGCAAAGAACGGCTATGCGATTGGCCAAACAGTTTCAACTCCTTCTGACGAGCATATGAAAGGGCCTTGATAGTCGGGATGTATGATGAAATAGCCTGGTTTAGGGTATTCCGAGTTGAACCCTGAGAGTGATCGCCAGCTGCATGGAACGGTGCCTTGGACAACACACCTACGCCAATCCACCAAACTCGGGTCCGACTGTTATTGTCAATAACTCCGTCGCGCTGCAGTTCCGCGAAAACAGGCTCCACCGCTACATTCCACAGCCACAGAAGAAGTTCTTTCATTTGCCTGTTTCTTGTATCATATGTTCTTAACGTCCCTTTGGTTATCGTTTGATCCATTCCTCCTATCTTGTGTACGGCTTCTAAATAGGCCAGTTTCGGAAGCGGAAGTTCCTTAATCGTGGAATTTGTAACGATAATAGCATCACTGCGGAACTCGGTGCTATTAAAGATAACTATTGGACCATCCACTGCCATATTCATTAGGTCTTTCGGAGGTGGTGGAAGTAAAAATCCTTCATAGCCAGGTAATTTCCGAATACTAATTAAAGTCTCTTCCATTTCACCGATTGCCTGCTTGCGTCTGTGTAAGGTACGGTTTCTGCGTTGGTCGTCGATTATACCGTGTGCTCCCTCGGGTTCAGCCAGTGGGGTGTCAACCTCAACTCTAAGGCTGTCGAATTTGTCGAAGACATCAGGATGTGTCCTTTTGAGATCGGAAAGATCGCTTCTGCAATCTATAATATAGCCCATGATAATTCCACGACCGAGTTCCAGCAATTTGAGAGCGTAAGATGCGTCCCTTTCCGCCTGAAGTGCCATGGAAAATGCATCCGCCGCAAGTCCGGATAATTTCGCAATCGTATACTGCTGATCATCCCGTTTTAGGGATCGTAGGCTTACTTTTGGCATCATTTCAATGGCACCTTCAAGAAGCGAACTAGCCTCTTTCCACCTCCGTTTTGAAGCATGAAGGGCTGCGGACTTACGAGCCCCTATTATGCGACGCGCGGGTGGCGACATTTCGCTCTGCCAAGCCTCGGTATAAACTCGGATGCTCTCGTTGAAGTCATCTTCAGAACCCATATTTTGATATCTTAACAGTAGATAATAGCCTATGTTGATAAGTCTGTTTGCTCGATCCGGGTGATCAATGGGAGTTGCGGACTCGATCTCGTTGCCGTGTTCGATTGCCAAGTCCAGGTCATTAACATTTTCGTTTTCCATCCGCTTAAAATTGGCCACGAGCAAGGTACACAAGTTGGAGAGCCTGCTTGTTCGATCTGGGTTATCAGGTGGAGTTTTATCCATGGCCTGTTTGCCGTAGTTGATGGCCAGGTGCAGGTCATCCACGTTGCCAGTCACCTCAAATCTTCGGAGGTGCCTGTTACCCAAGCTTGAAAGTATGATAATATGATTCGGGTGTTCAAGGGGAGTTGCCGACATGGCCTCATTACTATACGTGATGGCTCGTTGTAGGTCTTCTGGGTTGTTCGTCCGCTCAAACCTGGCTGAGAACATAATACCCAAGTTGGTGAGCATGCTAGTCCGAGTGTGATGATCAGTAGGAGTTGCCGCCAAGGCCATTTCGGTGCGCTCGATGGCCAGATGCAAATCATCCAAGTTGCTTGTCCTCGTAAAGCTTCGGAAGTACGCACTCCCACTGTTGTTGAGAAGCCCTGCTCGATATGAATCATCGGTGGGAGTTTCCGCCACGGCATCTTCGCAATATTGGATAGCCAGGCCCAAATCATCCAAGTTGCCCGTACGCTCAAAGCTCCGGACGTGGATACTACCCAGGTTGGTAAGTGCGCTGACACGAACGGAGTGATCAAGGGTAGTCGTCGACACGGCCTTATTACCGCAGGTGATGGCTAGGTGCAAATCGTCCAGGTTGTCTGTTCGATCAAAGTTTCGGAGGTACATGCCACTCAGGCTGGTGAGCATACCTGCCCGTTCCGGGTGGTCGGGAGTGATTGCTGCAATCGACTCTTCGCTCAGCATTATGCCCACTTCGAGGTCGAGGGGGTCGCTTTCCCGATCGAATCTGCTCACATACAGCACGGACCAAGTACGCAGCGCGTCAGGTCGATCAGGATGACCTGGAGGATATTGAGCTATCGCCTGTGCCACCTCGATGATAGCCATATCAAGATCTCTTAAATCACCTAATCGCTTATATCTTTCGTACAAAAGGACACCTGGAGAAGCCACCATATCGGTTGTGGCCAGCAGAGCACTCAGTTCTTCCGGCCGCTCCTGTAGCCTGGAAAGCAGCTTTTCGACGTTCCCGATTACGGTTACTTGAGCGATAGGATCTGGGGGTACTGCCTCTAACGATAAATTTGAGAATTGAACTGCTAGATGAAGATCGCCAGGACGTTGAATACGGTCCATCCGTTCACACAACTTTTTACACAGGCTACTCAATCTGATCGCTCGGTCGTTATGATCGAAGGGTTCAGCTATTGTTATTCCGGCCTGTGCCATGGCATCATTGACAGCATTGATATCTTGTCTCCGGGCGATGTGTGCCAGGAGTTCCGCCTCATGCCTGTCGTTCCGAGGCTGGGCACGTTCCGCAAACCGGGCTAAATGGCGAAGCAGAGTTTCTGAGACCCGAGAAACAACCCCAAAAACAGCACCAAGACGGCCGCCGCGGGGATCCCTACCTAATGTATTACCGGTGGGATCCCCATTGAGGGTTTGATCCGGCAAGCCTTCCATCCAATATCTGACCAACAGTTAACTTCCAGAAAAGCCTTTCCAGCGTTTGGAGGTTGCAGCCTTACATCTGCTAAAAGGTTTCGTTGGGTATGGAACGCCTTTGTTTGATGGTTTGAATGCCGTCGCAATTTTCTTTATACAGTGTATAAGTGCTCGAGTACATAGTCGGCAGTCAGTTGTGAACTGGCCACATACCGTATCTATTGCTACCAGAGGTTGTTGTTTGATCGTGAGGTCGTCTGTAGACTGTTTTCCGTCCGTACTCCTTTTGAAGCTTCTCGGCCATTGGTGGAATTCCGGTGTTGGATTGAAGGGGCAGCCGCATATATGAGTCAAGTCGAATACAGCTATAGCACTTGATACGCGTGTATATAGCTCAGAATTGAGTGGTCTGATGTGTTTGGGTCCAGTGGAGGATCCGGCTTATCGATGGACTGTCTGGATAATCCAATGAATGGACCAATATCCACCACAGGCCTGAAACACTACAGAGCCGCGAATGCCTACCACCTGCGTAGGATCGTGACTTGGGTAAAGCCTTCGTATGAGGTAGAATGTGACAATTCATCTGCATGCACACCCATTTTCTTCCTCTTGAGCAGTCCGTGTGCTCCCTCACAGGTTCACCTTACAGTATCGTTCTTTCCCAAATTACTGAATTCATTTCACACCCTCATCAAGTTAAATTAGGATGTGAACCGCTGCATTCAGTAATATCTCCTCTAACCACACCTCTTCCCTCACGCTCATCGGCGATTGGCATTTATATAGATACGAGCGAATATTTGGAAGTTGGGGCGGAGTGGATGATGGGCCATTTCCCCACTTTAGCAGGCCGGTGATTGATATCGGTCCATCCATGAATTGCACATGCCTTCCATGGATGGCCTGAATCCACCACTGGACCCGAATAGATGCATCTCGTTGAGGCAGTGCAGAGGTGCAGATCTATATGGAGGTTTTGTGCCAGTCGTTCTGTTACACCGGTATGCAACGAGAAAAAATGGTCGAAAGCCAACGGTAGCGGGGAATTAAACAAAAATTATATTTAACTTACCTACGCGACAGCGAGGCAGTCACTGGCTGGGGCGGAGATATCGCGATGTGCTGCAGATAGCTCTTTCCGAAACCGGCGAAAACAGTGGCAGTTGACTGGTTGCTTCGGTGTGCGTATTGCACCTGGTAACGAATTGATTTTCAACTTGCAAATCTAGGCGGAGTTTGCCTTGCTCGATCGAACGATAGTGACTCACAAACTGCCACTAGCATAGCTAAGCCGATCTCTGGACAAACTAGCAGAGGAGCGTACTTAGGTAGATATGGTAAAAGAGTAGGTTTCACCATTAAGTAAATTTTAATATTGAAAAAAAAATTAACGTGCAACAAACTTCAGAGATAATGTAATCTACGATAATTTGCAATCTAGCCTCCTACCTTTTAACGCTGTCCAGCTTAGACGCTTAGTTTTCAGAGTCAAAGACCCTCAGCAAGAATTTCATGATTCCTTCGACAAGAACGGCCGAAGGGACCATCAAACCTCAACATAATTTCGAGGGATCCGGAACTGTTCAGAAGATCCCAACCCTCGAGCCCGCTGAACGCAACCTCTCTCTATCGCGCACAAAAACCGAAACACAAAGTCGCCGCCATCTCTGAGGCCAAGACCTACCAGCTCAGCAACTCTCGATCGTGGTTTAAAGATGCATGCGTCACACCGAGAACTCGCGAATGGCTCGAAGATGCGACTAGGGAAGGATCAGGCGTCTAATTGATGGACAGATATCATACCATCATTGATGCAGGCTGTCGCCATAACAAACAACGGAGAAAGTCAGCTCCCGGTTGTTGCTCTTCTAGGCAAGGTTGGAACTACAGGGCTGCGAATCCTAACATTGAGTGCGGTCGAGACACCGGATACGTCTCTATGAGAACTTTTGGTGCGCTTGGCGAGCAGATATATGCCATATAGTACCGCAAAGTTCAATTCAAGTGGTTCTCTAGTCGATGTTTAGATAAAGCATTTCTTAAACCGAACAATCTATGGAAGATCTTTTGGGGAGTACGGGTAATGATCGTGATAGGTAAGACGATGCTCTGGAGGTAAATATTGATGTTGCAGATGGATGTAGTCTAGACTGGCGAGAAGTGTTAGTGAGGACCGTTTGGATTGGTGAGTGGATGTGATAACATCTCGATTTTTTTGGTGATAGCAAAGACTAATTGAGGGGTTAACTTTGCAAGCTTGTGACTAGGCCTTTGGGGTGCCGCAGCTGTTTTTGTATGGTCCATATAAGACGGCACTGCCATGCTCGTGCGCGAAGATTAAGTTGATACCGGTGTATATTTGAGACTGAGGGAAGATGATGAAATAAGGAAGAGATGCAAGTCTATGGATGATGAGACAATAGTGTACATATGTACCTATGAGCTGCATACTAAGCAGTCACTATTGAATTTAAACATTGTCCTCGCGACCTGTTAGGTGGTGATACCGAAATTCGAAATGTGATGTCTGTTAATTTAGTACTCGGATTGTGAAGCGTGAATCTGAAGTGAGCTTTGAACGCGGTTAACCTCACACAAACAACGATCAGTTTGTTTGTTTGTTTGTAATTATATTGCATTCAGCCGCTTGCAGCTATGGCATATATCCAAAAATTTCCTCCCTGCTTCCCTTGTAACATAAAGAAACAAAAGCAAAGTCACAAGCCTCATCCCAAAACAAAAGAAAAACCGCCAACGAACAACATCAACTTTTTACACCCCCCATCACTCGACTCCTTGTGATCTGAGTGTTGCATATGTACTTGGATCGTGAGTCTCAGCATCTCTGAAGTCTCAGCATTGTCTGAAGTCTTGTATGAGAATGAAGACTTGTATGAGGATGGTGACTGTATGAGGATATGCATCAGGACCACAGTGATGCGTCTCATGTCAGATAGAGCATACGCGTACGCATATGGTAGATTGTACATATACGGTCTTTGGCCCTCGAGATAGAGCAATTAGTATACATTTTCAACAGAGTCCACCTTCTCCATCACTCCACTAACTCTGCTGACATCTATATAAAAAAGGAAATCTAACAGTGCCTGTGTACATTCTTCTTTTGCAATAACAAGAGATATCAGAATCTGGTTCTTCTGCTTTTCCTTTTTCTTAGTCCCCTTCCAGAGTACCTTCTGTTCTTGTGTCCACCTCTTGCACTACTTAAACGAGTGATCTTGAGTTTGATATTCATGCCCATACCACCAGCATTTCACATCTTGTCTTTTTCCAATCCAGTTTAGGTATACCACCGGGAAAAATGACCATGCGCGACGCGCAGCTCATAGAGAAGCTGTTTTTGGGACGGTAATCCATAGCATATTTGACACGTGGCACTATGAGGTCCTATGGACCTGCGCATTGACTAGATTACTATGATACGCATGCGATTATGTGCGCTTGATACTATACATCACACTGCATACAACAAACTTGAAACCAAGCTGCCAAATGCACTTCATTGAATGCTCCCAAGTACCCTCTGAAGTACACTCCTGATTGCACTCGATTGCACACTTCCAGTCTACTTGACTATACGCTCCCAAGTAAGCTCTCAAGACGCTCCCAAGTACACTCTCAAGAGGCAAGACACTCCCAATCTCACTTGACTATATGCTCCCATGTATGCTCCTGGGTGCTCGATCTAGAAACTTGCTGAGTTGCAGGCGCAAGGCACTGGGAGGCGTGAGGCAGGTGGCGTGTGGCGAGCAGTGTTTGGTGGGCGGCGTGTGGCGTGTGGTGTGTGGCGTGTGGCGTGTGGCGGGTGGCGTGTGACGCGTGGCGGGTGGCGGGTGGCGGGTGGCGGGCGGCGTATGGTGGCCGAAATCATGACGTCGGTCGATATCATAGTCTGAACCTTATCTTTAGCGCGGCCACCGCGACGAGATCTCACGATGCCTCACGGTCATGGTGTTGACAATTGCAGCCTTAGATTCTGCAGGAATTGTAGACAATTGGATCTTGGGGAGAGCAGATCTCCGACTCAGATTTTCCAGCGGAATCTGCTGCCCGCTTTCCATCGATTGTGGGCGTATGTGTGCGCATTCGGTCCGGGGCTGATGGCGATGATGGCGATGGTGATGATGGCGATGGTGATGGTGTTGGTGATGGTAATCATAGTAACAGAAGCACTTAGACAAGTAGGTTGGCTACGTCAACATCGGCATCAAAGCTTCCACAGACTTAGAGCCTTCTTGTAGCCAAAGCTTCCACAAACTCAGAGTTTTCCATCGGTCAAAAGCTTCTCGTGGAAAACTCTACTCCTCCCGAAGCGCGGCTCTCTCAAACGCGGCTCTCTCAAGCAGGCTATCAAGCAGGCTATCAAGCAGGCTCTCAAGCAGGCTATCAAGTAGGCTCTCGAGCAGGCTCTCAAGTGCCAGCGGGCTCTCAAGCGGACTCGCAGCGATAGTGTATACAGTACCGGTATAACAGCGAAGACTGCAGGCAGTAAAGACAGGTATAGGTCCATCTCTGGCCGCTAGCTGTATATAGTTCCATAGGCCCACGCGCACATCTCTATGAATCGATTATAGATGACTATAGACTACGTGTCGCGCAGGGGTCCACAGGAAGCTTGCTATGAGCTGCGCGTGTGCGCGTAGCGCAACCTATAGTCGATTTGCACTTTTGTCGATGACTGCTGTCAATCTATGACCAGACTTCAACTGATAATACCTGGCTGCAATTGATTTCTTAGATCCCAGCACAATAGCATTTGCTCCTCTTTTAATCAAATTGTACCTATAACTATGCTTGCCTTTCCTTTCTGGGATCCCATCTCTTGAATAATCTTCTTACTCTCCTTCCACTTTGCCTCTTTTATTTTCCAGCTAACATGGGCGCCGCCTGCTTCAATTAACGTGATGCTGTAGCCTCTATCTTGAAGGGTTTTCGCGGGGGGAACATCATAGAGAATAAATTGGTTGAAAGCCACAACGAACTTGATTACCTGGCTCTAAAATACTCGTTAAAACGCCCATCAAAGACTCAAGAGAATGTACTGAAATTTAGAGGGTATGGAATTTCCAAGCACAATGAGAACACTGGAAAGAAAGATCATCGCATTATGCTCGCTCTCGCGTTCTACGAAAAGTGTGGCACAGATGAAGCCAGTGTTCGAAACGGGCCGGGCCGGGCCGGCCCTGACATCTTTAGGTCCAGCCTTCGGGCTTTGGACAAAGCCTGGCCGGCCGTCCTTAGCGCGGGCTTTTCTGGAAGAAGCCTGAGCCCGCCTGCAAGCCCCGGTGGGCTGAGTGAGTGGTCGTGATCGTGGCAATTTCACGTGATCCCAATAAGCGAGCCAATCATTTTGCTTGCGTCCATGTCTTGGCTGGACGCAAGCAAATTGATTGGTCGAGGCGCAAGCCGATTGCCACTTTATGAGTTCTTCTGCACCATAGCGATACTTTTACCACTTATTTCACCTTTGCACCACTTACGCTAAAAAAAGCTTCGTCTGACACCTAACCCCAAGAAAGCCCACATGGCCCGGGGGCTTTGATAAAGCCGCAGGGCTTTTAATTAAAATGCCCGGGCTTTGTGGGCTTTCAGATTACCGGCCCGTTTCGAACACTGGATGAAGCATTGTGCCTAGCTACGCTGCTTAGTTTAGACGTACTGAAAAATTGTTCAATGTCCATCTCATGATAAGATGATAATGTTTTGAAGCAGGCTGACGTTGGTACTGTCCAACAAGTGTCCACAACTTAACAAAGAAGGCTATAGTTAGAATCCTAGTACGTTCTTGCAAGATCCGAGGAGCGCTATAGACTTAGTTTACGAGTCCAGAATAGCCCGGAGCACCACCAAAGAGTATTAATTCAGTTTCCCGGTTTCATATATGACATGCAGAATCGGAGCTACGCCAAAGATGACAATCGTAGTTGGTTCCAACACCATTACGACACCTGTAATGCTCCAGGAGCTGTTAGATACTACGAAGAACACTATGATACCTATCGCAGTTACAAAGGGCTTCGGGCCACGCGGCGCACCGAAACAGACAAGATACTTTGGGTTTTTGCGGGTTTTCGGTGTCAGATGCGCTTTCCACGGTAGCTTCAATAGATACCCCGTATCGACGGCTCTCAGTGTTCAGAAGAGACCCAAAGATGAGGTAAGATTCGTGAAACGTAGTTAGAATCGATATCAGCAGTGATGAACCCAATACTCCAGCATTTAGAAGACTACTAGGCCAAAGTAACTCCGTGCCAAGATTCAGGCAGTCCGCGACTGGTATGAGATTGTACGCAGATAATGACTCTGAGATGTTACTCACGAGAGGTATGTACTCGCCATTGCTAATCGAAACTTGTGTCGATCACTTCAGATATATTTGTTGCATATGTACCTGGATTGTGAGTTTCAGCCTCCGTTTGATGGCTTGTATGAGAATGAAGGCTTGTATGAGGATATGGATATGGCTTGCATCAGGATCAGGGTGATGCGTCTCATGTAAGATAGTGTATATGTTCCGACCCATTAGCGAACCCTCCAGTTCGCGAACTAGACTTACCGGTTCGCAATATTTTGTCCCATTCGCAAACGGGACAAGAGGTTTGCGAACTGGTCGATTTATGTGAATTCTATCCATTTAATTGTCTCAAGCGCTGGGAACCCCCATTTAAAGACACTACAATTTGCATGAATGGACACAATACTAGATAACTATAGCTGGCTCAATAACTTCCATCAAATTCAGCATGATGCAATCTCCGAGTCCTTGTCGAGTCACTACCACTATCAATGTATTACTTCATGTAGTCTTTGTCATAGTTCCTATATTATGAATATCTATTGGACACTATATGCATGAAGTCAGGATTAAATTTCTCTTTCTGGTGCAGGGTCAAGCAGATTTCCAGCACTGTGAGGTGCTTAAGGTTATTAAACTGACAGTTATGACAGTCTGTGATGATAGAAGACTGAGCATCAAAATTCTTGGAGCAGTTGGGATGCCAAGTATACATATTACAGGTCCTACACTATGTTTATTGTATGGTTCCCTTTGTCTGGTGGGAATAAATCTTGTACTTGGCAAGGTCGCATACTGGGTCCTCAGTTTGCGAACTGGTCTGTCCAGTTCACAAACAGGCAAAGTTCGTGTATCGGTCGGAACATATACGCTTACACATATGGGAGCCTATACATATATGGGCCTTGAACCTTTGAGAGATCCATCGGCAAAAGTGCAAATCTACTATAAGCTGTGCTACACGTACATGCGCAGCTCATAGCAAGCTTCCTGTGGACCCCTGCGCGACGCGCAGCTATAGTCGATTCATAGAAATGTGCATGTGGACCAATGGAACTATATACGGCTGCTGGCCAGAAATGGACCTATACTTGTCTTTACTGCCTGCAGTAATACCGGTACTGTGCACACTATTGCTGCGAGTCTGTATGAGAGCCCGCTGGCGAAAGCCTGCTCTAGAGCCTGCTTGAGAGCCTGCTTGAGAGCCTGCTTGAGAGAGCCGGGCTTCAGAAGGAGTAGAGTTTTCCACTGAAAGCTTTTGGCTGATGGCAAACTCTGAGTTTGTGGAAGCTTTGGCTAATAAAAGCCTCTAAGTCTGTGGAAGCTTTGGCTAATGGAAGGCTCTAAGTCTGGAAGCTTTGGCTAATGGAAGGCTCTAAGTCTGTGGAAGCTTTGGCTAATAGAAGGTTCTAAGTCTGTGGAAGCTTTGATGCTAATGTTGACGTAGCCAACCTACTTGTCTAAGTGCTTCTGGTACTATAATTACCATCACCAACACCATCACCATCACCATCATCATCACTACCGCCACCATCACCATCAGCCCAGAACCAAATGTGCACACATACGCCCACTATCGGTGGGAAGCAGACAGCAGATTCCGCCAGAAAATCTGAGTCGGAGATCTGCTCTCCCCGAGATCCAATTGTCTACCTTTTCTGCAGTATCTCAGGCTGCAATTGTCAACACCACGACCATTAGGCATCATGAGATCTTGTCATGGTGGCTGCACTAAAGATAAAGTTCAGACTATAATATCAACCGACATCATGATTTCGGCCAACATATGCCGCGTGCCACCTGCCACACACCGCACCCCACACGCCGCACGCCACATACCGCCCACCACCTAACACTGCCTGCCATACACACCCAGCCTCACGCCTCCCGGTGCCTAGCATCTACAACTCAGCAAGTCTCTAGATCGAGCATGCAGGAGCATACATGGGAGCATATAGTCAAGTGAGATTGGGAGTGTACTATCGAGTGCAATTGGGAGAGTACTTGAGAGCAACTGGGAGGTGTACTTGGGAGTGTCTTTAGAGCTTACTTGGGAGCGGACAGTCAAGCAGGCTGGGAGTGTGCAATCAAGTGCAATCGGGAGTGTGCTTGAGAGCATTCGTGGGAGTGTGCTTGAGATCGTCTTGTGAGCGTACTTGGGAGCGTACAGTCAATCAGGCTGCGAGTGTCATCGAGTGCAATTGGGAGTGTGCTTGAGGCCATGCTCGGGAGTGTGCTTGAGAGCTTCTTGAGAGCTTACTTGGTAGTGTACAGTCATGCAGGCTGGGAGTGTGCCATTGAGTGCAGTTGAGAGCGTCTTTGAGAGCATTCTCGGGAGTGTGCTTGAGAGCGTCTTGAGAGCGTACAGTTAAGCAAGATTGCAGTGTGCCATCGAGAGGAATTGGGAGCGTCCTTGAGAGTATACCCGGAAGTGTACTTGGGAGCGACTTGAGAACTTACTGGAGAGTGTGAGTCAAGCAAGCTGGGAAGTGTGTCATTGAGAGCAAATGGGAGCATCCTTGAGAGCATGCCTGGGTGTAACACTGGGAGATTCACCCTAAGTCCTAATCAATAAAAGCCCCTAATGACTTCCTGACTAATAAAGAGAAAAATGATTAAAGCTTCACTCAGGATGCATATAAGGATTACCACCCAAGGAAACAAGCTAACTGTTCGTTCTCTGCTCCCAAAAGATAGTATCGACTAAAGATTATCGTCTCATGCTATCAGTATACTGATGTACACGACTCAAGAGTTTTCTGCAAGAAGTATGAACAAACACACTATCGTGTTGCTTCTAGACTTCCTTTGGACTTGTTGAGTATCGTCCCAGCAACCGGCACGTATAACCAAGAACTGACTGTCCTCAAGTACGACGACTCGAAGTATCGACTTGTCTTGTAAGAAACAGCAAAGTAGTTTTGCCTCAGCAGAAGGAGTAGTGCCGACTAAAGAGTATCCTAGCAGAAGTATCCTTTAAACCACCACGTTATTGGGCTGGTTCCTTGGACTTCTTTCGGCCTCTAAAGTATCGTCTTGCTCTCTTCCCGATCAACGACTTGCTTTGATGAAGGTACTAAGAATAACCAAGTATACAGAGTGATGGGTTTATCCATGTTATAGAACTGAAGATGAATGTACAACTCTGAACTTCAAGAGAGAAGTATCCTTGTTGACTTCGATCCAGAACTAATAGATAATACGCGGGAATAAAGTTAAGGCTTAACCTCCAGGTCGAGAAGGTCAATAGCTATTGGTAGATAAATCTTAAAGTAGATTGTATTTGATTAGAATATTATCGATGTCCTTCCTCCATGTCAGTATCGCTGATATATATCAGACGATCCACACCCTTAACAATCCTAAGGCTGTCAAGTCTTCTTTGGAGTTTACATATGTAACTGCCTCATCATTCTTGGCTTTTACCATAGATGGTCGAGTTCTAACTCCCATGAGTATTAACTACGTCATCAAGATAATGAGCTCATATTGCGACACCATTGCTATTGGTGATACCTCGTAAAGATACGAGCTTATCCGAAGCCATTTATCAACAAATAGGTTCGTGTCACCAAGAGCCAGTGAGAGTGCCCTCTTATATATCCACCGGGTATGTAACGGTTTAATGATTGCGGCAAACGACAGAACCCTTAATTTGCCTATGCTTTATTGGAGCCAAATATACAGTATTCTGCAACTGAGTTGATTTGCCATATATTGAACGGAGAGTATCCCACGCCACTCAGGACATATGCAAGGTCCCATTTGCCCAGAGCAAGAAAGTATGGTGGAACTAAGGGTTGATTTGTATAAGTCCATTCGGTCGACTGGGCTCCGATATATCAATTATTGGTTATCGACTTATCTCCAATATGGCTCTGCATATCGAGACATGATAGTGTTCTGATATTGACGACATCTCATTTCATAAGGAATGAACCATTGGAGCATGAGAGAATAGTCGTTTGTTCAGCGACTAGGAATAAGGTTTCCTACCAATACGGAATAACCATTGACAATAGAGATCCTATGACCAATATCAATTTAAAGATAATACATATCTTATTTGCGCTCGGCTCGATCGCTATCATTGATCGATTGGTAAGAAGGTAGGGTAACAGAGATATTACCATTAGGTGAACAAATCCGGAAGGTTGATCCAATTAGGAAGTCCAAGTGATAATTCATGATTTCGGATTGAGTATCCACATTTGGATTGTCGAGTGATCCTGTATGATCCCGGAAATATACCTGTAACACCAAAGGCGTAACACTGGGAGTGCACTTGAGAGTGTCTTGTGAGCTTACTTGAGAGCGTAAGTCAAGCAGGCTGGGAGTGTACCATCGGGAGCAAATGGGAGCGTCCTTGAAAGCATGCCCAGGAGTATACTTGGGAGTAGTGTTAGCAACGGTTCCGGGTTACCCGGCTGCGGTCCGGGTTTGGAACCGGACCGGATGGTCCAGTCCGGGTTGTTACCCGGAAAACAGGGGTATACACCGGGTTCGGGGACGGGTTCGAACCGGACCGCGGTTCCATTTTACGGTTCCAACAACTTTGGCTCCAATTAAGTATTTGAGTTTTGATCGTATCATGACATGGTCAATATGTATATTGTTCAGCTTTAGCCGCTCTTTCACCTCCTGCATTC
>Ga0307514_10000505_pt1 | contig 78764 bp, 62 predicted proteins | sample 16_EM_MG_FD_203088 | JGI IMG/M metagenome (GOLD analysis project Ga0307514, IMG submission 203088) | Populus trichocarpa ectomycorrhiza microbial communities from riparian zone in the Pacific Northwest, United States - 16_EM | ecosystem: Host-associated > Plants > Roots > Unclassified | place... | reverse complement strand
TCCGCTCTACCGTAGCTCCCAGCAATCCAATGCAATCCTCTACTCGTAGAGCGAAAGCCACGGCAACCTCTTCGCTAGCAAGCAGATCACCAATTTTGCGGCCGAAAGCATCACGCTGCTAACACCTGTCCCTTCGGGTTGACCGAGTTGGGTATTCACAATATCGTGCGAGCCACTAGGGTTTGCAACGACAATAATCGCTTTCGCGATGGGTATATCTCCGGGTTCTCCCCTCATAATGGTAGTAGCTCTGTACCAGATAGTATGCATATCATATCCCTCGCCCGTACACGGGTTTCTGAACGCTGACCTCGGTCTCCCTGAAAGCTGGCGTGCGCACCATTGTTACAGTTCCGTAGGCCCTAGAGTTCTGGATGATGGCTTTGAAACCGCGTGCACGCAGTTCATCTCTTATCTTCTCTCATTCGCAGTCGTCTCAGTCGATCTTCGAAAGCGTGAAGGTCTCGACAGTAAATGCACTTCGCAGTGCGCAATGGTTCTCATTTGTAGGTTCTTCATCTTCGTAGGCGCGTTTGACTCGTGGATGGCGCTGCATTCGAGTAATGTATCCGTAGACGTACTTCAACAGTTGTGCACTTCGCGTTGTGCAATGACTCTCCGCCTTAGGTGTGATTCGATTGTAGAGTTCATCTTCAAGGCGCATTTCGTTCGTTCTGGCAAAGCATCTCCTCCATTGGTGTATTTCGATTGTGCAATTGTTCTGCTCTGTAAGTTGGCTTCATTCTCTTCGTTGGGTGGGTTTTGTTCGTCTCCTTAAGTAGGCTTCGTTTCATCACTTTCGTAGGCGTTCATTCCCGGTAGGTTGCTCATTCCCGGTAGGCTGCTTCACATTCGTATGTGGGTTTCATCCGGCTTCCCATAACTGCGCTTCGTAGATCGTCTTGTGAGAGCGCTTCGTCGGTGTTTCATCGTGTGACGTAGCCGTGTTGACTCGAATCTCGTCTCAAACTTCGTGTATGGCTCTTGCTAGTGAATCGACGCGTTAAGGGGTAACGTGATCGCAATTGCATCTCCTCCGCCAATCAGTGATTGATTGCAGCCGTCGGTCGGTAATCTTCTCCGTTGATCGTATGCGACATATCTCGTTGGGAGGGAGGGTTTTAGACTCGTTTCTCGGTACTCGTAGGAATTGTCGATATTGGCTGTGACGCGTCTTGGTGGCCATTGGATCATCGGAATCATCTCTGCTGCCGTCAATGACGTGAATGGAGGATGAACTTCTTAAGACTCATCGCTCCTGTAATCGGCAGGCCTCTAGACCCGTGTCGAAGTGGATTTCTGATTGTTGACTTCATATTCTTCCTTGTCGAAATAGGGGTAAACTCGCAAATCCCGTGAGCGAAACATATCCGTTTACTGAAGAGCGATAATAGTGTAAAGGCACGTACGCCTGCGCTCGGCTACGTAGGCTCACGTGCGGTAATTGAGTGGATCATGGTTGCACACGTGGACTCGAGTGATTGTAGGTGTAGATGTATAGGTAAGATTATCCCTAGAGATCTAAGGCTCGTGGCGAGCCGACTATATAAAACGGGCGTTACCCGGCCCTGGAGACGTCATGTGCCGTGCCGTTACACTACCCCCGAAACTACAGATAGTTGAACCTGAAGATTTGTACCATCCCAGACGGATTGGATGATCGGGTACATTGAAGTGTTGTCCGTAGTTACCAGCTGGATGTGGGCTTTGTGATTATGCTTCTTATCAAGGTTAAGATGCTAGTATTTGATGATGCTTCCCACTCCAAAGTCGTCGATGATAAGAAGTCATGGTTCACCCAAATGCAATTGGTTGATCTCATTTACCGCCAATTACTCATCACCGGCAATAGGTCGGGGCGCCAGCTAACCCCTCACAGTCTTTCCAACCACTTGCTCCTCTGACTTTTGCCCTGGCAGCCTCAGCTATTCATTGTGCGCTGTCTGAATACGCTAGTGGAAAGAAGGCCACAGTTATGTTTTTTCAAGATGAATGTTGTGGTACAGATGGCCCATCCGCTGTGAACAATTTTACTCCCGAAGCCACAACACAATCCATCACACATCACCGGCCGCTTCATATCCCCGCTACCACTGGGGCACAACTCTGCTAGAATTGGCACTCTTGAAACCTTGTCGGAGCTCTTAAGCCTAGAGTGACTCTATAGTGTTTCATTCCGCAGTGTATTCCTCCTCTCTCAGCACTCCTCTCTCCTGGTCGACACTCTATACCCGATCATTCTGTGCTCCTCAGTCCGGGATGGGAGCTATTCAATTCCCTCTGGCACTCCTATAATGCATTCCAAACTTCGTACCCTCACCTAGTCATCACTCCTCCACTGGGATTAGCACTCCCGAATCCCATCGGTGCTCCACTACCTGGATTGGCTCTCATCCATTTCATTGCACCCCCCTCAACCCCCCTTCGGCAGTGCTCCTCAATTTCATTCAGCACTCCTTCATCCCTCCTTGTTCGACTTTCCGCAGCGTAGACTGGATGCTCTTCTTTTCATTCAGTGCTTCTGTAACACCTTTTGTATTACTCCTCTTTTGCACACCACACTCCCCATCTGGCGCTCTTCATTTCCCCTGGTAGGTTTTCCCATTTTTCATCCGCATGTATCATATTCCCTTTCTTACCCCCATATAGATTTGCAGCTACATAACAGATTATTACACCTTAGTTAAATATCACAAATTGAGGCAAAGAACATTGGAATTCCATTTCATCCACTTGCAAGGAACGAATAATTAGCAAATACAAGGAGCACCTCCAGCTTCTTTGTGCCGTTGATGAATTGTAGGTTCCTGCTTTCATTTCCGTTGATGAGGAGGAAGAAGTAGTGTATGACATCGACACCATGTTGGATTGATATATTTCAATTGCTTGGTTGGGTTTTTGTTTTGGTCTACCTGCGTTTATGTTTGAATCTCTTGCTTTTTTCTTTCATTTCCTTAATACAGCAAAGCCCAAAATACAATGTTGAAGAAGATGATGGCTAGTATGATTCAGAAGTGAGAATAAACAATAATCCATGCGTCATATTAACTGTTGAGCAAAGTGGATTGTTCATATACATGGGAAGAGTCTCGGAGCACTCCTGCAGTCCTCAAAATGAATATCCATATGATTCCCGGCATCTCTCTGACTGTATATGTGAGTCCCGTATTGGTTAGGTGAAATTCCCAGGTGCACCAGATGGTCTGTACGGCGCTCTGATGGACTCGCAAACTTATCACAATCACTCCCATCGTACTGCTGTACTAGGTATCAGAGATCCCAGTTACTCCTGTACCTGTCAGCAAAGATCCCAGTTACTCTGAAGGCCGGATGGAATGCCCTCCTAGGGTCTGATACTCTCCTGAAATTGACGCTTCTAAGTTTACACTCTACATCCTCTCAGACACTCCTTGAGGCTTCCAGGGACTAAAATACATTTTGCTGATGGACATCCACTGGGTCCCAAGCGACTCTGGCGTTCCCGGAATGGCAGAGGCTGCCTGTCAGACGAACGTAGCCCGAAACGCAAGCAGAAGCAGAGTGATAGAGCGGCCATACACCTCGACGTCGAACAGGGCCAGACGACTCTCCGAGCGAAGATCAGCAGCCAAAGTGACATGGGAAGCCATCAAGTGCAGCGAGCACTTCAGATACAGACTAAACGACAAGGTGGGGGCCAAGAGACCTATCCCGATAACAAGGCTAAAAGTGCTGGCCACTACATTCTACAGACTGAAGTCGGTGCATTAGCCCACTGGAGTCTACGTGAAACGATTTGGCCACCGAGATGACGACAAATGCTGGTGGTGTGGAGGAATAGTGTCTCAGACTCAGGAGCACCTGTTCCGCCACTGCAGCCAGTGGAGAGACCACCAGAAAGAACAATTGAAGGGGGTGGGAACAGTGTCCCCAACCGGCCGGGCTGACCTACAGTCACCTGCAGGTTTACCTACAGTCTAGGCCGGGCATCGGTTGACAGAAAGCCGGCCGGCCAGGCATGGAATACGAAATGACTGTGGGCATGCACTCACCTATGGGCACCGGCAGGTTACCTGTCAGGCCTGCATAAGAATCCAGGTTACCTGCGAAGCCTGCATACTAATCCAGGGACCTGTAGGTACCGGTAGGTTACCTGTCAGGCCTGCATACGAATTCAGATACCTGTAGGCACCGGCAGGTTACCTGTCAGGCCTGCATACGAATTCAGATACCTGTAGGCACCGGCAGGTTACCTGTCAGACCTGCATACAAATCCAGGTTATCGGAGGGAACTGGTTCACCATCTTTCTTTTTTGTCTGTACTTTGCAAGTTGCGGTAGCTAGTCATGAGAAATAGCACTGGCAGCAGTAAGCGTTTTTTGCAGGGCCCTGCAGGGCCCGGCAGTCCATAATACAGTCACCTGTATTTTCACAGTCCGTCCAGGTGAAGATTGTGAGACCTGCAGGCCGGTCAGGTCAATGTGAAGCCGGGCCGGACTGGCCGCCTGAGGACACTGGGTGGGAATGGCGACGGGCTGAAAAGCGGGCAGATGCCGATATGCGCAGAGCTCTGAGCTGTGTTCCATAGACGAGTGCGACCAAGCAATGATGGTCTTCCTGGCGGCCACGGACATCGGGAATTTTCTGTCCAAGTGAAGTGGCGGTATAGAGCGGGGTCAGGACTCAGGGCTCAGGAGCTGCAGGGGCGGTCACGGGGTTATACCTTTCTTGCGTTTTGTCATTCTCATATGTTATCTTTGATATGCCAACAGGGACAAAGGGTAGCGGGGGGATAGCTCCGCCTTGTAGCCGGCTCACCCGGAGGCGGAGAGGGTTATCAAGATCCTGTCATACTCTAATTACAGTGAATACAGTATGATTAAACAACAACATCAGAGTCAAGTCAACCTGGGGGGTAGAGTCGATCGCACATGGAGTCAAGCACACCTGAAATCAACTGCACTTGAAGCCGGAAGTGTTGATGAAGTCTAGCGCAGTTGTGAGAATTGGACTGGAGTACAGGGATTTTAAACTGGATGAATATAATTGCAAGTATGGTAGTATTATTTGAAACAGGGTGGTGGGAGCTGATGAAGAAATTTTACCATCCATAAACTTTGTTATCGAGGTTTCATGTGCTATCACGGTAAATCACTCGCACAATTCCTGCCTGTGGCCTATCTTGGCGGTTACCCGCTATAGGCTGCCGTAATCCATGAACAGTTTTTGTTTGTTTTGTTTTAATCATACTGTATTCACTCTACTTGGAGTATGACAGACCCCTAAACACCTCCGCCTCCGGGCTGGCCGGCTAGATGACGGAGCTCCATTCCTGCTACCCGTCGTCCCCCTCTGACAAAAGAAAGCAACTTGGAGGTGCCGTGAATATGTGGTGCGGCGCTATTATTGGCTATGGGAAGTGAGCAATCGTGATTGAGTCAACATCAATGAGCTACTCGGTGGCTAGGTGTGCCGGCGACCACTTTCCAGACCTTAGCAACAATGGAAGCTGGGGTCATCCGAGTGATAATAGCATGATTCGCGGCATAATTCCATGATGCGATGTATATGGGTTTTCCGAAATCCTTCCCCTTTTCTTTTCAAATAGAGAGACTATGCTCAACAACAAGATTTCTGATACTCACTTGATGTGCAAAAGTGAAAGAGGTAGAAAGAATTATAATTAATCAATTACGATGTCTGCATGCCGGCTACCCATCGCACAGGCCTGGCCGGGCTGCTTCGGATCATTTATCCAGATTTGGACCATCCGTGTCCAATCCAGTACTGACCACTCACATTTTACACCGAGTCCACAGTTCTCACGGACTGGCGCGGTGCAGCACAGGACCAGCCGGACTGAATCCCTAGGGTTAGGTTTAGATCACGTATTATCGCGGTACTCTAGATAGTGTGAATGCAGCGTGATTGAAACAACCAAAAACCGCACGCTGATTTGTATGATCTGCGAACTGCTTGCTAGAGGATAGTCGCATCTGTAAGATTTCCAAAGGGCCAACCGCACCTCGCGTGTCCATCTCCACATAGGTAAGGTTGTAAGTCTAGGATATCTTCACTCCAGACGGGGTTTCAAGTGAATATGCCTTCCAGGTATATTTGTAATGCGCTCAGATTCCGACGATATCCAAGCAGGGGTCCCAACATTCCGGTCCGACTACAGCCTTTTGGGGCACCGGAGAAGCGTCCGGTCAGTGGCTGGTGCTGAGATGCCTGGTCCGTCCCGGGCCGGATGTTCTGCTTTAGACCCTTGACCATCCCGGCTAACGTTGGCACACGTGCACTGTAGGTATCTACGGCAGTGGCGACTACAGTACTAACAGTTATCTAGCGCGAGCGTGACCAAACTATATCACTACTACACATCCGAGACTATCCGGATGCTGAAAGCCAGAAACTGCATGGCTTTACTTTTGGGAGATACTATTGGCTCTGCGATGGGTGAATTGTAGCAGTGGTGGTTCTAACAAGACTGGAATACTGCAGGGTTGTCAACTGTCCTTCTCGTCCGGGCTGAGCATGCCCGATCCCGGACTACGCTCTTCCGGGCTGATAACCCTCGACCGTATTTACACTCGGGTATTGAATTTGAGGACTACACCCTTAGAAGGCTTTACAGGCTGAATATGTATTGGATTCTAGGTATACGATGCGCTTATACCCAACCAACTCTGTGAAGCGGTTTAACAGCGTGGGAACGCAGATTAACGATGGGGAGCATAATCGTCGAATCTCCGATCCTACCGAGGAGAAGGTGAAGGCATGTATCCGATATATCCAGATTCCCGCTTCTGCAGATTATGGATTAATCTCCCATCGAACTTCTTCAATGGGACTTAATTAAGTCCGAATTAAGTGCTTCCTAAATTATAAGACAATCCACAATTTACTCTCGATTTCTATTTCTACATAGCATACCATGTTTTTCTTCTTCAACCAAAGGGCGTATTTTTTAATTCAAGCTCTCTCTATTGTGTGGTTGTGAATTATGAAATTTCATTTTGATAGAGTGTTCGGTTGCGACTCTTTCCACAGCAATCAGGGTTCGTAAGATTTGTCTGTCAGGCGACTCGTTGTAGTGAGCCAAAGATTCCGCCCTGACTTGGTCTTGGCATCATAAGGTGACTTGTCAGATTTTAAAGTGTTGGTACCTGCAGTCACCCTCACCGGTAATGGTTTTTGTTTGTTTTATTCATACTGTATTCACTCTAACTAGAGTATGACAGAGCCAAATTCCCCTCCGCCGCCGGGCGAGCCGGTCAAGGTGGCAGAGATCCCTCTCACCGGTAATGGTTGCAGGGGTGCTGACACTCAAAAATCTGACGAGTAAACTGTGCAACTGGGCGTAACCGAAAGATGAGTAAATGATAATTGCTTTCTCACGAATGTTGACTCTTTCTATTTCTTTCGAGAGCACGTTCATAATAAGTCCAGGTTCTGTATTCAAGGACATGGAGCTGTGTTGTTCATGGTCCTAGTTTGTCGGTTAATGTCCATAATCCTGCAGGTAATCGTGCGCTCTCGGTTAGGTGGCTGTGGTCGAAAATGTCATATACGACTGACTGGTGGCGCAGAGTTTAGTATGAAGCTGTGATTGGTTCCTGTGTATCACAGTTGCATTGGCATGACGCTTATCTATATTTCGTGATTCGATCAGTTCAGATTACGCGCGCACATGTAACGTCATCGAAATCTAGGCAGCAAACAATGTAGGAATGACAGCATGCAGATGAGTGGCAGCGGATTGCAGCAGGGCGCAGCTTACTTTCCGCATACATTTGAGAGCACCTCCGGTCGCTGTTGTGCAAGTCTCCAAGATAAAGAGACGGTTCTGTCGTGGCGAGCGAGTACCCCCGAAATAACCTACCTGCACAATCATATTTCGCCAACCAAGGAACAGCCGGCAAACACATCTTTTCGCTCCAATGAAACTACTTTTCGCGAAGGTAATTCCTTAAATTGTGTCCTATATCTTGAGTACTGACAGAGCAGAATTCAATGGCATCTGGTGGAGGTCTACAAGATATTGCGTATCAGGCTCTGTTATCGTTGGATAGCTCCTTCGGCCGAATCTTGCCGCACATAAAGGATTTTGAAGAGCTGGCCTCCAGATACCGTCGAAAAGGAAACCTAGACGACTTGCAGCAGGCCATCCAACAGATTCAGGCGGCGGCGACTGCCACTCCTCTGGGCCACCCCCTGCGAGCTGCCTCTCTAACCAACCTTTTTATCGCCCTCAGCTGGAGATTCGAGCGAACGGCAAACATTGACGATCTGCGACAGGCGATATTGTGGGGTGAAGAGGCATTAGCCGCAGCTCCCATGGGCAACCCCTTTCGAGCTGTTTGCTTGTTCAACTTTAGCAGCTCTCTGAACTTGAGATTTCAAAGAATAGGAAACCTAGACGACCTCCAACAGGCCATCCTACGGGCGGAAGAGGCAGTGGCTGTAACCCCCTTGGACGACCCCTATCGTGCGGCCCGTTTGGGCAACCTTAGCAGCAGGCTGCATATAAGATTCGAGCGAACTGGAGACCTAGACGACCTGCAGCAGGCGATCTCGTTGGCCGAGCAGGGATTAGCTGCAACCCCCCTGAATCACCACGATCGATCTGCCAATTTGGAGAACCTTAGCTACAGGCTGACCTCAAGATTCGAGCGACTGGGAGACCAAGATGACCTGCAGAAGGCCATCCAACAGTCAAAAGAGGCAGTAGCTCTAACCCCCTTGGACCATCCCGATCGAGCTCGCCGTTTGAACAACGTGGGCATTGCACTCTACTTACGATTTGGGCTATCAGAAGACTTAGATGACTTGGAGCTGGCAATGCTATATACCAATGAGGCAATAGCTGTAACCCCCTTGGGCCATCCCGACCGAGCTCACCGTTTGCATAACCTCGGCATCTCGTTGAACGCTAGATACGAACGGACAGGGGAACTAGACGACCTACAGCAGGCCATAGTACGAGTAGAAGAGGCGATAGATGCAACCCCTCTTGACCATCCCACTCGAGTTCGCCGTTTGAACAAACTGGCACAAACATTGATTTGGAGGTACCGGAACGCGGGAGATCCCAAAGATCGCGAGCGTGCTGTTTGTTATTTAAAAGAGTCTACTGCAGCACACTATGCACCTCCAGCTTTCCGTATTGATGCGGCGCTAAATCTTGCATCCATCTTTGAAAAAGACATGAACTGGGTAGACGCCAGCAAAAATACAGAGACTGTGGTGAATTTACTCCCCCATGTCAGTTCACGATCACTAGGCCACCAGGATCAACAGCACATGATGAAGCGGTACAATGGCGTTGCTTCTCGTAGTGCCGCATTGGCACTTCAAGCTGGGAAATCAGCGACTGATGCCGTGCAACTTTTAGAACTTGGTCGAGCAGTAATAGCAAATCTCCAATTTGAAACCAGGACGGATCTTACCGAACTCAGAGAGCAGCACCCGGTAGTGGCAACAGAATTTGAACGGCTTCGTAATGATCTGGAGATATCTAATGATCGGCCGTTTAAATCTGCTGAGCCTACTTCCCCAGGGCCCTCCCGTCATGCAATAAGTTTGGAACTGGATAAAGCGGTTGATAGAATTCGACTTTTGCCAAGTTTCGAACGGTTTCTGCTGCCTCCGACTGGAAGTGAACTGATGGGTGCAGCTGCTCACATGCACCCTGTGGTTCTTATTAACGTTCATTCATTACGCTGCGATGCATTGCTTATTCAACAGCACAGAATTACATCATTGAAGCTCCCCCGCTTACATATTACAGCTATTAAGGCGGTAGCCTCTGCTATGAGATCTCGCAGCCCAACGAAGCAACAGATGTTAGAATGGCTACAATGGCTGTGGAATGTCATGGCCGGTCCTATTCTGGATGAATTAGGATTCCGGGAGGCTGTGACAACAGACGATTGGCCTCGTATATGTTGGATTCCAACTGGGCCACTTTGCATGTTACCAATTCACGCAGCGGGATATCATTGTGAAATGGGTTCCCGGACTGTGCTTGATCGAGTTATATCTTCTTATAGCCCATCTGTCAAAGCATTACTTTATGCGCGTCGGAACGAAGCACGACAGAGCAAACACACAGTTTCGGATAAAGCAGTAATTGTGTCAATGGAGACGACACCAAAGTGCACCAAGCTTGCGTTCGCTAGAAAGGAGATAATTGAGCTGGACAGCCTCCTTCCTTCTTCGATCCCAAGAGTAGTACTGCACAAGCCCAAAAAAGAGGAGGTCTTAGCCTCCTTAAGCGGTTGCTCTATCTTTCATTTTGCCGGCCATAGCCATTCGCATCCTTCTGATCCATCCAAGAGCACCTTGCTCATGTCCGATTGGCAGAAGAACCCCTTCACAGTCAAAGACTTTTCGACTTTGAAGTACCATCAAAACCCTCCTCTCCTTGCATACCTTTCAGCTTGTTCGACAGCAGACAACCGAGATTACAAATTGCTTGACGAAGGTATCCATTTGATGGGTGCCTGCCAGCTTGCGGGGTTTCGGCATGTCATCGGGTCGCTGTGGGAAGTATCAGATAAACATTGTGTCGATGTTGCGAGGGAGGTATACAGTACAATGATAGAAGCAGGTATGAGTCGTGAATCGGTATCACTGGGCCTACACCACGCTATATTAAATCTCCGGGGTGGTCCCCGTATTAGGACTCATAAGATGAGGGACGCTAGGAACGCACGCCTGATTGAGAGTGAAGATGGTTCTGAGAGCATGATCGACGACCCATTGATTTGGGCTGCGTACATCCATATGGGAATCTAGAGGTAGCTTGTGAGTTCATACTTCATTTCGTCGTGTCTGATAGCATTACTTGCTAAATCTCTATTAGGAACAATAAACCATGAAAGCAACGAAGGTGGTTAGGTATGGGAATTTTAAATTCCGAATGGAAATCCCAGCACAGCGAATACAAATGGGAAGTTAGGAAAGGGGAATCGAAGTAAGAATCAGCTTGGATATTTATTTCCTTACATTGTCATGCAGCTCTTTACGAATACCATCAAAATAGGGGGTTAAATTCCGCTTTGATCTCAACTCTCTTGTACTTGTTGAAACGTGTTTCATCGACCAGTGATGGCCTGAGTTTAACATATCTAGCGCACAGGCTTCGACCAGTGAATGCTTGTTATTCCTCCGTGAATATATCTACTTCTAGGGGAGCCTTTCAACGCGGTCCTAGAAAATTGTACAACGCAATGTGGACTGTATCTAGCGGCAGTGCTGTCAACCGTCCCATCGGACAGACGGACGGGGACGGTGGGCCGTCCGAGGTTTCTCCAGAACGGACGGGACGGCGCGAATGCCATGAGTCCTGTCTTTACTTGACGAGGACGGCATGACGGGCGGGGACTGCCGGGAACGGCGAAAACACCGTTCCCGGCCGACATCCTCCGCCCCCGGCCAACTTTCACTGTCTTCAGCAGACATAAAGCATTTAGGTGTTCTATGAGAGTAGAGATGAGTGAACCATCTGTAATGGATAGAGTTTGTAACACATATTATGGGTTAATTTGAAGTTCGGTACGATTCAACACGTTGTGAAGTTCTTTGTCAATGAATATCTGCAGGGGACTACCGGGGACTGCCGGGAACGACCCGGGACGGTTGAATGTACTGGAGAAAAGGCAGATTTATATAGAGAGAAAGAGAATACCATACTCAAGGATGCCAAGTATCACATCCAAAACCGAGTATCACTTCCGAGACTAAGCCTCCGACTTCATGCGCACGAAACCTTAGGCAAATATGTACAGCAAGTGTCCGGTCTCATGCCCGACATTCTTCGGCTCGCTCTCTCGTGCTCAGTGTAGTGGAGAAATAAATTCCGCCGACTGTGCTCGCAAGCTCGCACGTGGCTAGACAATCTAGGGACGAGAGAATTCGGCTCGAGTATCCAGCTCCGGATGACAAGGAAGCCACCGGGCTAAACTCTGAGTCAACACAATATCCTACCCTTAATATTTCAATTAGAAATGCCGGTGGCGTTATATGTAACGCACGTCAAGTGTTGAGTTGCCAGAAGGTGAAGTCTATTCTTTACACGTCATGTTAAACATAGATACAGAGTTGTGGCGCACGAATGACTCGATACGCCTTCTTACTCTGAAATCCTTGTGTTATCGCCTCGCTAAGCTCGTGCTTCTTTATCAATGGCAGCCTGTTGGTTCTGGCCGCCCATGGTCGGGTTGTCATTACCGCCGAGGGTCTCACCGGGCTAGGTCCTTGGGAAGGAGCTTATCGAGATTCTGCCATATATTTCCGTACTATTTCTCTTGTTTCCGTAATTATACTTTCACGCATTTCGTCTATACGATCCTCCGAACCTGGATAGATGCGTCAGCGGCTCCCACGTGGTCTCCTTATCAGCTCCGGAATGTGCCTGAATAACTAATACCGCATACTCTACTTCAGACATCCCAATAGTCCTTCCCGAAAGCTTAAAATTCCCCAATTTGGTACAAGTTCATCTCAGCTGAAGATTGGTTCTCGGATTTGGTGTCCTCCCGAATAGCCTCGGGCTGGTACGATACCTAATTCCCTGATAGCCTCGGGTATCATCGATGTTCAGGCGTATCTATACATAGATAATTACGTACGCAGTCGTACATGGACTGCTGTATATATAGGCCTTTGTCGCCACTTTGGATAATACAATCAAGCATTTCTATCACTACATTTAACATTTTCATCGTACTTTAACACGAGTTGTTGCATATCCTGTGGCGTCAAGTTGCAAGTAAAAGCATCAAAGTTTTCCCCGGTGATTCTCTGTATAAAAGTCGAGTCTTTCTCCTTCTCTTTTCCCTATATCATAGAATCTACGCACATAGTTGTTGAAGTGGTGTTGGTATGGCACAGGCTTATGCACACCTGAAGTTATACCGAGGATCTCTGCATATATGCCAAATATTTCTCCTTCTCTCTCTCTGTACCATAAAAGGTTCTCCCCTTCCGTATCGCGACAGTTCTATCCATGTCGTAACACGAGTTGTTACGATATGGAAGTTGGGGAGAACCGTGTGCGTGTATTCTATGGTACAGAGAAGAGAGAAGGAGAAAGACTCGAGATATATGGACGAGACATCAGCCCCTGCAGCAGTCACCGTGTATCAGATCTGTAACATATCTCCGGCACAAGTATACCTGTAACACTTCCCCCTCTTGCTGCGCTCCATGAAACCAAAAGCAGCAAGAACTTCAAAACTGGAAAAGCCACGGACGAAGGACCCATCTGGCCGGCTGATAGCCGTGATGCAGGAAACTCCCCAGAAACCTACACCATCCCCGGAAACACAAAAGAGACAGATAGAGTAAAAAGCGGGCAGTGTTCAACCAAGATAAACCAGCCGCTCCTGGCGGGAAATCAATAAATGACACAACAAATGACACAACAAATGACACTGAAACAGACAACAAACGATACTGAAACACAGACAACACTTCCCCCGGACTCCGTGAACCCACAGTCAAGCCGGCAACAGTAATACAAGACACATACAAACAACTACAGACAAAACGGACAACAGACAACAGACAACAGACAGGCAGACAGACAGACAGACATAGACCCCGTGAAATCACAGACAGGCCAGTCCCGTGAAACCACAGACGGACTTACAGATATTAAAATAAATCTCGGTCCCCAGGTGTGATGCCGGCTGATGCCAACGCAATTGAGGCTTCTGCGAGTCTTGCATGCTTAGTGTATCTGAATTCTGTCTTCTTTTCTGGGTGAAGGTCCCAACAGTTGTCTTGCTTGTGGCCTTCTCTTTCGCAGTAGTTGCAGATAGGACGAGGTTTGTTGAATTGGGATTGCTGAGACTGAGACCGCTGGGACCAAGATCGCTTTCGATTGGAATAGAGTGCCGATCCAGTACTTGAACTGCCAATTTCCACAGGCTCCATCACTCCGAGTCTGACTCCCTGTCGCCGTCGATCTTCGTCCAAGAGTTGACCAATTAGATGCTCCACATCAATATAGTTCTGGTTGTCATTGTCACTCTGCCGAATGGATTGCGTAGTTGCGATAACAAAGCTGTCGTAGGAATCTCCAAGACCAAAAAGTAAGACTTGGTGCTCAGTTTCATTGTCAATGATTGCTCCAGCACTTCGCAGCTGCTGGCAGAGAGATCGATGTGCATTAATGTAATGTGACATCGCATTTTCTTCATCAGATTTGGCATAGTCAGCAAGCCGCAATTCATAGAACTTTTTCCGAATAAAGAAGCGTGAGGAATATCCCTTCTGTTCATAAAGCTTCTGTAGCTTCTTCCAAAGATCCACTGGATTTCGAGTCCCTTTCACATGTTGCTCTACTCCTTCAGCCAAACAGAGCATTATATTGGCTGTGGCTTTTCGTGCATCTGAATCCCACTGTCGAACTTCTTGTGCTGGTCTTTCAGGTCGTAGACGTTCTTCGCAGACAATCGGCCAGAGGTCATCCTTGATAAGGACCATCTCCATCTTTGTTGCCCAGGTTGAGTAGTTGGTACCGGTAAGCTTCGGAACGAGATGGTGGAGAGCAGATGATGACATTGAGTTGATAGTGAGGTTTCGGTAGAGATAGAGATTTTGAGAGTAGCGGCCACCGGGCTCATAACCTGTTACGATATGGAAGTTGGGGAGAACCGTGTGCGTGTATTCTATGGTACAGAGAAGAGAGAAGGAGAAAGACTCGAGATATATGGACGAGACATCAGCCCCTGCAGCAGTCACCGTGTATCAGATCTGTAACATATCTCCGGCACAAGTATACCTGTAACACGAGTGATGGATACATGATCCGAGTGATGCTTTCTGACTGAGTAATGATATTCCATATGCCTCCCAACCGCGTCTTTGGTACATAGTCCAAACGATAACCTACCCAACTACCCAATTGATCATCCACAGATTTGAGAGCCCACAACACTGTCTTAATCGAAATAACTCAAAACGACATGTGAACCAGTAACCTCAGCCCTAGGCGTCACCCTGTTCTTGCAAAATCTTACCCGAGACTAGACGACAACGTGGGGACCTGAAAGTTTGGTGGGCGGGAGTACTATTGCAACCTTGGGTCGTATATCATGATAGCTGTACTGTCTTACTACCGTGGAAATTTGAATGCTCATATATGCAATAGTCTGAGACTGCCTTGTACGCATACACGCGTACTCAGCTGTCCATATCTAGCTGACCACCCGAGCTCCCAAACGACCTACATCAGCCCAACTGAATGCCGTCCGCCCTATCCGTAAAACCTATAGAGGATGATGAGCTAAGTACATCGCGACAATCTCCCCTAAGAACATTACCCAATAATTATGGGCAGCGGTGACGCCTATGCATTGTGTAAGCTGCGGTACTATACTAGTCAGCTGTAGGCTATCAAGTTTATTTAGATCATCTTCTGTGTCCAAGATTTGAATGACTGTCGCCGGCGCATGCGGGAAAGGCTGTTCACAGATCCACCGGAATTCCTCATTGAAGGTTGCCATGTAGCTCTTCGCGGTAATTGTGAGTTGATGCTACTTCTCCCGGAGGTTGAGTAGCGCTTTGAGGGGTGTGAATTCTTCCTTCAGCTGTCTGCACAATTTATCTCTGTACAGATACTATCGGATACACTTCCTCCGCCCATACTTTTGAGAAAAATCCAGAGCAAATAAAGATGTTGAACTGTCTACTGTACAAAGAGAGAATAAGATAGACATATATTATATACCATATCATTTCTATATTCACGGCATTATAACTTGTTCTAGTCCAGTCACGGAGGATGTCCCTCCGCGGAGAGACCGGTCCATTCACGGAGTGTACCCCTGCACCCCACCTCCGTGACTGGACAGCCGTAGCCTATGGTGACGAGGACGTGGTTCGCCTGCTTCTCGACCCCAGCGCCAACACCAACACTACGGGCGGCTGCCATGCCACGGTACTCAAGACAGCCTGAAAGAATCACCACTAGGCCATGATTAGGATCCTATTCGAGCGTGGTGTCACGAGCAGTGCCTCTGATGATAAGAGTTGCGGCAGCGACGACGAAGACGACAACGGCGATGATGATAGCGGCAATATGTCACGAGAGGATTGGCGACTCCTCAAGTGACTCATTGCCAGAGCCGCGTACTCTAGGGATCTGTCATTGGTTGTGGAGTTATCTATCTGTTTATTTTTGGTTTAACTTTTGGCTTGTGCTGTTTTGGTAGGATTTTCTTTGGCACTTCTCTTCGTACGTGGGTAAGAGCGGGACCCCATACAATGTTTGCTTCTACTTCTGGAGCGTTTGGTATTCGTACTACCTTCCTTCATACGCTATTAAAAATTAAGGACTGGCGAAAACGAAATCACCGATGATCAACAAATGTTAAATTATGATATAGGCGAAGTCTATTAATCTATCTAGAGGTAGAAGGTATGCCTTATACACAACGAGAGCCGAGTACAACTGTTGACAGATCCTCTGGAATTCCTTGTCGAAGTGACCATATGGCTCTTCGCGGTGATTGTGAGGAGTTGTTAGTTTTCCCGGAGATTGACCAGCGCGTTGAGTGAACTTCTTCATGTGTCTGCAGAATTTGTCCCATATCTGATAACTGATCTCGTCGGGGATGCTGCCCGCGCCCATACTACTACCGCGAGGGCCAACAGGACAGCAGTCATCTCGGTAGATATAGACGACGACGTCAGCGGGGTAGATGACAGCAGTGGGTATAGAAGGCGTCGGGAGTTTAGGCGGTGCCGGAGGTGTAGACGATGGTGCGGAGGAGACACTAGTGCGAAGGGGAGACAACGGCGGAGGTATACAACGGCGGCGTATACGAGGACTGAGGAGGTAAGGGTGGAGTATACGATAGCGGTGGAAGACTGAGTAACAGTGGAGAGACGGCGCCGGAGGTCTGAGCGTTTAGAATCATGAGGTGACTCCTGACCGTCTATATGGTGTAATACTCATTATACTCCTTAGAGAACAGCTTGGGGCGTGCACAATGGAAGAGGCGCTGCGCAGTGGAGACATTGGAAGGCCTGGTGTGAGTATGGAATGTTATAGACGAAGTGTAGATGTGGATACAGAGTGTGAAGATATGGGTAGAGGCAGAGGAGGCATTGATGAGGGCAGCGGCGAGGAAATAGAGTGGCAAAGGCATTAGAGAAAGGTTTTGACGAGTGCAGAGGTATAGATTGAGGCAGGCCGGGGAAACGGATGAGTGAGGAGGTGTGGGATAGGGACGCGAACAGGCATTAACGAGTGGAGTCGTGGACGATTGAGAGTAGAGGAAGAGAATGATATCGACGTTGATGTTGACGTTGAGATACATTGGAGTCTGAGGAGTCGATGGAGGGGTACCGTACTGTATGTAAGTGTAGTACTATAACCAAAGCAATCTCAAGACCTGCTCCATAGATAATGCACTAGATAGACATATACCCGCTGACCCATTCTGGGAAACTCTTTGCGTTCGCGTACTCTACCGTTTCTAGTTAACCGAGATTCCTTCGGCCCGGAATTGCTTGGTGTGACTCTGGCCGCACCCAAATTTGTTTACTTAAGTTTCCCGACATTTCCGGCGCTAAGCTCATGTAGAGTACATTGCAGCCGTTCCAAGCGGCGCTGAACCAATAGCGTCTCTGATTAGATGATCAGTCTTCCGGTGTTTCCCCGAGGTTCGGAGAGGCAATGAGCCCCAGAACTCAACACCGATATCACAAAAGAAGTATTTACTCACTGTATGTAAGTAATAACTACTTTGATAGGCTGCCTGCACTTGGTCGAGATTGATTGTGTGAGGAGAAGGTGGAAGACTCCGGTATATCCCGGATTATTGTGTAGGATGAATCTGACAACCGGATCAACTTACCACTAATATCACCCAATACTGTCACGGACAAACTCAGAGCAACGTGTTGATCACTTATCCTTGTACTCGAGTATGATTGTGAGAAATTGGAGTTGCAGTAATTAAAGTTTTGTGCTGTAATCTGAAAGATCCCGGTACCGGGCAGGCGACTAAACAAATACAGGTGCAAACGTCATACTACTAAGTCCCCCTCAAACGGAGTTCCATCTTGGCAACTCCTGGAAACGGTAAGCGAATGGGAAGAGTTGCCTCGATAGGTGAAACTAGGAACACAACTCGGAATTGGTATGGGTGATGTGTAAGGTGCGATCAAGAATGCAGGGGTTCTGAATCGAAGGTTGTGTTCAGATTTGAAACTACTTGCCGCTTTCAAGTCTCACGCTAAATTACACCTGCCGCCGTCTTTCTCTTTCTGGCGGAGTACCCAAGCTGTACTCATCATCTCTCAACCATCGACTTCTTACTCCCGTACCTCACAGTATCAACACCAACGTCGACACTGTTCTCAATGCCTCTTCTCGTCCCACAATGTCAGCGTCAAAGTTGATATCATTGTCTTCCACTCCTCTCGATCATCCACGCCTCTGCGATCGTTGAAGCCAGCTCAAGTTGCTTTCCCATACGTATGGTACCCATTGTGCATGCCCTGCCGCTGTTCATATCTCCGCACTCTGCGCACTCATCTACACGTCGCCTATGCCATTCAATACCACGTCCCCCTGAATCGCACGTACGTCAAGATTCCTTTGATTGTTCCGCCTCTGTTAATGCCACTGTCAACGTCGATTATTTGTAACAGGAGGAGGGAGTTGCATCAAATAGGACAGCCACAAGTCGTTTCATCATTCATGTTTAGTCTTCATCTAGCTCCACCGTCGTCTACATACCCTGCTCTTATCTACACTGTCATCTTACCCTAAACCGTCGGCTACCCCTCCACCTTCGTCTCTCATCTGCTCTCGTGCTACGTCTGCAACGTTGTCTACGGAATGATCTGCGACTCACCCACCTTATCCTTCCTCCACCCCTGCCACGTCTGTGCCGCCATCTATGGCCCCGTTTACGACGTATCTTGGTCTACTGTATTGTCGTCTACATGCAAACTTACAATTTGTCTACACCACCGGCAACCCTGCCGCCATCGTCCGCTCATCCGCCCTCGTCTCTCCACTCTGGTGTCTCCTTCACTACCGTCCATGCCCCGTTTTCTCAGTACCTTGATCTACTCTGTCCTCTACTCCGCGGGCTGTCGTCTACACCATCTGCTATTCAAAACCATCGATCCCACCAGTCACCATCTATCCTGAGCCCTCGTCTCTCCTCCGCGCTGTCGTGTACGTCTACCAAGGTGGTGGGGATCCAGTTGGCATATGCAGCAGTATGGGCGGAAAGTATACATGGCGGAATAGACTTTGTACCTACAGCTTGATACCAACACATAAGTACCCCCCACTTGCCAGCGATAGGTAAGTGTATGGATGAAGGAGGGGCGCATCCTTTGTTTGTTTACCACGAGAATTGGAGTCAAATTGATTGATGTAACCCGCATGACACGAGACGAGAACAGTAACCGATGTTCACTCATCTGACAGACTATTGCATCGATCTCGATGATTTGCGGTACATTGAGAGGACCTACAGCAATATGAGACGAGAATAAGATAGTTCAACGATGCGTCAACGAGATTGGTTCGAGTGTTTAGCACGAGTGAGACAACGGGACAAGTTCGAAACTACACGTAAGCGGGGTACAGACCTATAAAATGCTGTTCGGTACAATGACCGCGACAACAACAGTAAATCGGACGCTATTAGGATCACGGATACATGGTATAGCCTCGGAGCCTTTGGCAGACGGAATCCCGATGAGAAGCTCATCAAAAGCGCCGGAGGTACTGCTAGAGGGCTGAGCTAGATATCCAATGTGATCCGGGGAGTGATCTTCCGAGAACTGACAGCAGCAGTAGCTGACAGACCAAGGCCAGCTCTGACAGCACAAACTCGGACTCCTCCGTCTTGGACGTGGCGATGGGGTGATGATGCGGATGATGACTTCAGCCAGCCTGTACGGCACTTCCGAAGATGACTGGCGAGTACGACTCATCGGTCGTGACACCGACTGAGCGACGCGAGCCTCAGATAGACACAATGATTACCGCGCATGATGCGGAATATTGTTCTGACAAATTGTGTTTTCGGGGGATGGATTTGGAGCTCATTTTATCGTAACTGCATGCGTTATTTCAGCAGGATTAGCATACATCGTGACACCCAGGTGACAGCTTTTCAGTACTGCCTTGCGCAATGTTGTGTGAGGGGTTTCCTCGTGTCCAGCAGTTTGGATGGGGAGAGAGCGGTTATTCAATTGAATAGTCTAGCAATGGAGAACTTCTCACAGGCGAATCATTGTTCGGTCGAGTGAGTTCCGATATATCCAGATTGTGAGGAAGGAAATATTCAAATGCCTGTTCTCTACAATCTAGCCCAACCTCTTCCGGAACCTCCGATCCATTCTTTGGTAACGCCCAATTTCGCGTACCTCTCACAATAAGCTCTGCGACATTATCACCAATCCCTCCAATCGTTTCATCCAGCTTCAAATCTTAAAATAATTTAGTAATAGATACCCAAATGTCACGCACAGCCGAGTAACAGTTAGGATCAGCCCCTTCGAGAATTATGTAGGTACAATCGTAGTCAACTGCGCTAGGGTGCAAATGCGGCTCGGCGCGTTCCGGTGTCACGGATGAATTTTAGCCGAGCCTGAATCGGGAAGGTGGGGCTCAGGGTGGGGTAATGCTGGATTCAGAAAAAGTGTATATTCGCGATGCGGCAAGTTAGCGTATGAAAGTGCGTGGGAAGAAGGGATGATGTCCCCATTTGATCCGTCGTCTGACGTCTCCGCTCTCCTAGGATGACACAGGGCGTGCTTTGAGTCTAGCGTGTGTCAAACCTCCGTGGCCCCGAACAACATGGGCATGCACACATGTACGTATGCATCCAGCTACTTCTACACAAGTTCACATGTCCGTACAACTTGATACCATATCTTCCAGAGGTAGCATCGAGTGATCAGATCATAACAGACTTCAGCGTAATCACTCTCGAGTCCTCTTTACATTTCCACCGTCGGTATCTTAGCACTTTCGCCGCTGCACTGCGGACAGCTCGCAGTCTATGAACACTTCTCAGCTATCAACCAAAACAACCAATTATGGCCGGAATCAACTTACCCGCTATCTCAGGTGTATATTGTCTTTTGACGCCACTAACTTCCTCGCTGTCATCCTCCGCCTCGGTTGACATAGCTAACGCACGTTGAAGCTGCTCCTCCTATGTCTCATCTTTGTCGGTTTCTATCGACATCGCTAAAGCACGTTGAAATATTTTTTCGTCGGTTTGTTGGCACGAGATTTGGCCTGGTGGCTTCGGTGGCGTTCGGGGGCTTACAGCCCTCATCGGCCAAAGGCTGTGGGTATGAGGCCGGTGGCTTGTAGCCCCTATGGGAGCCTGCCCCCATGCCGAGAGAAGGCCTTGCCCCGGCACTCGTACTCGGCTTTGGGCTCCGGTTGTGATACTCGGCGAAGCCGAGTATGGTCTTTTCTCTGTATATAAGCCTGCCATTTTCTCTCTCTTTAGATAAATAGACAATTGAGCTTCTTCGTTCTTTCTCTTTTGCTCTCAACATAGTTTCGTCGTCGTCGTCCACCTCCAGTGACATAGAAAGTGCAAGGCGAAGTCTTTCCTCATTTGTTCCAGATTCGTCGTCATCGTCACTTTTTTGCAATATCATAAGCATATGCCGTGAGGCTTCTTCGCCGTCGTAGCCGCGCTCTATCGTAAACAGCTGCTGCGCATCCTGGAATTGGGCCGAAATTTTTTCCACTACCCCGCGAAGCCCTTATTCCAATCCGTTCTCATCCGACGAGCGCCATAACCGCTTACGGTTCATACGAATTAAATCCAAAATAACGAAGGCAGCTAATGTGGAGGGATGATCCTCCCCAAGGTTGCTATTAGTTATTTGAATGTATAGTTCTTCAGCCTCGTTCCACCGCCGTTGTTGTATGTGCATCGATGCAAGGGTGCAATGTATCTGGATGTTTTGGCCGAGCACCCTCTTTCGCGTCTCCATGACCTTCACAAGCAGCTGTTCGGCCTTCTCCCATCGCCCCTGGTTTCTGTATGTGGAAGCAAGGTTGTCCATGCTGTTCAAGGTATCCGGATGCTCTTGGCCAAGTACCCTCTTTCGCGCCCCCGAGGCCTGTACACTCAACTCCTGAGCCTCCTCCCTTCGTCCCTCCTACTTCCATCGCCCCTGGCCCTCAAACGTTGATGCGAAGTTGCTCATGATGCTCAAGGTATATGGATGGTCTTGGCCGCGTACCCTCAAACTCGTCTCCATGACCTGCACAAACAGCACCTCCGCTTCTTCCCATTGCCCCTGTTCCAGAAATGTTGATGCAAGGTTGTTTTTGATTGAAGTGACCTCCCTGCTCTGCGCTCCATAGGTACTTTTAGTTAGCTTTATAGCCTTTTCCTGGCATAGTTGTCTTTCACTACGTTCCCCCATGCGTGTGCGACATAGCGACTTCCATAATGGATTAAATGTAGTATAAATAACCAATTTCGTCTGGTGTTTCAAATTGGTTCCTGATCTTCATTCGCTGCGCTTTTGATTCCGCACATTTCCCTAATCCATCTAGCAGATCTCCATGGTCTTGTACAAGCCCGATGGTATGAAATGCAGCATTCCAAACTCTCGTGCCATATCGTATCTCGGGCTGTCTCAATTGCCGGTTGGAGGTGATCGTACGGTTCGACGGTCATAGTTCTATTCAGCAGGAGAGCGTTTGTGCAGTAACTGGCCGAAGGGTCCCGAACCCATCGTACTGGTTTAGGGTTTAGGATACCGGCAATTGCGAAGCCGCTGGCATCGGTCTGGAGAATTATCGGCTTATCCGGTTCGAAGTAAAGATAGATAGTGCTTCGGTAATGGCCTTTTAATCTTTCAGAAATGTAAATTTAGCCTCACTAGTCGATTTACCACTAGGTGTACCGAAAATCTCCAAATTGTGCCACATACGAGTAGGTGCGCATGGGCCCCTTAAGTTGGGCGCACTTGCATGCTGACTTGAAGGCGTATATAGAAGCGCTTTTAGCTCTTCTTCAGCTGCACATGTGAGCGCACTTTTATTCACAAAGTCCTCGCCACCGGTCGTGTGGGAAACATAGTGTGAACCACTCGATCCAAATGGGACAGGAATAGTCGACAAATTTTTAAGTTACCGGAAATGGGAATTCCTTGTCCTGAAATGGGTAACGATAAGTTTCATTTTAAGCACGAACGCTTGCTATTACGAGCTATTTTAAAGCAAAGTTAATGATTAGGGACGCAACCGCCCAACAAATGTCGGGATTTTTTCGAAAGTTGCAAACCACACAATAGACAGCAGGTCTGAGTCTGTAGTGTGATAGATAACCCCAAGGGCTACCTATTAATAAAGAGATCTAGTCAATTGGACCAGACTGTGTTACGAATGTGCAGCGGATGAAGTCTATTCTACTATCCAAGGAGAAGCTCTGTCCTTATATACATGAAAGCCTGGAACACCATGGAAGTCCATGGAAGCTCATGATTGCAAATACCAGGCGGTGGCGGTGGCGAGTGCAGACTTGTGGATGAGTCTACAACTATGAGTCCGTAGCCTGTGAGTCAACTTGGTGATCTCAGTGTACCGGCGACTTCCTCTCAGGTCATATAGTAACAGACTGAGCAAGTTTGCAAAGTGAGTGAGAGACTGTGAAGCAAGCGGAGTTTTTAAATCTTCTATCCCCCTTTTTTTATGAACAATAGTAAACTGAATGGCGTGTAACTCGGTTAAGGTATGTAGAGCATACTAGCTGTCAAATAATACCAGTCGTGGTAGAATTGGGCCGGTGGTGATCAAGATAGGTACTCTTTCTAGGTTCCCAAAGGGAGACACTATACCACTGCATAACTCAAGGAGTTTTCGCTTCAGTGACATTGAATACCCTTTTGAAACTACCGAACTGCTCTCGAATTATCTCCTAGCACGCTAAAGAGACTCTGGCAGTGAGGGGACAAAATTCCAACCTGGTATGAGTCTTTCAAATGCTCCCCCGAAGCTACCACCCACCAATTCCCGGTCAAATTGGGCACCCATTGGCACAGAGTAGCTCTACTATATGTACATGGATCTCGTATTGTCATTGGCTCTGTGCTAGAACTGGCTGTGGGCCTATGGGAGGGTCTGCTAGGGGTCATGTCAAAAACCCAATATGATACCCCCCTCTAAGTACTGTCGACTAGGGATTTGGCCCGGTGGCTTCCATAGTCTGCGATGCTGGTGGACTCGGGCATGAGGCTGGTGGCTTGCCGCCCCCATTGGCCTCGCCTGCTCCCACCAGCCTCGTCTGCCCCACCAGCCTCGCCGGCCCCCGTCGGCCTCGCCTGCCCCCATGGCGAGGAGGAGGGCTCGGCACTAGTACTCGGCTTTGGGCTCCGGCTTTGGCAGTCGGCATGGAGTTTTCCTTCTCCCTTTCGTATACAAGTCCATAGTTTTCTTTCTCTGTTGTTGTTTGTTTAATCATACTGTATTCACTCTAATTAGAGTATGACAGGACCTTAATAACCCCCTCCGCCTCCGGGCGAGCCGGCTAGATGGCGGAGCTCCCCCCCCGCTACCCTTCGTCCCCGTTGACAAATGAAAGATAAGAGAAAGACAGAAAGAAAGGTATAACCCCGTTACCGCCAATGCCACTCCCGAGCCCTGAGCCCGTTCCATACCGCCACTTCATTTGGGCGGAAACTTCCCGACTTCAGTGGCCGCCAGGAAGTCCATCACCGCTTGGTCGCACTCTTCTATGGAAAACAGCTCAGAGACCTGCACGTGTCGGCATCTGCCCGCTCTCCCGCCCGTCGCCTTTCCCACCGCCTTCCATAGTGCTTTCTGCTGGTCTCTCCACCGGCTGCAGTGGCGGAAGAGGTGCTCCCGCGTCTGGGTCTGGGTCTGGGTCGCTGTCCCTCCACACCACCAGCATTTGTCGTCATCTCGGTGGCCGAACCGTTTTAGGTAGACTCCGGTGGGTGCATGCCCGGACTTTAGTCGGTAGAACCTAGTGGCCAGCGACTTTACGCTTGTCATCGGGATAGGTCTCTTGGTCCCTGCCTTGCCCTTGAGTCTGTAGCTGAAGTGCTTGCTGCACTTGTCGGCCTCCCACTTCGCCTTGGCTGCTGACCTTCCCTCGGAGATTCGTCTAGCTCTATTCGAGGCCGAGGTGTATGGCCGCTCTATCACTGTGCTTCCGCTTGCGTCTCTGTTGAACGCAAAAGAGAAAGAATGAAGAAGCTCAATTGTCTATCAATACAAGAGAAGGAAAACACTAGACTTATATACTGAGAAAAGACCATACTCGGCGAAGCCGAGTATCACAACCGAGTCCGAAGCCGACTACCAGTGCCGGAGCTAGGCCTCCTTCTCAGCATGGGGGCTACAAGCCACCGGCCTGATGCCCGCCGCCTTAGACCGATGGGGGCTGCAAGCCCCCATACGCCACAAAAGCCATCGGACCAAATCCCGTGCCAACAGTCTCGGGCTAAGTTCGCCTGACGGTCTGCTTCTTCATTTCCGGGGATGCCGGAGTGTCCCGGGACCCAGTCGATCTCGGTTGCGATGCGGTGGGCGAGGAGACTCCGCGCCCTTCTGTTGATCCGCCTCGCCAGTCGCTGCCCTGGGCCCGGCTCCAGGTGTGCCGTTCGTCGGATTGCGGCTTGTGAGTCGCTGAAGACTGCCACCGTCTCCACTCCATGCTTCTGCAATGTTTCTCTCTTCTCGATCGCCACGTCAAGCGCGAGTCCGATCGCCCACAGTTCGGCGTCAAAGACCTCCATTCGTCCAGTGCCCAGATAGCTGCGGCGGGACCTGCACTCGTCTCTGTGCTTGCATACTGCTGCGGCTCCCACTCGGCCGTCATCTGAGCGCGATCCATCTGTCCACCACATCCAGATTCCCGCTCCCACTTTGGCCTCTTTCTCTCTTGCCCAGCGCTGCGCGGCTCTCTTGGCTGCGGTGGCGTCGTCCAGTATGACGGTTCTGACCACGGATTCTTCGCCCGGGGCCGGCCAGTTCATGCCTTCGGTTGTCCGGCCATGCTCGGGCTCTTCCTTCACTGCTCTGCATACCGGCGTCCCGGAAAAGGGGTCTTGGTGTAGCTTCCTTAACTTATCGCTGCACGCGTTTGCTAGCCTCGCTGCGAAACGCTGTTGTCTGGATTCTAAGATTACTGGCGCGGGTGTAAGCCCTGAGTCTCTCATTAATGCTCCTCGTGGCGTCGTGGGTAGCGCGCCCAGTTTTCCTTCTCTTTGGATCGACAGAAAATTCTGTAGGGCAGACTTTGAGTGCGGTCATCACGTGGCATTAGGTTAGAGTTGAGCGGCGGAGCCGCATTCACTTTATATGTGTACGTGTCAAATAGATGATTAGACAAGTCAATATACGCATCACCAATTTGGCAGCTGCACCATAAGTCGACGTACGCTTCCCTCTGCGCCAGGATTGGTCCAACAAATTCTTCTTCTCTTTATCTCCATGATCTTCTCATGTCAACAGGTACGCCAAATCTTGGGTGATTAAGGTCAACAAGGGTTTGAATGTAAGCCAAGAAGCAGCTCAGACATGGTATCCGATCTAAGATCGGATTAGTGGATATGGAGCGCTGATAAGAAAAAACCAGTCCAATACCGCTCGGGATTTAGTGATCTTGTGATCCCGTGTCCCGTCCCGTTTCCATCCCGTGGTTCATCGTAGGGAAACCGGGTGGGAAAGCAGGGAGATCCTGGCACGTGCAAATATCCGAGTTGTTTTCTTTGGAGATGTGTGATCAAGCTAGGATAGGCTTCCTGGTGGCTATAAATGTCGGGATGTTCCCTCGCCGCCGAGCAGAGCTGTTGTAGCGTCTGTCTATCTCTTACATTTCATTTTTGCTTGATCACACATTTTAATCTCCTTCGTTAAAGGTGAATGAAGGGTAGAAGGAGGGGAGGTAAACGGAGTTCTACCATACTGTAATTAGGGTGAATGCAGAATGATTACAACAAACAAACAAATGCACGTTTATTACAATCTAGCAATCTGTAACCCTAACCCAAGGGCATTTGGTGAGGTACTCTACGAATATGATAGCGGGACGGTTTTCATAGTCCATCATCCCATCCCGTGCGGTATTCGACGGGATGCCGCGTCATTTCGTCTCAAAACGTCGAGCACGGCTGCCGCAGATGAAGCGCTCAACTAAATCAAGATCGGAAACGCGGAGCTCATAGAACTCATCAAGGGCACTATTCAACGTCGAACAAGCATCTTGATCGGACAAATATTCGTGTAGTTGACATGGGTGGACGGTGAGAGCTGAGGGAATGTTGCCCCGCCTCCACCATTCCTCCATGCTATCTCCACGGATATTTGTCTGATAAGGACGCTTGTGTGACATCAATTATCTCCTCGATGATCTCTATTAGCTTTGGGTTTCCGAGTGTCCGATCTTGATTTGAAGTAGCCGTTCTTACTTGCCGGTCGTTTTTGTGGGTTTTAAGCGGTAGTAGAGCAGCAAACAATCCTGTCCGCATATCGTGATTTCGCAGAACCGCGAAAAACCCCGTCTTGGCACAAGCACGGGACGGTTTTTGGACAGGATTACCGTCCCGGATTCATCCAGTGGTTCACACTATCTACGAACCGGTCTATCACCTCATACAAGCCATATCCTCATACAAAGCTGTAACATACGATCCAAGTATAAATGTAATACCTTCCCCTCTTGCTATACTGCTGAGCAAGAAATAAATGCTGCTTTTAGCACTACCGAGCTGTCTTGCCTATATGCTCGTACAGGCTTGTATGACCTTTACTTATTCATATCTGCTTGACACTATAGAACTTTTAGTGGTAGGTATACTTCCACTTCAGAGCTATAATACGATCTACCATCATTCTTCCACATTCTGACTGCAATGGTCGGTATTCTATGAAATAATAGTAAATATAGCTTTACTATACTGTAGTGTGTAGCACTACTGTGGAGTCTATATTGTACGCAGCTGTACAGACGCGTACTGGCGGAACAGAATGGAGTTATTACTCGGTCTCCATTTATAATCGTGAAGATCTGAATCGGTCGTTGTTGTATAATCATACAATATTCGCTCTATCTAAACATTGATAGAGCTTAATACACCTAACATTTCCAGATAGCCCAGCTAGATAGGGGAGATACCTTCCTCTACTCTTCTTCCCGTTGTAATGGGTCGTTTGGTCGGCCCATCTAAATGGGTGCTTCTGGGGTTGCCTCTGCAACCGTCAATTGCATACTTTTATCTTTTGACGTGCATTTTGTCCACCTTGGTCATGACCGGCATAACTGCTGGCATCGAGAGTAGAGAGCCGATCTGATAATTCTGTCTCTGATTATTGTGATGATAGTCACTGTCTCGCATGACACCCATGACTTGTTGAAGTGTAGGAGTTGAGATCTGGTGTTCGAAGATCTTGATGGTCACATCAAACCGCATGGATAGATTGTTAAGATGTGAGCTTGAATCGTCAGACATAGATGGAAACAGTCCATTTCGGCCGTCTGAAGACTCCCCCTATCCCGGATTACCATTTTTGGGGCAGATGAATCAAGGACTATTTACCCGAGGTATTATAAACCTTAGACAGGCAACCCGGCGGGCCGACCATCTAGCCGGCTCGCCCGGAGGCGGAGGGGTTTTTTAGGTCCTGTCATACTCTAGTAAGAGTGCATACAGTATGAATAAACAACAACATCAACAACCCGGCGGGCCGTGGTCAGCCGAGTGATTAACATGATCGAGTGATATCTCAACGAACGAGTAATCAAAGTATCACCTCACCAACACCAGCCACAACAGCCCTGGAGCCACTGCAGTTGCCCAATGGACGCACACGTATTCAGTTGAATTCCTCTGTGCTTGTGCTGTACCCGAAAATAGGCTCTGTTTTGGAGTTAACCTAAACGAAACATAATGGCAAGTTCCGGTTGGTGCCTACAATCTTGGCTTTCAGGAGACAAAACTGGATGCTCGGATCCTTCTCAGTTGAAGCCTTGTATTTGACAACAACGCTAGGCCTTATAGAGACTAGCGGGCGGACGGACCATTTCAACCTCTGATTGGAGATCACTTCGGGGGTGTCGATCAGTTGTTGGCAACAGCTAGTTTGGCCGGTGAAATACTGGGTGGCATTCTAATCTTCTGCTTGGCGTGAGGTAGTGAATTTGAACCCGATTTGTGTACGTCCGATTACATGGTAACATTGCCACTACTATGAAGATTGACACCACGGAATGATCCTCGTGTGGCACTATAGTGGGATTCAGTGTTCCGAAGCGGCCCGGCCGGCCGCCGACCGGACTTCAGATTCGCAGTCCGGCCAGATAAAGTCCTTGATCCTGCAGGCCGCACAAAGCCTGGGCAGATAAAGATCAACCTGCAGGGAGCCTGACCGGACTGCAGATATCTGACGGCATTTGCCTGTCCCGCATATGCCTGCAGATACCTCCATATACCTGCAGATATCTGACGGCTTTTGACTGGATAACATTTCTCTGCATATACCTGTATATACCTGCAGATATTTGATGGCTTGTGACTGGCCTACATCACTCTGCATATAATCTGCATAAACTAGCAGATATCTGGCGGCTTTCGCCTTATTTTTTATATCATGATTTATGACCATCGGCCACCAGATATCTGCAGTCCGGTCAGATCTTTGTCCACCATATCTGTGACCGGCCTGGGTCAGTATTCTACTGGCCGCCCATTTTATAGTCCGGTCCAGATCAACGGTGAATCTGGCCGGACTGGCCGCTTCGGAACACTGGTGGGATTTATACAATGATAGCAAGATGATGAAACGATGTCATCTCATTACAACTACAACGATACCACAGTAGTTTATAAGTAAGGAAGCCACACCACCTAGGGATGGCAGTCGTCCATCTCATGTAAGGGTCGACTATACGGTATATGGACGGCGTAATTCATACATCTATAAGTTGTCACCTCGCGGATTCCACTTAGCAACTTAGATCATTATCTCCACCAGCATTACCAGACTCCTACACCTCACATCTCCCCAACAATCCCAATCGCGCATAGTAGCAGCAACGCAGTCCATCCCGCCATCTACTTATCACACCCCGTCGTCCCATTCCCCCAAGCCACCCTCTTAACCTCTCTCCAAACCTCCTCAATATCCGTCGCCATACTCTTCGTAACCGGAAGCCTCCTACACGCGGGGGTAAACCTAAAAAACAGCGGCACATCATCCCCCAAGCGGAAAGTATTTTCCAGACTAACACTCGCCGAATACTGCGTGACCGGGATCTTCGGAAGATCCTTCTGATCCGTGGTGTCTCCAAACATGATAAAAGTCTGATACACCAGGGCGTCATAGTCCGCGACAACCCCGCTATCGAAGTTAGCACAACCCGTCGGAACGCAGAACGTCAGACTCTGTAAAACTTACGTTTTCGTCCCCCCAACCGCTTGCATCTTCCCGCCGCCCCCGCGCCCGCCAAGAACGTAGCTCCGCACTCCGAACTGCATTAAGAACTCGACAAAGAAGTGGCACGAGGAACTACACTGGCCGTTACTAACCACCACCACATCCTCCTTCTTAAAAAAGTCCCTGCTCGGGAAATCCCCCACGTCCTCAGCCGTCAACAAATCATCCCTCGGGATCCCGCGGACCGTGAAGTAATCCTTAGGCTTGGGATCAAAATACGGCCCGACGACCTCATCGATCGAAAAATTCCCGCCAGTGCGATTCACAATCCTGCCGTCGTCAAACTGTGGCGTAAACGCGTCCGTCGTCGCTCGCAGCATCTTTTCCATCGCCGAGTGGTAGCGCCATTCGAATTCATATTCCGGTATGGTGCCGGGGACGCTACTGACGGTGTTGGGGAATAGCATGCGAAGCACGCGTTTGGGGAGGTTTACGTTCCCGCCGGGATTTGCGCTGACGTCGATTAGGAGCTTTGTTACGCCGCTGGTGCCGAGGGTGGTTAGGGTGGCGTTTAGGAAGGTGTCCCAGAGGGCGGTGGCGTTGGAAAAGACGGAAAAGGTTGGGATGCGGAGGACGGCGAGGGTGGGGGTGTTGTCCGGGTCGGGGTAGAATATTAGGGTGTCGTCGGGGCCGCGGTAGAGCGGGGTTGGGTAGCCGCGGAGGGAGGTGGTGGGGGTTGGGAGAGCGGTTGTGGTTGGTGGTAGAGTGTTGGTAGGTGTGGTTGTGGGGATGTCTGTGAGAGATGGGACGGCGGGGGTGGTGAAGGTTTGGGTAGCGGAAATTTTCGATAGTACCGACGATAACGCGATCGAGTATGTCTCCCCCGTCGGGTCCTTGTTCCACAGCGGCCCGGCGACCTTCGGGGACTGGAATTTGTAGAGGTCTGGGTGGAGGTAGCATGTCGTTGCCGCGAATGTTGCGGTGTCCTTGAACACCCCGGACCCTCTATACATCGCCTTCCACTGTACTGCCACCTCCTCCCCACCCTCAAATGTCAACCGCAGCTTCTCCTCCTCCTCCCCCGCCCACAAAGTCCGGTTCGCAAAAGACCCCCGGTTGCTGGGGTAACTTGTCATCAGTCCGTTCCAGCGCACATCTGGGTCAAAAAATGAAAACAGGTCCGGGAGTGTCTGCGACATTTCCAGCAGGAACTGCGCGGAATCTTTCCCGTTGATCTGAGTAACCTTCTTATCCAGCCTCGCCGGAATTGGCGTAGACGTGTTCCTTGGGGGTATGAATATCGTATATATCTCCTTCCCCCCGACCGCCACTATCGGATACTCATGGTACCACGAAAATGCCGACCCACCACACATAGGTAGGAACGCCATATGTCCATCTCGAAAGCCTGTGTATGCCAGCGAGACTTCGCGCCAGAACTCAAACCCGTTCTTGTACTCACCATTTTTAGCGCGGGACTCGATCTTGTCGATGGTGGAGTTTATGTTGAAAGCGGGGATGCCGAGGGCGGGGTTGATCGGGGTGGGGTAGTAACCTTGGCTTGGGATGAAGTGTGTAAAGAGACGGATGTTGGAGATTAGGTCGAGTGCTTCTGGTTTTGAGAAGGGGACGGATTTGAGACAGCTTAGCGCATCGGTTGCGGGGACTATGTCGGCTACATGCGGTTAGCGGGGGTGCGGGGGTGGGTGCGGGGGAGAGGGGTACTTTTGTTAAATTGCGTTGCTAGAGATGAGCAGGGGTCTGCGCGCTTCGATAGCGTGCGTGGGAATGCGAAGGTTGTTGCCGAGAGGAGAAGTGGGATTAGGATGAGTGGTATTCGCATATTGGCGGTGATCACAGGAATGAATTAGAATGAAATGAAATTCTAAGCCTGCGACCGATATACAGACAAGACAAGCAGAGCAGGTACAGTTACCGGCCCTGCCCGACCGCACTCTTTAAAGTCGGTGCAAATGTGCGTCTTCCATAACTTGAGAGTGTCAACAAACACAAACGATGGGCTGTAGGAAGTTCTTTCCAGGTGAGGCTGAGTATGCAGGATATGTATAAATAAACCTGATACATGCAGCGTTAGCGAGCATCGAAGAATCCATAAGATCCACTTGTTACTTGAGCCTAGATCGTTTGGAGCTTCTCGTCATAAAATTTTCGCAGACTTGCTTTGTGTCGTTGAAGGCGAGTCGGACATCGTCCCGTCGCGCACGTCATTACCCCTGTGAGACAACCCGGGATTGGATAACTGACGGCCACGTGCCACCAAATGCTTGTGCACGTGTGCGCATCGAACACGCTTCCTCTGTTTATTTCTTTGCCACATGCGTTCTAGCCATGTGGGACTCAAGAATAGAGTTCCGAAGGGGCAGGCACACTGTTCCATCAATCGGGTAGTTTTGTAGGCCGACACAATGATTGGCAGAACAAGTCTGCAGCGATGTTTCATTGGGGTCGGAGAAAGCCGCGCGCATCCGTTGGAACACCAAATGCTCGCCAATACATTGATGCCAAAAGTTTGATGTGCAACGTTGACCGTTCAGCTGTTACGCACTAGCATCGTCAGTTCTCGAACACGGCTAGTACATGCAGCCGTACAGCCCAGGCCCATGTGGATCAGCCGCAAAACCGTCGTCTCTGATGCCTCTAAGTAATGGGTACTACGAATGCTAATCAGGATTAGTGGCTCGGTCGGCGGTGTGTTGTTCGGCTGAAGTTTACTTTACAATATACGTACTCGTACATAAGCAAATATCGAAACTAGTATTATTCGATAATGAAATTTCTTGATGGATCTAAAAGTAGAACACATACGTCAATACAACGAGAGTGCGGCGATCCGGATGCCGCCGGGAGTGGCGATCCGGATGGTTCGGAGTGGCAAAACTAACAGTCAAGAGTGAGACTAACACCCCTGCACTCCGTCAAACCCAATACATATCCTTTAATCCACTTTCCATCTCGCACAAGGGCACTTCCTATCACTCCCAATTGCGCATTCTCCGACTCCCAGTGGTTGTATGACGGAATTCCTATCACTATGGCCCCGGTGAAAGGACTCCAGGTCAAGCTTCCAGGGAGGGCTAGTGCATCTCTAACGTCACTGTTGCTAGGGCAAACGTGAGAGCGGCTGAGCAGAGGCCACTCGGCTATCTCGAACATGTTTTACTCTGATTATTACGTGCTCTATACCTGAAATCTGCATAAATAAAAAGACCGTCATTCGCTTCCCGGTCTCTGATTGACGATATCGCTAATGTTCAAGTTGCGGCTATACAAAAAGGCGGTTTATCTACAACTGCTCACGGGAATATTGAAGATACTGTACATCAGAGACTGGTAGGTGAAAGAGGTCAAAATTTTACATACTTTATGCATAGGGTGCTTTGTTATCGGAGCCAAAGTTACAGACTTAATTAAATGGGCAAATATAGATTATAGCTCTAGCTTAGTATGTTGATAAGTTCCTGCCAGAATCTGCTATTCAGCTACAACATTCGGACTGATCAGAATAGAAATAAACATTGAAGATCATGATATGATTAGCGATGCACAGCCACATTTTGCCAGCCGCAAGGAATACAGTAGATGCAAAATCGGTGTTTTATACAAAATGTATTACCGAAAACGGCCGGCCAGCGGGCTCTTTCGATATCTGCATGCCGGCCAGGCCAGTGATTCAAAAGCTGGACCGGCCTGCTGATATCTGTCGCCCGGCCTGCACAACTTTGAAGCCTGTACTTATCTTCGAAGCCTCCCTACACTAGGCCCGGCCGGCATAAGCTTGGTTTATGCCTGAATTGGCATGCGTATATCTTTGAGACTTGCCGAGCCTGCATATATCATCGAGGACTGCATAATATTTGGCGGCCTGCAGGCTATCTATCAGCTAGTTAGGCTTGGAATATGAGGCCTGGCAGCCGGTTAGGGTTCAATTTACATGGCTACACTAACAATGATCAAGCCCGACTCTACGTATGCAAGCATCCCAATAGTCCGTCCCGTCTGGGCAAGGCGCTGCCCGGGACGGGAGTATAAACTTCGGGGCAACGGATTTTGAACCGTTTGAGACCAGGGCAAAATCTGTCCGGATGGGACGGACTACAGGGCCCTGCAGTCTTGCAGCAAGGGTACAAGCAGTCATAAAACTTCAGTTTGAGTAGCGGAAATCACATCATGATAGACTAGACTTCCAGGCTGAGTAATCTATGCGATTATTCGCCTCTTCTCCCTCAATTTGGTACAAATATTTAGGCAAACTATGACAAGGTTCGAACGCACCGCCGGAAATACAGCCGGATATAAGCCCATTCCTAGTACCACAACCCGGATCGGTAGCCATCGGTACCCTGTAGGTACCTGTAGGGCCTCTAGTCCAGTAGATCTCAGCCCCGGACGACCAGGTCACTGAAATCATGCCCGGGACGGGACGGCGATGTCGGGCCGTGAAAGACTGTAGTCGCCCCGGACCGTTGGGATGCCTGTACGTATGTTGCATATGGGCCTGACCGAGCTAAGCTTTAGCTGAGCTGATGTCCAGGTACCCAACCGGTAGGGCACAAGGCATCCAACTACCCTGGTATATATCTCGCGACTCTCTCCTTCTCTCCTCTCTCTGTACATTAGTCTATATACGCATACAGTTCTCCCCTTCCTATCATAAATATGCAACCTGGCTGGAGCTGGCCGCTTAGGAATACTACTCACTTCGTAACGGATAACTTAGCAAGCAACTCGCATATCCCAATGCTGGGTACAGGAATGTTGTAATAGGAGTGCATCCAAAACCGACTGAAGGCCAGTCACCACCTATCACTCGTTCCACCCATGCCATCACAGTTACAGATATACATGAGTCGGGACCCTGAGGTTCGTGGTTCGTGACTACTCTTTTATACTTCACACTTTACTCTTTCCTACGCATCTTGGATCTTGAGACCTGTACCTAGACAGTCATCACATTATAATTAGTGCACACAGTTCTCCCCATATCGTAACACTCTATTGCATAAATGGGTCTCAACCTTTGTATAGCCGAAGATTACTGTTGACTGATACGCACTGATGGCATTGAGACGTATCTATACATACATGAGTACGTATTCATTCGTATTTGGACTACCATATATGACCTTGTGGCCCTGTCGATAGTATACAATCAAGCTTCTCTATCATTTCTACTATCTCTACTTTTAACACCATATGTGTCTGAATATATTCACCCTACCCTAACACCAATTAAAGCCATGAGCATTGCTACTTCACATAATCTCCTCGAGTCCATTCACGGAGGATGTTACTGAGCGGAGTGACTGGTCAGTTCACGGAGTCCTACCTTCCACGAACTGACCCAGTGTTCGAAACCGGCCTGCGGACTTTCGGGCCGGTTGAGAATCCATGACGGTACGAATTCACTTACTGAATACTAATAATAGCGGTTATTTTTTCGTTGATCCTCCTCGAACTAGTGACAATAGTGGGAGGTAACAGTATCCCATAGGGTGTTTCACCCCTGATTTTCATGTTTCAGATATGCAGCCCGGCCCGGAGGCTTTTGGAAAGCCCGCGAGTCGGCCGGGCCCGTTTCGAACACTGAATTGACCGGTAAACAAAAGCGCTACTTATGCGCAACCAAAATAACAATGACTCCTTACACATTCGTCGTGATCCCTACGATCTGCTGTACCTTCAGTTATTAGGCGGCTAGTCCCCTGTCTAGGGGAAGGCACTAAAGCTTGCGCACAGTTATTATATAGTTAGCACGGACTGTGCGGAGACATTCCTCCTCCATCCTCATATATGTTGGACATAATCCGTTGTACTGAATCTCTCTATTGACCGAACAAAACTTTCTGTCTCTAAGTGTAATTGACGCATTAAAAGAACCAAAGTGCATGCGGCTCCGCCGCACAACCCTAAACCAGCACACGTGATTACCGCACCCAAATCCGTCCCACAATATAATACCGTAACAGACGATGCAAGTATATATATATGTTCCGTCCGGTTGACGAACCATGCCGGTTCGCGAACTTAGTCCGGTTCGCGAAGAAGTGGCCAGTCTGCAAACTGGATGGCCGATACGGTGAACTCCTTAAGGTATAAGGTGAATTAAATCGAAGTTGTAACTACAACTGCCTCTGTAATATAACCATTTCAGCCTGATTTCTTGTGTACTCTGCTCCACACTTATATCATAGCAATCTGCACCAACGGAAGTCCAAGACCACAAGAAGAAGAGTTTGGTAACAGAGTTTAAAATGCAAAGGTGACAGTGGATGATGAGGGAAGGATAAAAAGTTCAACAGGCACATTGGAAGTGTTCATTCAGAGTGCTCTTGTGTGCAGACTTTTTTTCTTCCTCAGTCAAATACTCAAAGTGAGCTTGTGAGCGATAAAAAGATTTGGGATGGACTCAGAGAGCTCTTTTAGACAAGTATTTCACTGGAAATATGTGTTGAGTTCGGCAAAAATGGCCGGTTCGCGAACTTGTCTCCAGTTTGCGAACGGGGCAAACAGTTTGTGAATTGGGCAAAAAGTTCGCGAACCGGCCTTTGACAGTTCGCGAACTAGCGAGTTCGTCAACCGGACGGAACATATACAGTGCCAAAAAACCCTGTTTATTGATGTGACTGCAGTGCCACATGTTACGTGGGTGTAAAGGTACAACGTAAAAATACTTCGCACGGCCGTAGATCCTATTCGTAATTATTGTTTTATAAGATTACATATGATACTCTGCTTCAAATCGGATAACGTTTCTTTATTCTTTTCTTGGGCGAGTCTTGGTTGTTTCCGAGCTTTCTTAAGCTGATTCTTAGTTTGCTTCAAATCGGATAGCTTTTCTTTATTCATCTCTTGGGCGAGTCTTTGTTGTCTCCAAGCTTTCTTAAGCTGATTCTTAGTTTGTGGCGGAGGATTGATTCTGCCCTCTCGAGTTCGTCGCAATGGATCCGTTCGATAATCTTTCTCGGCAACAATCTCCTGAGCTAAATTTAACTCCGAAATATCTGAGCAGATGGACCTCCGTTGATGATCTCTCGGAATCGTAGATATGGGTTCGATCGCTTGAGTTTTTGATTGTGGTTGATTTATTGTGGACGGAAAACTTTGGTTGTCTAAATAACAGACTAGCGCAGGTTTTTGTTTGTTTTTGTTTTATTCATACTGTATGCACTCTAATTAAAGTATGACAGGACCCAATATCCCCTCCGCCTCCGGGCGAGCCGGCTAGATGGCGGAGCTCCCACCTGCTCAGTGTTGTCAACCGTCCCGTCCGACGGCCGTCCCCGGTAGTCCGTCCGAGATTCCTCCAGGACGGACGGGACGGCGCTAAGGCCGTCCGTCCCCTCCTTACTCAAGACGGACGGAATGTCGGCCGTCATCCACCGTCATCGGGCGGTTACTTTTATCTTTAGGCGAGACCCAATCGAGCCCAATAATGTTATACAGGCTTCGTAATGTATGAAATCCTGGGTGCAGAGGGCGTAATCTTTGAAGAAACAGGAGTCAGAAATAGTATGGACGGAATAGATGCTCACAGATCTTGCATCACGGTCAGAATAGTAATTGAAATGATTTTCGTATAATTTTTGTTATTTGCGCTAAGACTTCTCCGTCGACGGCCGTCCTTCCGTCCGTCCCCGTCCGGCCTCATAAAGACGGCGCCGTTCCGTCCCCGCTCAGGACGGACGGCAAGCAGCCGTCCCGTCCCGTTCTCCGTGATGTCGGACGGACGGGACGGTTGACAACACTGCACCTGCTACCCATCGTCCCCTTTGACACATGAAAAGCAAAAAGATTGAGAAGAACAAAAGAGATCAACGAAAAGAGAGATCACCGCTCCAAACACCTGTACTCACGCTCCGCCTGCCCGCTCTCCTGCTGGCCGTGCTCCTGCTTGCCGCGCTCCACCTGGCCGCGCTCCTCCGCTTGCCTGGGCGGGATCTTCCCGACGTCAGTGGCTGCCAGGAAGTCCATCACCGCTTGGTCGCATATCTCCATGGAAAACAGCTCAGACATCTGCACATGTTGGCATCTGCCCGCTTTCCAGCCTGTGGCATTTCCCTCTGTCTTCCAGCGTGTTGACTGCTGGGCTTTCCATCGGCTGCAGTGGCGCAAGAGATGCTCCTGCGTCTGTACTGCTCCCCCTCTGCACCACCAGTGTATGTCGTCCTCTCGGTGCCCAAACAGTGTTAGGTATGCTCCAGTCGGGGCATGCCTGCTCTTGAGTCAATAGAACCTCGCAGCCAGTGGCTTCACACTTGCCATTGGGACGGATCTCTTGCTTCTGGCTTTTCCCTTCAGCCTATAGCCGTAGTGCTTGGAGCGCCTCTCGGCCTACCACATTGCTTTCGCTGGCGTTCTTCCTTCCAAGATTCGTCTGGCTCTATTCGCAGCCGAAGTGTATATACGCTCATGGACTTTGTACCTACGACCTTCTGGTGCCTTATTTGCCTGGCGGTCAGGCTCTTCGTTCCCAGGGATGCCTGAGTGCGCCGGGACCCAGTGGATCAAGACGTCGATGCCCTGGGTGTGGAGGGCACTAGCATACTCGTTAATTGCACTTGCTAGCTGCTGCCCTTGCCCTGGGTCCAGGTGCGCCGTCCGTCTGATGGCTGCTTGCGAATCACTGAAGACCGCCACTATCATGACTCTCTGTGCTCATAATGCTTCCGATCCGTCAGTTCACCAGGTCCAAGTGCCAGACCCCGACTTGCCTTCCTTCTCTTTCGCCCATAGCTCGGCGCCCCTCTTGGCCTAGGTGTCATCTTCTAGTAGGTTGGTCTTGACCGTTGGCTTCTCCCCAGGGTCTGGCCAGCGCATCGTCTCTGCTCACCTACCGCGTGCGTGCTCTATTGCAGCCACTCTGCCTAACGGTGCACCTGGGGTGGGGTACTCGAAGAGCTCCTTCGACTTGGATTCTTCACACGCGTTTGGTAGCCTCACCACGAACCATCGTTGTCTAGCGTCGAGGGCAACTGCCGCAGGTGTAAGCCCCGAGTGTCGCACAAGTGCAACTCTAGGCGTTGTAGGCAGCGTGCCCAGGGTGGACCTGGCTTGTCAATTTAGGTGAAGCTGAACGTCGTCCCGCCCAATGCCTTCCTTCAGATCCAACTAGCGCTCGCTTCCATACAGCACGACAGCCTGGATCCAGGCTATTTGTACTGCTCTTACCAATGCTGTTACGACTCAATACGTTCGTGTGAGCAATCTGAGTCGTGCCTCTGTGGCCCTAGCTTTCTTCATGCATCGATTGGGATGCACCTTGAAGGCCTGGTGGGCGTCCATCCAATCTCCCAACAATCTTGTCACTTCCTTGTTATATCTGACAAAGCCGTTCGCAACTCCTATCTTTGGTAATAGCTTCCTGTTAACGTGTTTCATGTGGCCTCGTCGGTGGATGAAGAGAGCCGCCTCGGTTTTGGAAGTGTGGAATTCCAACTCCCGCCTTTCCGCCCAATCGATACTCTCTCGGGCGCAGGATTCCAGTTTTCTGACACCTGGACTAACGTCACTCCCGGTTGCCATCCATCCAACATCGCCCGCGCATGAGATGCCTTCGATTCCGGAGACCCTCTCCTTCACCCATTGTCTGATCCCTGAAGTGTAAATTGAGAAGACGATCGGAGACACCAGTGAACCCTGTGGTATTTCTGCTTCCACCGGGGGTATGCCTATCCCATTGCCCTCCATTGCCATTTCAATGGTTCGGTCTGCGAGAAAGTTTGCCGTCCATTGGATGAAGTGTCCATCACCCACCTGGCCCAACATTTTGTGGACCAGTCACCCCCTCCCCACTCTCGGGAAAGCTGCCTTAATTGTCCATAAGGAGCCAACCGGCTACGCTGACTGCTCTCCAGGCTTTCTGTGCCCTGTCAAACAAGATTGCCACCACGTTGATTGCCAATCATCTTTTTCCTGCTTCCCAACTGGCCGTAGCTCAGCAGCCCTCTTCTCTCAGCCTCTTCAGGCAGTAGCTCTGAGACCACTTTTTCAATCACCTTCCCCATGCAGCTCAGCTGGGAGCTGTAGCGGTAAGCCTTGAGTTTCCTGTAGTCTTCCTTCCCTGGCTTGGGGCTTACGACCACACTGGCCCGCTTCCAGACTTCTGGGCGTCAGCATGTCCGGACAGCTGCGTTCGCCAGCTCCTCCCTTCTCACTTTGTCCCACTGCCAGAGTAGGCTTACGGCTCGAACGGACAGTTTGTCCGGGTCAGGGGCTTTTTGACGGACTGCGAGAATACGGCTCTCTCAACTGCTTGCTCTGTGACAGACTGCTGTGCTTGTCCTGCCTCGGGTAGTTCGAAGTATTGGTCGTACTCATTCGTGGGAAAGGTTTCTCGTCTAAGCATCTCTGCCTTTTCGATGATCGTGTTTGCCTTCATCCCATCTCAATTGGTCAAGGCCTCCATGGCCATTCCTGCCCGTGGGTTGGGAAACTTGACCGCTCTCCAGACTTCGGCTCCTCTCAGGTTTTTCAGATAGTCATTCCACATCTTGTCTTCTGCTCTCCAGACTGACTTCTGCAGCTCAGCCTTGGCCTGGGCTGGCGCTGCCGACCTGCGCCTTCTGCTCTTCTCTCTCCCCAGCTAACTCCTCTTCTCCTTAATCTCGCCATTCCACCTTCTCTTTGAGTGCACGCAGATTGTGATTTTCTTAGCTATGGCGTCAAGTACTTTGCTCAGGGCATCCTGGAACCACTCGGCCTCGCTCTGGACCTCGTCCCCCGTGCTCACCGCTTCCAAGTGAGCCCATTCCTTTGCCCGCTCCCCCCACAGCTTCTCAGCCACTTCCACATCCACTTGCGACTTGGGAGCTAGATTCCACCCTACGACTTGTGTGCCCATGGCTTCCTCCTGCTTCTCCATTTCCAATTCCCACTATATGATCTCGGGATCAGACCCTGTGGCGTAGCTCCTGTCCAGAATAATCGATTTTCCGAAAGGTCGGTGGGCCTGGGTCAGGTCTAAGATGGATTCACCCATGCTGTCGTGCCTCGTCCAGTAGTGAGTGGCCCCGTCCTGATTCCCAATTACCAGCCCATGCTCGTCTATTATTTGATCCCAGAATCTGGCGTCCCTCTGCTTCGTGCATCTCGGGTCCCAGTATTGTCTGTAGGCGTTGAAGTCTCCCGCGAGCACCATACCACCTCCCCACTGCCGAATCATGCTCTGGGGCCAGTTCTGTCTCCTGGCTGGTCTCTCTCCTGTCTCCCCTTCACTCTGATTGTAGATATTCACAATCCTTGTCATCTTCTCTCCACTTCGTACAATGTCAAATACATTGATGTCGCTGCGTGCCTGCTTGCTCAAGTCGGTCTATTCGTGTATTGCAAGGCCGCTCCCCTTGGGCACCGTCATCGAGACTGTCTTCGATGTTCCAATATCGTACGCTGGATGACTAATTCCCAATCCTTCCCTCTCTCTCGGTGGTTCCTGCAGACACACCATGTCCGCCTTCCGTTGAACTCCCGTCTGGAGCGCAGCCATGGTCCATATATACGACCTGGCCCAGTTGGGCTGGATTGCTCTTAACATTGGTCGCTGCTGGAGCTCCCATTTCCACTTCAGGTTCAATGCTGGTCGCTGTAATCATGACCGTTGCCTTTGTCGTCGTCGTCACCGTTGCGCTCTGGCCCATTGTAATGTCCTCTTCCCCTGCTTCCTCCTCCCTTGCGTCCGCCATCTTCTCTTCACTCCAGCCTCTGTCTCCACCTCCCACTGCTTCGGCCCGCTTGCCGAGCGTGATCCTGTTCGTCCCTGTGGCTGCTTCCCCACCCCTTGTGGTCCGTCCTGCTGGTTCTCTTCTGTTGTCTTCCTGTGCCGCTCTGGTGACTTCCCTCTTCTTTGCGCACCTATTACTGAATGCGATGTGGTTACCTCTGCAGTTGGGGTATTTCACTTGTGTGTGGCCGCAGAGAGCACCCTGCTTTGCAGTGCACCCCACGATGTCGCACTTATGGTCACTGGTACGGTGCGGCCCTGAGCAGTAGCCGCACACGCGCTTGCAGCTGCACTAGCTCCCTAAATGGTCCCATCTTCAGCAGTGCTCGCACCTGATATGTGGACCTGCAGTTGCGAACGGTGCGACTCAGTACCTGACTGCCGCCGCCTTGATACCTTCATCGACCAGTCTTCGTGCCACCTTGCGCTGATTGACTACGAAGTCCACTGACGATGTCGATATCTCCCCATTGTGCCTTCTCGCCTTGATTCTGTGGGGGCTCGCCACCCACCGTACCTGGACCGGGAACATTAACCCTTCGTTCTCAGCATGGATTTCATCCCGCATCTTTTGAAGGCCATCTCTGCGTTTCCCCATGTACTTCACGAGGGGTACAGCATTGATCTTGATCCTCTACCAGGACTTGTTTTGTTCAACGTCGATCACTATCTTGTGGACCGTGCACCCTGCGGTGATGATGACGTCGCGGAATCTTAGTGCCATCCCTGCGGTTGTATTCTGGTGGGTGATTACTGAAATTGGACCATTAGGGTTCCTTTTTGTGTTCATGATCCGAATGTGGGCTGGCGCCTTCTGGTGGAACTGCGCTCTGTTGATCACCGATGCAATTTCCTGGTCCATTTTGTTGGGGAGTGGTATACTCTGATCTATCCTTAGAATCAGGCATCTCTCTGCCATGCTTGATCTGGCCGTTGGGGCAGGGCCTGGGCCAATGGTTGGCCTCTGACTCTGGGCTCGCGGTGGGCCTGTTTTCTACCATCTAGCGGGTGTGGGCACTGACTTTGATTTTGATTCATGCTGCGGTTAAGGCTGCAGTTTGAGCTGCAGTCTTGGCTTCGGTTGCTGCTGCAGCTGTTGGTGCTTCTCTGGTCCTCCTTCCTGCATTGTATCTGCATGCTGCGAGGCCTCTAGCCCCCCACTGTCCATCTTTGCAGTCTTGTCTCTCTCTTTCTCTCTCGCTTCCTGGCCTGGTGCTACTCTTTTCTTGACCTTTGCGATCATGTTTGTGATGCCCGCCCCACACAGTTTGTCGTCCTAGTGGCGGGTATCCCCTTTCTGATTGCTCTTTCTTGCATCCATGTCATCATTCCTCGCCACTGTGCCTCCTCACAGGCTGCCTGTGATTCCAGGAGGTTTGTTTGGTGTCCAATAGTCCAGTGCAGCTGCGTTAGCTCCTGTGCCTGATGTCGCATCGTCCTCTCCATGCGGCTCCTCCAGTCACTGAGGGCCACGACAGACGGCAGGGCCTCGCTGTAATGGCACGGCGGCACGTGACGTGTCCAGGGCCGGGTAACACCCGCTATATATATAGTCGGCTCGTCACGAGCCTTACATCTCCAGCGATAATCTTACCTTAACTTACCTTTATACTACTCTACAATATTGACATCCACGTGTGCAACCGTATCTTCTCATATACCTTCCTACGAGGCCATACACGGGCGTATGCCTTTACACTATTATCGCTCTTCAATTTCAGATACGTTTCGCATACGGGATTTCATGAATTACACCTTTCCGAGGCGTCACGACACGTACTCTACGCCCGCGATATCATACAGATTTGAGAGCACTGATTGCATCAGCGAAGTGTCTAGATATGTCGATTGAATTGAGGTTAATGGTAACAGAGACGATCTTGTGCGGATTGCAGCGGCCAATTGGCCAGAGACGCGTCGCGACACCTACGAATGAGAAATCATTCGGGCTTGAGATCTACGAATTGGAGATACACAAGAGGCATGAATTGTCCACCAAATCGAGGTTAACAGTAGTACAAACAATCCGAGTTGATACCAGAGGCTAACCGGCCAGGAGACGCGTCAACGTCCAAGTCAATTGAAGTCCATTTTAATGGATTCACACAAGAACTCGAAGGCTGCCAATCGCGGCATCAATGAGATTTGATCAGTTACCTTCCAATTGAGTCAATTGACGATTACAGAGAGTATTCCATAGCCCATACGCCACTCAGAGTCGCGTCACCAGCAATGCCGAAGCCAATCCTATTTCAGTTCACCTTGATGATAGCCAATTGACGATAAATGGACACATACCTTGAAAGATGTGCATGGAGAATCAGGGTAGATTTACGTGATACGCACCATTCACATCTAGCGATGCCACTGATGGCAGTGCCAATCACAATTACCTTCTACACGACTCGATGGAGTCATGTACGTTACAGATTATGATTTCCGATATGATTACCGGTATCATTGGTATATCAATGTGCAATGTTCAAGATGCTGGAGACGCAGATTGTGCGGCAGTTCTGAATGGGAAGTACAATTACCCCGAATATTCAAACGAGGCTAGCAATTACGATTCGAGATTACCCTTGTCAATCATCACCTCTAGGACCCGATCGGATGACCGAATCGGATTGTTGTGAGGAGAGAGAGCCATCTGCGCCAACTCTATTGTATTCCGTCAAACAAGTCAACGAAAGCTGATCGCTAACGAGCGAATACGGATGTGCCCATACAATGGCATACGAAGAGGGTTTTCAGGAATACAATGGTGATGATGTAGCCGACATTCTAAGGATCCATCGGGCTAACGGAGGATGGACCGTCTGGGCACTCTCAGGAGACCAGCGGATTCCGCATGTATTTAATGCGCAAAGAGGTTCAATTTATATGTCGTATCCCCACGTGGGAATGGACGGTTACTTGGTTGTCAGACAGTCCCAATTGGGTGAGGCAACAACGTTATTTGGTTGTCAGACAGTCCCAATCGGGCGTGACAAGTATGTGATTCGCCTCATGAGCTTATTCGTACACATGGTGGCAGCCGCGGTGGATACACTGTGAGCTGGAGAGTGATAGGAGTTGCCTTGGTACCAGGCGAGGAATCCTAGTGTCGACATGCAAAGCAATCGACTTTTGGCTCTGCAACCCCAGGGTGAGCGGAAGAGGTGGCAGTGGACCGGGCAGGCCATCAGGTATGCCCCGGGAATGTACCTGGATCACGGCTAGGAAGGAGGCGTGTTCCGAAGCTGGTGGCGGTGTTCCAGATATTTAAATACTTGGAGCCGATGCCTTTGACGATCAACTGGCCAGTGAGGAGGTTGTTTGGACGTTCTTCCTAAGAGTGGGAGCTCGTATAGGGCTGCTGGGAGTGACCATGGAAAGCATCTCAAGTGGTGTGATAGGCACCAGACACTGGACGGGCGAGCAGGGAGCAGCGGCGGCAACGGCTTGAATAAGATTCCCAAGGGTATACTCGTGTAAACGTTGTCGGCACGCCGAGACACGAAAGGAGTACTGGACGGCGGGGCTTGGCTCTTCCATGGGCAAACGATTTGAAATTTCTGGCTCCTGGATATTCCTCCTTACCGCTCCATATATATCTATCATGAATTGAGAACTAATGTTTGCAGATGGAGCCGGCACTAAGACAGATGGTGTCTACAGACGATGGAGGACTTATCCACTGATATACGGAAATTTCATGGAGGTTCAGCAAAGCCAAGGGGGAGACACTCCTACCGCATTGGTCAATTGCAATTGATTTGGAGCCCGGCTACAATTTGCCATATAGGCGGATTTACAACTTCTCGCAGTTGGGGGGAGCGATATTCACGCAATTGCGTGGATTAAGATCACGTGATCACGAGCCCGGATAATGGATTGGGACTTAAAGATCCCATGCCATATGGATGGATCGATGAGTGGGTATTTCTTATGATGGACCAGATGCCACCGGATGGATTATGAGACTGCGATGAAGAGTCCATGGAAGACGGACAGTATGGAGGTCAGGAACGATGACCTTTAGAGAGCTTACAGAATTACAGTTGATGTCACACAATGCGGCCCATAAGAGCGCTGTTAGGCACAGGGTGGAAACGAATGGCTGGAACCAACTGGATCACAGCCGGAGATGGATTGCGGCCGGAGATGGGTGACATGAGATGGATCCCGTCCTAAGATGGATCGCGTCCGGAGATGGATCGCGGCCGGATATGTATCGTGACAGGATATGGATGGATGACCGGAGCTGGATCACGGGAGACTTATACCATTCTCGAAATCACGACTTTGAATTCAAACTACGAAGTTTCAATGGAATGCAGATATGCATGTATAAGATTTACCGGCGGCATGGCTCCACCAAGTACGATACCGAGTACGATTCCGAGCACTATTCACAGCACTACTCAGAGCACTATTCAAAGATACCGAATTCAGCAGCTACATGCGCGAGTTACAATGCGGAATACGATCCTGTATCAGATCCCGAGTCACGCAGCTATAATGGCGATACCGCACAAGTCGTACCAGACTAATCTTTGGTGGAGCAACGATCTTTAAAGAGGGGGATGACAGTTCCGGATTCACAACAACCCTTAACGCGAACAATTACCATACCGGAAGTGCAGGAACGAAGCACCGTGAAACACATTCACCAATAGAGAAGATGAATCAAGAAGCCGCATGCCCAAGTTACAATCCCGAATGCGATCCCGACTCAGTCGACAATCCCGAGATACACAGCTGCTACTGGAAATCAATCTCAGAATCAAGTCTTACCAACCTATATGGCACCCGAAGAAACCGAAATAGATTTGTCGTCAGCAGAGCTACGACGTACAAAAGGGGGATAACCGTACCGGAATCAAAACCAACCCCTACTGAAAGCAATCACTGTACCGGAAGCGCTGCGAGGAAGCACCAAAGCGCACTTGCCGGCAGAGAATCGCTGCTGGAGATTAGTCGATGAGTGTACCTTGGAAGAGATCACTAGCAGAGTCAACAAGCACACCTGGAGTAGGAGCGGAAAGCATACCCGGAGGAAAGCCGGCGAGCAATTGGAGATGATGAATGCACCGAGTACAGTGCGGATGTCAAGTATACCTACAAGTCCACCGACTTGGAGGATGATCAGTGCGACTGCAAGAGCACCGGAGAGATGATGAGAAAATCAAGTTCGCTTGATCTATGCCGAACGAGTGCAATTATGTCTACCGAAGCAGGTCCGAACGAGACAGAAAATGATCTCCGAACATCCCGAATAGTATACCGAACGGCTTCACGAGGGACAGTCACCGAACGGCATCGCAAGAGACAGTCAGCGAATGTCATCATGAGAGACAGATGAGACAACTACCAAGAGATGATCACTGAGATTTCGCAGCGACCAAGATCATGGTCGAAGGACTCCAAATTGGGATTGAATAAGAGGATTATCGGGAGCCCTCTACCGAAGGCACCGACTGGGATGTTTACCAAACGGCTTACCGAACTGGATGTTGAACGACCATACTGGAGGGCTATAAGCCTGCTTGGCCGATGATGAATATAACTACTGACGGGCACCGTCTATGCACGAGGGCCGGGAGAGCACAAATGTGGCTGAATATACATGGTATGAATGACCATTTCATGAGAAACTTACGAGATAGATACGAGGTCATATGGAATTGACCATCACCGACAGCTATGATACCGAATACAGAAGCTGCCAAAGCAGCAACAATGATCACTGATGGGCTGGGCCTACGGAATTGTTAACGAGGAATTGCAAGACCTCGAGTGCTAAAGCACTTGAAAGTATGGTGAATATGACCGGTTACTGGAATGCTTACAAGTTATATATACCGATGCAATGGCCATGGCGATGATGATGATGAGCAGCGAGCGGAAGCCACCATCGATGCCGCAGAGTCAAGACGAGACTCAAACAATGATTGGGGAATTCACCGAGATTACTGTGTCTAATTCCGACAATGACCGACACTTGGTACAAGTTACGACAGCGAGATTGGATGGTCGGATGCCGGACATTCCGGAAGTGGAGATATGGAGGACGGTGTTACTTTGGATGTTCCTTCTTTCTCGGTTCTTCTCTTCTCTTTACTTTATTACTTCTTTGGATCTCGGCCCAGTACAAATGGCGTCGGCATGGGTTTTTACCACCTCCGGAGATAAGTGAAGTGGAGGTGGAGTTTCCCTGTGCGCCGGATCCGCCGAATGGCTACCATATGGTACTGATCGGCTGTGGGACTTATGGGTTCGTACGTTTGCGTACGTTGAACGGTTGTTTGATTGTTTCCTTTCCTTACTACTCTTGTACGGGTTTATGCAGCCCAGGGGGTCTGCACCCAGAGAGGGGGATAATGTAATGGCACGGCGGCACGTGACGTGTCCAGGGCCGGGTAACACCCGCTGTATATATAGTCGGCTTGCCACGAGCCTTAGATCTCTAGCGATAATCTTACCTTAACTTACCTTTATACTACTCTACAATATTGACATCCACGTGTGTAACCGTATCTTCTCATATACCTTCCTACGAGGCCATACACGGGCGTATGCCTTTACACTCTCTCCTCCTTCTCTGCTCTCTGTTCTCATTTCCCTCAATCGGCTCAACTATGGTTGCGCCCACAGTCTTCGCAGCAACGTGTGTCACCTCCATTGCCATCTCCATCGCCACATCCATACGCGTGTCGCTCCTTCCATCTCCAGCCTCTCCCATCTCTAGGTCGCTTTTCCTGCTTACCCCGGCTTCGGTCATCACCCCTGCGAGGTAAACCTCTCTTTGTAGGGCAATCCTTGTTATTGCTTGCTGATTGGCCGACGTGTTGTGTAATTTCGTTTTCTGCCAAGACATTATGCGACTCCACTCACCTGGGCAGGTTCGTGTGCCCGCCATCCTCCTGCGGTCTCGCCTGTGCGGGGACTCTCGCTGCAGGGTCAATTTGACATCCAGAATCGATTGCCGCTGTTTACTTTGTCGTTGCGATCGGTGTTATCGACTTATCACGCTGATTCTGTTTTACCAAGACTTTTATTGTATCGTTCTCAACTAGCTCATGTTGTAATCCTATTAATGCTGATATCCACTGGATACACTGGGCTGTGAACAAAAATTCACTTTCGTGAAAGGAGTCGATTCACTTTCCAAACACCCACAACATAAAATACGCTTCATGCTGAAACATAATACTCATCGAAGGTGCGGTGCTGCCACTTTCAAAAGCTAATAGATTGTAAATATATAATAATAGATATAGGTATCATAAAAAGGCAATCATATTTTAGATTCTTCTTTTGCTGGTAGGAATTTCTCACTGTTCACTGCTACAGCTTGTTCTATTCATTGCCGGAACAATCTGAGATCTTTATATTCGTCTTCGAGGGTACGTACTCCCATACTTCGACGTTATCATTCTGTTGCTTATGATCGCACTAATGCAGTTACGACTTACATTCTTCCGACTGCATTGGGTATTAATTGCTATGCATCCCTTACATTAACGTGTACATAAAATGTTTGTTTTGAGGAATTACGCTCCGGATCATAATCAGGTCATCCATTGTACGCTATCAAGCTTGGTAACATATCATATCATCACTTCATATTGAACATCTTGCCACATGTACGGTTGTGTAATTGGAACATTAGCTGATTATAATCGGTCTGTGCTTTATCACAATTTTAATAACTCAACAGTATTAAGTACCTCGCCTTAAAGGTTATTCGGCATTGCATCAGAGTAGTGATATTATTATTATTATGTGGCAACTAATCAGAACTCTGGCAATGCAGAGTATGACATGTAGCTGGACATTAACATTCGAGTCAGACTTTGCAACTCATACTAACTGAAACCAGTAACCAGGTGTGTTTCAGGCCTCATATCTTCACCCAATGTCATATATCTCTCAGTCACACCATGATTAGGCCGAAACTATTCTCTTTGGCCGGGGAGTACCTAGGATGTTCCTGTTGGCTGGGGCTAAGGCCTAAGGTCCCACGGAATCACATATTGGCTAAAAACTACCTAGTCTGTTTGTCAGGGTATTGTCCAGTCCAATCTGACATATCCTGCTAGTATGAGCAGAATGAATCTGGTTGGAAACAGTACACTCGGCAGGAGCAAGCTCCATTCGATCTGGTAGTACTGCTGCGTCATCTTAAATGAATTCTCTAAGCAATGAGACTTGCGTATCCAATGGAGACATGACTAATGTGGAACCCCGCTAAGTAGCCACATGTCCAGCAAACTTGAGATGTCTTGGATAGGTGTTATGCATGTACCAGAAATAATTCCGTTACATGTATCCATTTGATTATTCAAGTACCGCTACCACCGGTAAATGGATAACCCCTAACACCACATTTAGCGGAGTGTAGTATGACATTTAGAGTTCGGTGAGTGTAGTGTATTACTAAATTTAACATCTCAATCAGTGGGAAATAGTTCAGTATACCACAGTATAGCAGTTTGCCAGCAAATATGAAATTGTAATCAATTACACTTTCTTTGAATGGGGTAAAATTGGTGAATTGAGCAGTATGGAATATTTGCATGAATGTGGCATGCATTCCACATTCTCACTACATTACATCAAGAGTAATATACATGGGTACATACATAGAGCCCTAACAAAATGTTCTAGTCCATTCACGAAGGCGCTTCCTCCGCGGAGTACCTAGTCAGTTCACGGAGGCCCACCTTCCGTGAACGAACCGTCCGTTCACGGAGTCTGTACCCCACCTCCGTGGACTGACTAGTTCATTCACGGAGTCAGTCAAAATTTTCAAATACACTGCTCTGTACGCATGTATGTGCACGCACTGGCATGTTCGTACACTCTGCTGGATCTATCCAGCTGAATTAAATTAGCGCAACCGCGTACGTTCAGCGCAGCGCAATTCAGTACATTCAATGCGTAAAGGCAACTACACTACTATTTGTTGCAAGTGTTTCAAACAAAAGCCGAATGCACACTTCATTGCCCTGGCCGAGATGGTGGTGCACAGTGCATAAATACTGGAGCTTCTGCTGCACCATCTGGTACTTTCAATCTCGAACGAAATACAAGATCAGTTCCACCAGAGCCAGGTCCCAATCCAAACCGCCTTCGAGCGAATACACAAGGAGATGCTTGCGCGTATACTGATCCCACATCTGCGGAGGATACTGCCAATGACAGCAGTGATTTGACAGAACCGGATACTGAGAAAGAGGAGGTTCTCGAGGAGGAAGAGGTCACTGCGGAGGAAGAGGAAGAGGAGGAGGGCAATGAGGAGGGAAATGAGGAAGATGAGCCGGTTTCAAACGATGACATGGAGCACAGTGTAATTGTCGTTGTATCAGGATATTCAAGATGCATCCGATTGTAGGGATGACGATGATGTATAGAGTGTATGGCTCAACTTGACCGAGGGCTAGTGGAAGCGAATTGGTGGGTGGGGTCTGACACATTGCTGGCGGTGGCCGAAGGTAAACCCTGAGTTTCAGGTTGAGCTAGAGCTCGAGCTTGAGCATAAGCTTAAGTTTGAGTTTGGGTTCGATGCAGAGCGGGAGGAAGTCAGGAGCAAGGAGAGGAGTACATAGGAGGGGCAGAGGGGCACAGGTTGGGCAAGCAGCGCACCATGCATATAGTGTGTTTTTTAAGTTCTTTGTTTCCGACTCTACACCCAGTAGAGGGCGTCCGGCCTAGAACGGGAGAGTCCAGGCGGAGTGGCGGCCACAGCGATGGCCACCACTCCTCCAAGGCGGCAACTTTGTTTATGCTTCATTTACTATTTCGTTTCAGTTTTTCCTTTCAGTGTTGATTGTTATTCTGCAGTTGTTTGTATATGACTGTGAATGTAAAAGCTCGTGTCAGAGGGAAGAGCGAGCCCACTAGTTATAATTTTTGGTTGACTCCGCGAACGAACTAGTCAGTTCACGGAGGTGTGGTACGGACTCCGTGAATGGACGGTTCGTTCAAGGAAGGTGGGCCTCTGTGAACTGACTAGGTACTCCGCAGAGGAACCGCCTCCGTGAACGAACTAGAACACAAAACAAAGTAGCAATACAGTACATGGTGTAGTCGTTACAAGGCTGTACTTATATTCAAGAGTATGGGTTCAAATTGCAGTATAAGCCAATGATTCCACCAGTCCGGACGGACCCGGTCTGGGGTAGGTCTCAGTCCGGTCCGGTCCCACCGGAAGGTCGGACTGGACCGGGCCCCAGACTGGCAGTCTTGGACTGGACGGGCTTGGTCTGGACCAGTCCAAACAGGATAATATTTATCAATTTCAAAGTAGATCCGAAAAACTAAAGAAGTGAGACAGTAATCCCTGCAACCCTAACTCAGACACAACCCGAAGGAAGATCAGCAGCCAAGGCCCAGTGGGAGGCCAACAAATGCAGTAAGCACTTTGGCTACAGACTGAAGGGCAAAGCAGGCAACAGGAGACCTATCCCAATGACAAGCGCAAAGTCATTGGCAACAAGATTCTACCAACCGAAGTGCGGGCATGCGCTTGTCGGAGCTTACCTAAACGATTCGGACACCGAGAGGATGACAATTGCTGGTGGTGCGGGGGAATGGTGGGCCATACACGGGAGCATTTCCTCCATCACTGCAGCCGGTGGAAATACCAGCAGCGGGAGCTCTGCCAAAGCCGGAGCCGAATGCCGAGTACCAGTGCGGAGCACTCCTCCTCGCCATGAGGGCAGGCGAGGCTGGTGGTGGCAGGCGAGGCCAATGGGGGCCGTAACCTACCGGCCTCATGCCCGAGCCCGCCAGCACCGAACACTAGGGAGCCACCGTGCCAAATCCCTAGTCAACACCAAACGAGTGGTGAGTGGCAAGTGGCAAGTGGCAAGTGGTAAGGGGTGAGATGTGCATTGTGACTTGTAAATGGCAAGATGAGTCTACATGTATGAGTATATGTGTAACTTATGAGTCTATTTGTTGACTCAGTGTATCAGTAACTCCAAGCGTATTCGGGCCGATTCGGCCCGAGTGGACTGGTCCAAAGCAGTCCAGGCCAGTTCAGTCCAGATCCCGAAAAATTGGGGATTGGTCCGATCCCGGTCCAAAAATTTCTTGGACTAGACCTGGACTAGACTGGACGGTTCCAGTCCGGACTGGTCCATTGCTGGACTGGTGGAATCACTGGTATAAGCAACAATGACAATTACTTTTGAAGTTAAAATAGCGGCAGCACCTACCTGATGCATATGGGAGGCGGTAGGCAGTATATGCAGAGATGTGCAGACATCAAGAAAGATATACATTCTGGACTAGTGCAGTATGACTGCCATATTTCCATCAATTTGCATTTTTTTAAATGTGATATCAAAGTAGATTCCATGTAGTATTAGTGGCACATTTCAATGTATCCCTCGTGCTACATTGCTGTAACATTGATTCAGCATTCAATACAATTTAGATTTTTATAAATTCCAAAATACCCTACAGGTTGAAACAATGTGTACATTTAGAGAATGTCTAGCATTCATCAAGCACGAATTTACCATTAATCAACTGGGGTTTTTTGGTACAGTAGCCAAAAGCAACCTGTCACCTAGTTATCGAGCATCTCAATACACCCCAAGTAATGGCTACCATGATCATTGACACTGGCTACCATACTCGCTATAGTAATGTCTCTGCCTACAGGATCCATTAACATTCTGACACCTGACAACTGCGAAGAGGAAACTGCTTGAAATGGATAACCTATACATAGCAAGTGATGAGTCTTGTGTTCTCACCCATCCATTCAACTTTCCTTCTCCTTCAAGTATCGGTTTGCTTGAAAGTAAGGAAATGTGGTGAAACATGCAGCGGCTTGATGTGCATGGACGAAAGATGTTAGTTAACAAGAAAACAAAATTTTTTTATTCTGCAGAGTATACAGAAAGTCACAATGCTTCCACTCTGAGTATTCCGTCTCATTCCAAAATCGACAGTTGCGCAAGCTGCCCCTGTATATATAAGTAATAGTAAACTGAGAAATGGGAAAGGTAATACAACACAGTACCAAATCCCAAAACTGAACTAGCTTGCCGGAAAGCTGCTGCGCAAATAAATATTTCATCATAATATACTTTTTTACATGAATTTAATCTTGTTTTTTGCTTTCCCAATCTGATACTGTCAAATGAGGCTTTGGGTTTCATTTACTTAGCTACTGTACAAAAATCTCGATAGTTCGGCTTATTCAATCCAAGAAGATGATAGATCAAGAAAAGCAACAGCCGCCACCTGGAGGTGGCTGAAATGTTCGAAAAATAACAAACTATCAAATGGTTTCGTTAAATGGACCTTGAATTTATTTTCGGAACTCACAAATCTGCTGTCTGGTGTAGCCTCACCTCGAGATGTATCTCTGTTGTCTTGATGGATATCCCCTGGCTTTGCATGCAATCATCAGGAGGCATCATGTGATTGGTTGGCTATTAAGTGGGTTGCCATTTTCATTATTGGTTTCTCGATATCATGTCATTTAGTGTGGTCCTGTTGTCATCTCCCCTTAGAACTTACACGATTGGCGAGTTATGCACACATACTACAATTCGCACTAGTTAATGTCTTACCAAATCTCCTGCATCAGCTTCACTCAACATGCTCAATATTATGGTGGGGGTGCAAAGGGACAGCGGTGCAGAAGCGGGAGCTTAGTCTTCCTGCACTGCAGCTGGTGGAGGGACCAGCCGAAAGTGCTTGGGAAAGTGATGGAAAAAGTGACAGCTGGAAAGCCGGCAGATGCTGACATGTGCAGATCTCTGAGCAGTACACCATGGAAGAATGCGACCATGCAGTGATGGAGTTCCTGGCGACTACTGACCTCAGGAAGTTCCCTCTCAAATTAATGGCGATATGGAGCGGACATAGAGGCTGGCTCAGGTGTGGGGGGGAGGTGGCAGTAGACTTATATACGTTCTCTTCTGTTCATTTCTTTTCTTTTCTGGTCCATCTCTCATTTGTCATTTGTCAGAGGGGATGAAGGGTTGTGGGGGGGGGGAGCTCCGCCATATAGCCGGCTCGACTGTAGGCAGAGGGGGTTATTCAGCTCCTGTCATTCTCTAGTAAGTCGGAATACAGTATGATTAAACAACAACGAAAACATACCCTATATGTTTGTGAAATGCTAGCCGAAACCCTTCATTCTGCAATCTGTATGGGATTTTGAATCATGTTCTTCTACCATTTGAAACAGTATGCTCACTATCAACCGACTACTTATTGTGACGGATCTGTTGTGCCAAACCTCTCTCTTGACGGAACTGAACTTTACATGAATATGTCTATACGACACCTACACAAGAACTAAAGTAGTAGGGGTGCTCTCAACCCTAACCCAATACCCCGTAAGTACTGCACACAAAATTTGTCAAACCACTACCCCTGTTGCTGTTGTCTAATCATACTGTATTCACTGTTACTAAAGTATGACAGAACCTGAATAACCCAATCCGCCTCAGGGTGAGCTGGCTAGATGGCTGAGCGCCACAGCCGCTACCCTTCATCCCTGGTGACAGATGAAAGTTGAGAGATGGATTCGAAACAAAAAGAAAAGAACCAAAGAGAATGAATATTAGTCCACTGCCTCCTCCCCACCGCACCTGCGTCAGCGTCTACACCCACGCCATAAGGCCATTTATTTTGGTGGGAAAATTGTGACTTCTGTAGCCATGAGGCAGTACATCACCACTTGGTCGCATTCTTCCTTGGTAAACAGCTCAGAGATCTGCATATCTCGGCATCTGGCTGCTTTCCAGCCTGTCACTTCTCCCACCGCTTTCCAGCGCACATTCTGTTGGTCTCTCCACCGGCTGCAGTGGCGCAAGACGTGCTCCCGTGTGTGGGCCGCTGTCCCTTTGCACCACAAGGATTTATCGCCCTCTCGGTGGCCGAACCGTTTCAGGTAGACTCCAGTTGGTGCATGCCCGGACTTTAGTTGGTAGAACCTGGTAGCCAGCGACTTTACGCTTGTCATCGGAACAGGTCTCTTGGTCCCCATCTTGCCCTTGAGTCTGTAGCTGAAGTGCTTGCTGCACTTGTCGGCCTCCCACTTCGCCTTGGCTGCGGACCTTTCCTCGGAGATTCGTCTAGCTCTATTCGAGGCCGAGGTGTATGGCCCACTACCACTGTTGTCCGTACACACCCTATCACCTGCTGTCAGAGCGAACCTAGTGAAGAAAGTGAAACAATTCAAATATAATCCGTGGCAGAGGTGATGGCGGTACGATGGCAGTGTGATCCATGGTTGTGGTGTAGTTGGTAGGACTACACTGAAGGTTATTCACCCTTTTACGGATTCTGTGAATGGCGGCTTAGCAAGGAGAATCAACTCAAATACTCAACACAAATTGGCGGGGTCGTGGGTGTTCTGGTCCATTCACGGAGGCGGTTCCTCCGCGGAGTACCTACTCAGTGCACGGAGGCCCACCTTCCGTGATAGAACCGTCCATTCACGGAGTCCGTACCCCACATCCGTGAACTGACTAGTTCGTTCGCGGAGTCAGTCAAAAATTACAAACACTCTACTCTGCACGCATGTGTGTGCATGCACTGGCATGTACGTATACTCAGCTGGTTCTATGCAGCTGAATTCAATCAGCGCAACCGCGTACGTTCAGCGCAGTGCAATTGAGTGCATTCTTCACAGCGCAACTGAGTACGTTCCACGGATTCTATCGTACTAAAAATATGGACCGCCTTACATCTACTATCCCACATCAAATTCCGTCATTCAAAAAGGGTAGCCATCGAGAACTTACTCTTCGAGAAGTTGCTCATCTTCAGTCCCCTGCTGAGCTCATCGAAGTACGTTGGAGGTGTCAAGGCAATGGCATATGTTCTAGTCCATTCACGGAGGCGGTTCCTCCGCGGAGTACCTAGTCAGTTCACGGAGGCCCACCTTCCGTGAACGAACCGTCCATTCACGGAGTCCGTACCCCACCTCCGTGAACTGACTAGTTCATTCACGGAGTCAATGAAATATTATAAATCATCTATACATCATCGTGATCTCTACAATCGGATGCCTCTTGGATGTCCTGATGCAACTACAATTACACTGTGCTCCATGCCATCATTTGAAACCGGTTCATCTTTCTCATCTCCCTCCTCATTGCTCTCCTCCTCTTCCTATTCCTCTTCCTATTCCTCTTCCTTTCCAGTGACCTCTTCTTCCTCGGGAATTTCCTCATCCTCAGTGTCCAGGTCTGTCAAATCACTGCGCTCATTGGAAGTATCCTCCACAGATGTGAGAGCAGTATCCACGCAAGCATCTCCCTGTGTATTGGCTCGACGGCGTTTTAGATTGTGACTTGGCTCCGGTGGAGTTGATCTTGTGTTTTTTCCGATATTGAAAGTACCTGATGGCGCAGCTGAAGGTGCAGTATTTCACTGCGCACCATCATCTTGGCCATGGCAATGAAGTGTGCAGTCGGCTTTTGATTTGAAATAATTGCAACGAATAGTCGTGCAGTTGCCTTTACACCTACAATGTACTTGGATGAGCTCGGCAGGGGACTGAGGACGAGCAGCCTCCCGAAGAGTAAGTTCTCAATGGCTAGCCTCTTTGAATGACGGAATTTGATGCGGGATGGTAGATGTAAGGCGGCCAATATTTTTTTTACGATAGAATCTATGGAACGTACTCAGTTGCGCTGTGAAGAATGTACTCAATTGTGCTGTCCTGAACGTACATAATTGATGGATGTACCCAGTTGCACTGGGTTGAACGTATGCAGTTGATAAATGTACTCAATTGCGCTGCGCTGAACGTACACGATTGATGAATGTACCCAATTCCGCTGGGTTGAATGTATGCGGTTGATGAATGTACTCAATTGCGCTGCGCTGAACGTACGCGGTCGCTCTAATTGAATTCACCTGGATAGGGCGAGCTGAGTGTACGTACATGCCAGTGCATGCACATGCATGCGTGCAGAGCAGAGTATTTGTAATTTTTGACTGACTCCGCGAACGAACTAGTCAGTTCACGGAGGTGGGGTACAGACTCCGTGAATGGACGGTTCATTCACGGACGGTGGGCCTCCGTGAACTGACTAGGTACTCCGCGGAGGAAGCGCCTCCGTGAATGGACTAGAACAGCATATACAGGTCTCAGCCGGAGATGATGGTGTCTTGTATGGCCATAGATGATGATGTCTCGTATGGCCGGAGACGGTGATGTCCCGTATGGCCGGCAGGCTTCCCACTAGTCCGTCCCGTCCGGGCAAAAGTAAGCCCCGGACCAGACGACAATTTTCGGGGCAAGCAAACAAAGGACTGTTTAGGACTAGGGCAGCAGAGCCACAGACGAAAAGACTGTAGGCCCCTGCAGTCTAGCTCTGCACACTGCGCACGGCGATACTATAATACAAACATGATAACATACAAACAATCAAGACCCTCTGCTCACTACCAAGCCTCCTCCATTCACAACTGTAGCTCCTCCGCTTCCGTCTGCATGTGGACCCTTGCATCTTCAGGCACCCAGCCGCACCATTCAGACGCATCCAGGATTTGGAGTTCGTATAGACCCTAGCTTCGTATCCTAAGACCGTATCCTAAAACTACAGTCATCTATATCGGGCCCTAGGTATTCAGATTCCGTACCGGGACGGACCAGGCCTCCGAAATGCATGCCCCGGACGGGACCGTCATTCGGGGCCCCGAAAGACGCCAGTTGCCCTGGACCGTTGGGAAGCTTGATGGCCGTAGACGGTGATGTCTCGTATGGCCGGAGACCGTGATGTCTCGTATGGCCGGAGATGACTGTTGACTCTGATACGGGCTGATGGCATTCAGCCGTACTTGCACTTTCATATATATTGGCCTTGTGGCCCTCTTAGATAGGATACAATCAAGCTTGTCAAGCATCACTATTTCAACACAGGCAACTGCACCACTGTTCGTTGCAAGTGTTTCAACGCAAAAGCTGAGTGCACACTTCATTGCCATGGCCGAGATGGTGGGGCTCCGTGCATAAATAATGGACCTTCTGCTGCGCCATCAGGTGCTTTCAATGTTGAACGAAACACAAGATCAGCACCACCAATGGAGCACAGTGTAATTGTAGTTGCATCAGGACGTCCAAGAGGCATCCGATTGTAGGGACTACGATGATGTATAGATTATTTATAGTTTTTCATTGACTCCGTGAATGAACTAGTCAGTTCACGGAGGTGGGGTACCGACTCCGTGAATGGACGGTTCGTTCACGGAAGGTGGGCCTCCGTGAACTGACTAGGTACTCCGCGGAGGAACCGCCTCGGTGAATGGACTAGAACAGTCTGCGCCCTTCGGTTGGTCCGCCTGGCTAGTCTCTGCCCTGGGCTGGCTCCAGGTGTGCCGTTCACCGAACTGCGGCCTGTGAGTCGCTGAAGACTAACACTGTCTTCACTCCATGCTTTTGCAATGTTTCTCTCTTCCCGATCGTCACATCAAGCGCGAGTCCGATCGCACACAGTTCGGCTTCGAAGAGTGCCAGGCATCCAGTACCCAGATAGCTGCGGCGGGACCTCCATCGATTTCCGTGTTTGCACACTGCTGCGGCTCCCACTCGGCCATCGTCTGAGCGCGACCCGTCTATCCACCACATACAGACCCCTGCTCCGATTTAGTCTTCTTTCTCTCTCGCCCAGCGCTGCGAGGTTCTCTTGGCAGCAGTGGTGTCGTCCAGTATCGTGGTCCGGACCACTGATTCTTCGCCCTAGGCCGGCCAATCCGTGCCTTCGGTTGTCTGGCCGTGCTCATGCTCTTCCTTGACTACTCTGCATATCAGTGCAGCGGAAGAGTGGTTTCGGTGGAATTCTTTTAGCTTGCAACTGCATGCGTCTGATAGTCTCGCTGCGAATCGCTGTTGTCTGGAGTCTAAGATTACAGACGCGGGTGTAAGCCCTGACTCTCTCATAAGTGCACCACGTGGGGTTGTGGGCAGCGCGCCCAAAAAAAGTTTGTCTTTTGTCTGTTCGGCTGCATTGACGAAAATGGCAAAAAGTCGATCCAATTCAGTCTGCAAGTAATGGTCCAATCACAAAGTGACGTATACATGAAATATGGATTATTCATCGCTCTTTCACCTCCCTGTCATTGATTTACGATATCTTTAAATTTGATTGAGCAGCTTTAAAACACACAGCCAAAATCGCTGAAAATCGGTGTTTTTTCACAACCATTCTATCAATATTAACAATATGGTAAATTGGAGAGCAGGAGATGAAAGTCCGATACATTACACACATTTCATGTATACATCACTTTGCAATCAGAATAATTGTTACTTTTGTTTGAGCACAATTAGCATCAGTCAGTTCATGGAGCACTGATCTGACTGGTTTATTCACGGAAGGTGGGGCTCCGTGAACTAACCGGTTACTCCGCAGACTGACATTCAACGCGAACAGACTAGAACAATGTTTGCTGCATGTTGAAAGCAAAAGAGAAAGGATGAAGAAGCTCAATTGTCTATCGATCCAAAGAGAGGGAAAAATATAGACTTATATACGAAAGAGAGAGAAGGAAAACTCCATGCCGACTGCCAAAGCCGGAGCCCAAAGCCGAGTACCAGTGCCGAGCCCGCCTCCTCAACATGGGGGCAGGCGAGGCTGGTGGGGGCAGGCGAGGCCAATGGGGGCCGTAAGCCACCGGCCTCATGCCCGAGCCCGCCAGCACCAAAAACTAGGGAAGCCACCGGGCCAAATCCCTAGTCAACACTGCATTTGTCGGCCTCCCACTCAGCCTTCGCCGCCGTCTTTGCTTCTGAGATTCGTCTGGTCCTGTTCGCCGCCAATGTGTATACTCGTTCTCTCACTGTGCCTGTTCTGCGGCCCTCCCGCGCTAGATTTGCTGGGCGGTCTGCTTCCTCATTCCCGGGGATGGCACTGTGTCCCGGAACCCAGTGGATTTCTGTTTCAATACCGGCCTCGGGAAGTGTCCTCGCGCTCCGGTTAATCCACCGGGCTAGAGGCTACCCTGGCCCCGGTTCCAGCTGCTCCGTTCGTCGGATGGCCGCTTGCGAGTCGCTGAAGACGGCTACCGTCGTCACTCCGTGTGTCTGCAGTGTGTCCCGCTTCCTCACTGACTCCCGGAGTGCGAGTCCGATTGCCCACAGCTCTGCATCGTAGAAATAGTCCTATTTTCAGTGGTGGCCTTGACATCAGTAGTTATCGGTGTTGAAATTAGCGGGGCAGCCACAGTATCTGTTGTGAGCTTGAATACGAAGTATATAATAATATAACATAATTTCCACCGTTTCGTACAGCTCACTTCTGGATATCATAGAGACTACGGAGCTCTACCCCCAATCTAGACTCTCTATAGTGATCTGGCTGTGGAATCAAGGGTCTTATATTGATGATATTTTGAATCGGACTACCATGCTAGTAAATGCTCAAACTGTTGCGTATAACAATATGCAAAAAGCATATATGCAAGTACAACCACATACCTCTGAAACCCGTGGGAATTGAAGACCAAGTAGATATCTTTACTTTAAGGTGACATCAGATCACATAATTCCTAGATATCTAATGTTTGTTTGTTTGTAATCATTTTGCATTCACCCCCGAAGGGAGGTGCCCAGCTAAGTTACCATAAGCAATGATTCCACCAGTCCGGACGGACCCGGTCTGCGGTAGGGCTTGGTCCGGTCCGGTCTCACCGGAAGGTCGGACTGGACCGGGCCCCAGACTGGCAGTCTTGGACTGGACGGGCTTGGTCTGGACCAGTCCAAACGGGATAATCTTGATCAGTTTCTAAGTAGATCGAAAACTAAAGAAGCGAGACCGCAATCCCTGCAACCCGAACCCAGACACAACGTCACTTCACAACAACCACCCTCTGCGAGCAATCATAATCAACCCACCCGTTACAGTTTCTGGGTTGAGACTATGCTATATATGCAGTTTGAATCTGAGGGGCCCACAGCGATGAGTTGAGACGATATGGAGGGTAGGAGGAGAAGATCTAAACTGTCTGTCTATTCTCTCTCACTGCAGGAGAGATCTATTCTGTATATACACAAGGAAAACTAAGGTTCTATGGAGAAACCATTGCGAAGATGCATTACAAATGGTCAATGGCTATGTCGGTGGCGAGTGACTCAGATCATCAGTAACCATTCCAGTGCATTCTGGCAGCTTTGCTGGCCTCCTAGAAAGTGGTAGGCCTTTCAGGCCAAATCTTTAGTCAACAAGATAAGGCAGTGAAATTCGGAATGGCAAGTGGTAAGTGGGGGAGAGTGGTGACTGGCGATGGCAAGTGAGCTATTGTTTATGAGTCTATTCAGTGACTCAGAAGATTACAGTGGTGACTGGTGAGTGGCAAGTAGCAGGTGGTGAGGGGTGAGACGTGCATGGTGACTTGCAAATGGCAAGATGAGTCAACATGTATGAGTCTATGTTTATGAGTCTATATGTTGACGAAGTATATCGGTAACTCCCAGCGTATTCGGGCCGATTCGGCCCGAATGGACTGGTCCAAAGCAGTCCAGGCCAGTTCAGTCCAGGTCCCGAAAAATTGGAGATTGGTCCGAGCCCGGTCCAAAAATTTCTCGGACTGGATTGGGCTGGACTTGGACGGACCCGGTCCGGACTGGTCAATTGCTGGACTGGTGGAATCATTGACCATAAGCTGGTCGACCACTGGTGGTCATGGCATTTAATTAACATTTTTATACCCCTGTCCATCGGAAACTTCTTGTCCATCCGTCGGCTAAGTTACGGCCACTAGCTCACGCAACACCTACTTCTGACTCCGGCAAAGTCGTTTCCTCCCACTTCCCGCTACCCGATGGAGGGCACTAAGGCCACTAACCCACCAAGCCTACCCCCCATTACTTTAATCGTATGCTCAACCTGTGGTGAGTTTGACACAGGGAACTCGGTTCGTGCGACATCAACCTGCATTGCCAGGGAGTCCGCTTTCGGCTGCATCGGTGCAGTGCGACATCAACTTGTGCGATACAAGGAGTCTGCTCGGGTAGAGGGGTGGCGCCGGGATTCGAACCCGTAGCAAACAGCATAGTGGTGGCAAGACCAAACCACTACACTAAGGGGCCACTCCCTAGATATCTAATGTACGGCAGTGGCAAAGACTAGAGGCTGCCGGGTTGTAGAGAGTCGGGTTTGTCATTTGGCCATATGAAGGTCAAATGTGAGTGGTTTAGAACCTGTACAGGTTTTAAAAGTTCAGTTCTCAGTAAGTATTTTGCATTCCACCGGGAAACACTCTACACGCCCAGTGCCGGTATTAAAGTAGATTGTATTGAGACTGGGAAATCAACCTCGAAACTTGTGAACCACAACCCCAGCTCCAGACGACCGCGGTGGGCCTTCAGAGACCGCAGGTGACCAGGTATTTAGAAACCGTATTATCTCGTATGAGAACTAGCTTGTGCAAGCTCTACGTTTTGCAATACGAGCCCAGACAGCCAGTCCTGCACTGGACAATCCTTGTGCAGACCAGTGCCAGGATCGAATATATTGAGAGGCAGGTTCAATTTAAGCTGCAGTCTAGTTACATGAATAATCCACTACATAACATCGAGATCCATATCGTCTTCATCGTCTCTATTCTCTTCATCCTCTTCATTCAGCTGCTCATCACGCCAAGGTACTGCCTCTGCCGCAGTGCCAGTGACCACCACTTGTGGTAGCCCAATTTCAGTACATTCCACGATTTTATACATTCCACTGCCTCCAGCTCATCAATCTGCAGTCGATTTCGCTTGTCAGTAAGCATTATTTCACATTGGGAGAATAGCCTTTTAACCCCCGCAGACATTGCCGGAATCAACATCAACTATCCACCAGGGCAGTGGCACAATTGCCAGCAAATGAATATTTCCGTGACTTCAGTGGATAACCGAGGATCCGCAACTTCAGTGACTAACCGAGAATCTGCCACATGATGGCTTTAGGCAAAGTCGGACCTCGGTGAAACGAGATGGGGGCACCAGTCCAGACCAAACCGATCCTACTCCAGCCGAACCTCAGAGAATCAGACTGATCCGATCCCAGTCTAAAATTTCTTCACACTGGACTGCTCTGTACAAGGATGGTTCAGGTCCGGACTAGTGCGCTACTGGTCGGTTGGAATCATTGGTCTCATTTCCCCTCAGGTCCAAGTATCTCAATAGTCCGTCCCGTCCGTCCAAGGCCATGCCTAGGACTGGACGACAATTTTAGGGGCTCAAACTTTTAGGACTAGACAGACTAGGGCGCATCATAACAAGAGTACCGGACTGCAGAGACCTACAGTCAATTAATTGGCGCTCACCGATTTTGAGGTTAAGATTTGTTCTGGGATTTGGCTACTTTACCCATGCGGAGTAGAATTGCTTTGTCCCGGAAATATCATTCCCAAGCTGGATATTCTATATCGGACCCTGGTAAATACTATATCTAAAGATTCGTTACGGAACATGGTGTTCCAGAGCCGGATATACTATATCCGACCCTAGTCAACACTATGGTCAACTGTAGCAGGCTCTAGTCTTAGAGTTTGCTGCCCGGGACGGACCAATCCTACGCAACTCATGCCAAGACGGGACGATGATGTCGGACCCCGAATAACTGTAGTCCCCCCAGACCGTTTGGAACCCTGCTCTGGTCCGTCCTGTCCGTCCAAGATAATTCCTGTGACCGGATTGAAGTCTTCCCGGCACAAGATTAGTGTGCAGTCCTCAAAGGAAATGCTCTGAGCCAAAGCGGACAGGAATTCTCAGCCCCGAAACCTGCAATCCAGGATGGGCATGGCTCTCCCCTGAAGGGACGAACTATTGAGCAACCGGCTACACCCCCCTAAAATGTTAGCGAGGTTAAGTGGTGCACGAAATTTGTCCAGTGATCCTAAGCGGCCCGGCCGGCCGCTCGGCTTTTTAGCGGCCTCCATTCTGAAAGCCTGCGCTAAGGGCGGCCCGGACCGGCCTGGGTCAGAAGCCGCCCGGCCTACACGTGATTTAACAAGCCTGCATCGGCCTGCATAAGCCTTGGTCTGGTTCATGGATGGAATACGGCAATGGCAGGGCTACGATGATTGAGTTGGATATGGTTTATGTTTCGTACTTTTGAGACTTTCTTAGTAAAGGCAGCAGAGAATCTTTCGAACAAAATATTCTGTTTAGGCTTAGTCCGCCAGAAAAAGCCGCCCGGCCGCCAAGAAAAAGCCTGCAGGCCGGAAAAGCCTGCATGCCCGGCCCGGCCCTCATTTAAAAGCCGCCGCTAAGGGCGGCCCGGCCCGGCCTATGCAAAGCCGGGCTGGCCTGGCCGCTTTGGAACACTGAATTTGTCTACCAGCCCTCACCGATCCCAGTCACCACACGTGGCGAAGCTAAATACGTGGGTGTAGCCATTCCGGGCCATTAGAGAGTGGCATTCTAGCGATAAGGACGGCAAGGATAAGTTCCGAAGCATATCCGGATGAGGAGACCACGAGGGAACCGCTGACGGATCTCACCCGATCTGGGTGGAATGAGATACTATAGGAATATTCGAGTGCAAAGATCTATGGATGCTTCTATCAACATCCGGTTCTATCTGCAAACACCAACCAAACAAGCCTCTGCACGCCTCTGCAAACCCTTCTAATGAAATCTAAGTTAAGCAGAACTAAATGCTAATCAGAGACAGCCGTGCATTTGCAAAACAAAAGAATAACTGAAAGCAAGCTCTCATGCCTCTTCTCCAATCAGCATAGTATCCTATTCGACGACATTGCTTCAGTCGGATCTCTGTCTCCTGCATAGTGATGTGAAATATCTAATGCGTTTTAATGTATCTCGATGCTCTGGGCCAAGTTGCCTCTTTCTGTGTTCGACGATCCCCACAACAATTCTTCAGCCTCGACAAACTTGTCTTGCTCATACAGTGCCAAAGCCAGGCTCTTCACACTATGCAGAGTATGCACATGTTCGGCTCCTAGCACCTTCTCCCTTCCAACCAGTGCCCGTCGGTGGAGGTCTTCGGCCTCGGCGAACTTATCTTGCTCATACAGTGCCATAGCAAGGCTGCTGACGCTACTCAGAGTATTCGCGTGTTCAGCTCCTAGCACCTTCTCCCTTCCAACCAGTGCCCGTCGGTGGAGGTCTTCGGCCTCGGCGAACTTGGCTTGATTGTACAGGGTCCAGGCCAGGCTGTAGACGCTATGCAGAGTTTCCACGTGTTCGGCTCCTAGCACCTTCTCCGTTCCAACCAGTGCCCGTCGGTGGAGGACTTCGGCCTCGGCGAACTTGTCTTTATTATACAGTGCGCAAGCCAGGCTGTATACGCTATCCAGAGTTTCCATGTGTTCGGCTCCTAGCACCTTCTCCCTTCCAACCAGTGCCCGTCGGTGGAGGGCTTCGGCCTCGGCGAACTTGTGCTGCTCATACAGTGCTAAAGCTAGGCCGTAGACACTACTCAGAGTATTCACGTGTTCGGCTCCTAGCACCTTCTCCCTTCCAACCAGTGCCCGTCGGTGGAGGATTTCGGCCTCGGCGAACTTGTGCTGCTCATACAGTGCGCAAGCTAGGCCGTAGACACTACTCAGAGTATTCGCGTGTTCGGCTCCTAGCACCGTCTCCATTCCAACCAGTACCCGTCGATGGAGGATTTCGGCCTCGGCGAACTTGTGCTGCTCATACAGTGCGAAAGCTAGGCCGTAGACAATATTCAGAGTATTCGCGTGTTCGGCTCCTAGCACCTTCTCCATTCCAACCAGTGCCCGTCGGTAGAGGTCTTCGGCCTCGGCGAACCTGTGTTGCGCATACAGTGCCAAAGCCAGGCCGTAGACACTACTCTGAGTATTCGCGTGTTCAGCTCCTAGCACCTTCTCCGTTCCAACCAGTGCCCGTCGGTGGAGGTCTTCGGCCTCGGCGAATCTGTCTTGCTTATACAGTGTCCGAGCTAGGCTGTAGACGCTATGCAGAGTATCCTTGTGTTCGGCTCCTAGCACCTTCTCCCTTCCAACCAGTACCCGTCGGTGGAGGTCTTCGGCCTCGGCGAATCTGTCTTGCTCATACAGTGTCCGAGCTAGGCTGTAGACGCTATGCAGAGTATCCTTGTGTTCGGCTCCTAGCACCTTCTCCCTTCCAACCAGTACCCGTCGGTAGAGGTCTTCGGCCTCGGCGAACCTGTGTTGCGCATACAGTGCGAAAGCCAGGCCGTAGACACTACTCTGAGTATTCGCGTGTTCAGCTCCTAGCACCTTCTCCCTTCCAACCAGTGCCCGTCGGTGGAGGTCTTCGGCCTCGGTGAACTTGTGTTGCCTATACAGTATCCAAGCCAGGCGGTCGGCCACAGTTAGGGTCATTTTGTGCTCCCTACCATATACCATCTCATCCTCCTTCAATGCTCGTCTGATAACGGCCTCAGCTTCTTCATACTTCTGTTGTTGGCTTAGAATATGTCCAATCAGACCCAAAATCGCGACTTTGTTAGATACTTCTTGACTCTCGGCCTTGCTCAAAGCAGCATTATAGACTTCAAGGGCCTCATCCAACTTGTCAACCCTTTGGTAAAAGTCGGCAATCGCAAGCAGCCCGTACAAATGGATGATGGACACGTTCTGTAAGATGATGCGGAACAACAATTTCAGAGGATCCGTAAGAATCTTCACCTTGAGGAGATGAGATTGCAATCTAAGTAATATATCGGCTTGTCGACGTAGTGGCAACATCGAATGGTCGTTCAGGCCGTCAAAGATTTGGACTAGGCTTTGGAGAGTCGTACTTGGCGCTAGGCGCGATAATTCGAGAACTGCGGGATTGTTGCTATTACTATCCGACTGTTGAGCGGCAACACAGTCGTAGGCTTCCGCGAAAAATATATATATGAATGACTGCCATTGCTCTGTACGGGGGTCGTGTTCTCCAAACTCTCGAACTCGTTTCGCAAGTTCCTGATTCAAGAACATTTTAAACTCATTCAACATCAGCTCGACTTCATAGCCCCCGGCCTCCCCCAACCACAGAACAAATCTACCGAAACCCTCCTGCTGCATATCCATGCATCCACTTTCGAGTAGTATCATGCCTACGTACTCTATCCAGGAGGCGCAATTTTGTGACTGTAAAAAATTCCTTAACTCTATGAGTGTGGTTGGGCAGGGTCGTCCCGAATGACTGAAATGCGAAATCATGTACATAGAAGCATACTTTAAGAATGGATGCTGACTTGTAACTTCCTCATACGCAGTTGCATCATTCAATGGAGAACCATAGTCACCCATGCTAAGGTACCTAACACAAATTGATGCAAGATTCCGATGCGAATATTCCACATCTATTCGAAAGGATGATATTCCGCGATCATCTTTACCCAGCCATTCACTTCCCGGTCGAGTAAAGAACTCTTTGACAGAGAAGTGAACAAGGCGCACAAGACCATCCGTTATGGTAATGAAGTCGCCACAAACATCAAGGATAGACTGTTCGGGCCACGGTAATAAATGATCATGGAGTGTTGCATTGGTGGAAGACGACTGGGAGTCTAGCGCACACGCATACCGAACTTCTTCGAGATCTAATGTACGGCATGACACAGCGGTGAAGGCTAATATTCTTCGGGCCAGTTGCAAGTCGAACCTGTCGAGCCTTTCGATAAGTCGCAGTAGGAGAAGCTGGTAGGTTTTTTCTAGGCCGCGGGGTAAATTGCGTAGCCTTTCCCTGATGTCGAACGGTGTAGCTGACCTACTGAGGTCATCCATCATCAATTTTACCCAGAGAAACATGCCGTCCGACTTTGTTTGCAAAGTTTCAAACACAGCATCCCGCAGATCCGGCGCCCCAAGAACCTTAGACTCTCCTAACTTGACGTTGATGAATTTTTCAATATCTTGTTTGACCACTTCGGAGTTCATCTCAATCGACACGGATGTGGTCATCACTGTTTGGAGTCCTCTTGGACGGCCAAGTAGAGTGGCACGGAACTTCATGTGAGTACGGAGTAGGTCACAAATGTCCTTGAGTAAAGCTGTAGTCGAGTCACCGCATTCGTCGATTCCATCAATGATGCAGTAGACATCTTCCTGTATGAAAGACAATACCCTTTTTAATGCCTCCCACAGTTCAGAGGTTGCAGGTGGACCCTTTAACATCAGGTTTTGCACGACATCGAGTCTTGTGTTATCGGAACTGTCCTGCAACAGCTGCCACAAAAAGGTACGAATTAAGCCGTCGATGTTTTGGCGATCGGTATCCATGCCAGAGAAAGAATAGAACAGAACTGGCAATGGTTTTCTCTCCAATTCTTCAGCAATGAATGATGCGAGTGCTGATTTCCCACAACCGTGCGGCCCATAGATGCACAAAAGTCGATCCGACTCGGATGCCTGTGAGGACGACTGCTCATGCCATTTCACAAACTTGGGGTTCGTCCAAATCCACCGGCAGGTCCCTTCCAGCCTGGAATGTCGTTGGTATTGGTGGATGGCTCTGATGTTCGATGGCTGCAGCCAGCCTTCGCATCGGCCTTTTAGCTCCAACCGTTCTTTTATTGCCATCTCTAGTTATATGTTAGCAACCAGCAAGTTGGATATCCGTATCATGCATTTTACCCCTGCGGAAGTCACTGGCTCTCTGTAATTCGGTCGCAACTGCAGTGCGGTCAACGACCTCTGCATGCCTGTGCAGCTGATTCAAGATATCTCCAAACTCTTCCTTAAAAGGACATATAACGAGTTTCGCCAATCGAACTAATATTTCGTATTCAGCAAGCAACAATCAACCTGCGAATCAAACGACTAACCTATAGTATGTCGTGCAAAAAACTGAGATGCTTGAATAGAGAATTTCACCACATCTGTGAAGATGTTCAACAAAGGGGCCTGGAGAACAGGATCCAACTGCAATCTCTGGTATATTTCGAAGCGAGGAATGTCGTCTGAGATGGTTTGTATCATTTTGAAGATCTCTTCAGCAGCACGTGAATGATCATTCGAGACCTAACGAAACAAGATGTCAACTAAACGGGCACTGAGGTGCATAAGTAATATAGCGGCAGTATCATACTAGAAGTACAAATTTGATAGGCGTCCATAGCGAACAACCTATTCCTGTATTGATCTGCACCGCAACATCAACAACGGCAGAAATATTTTGGAGCCATAGCGAGTGTTGTTGGAACTTTTCGAGAAGCCGTGTGAACCTTTTCCGTTTATAAAACCGGTGTCGCTGGCTAATAGCTTCAACAACCTCAGAGATAGTTTGTGCTTGGTTGATACCTTGGAATACTGCACTCTGGTGGGGGAGACTGGAGTAAGCGGAAAGGGCGTTTTCTATTGCTTGCTTCTGCAGAGTGGAGCTATATGCTATCAATCAGTACATCCAGTGTATACGAAGCACTTAGCACTTCGATAACTTGCCTCTGTTGGATAGGAGCAGACTGTGTGCTTGTCATTGTCGGAAGAAATCAAAAGTCCGAACTGCGCTATCCAACAATCACTGGGGAATTGTGGTCATTTATCAGCGAGATTTCAATGCAAGGCTGAGATATGAGGTGTCACTGCAGATAGACGCAGCAATGCTGCCGGGCACTGCCACACAACTCAAGATAGCTCTTGCTGTTGTTGACTGGCTGTTACCCACTCCCGGCATTTTTTGGATTTAGGCGAGTGGAAACTTTTGCTTTTTTGGAGGCTGAGGGCGTTCTTATTGGTTGGCGGTAATTTTTATGCTATACCGAAATTGACAAGTCACTGGTGATGCGCGCGATGCAAATTTGGAGCCTTGGCGTACTGTATACAAAAGCTACGCCCCAGATTATGTTAGCGCCAATTCATTGCAATATACGGCAAGAGAAATTAAACCGAGTGCGTCGTTTTAATTTCCGTATTAAGCGATAACATTACCCTATTTGGTGCGCTAACCAAATCAGGGATGTACCATTGCACGAGTGTAACGGTAATCTACCGTACGATGTACTAATGTATACGACGTTGTATGAAATATATTGCCTAGTGCACGCGCGAGCGCGTTGGACTTTGTGTTGAACACTCTCAACTTTGTACCGTGACATATTCAGCACTACAGACCGCCTATGCTTTTGCTGCATATCCGCTGCTGTCTATCTGCCACTGTATATGGGCCACTACGTATCCGCTTCTCTGTATCTACACCTTCCGGGTCGCTGTGTATATAACGCTGTGGTATCAATTGGCATTCGTCAGGATGTCACAACATTCCTTGGCGAGGCCGTGTGCGTGGGGTATTCTTCGCACGGATGCATTAACTAGTTGACAAATGGCATACGATATGAACAATCGCATTGCCTCCCTCTCTTACACTCACGATGAAATTATTACAACTCTGTGCCTGTTACAGAACTCCAAGCGAACTCCTAACCAGCAGTGCGGCTTTAAAATCGAATACAATTACCATCGGTGCCTAAACATCTCTCCCATGCTCTAAACCTCGGTGTACATTAGACGCATACTTGTTGAATAGATGCTGCGATGAGCGGCCACATATGTTCACTGCAGGATATTAACTACAGTAGAGGGTAGAGACATCCAATAAAGCACTATGGCGGCATTATCGGTAGACCTAGGAGAAAAGGTATGGTACTATGGTAAAGTAGTCAGTTCCACATTAAAGAGGATTTTTGAACACAACCACTACTCGTACGCGGAGAGTACATACAGTCTTTGGCTTCTCAGCTGCATGTTTCTCACTATGACACCTGTTGTAAGATGCAAGAGCCCTCGATTTTGCTGTTTTTAGTGAGCTGCAGAACCCAATCGAGACAGCCCAGCGCATCCCTACAGCGCACTTGGGAGTAACACAATAGATCACTTGATTGGGAAGCAGTTGTGCTTCCTGCATAGTGGCGTGGCACATGGGGAATAGTTTACAAAAATGGGACGAGAGGCTGACTTGACACATTGCGTTCTATGATTCGTGTGGTGTTCTCACTTTTGCATGAAGTTCCTTGCTAAAATGGCATAGACCCCTAAATTGCTGTGGTTTCTGCCGTCGCTTGACAGGGGTCTTCGACATCCCGTCGATTGAGCAAAAACTCGGACAACAAACATTGCCTAGCTGATAGTGAGCCGCTTTCCCCTCAGAAAGAATAATCAATATTTTGTTAACTGCGTTTCGGCAGCCGCATGCTCAGCCACGTTATCTGATGTAGTCTTATCTACTATCCAATCACGCCACCGCCCGCCCCACCAGATCTGTTGTAGGCAGATCGGAGGGGCCACTATTGCGTCCAATCATATCTCCTGGAAGTGAAAGCGTGACGGAGATAACGCGCGTACCGCAAAACTCGGCCAAGACTCCGCAGTTTATCGCCATACTTCCAGCCTCAATATCTCCATTGTAGCCGCACAAGCGGTGTCTTACGCCATCCGCGTAGTTCAGCACTAACATCAATCAACCTTGCCATCTCCGATTTGCTGGCGCGTACCGATGCACTGTACAATCGGTAATAAAATACTTGTGGTGCTCGCTTTAGTTGTGTAGATGCAGGGATCACTACGGCTGGGCACATTCCGTGGGTCAGTGTTCTCAATCGTCCGTCCGGGTTACTATCTTTTGGGGCTGAGCTCAGCTGTCCAGGGCGAGTGTACATTTTGTTTGGCCTAGGGCGTCCTGGGATGACGATAGAATACGTAGAGCCTGTTCGGGCGGCTGAAGGGCGCTGGTGGATGTTTCCTGGGCCGGGCTATGAATAATTTTGGCCCGGAAATTCCGGCTGTCTTGCAAGTAATAATTCCGCAACTTCTGATCCAGGCAGTATTCCCTGCACTATCATTCCGCTTTACAATACTGTTTATCCACTTCGCACTGTGGATAATTATAGGTGACATATTTTCTCAGCACCCCAAGACCATTCCACTTGAAATTATTTGATGTTTGAATTCTCAGGAGAGTTTTAGAGTGATTGCTACGCTTTCGAGGTTATTTATTGGCTCTGTGAATTGACCCCGGCACATGTTGTGGAGTGCACCTGACAGCATTGCATTAAGCTCGCATGCCAGCCCCTTCCTGGTGCGGGAATGAATACCCGCTCCAGGGAGGGGCTGGACGACTTAGTCGTCGGTATTACTCCGAGGTTCGGAGAGGCAACGAGCTCCCGAACTCAACACCGAAAATCAAAAAAAAAATTTCGGTCACAGTCTATGTAGATAATAAGTGCTCTGGTAGTCTGCCTGCACTTGACCGAAATTGTTTGTGTGTGGTGAATGTGCCCTCAGTGCTGGCCGATGCTTCACTCCGAACTCGGGTCTATCCTACATGACATTAGGCGATATGCTGGAGTACCTCCACCACACACAAACAATTTCGGTCAAGTGCAGGCAGACTACTAGAACAGTTATTATCTACCTAGGCTGTGACCGAAACTTCTTTTTAGATTTTCGGTGTTCAGTTCGGGTGGTCAACCCTCGGAGTTGCACCGTAAAACTGATCACCTATTCGGGGACGTAAATCGTCCAGCCCCCCCCTGGATCGGGGGCTGGTACACGAGCTTAGCATTGCATCTGGTGAAATGTATACCAGACATTGATTGCAGCAAGAAGAACCGCTAAAACGGTATGTGTTTAATTGGTGCGAAAGTTTGTGGGCTAGATGATATAAACCGCAACTCAATCATCGATTCCGGCAGAATTTGGCAAAATATCATCGCCAAGGAATAAATACTCGCTCAAACCTTTGTCAGTCTCCTTATGCTCGGCCTTGTACTCCACCTTCTACTTTCGGATCGGCTAAATGTATCATGCATTGCAACAGAACGTGCTGAGCTCCCTGCATCTTGCATCATAGTAACCAATAGGAATAACAAACAGCCACCCTTATGGCAGATTCTCAAGGCGCACACGACCACTAAGCCTCACATATAAGGCGCCAGGCATACATGCAACTGATAAGCCTACTCTAGCATATTCTAGCAACCCACCGATCATCGGCGGTTGCATCTCCCCACCACAAAATATCACAATGTCCAACAATACTATTTGATATACCTTCTCCACATCAAAATTGATATGCTCTCATTACTGATGTCATACGTCACCTAGATGGAGCCCGTCACCCCCTCGGACGCGCTAAGTTCTGCCATCCGGAACCATGGGTCTAGTCCATTAATTAGCCCCCACATAGATTTCGGCTAAAGATTGGTTTGGGGCTTTGGTGACTTTAAAAACGCAGGGTAGAATTTGTTGCCGCAGAACTTTTATTCCCGAAACGGAACTGGATATACTATATCCGACCCAGGTACCTGGCCTCTTAAGTTTTCTGCCCGGTACGGACCAGTCCTCCGATCCACTGCCCCAGCGGGACGATGATGTCAGCCCCCCCACAGTTGTAACTTGGCTACTGCACATCTCAAATCATCGTCACCTATCTCCCTCCTTCAATCAGCCTCATAAATTTCTCTTCAATGAAAAAACAAAATCGCAAATGCACAAGACATGAGCAACTCCAGCATCTGGCCACGAAATTTCCGTAGATCTGCGCAACACATCCATAGCCGGACCCTGCACAGCGAACAAACTCGGAAGTTCCCATTAAAAGTATCAGCTTTAATTTTGAGTGTCAGGTGCATCTAAAAGTTACGTCGATTCGATTCAGTTGAAGGAGTAAGCTAATGGGAATCGTTATATTTATAGTGCGGTTGAAGGAACAAGTACCTCTGGAAACAAGACACATCTCGTCCATGCCGTTTCTTGCCCATTACTCCAATTAACTAAATCGTTGATCAAGTCATGAGGTGCCGGGTAGTCATTGCCGATTGTAATGGCAGGTTAGAAAAATACCGTCCGAATACAGTGGAAAAGAGTGTAATTGTTACAATAAGGAAAAGCAAGCGAATAATAATATTAGAATGCTAGCTCAGATTAATCGCTGTGGGATGTGGTCAGGTGTGAAGAAGGAATAGCATGCTCCACACTTGGCTTTGATCTCCTCCGTGAAGTCTCCGGCGGGATGGCGATCACACATTCCTCGTTCATATGGATCGTAATAGTGGATGGTTCTCATCATACTGAATAGCAAAAAATAGACCTCTGTAGTCTCTCATCCAAAGTGATGGTAAAATAGGAGACTTTGCACTGGAGAGGTTGGTACATACGTTAATCAGAGTCGTTGGAGTGATATGGTAGATAGAAGTGACGGTGTCAGCTACTTGATAATAATCGGCAAATCGTACCGTCGCAATAAAACGCTTTGCATCTTCATCAGAACTTTCAGCTAGGTCTGGGATGCGGTTCTTCGGCACGATGAGATAGTTGAAGGAGGAAAAGGTGCAAGGAGAAGGGATGCGGAGAGGGTTAGGGTTGGACATCGCGTTTTCTCCTGTAACAGTTTCGAGGATTCTAAAGATAGAGATAGAGTGGTGACCACCGGGTTAGTATAGAAAGGCAGAGCCATGTACGTGTATATTAAATACAATACAAATGAAAAGTGAGAAGGAGAACAACTCGAGATGAATAGTACAAGAGACTGACGACAGTTACACGGCCTTGCACCGCCTCTGCCACCCAGATATGGAACCACCATATCCTCAATTACAACCTAAGGCGGCACACGGTGATACATTCCAGTACCAGCCTTTACACTGCTGGTATACCCGAGACTGGGCTACCCCCAACTCCACATTCTAACAAACAGCAAGAACCCACCAGAAGGGAAGGGCAAATATTGCTGCAGTTAGGTCAGATAATCGGTCCTACAAAACGGAAACAATAATACTCGGGTATGGCCCCAAAAGTCAAAAATGGATCTGGAACGATATTGAAGCAGCTTGAAAAGAGTCTAACTTAAGGAATGAGTACGACTAGCTGAAACAAGGAACTTATATGCAACCATTGACTAGCAACAAGGTCCTATTCTATCATATTGTCACTCAGTACTCCCACCATGATTGATGACGTGTGCGTGATTTCCGCTTTTACGCCGAGACCCGAGTACCGAAAACTCAATAGTAGGCAAGATCCCCAGAAATCTCTCCGGACGGAATTACTGTGACCACTCACGTTTGAATCATCACGCCCCGTACAGGAAGAGTGGGTGCCAAGACTGATAGGCAGATTTGCGAGGCCGATCATTACACTAACTACATACTTTGATTGTAAACTAACAGAGCTTGTTTGGCGACCACGTGCACCGGTGAACCGATATACTTCCGAAAATACCCGAAGGAAGCGGTTGATTTCGGTAGGTCGGTGACCAAATCCATAACCTTTCGCAGTGAACTGATTGAACCTGAGCTCCAACATTACCGGCTCAAAGATACTACTATGTTACCGTAATTTCCCTATCGCTCGTACGCGGCGACCCTTCACATCTCGCAGTAAATCGACTTACGATTCTAATCCTTCCTGATTGACCTGCAACGATACTGAACTACCGCCACTTCCTGTAGCCGGATCCATTGCCAAGCACGAGCCATGTGTACACATTGATTATTAACAACCCCAAGCTATAATGTATGCTTCATTAGTGCCTATCCCCACGCCTAAACGGGAACAATATTTACAATTACACCCAGATTACCGAGCGTCTATAAAGAAAAATGAAGCTCGCTAGGAGCCCGTTTAGCCGTAGTAACCCATTCTTGATATTTCTAATATCCTTAGACCAACTCGCCAGCGGGCCTCCGCCATGATCCACTAACCTCAAGTTTTCGAGAGAAGTCCGAATCGTTTCCGGAGGTTCTATTTCCCCGGCAGAAACCGTATACACCATACACCGTACAAGCTTCCAAGAAACCTAAATAAATATGCCCAACCTTCATACTCGTCCGGGATCACTCAAGACAGGACGGAACGCGCCGTGTCATTGAGGGAGGACTTAGTCCGTGGTTGTTTCCGACAGTTCCCGGGAGATATCCATTGGTGATGACATTCGGAAGTAGTACAAAGTAGCACAACGAGTTGAATCATACTAAACCTTAAATATACTCGCATTATATACTGCAAACACTATCAGTTATCATCGATTCACTCATATCTAGTAGTATAGAACGCGCAAATGTGTGATATTGACCGGGGACGTGATTTCGCCGTCCCTGGTAGTCCCTGGCTGTCATGCCATCTTAGTCGAGTAAGAACGGACGTACTGTCTTGGTGCCATCCTATCTATTTCAAGATGTACCGGATGCCCCGTGCCCAGCCGTTGAACAGGACAGTCGAGAGTACTAACTAAACTGCATTTAGGTTTGGGAACGCCTTCAACCATGATTTAAGCCAGGATAGTCAGCGGGCTATCTGAACTTTTGTAGCATTGATCGGGAGAGATAGGATGTGGTATACATGCAGTTGATGTCGCATGTTGGATATCATCGCCCAGCCACCATACCATACATTGCGTAATATCATGGAACCACTATCCGTATTACGTACTACCGCGAAGGATTCCCAGGATTGCTGACTAATTAATATGCGCAGGGTGGGGTCTTTGAACGGATGGGACTTGCATTTAGGACCCCCTGGCTCAAGCCAACAGGATATTTCGAAGTTGGAAGAAACTGTAGAAAATTCAAAATAAGCGAGAACCTCAAAACATGTACAATCGGATTCACGGTAGAGTTTGAGCACGTCTTCCTTTCCACTGTGTTTAATAATTTGCAAGGGCCCCAAATATTCCACTGCGCGCAACGTTTCCAATGTTGCCCGCCTTGTCATGTGATCCACCTTTTCTAGTACACTTAGGATAGAAAGTTTGATACGGCGTAGCGAAAAGGAATCTATCGAGGTGATAAAATAGATAATGTAGTGCAATTTACATTTTGTTTAATTTACACCATGATCCCACAACATCAATTGTAGGGTGTGATTCTAGCAGTAGGGGCAATGACACGAAAGCACTGCCACTACAGATGATGTGTAAATCACAGTCTGATGTGAGTGAGACTGTTTGTTTGTTTGTAATCATATTGCATTCGGCCGCTAGCGGCCATGGCATATCCCATACATATATCCCTCCCCACTTCTTCCGTAACATAAAGAAACAAAAGCAAAGTCGCGAGTCCTCTTCCCCACAACAAAAGAAACCGCGAAAAAACAACATCAACTTTTACGCCCCCCCATCACTTGTTAGGGGTTCTCTCCTGATAGCGGTAATGATACATGTTATTCAAGCAAGTACTCGTGACTACCACTCGGAAGTGGATACCATTGGTCATTGAAGCAAAACACCTTCTTGCGAATGAAAACATGGGATCAGTCAGACGGCCTTTAGCGGGGTTACATCTGAGCCGTATGTAATGATTTGATAAGAGCAGTCTTATCAAGCGGATTCGCAAGATGATGCAATTATGTCGCCATAACCGGGATGTGAAAAACCATCAGCGGTGCGCATGATTATACATTACACCTACTATACCTTGATAGCGGGACAACACATCCTAGTGGTGTGCAGCACGCGTTATGCAATATGTGAGTACGAGGGATCGTCGCACCTTATCTCACAGGGATAGGGAATAATGCGCGCACTCCCCGGATCACGGAAGTCCGGATCCTAAGCATGCAGTGCATGAGGGATTAATGGCATTGGCTGAAGATAAGAGGCCTGAAGCGACCCTGCTCATTGGTTTGAGTTAGTATGCATCGCAACCCCAAGAGGGTGTCATAATCTACGTTGGCAGAGTATCGGTTGGTCGCCGACATAAATCTCTGACGCAATGCCGAATA
>Ga0307514_10000504_pt1 | contig 78776 bp, 68 predicted proteins | sample 16_EM_MG_FD_203088 | JGI IMG/M metagenome (GOLD analysis project Ga0307514, IMG submission 203088) | Populus trichocarpa ectomycorrhiza microbial communities from riparian zone in the Pacific Northwest, United States - 16_EM | ecosystem: Host-associated > Plants > Roots > Unclassified | place... | reverse complement strand
AACGAGACATGTCGCATCGACATAAGGTCGATCGATGACTAATGGTGCTAACTACAAAAGAGGCAAGTTACATCATAGTCCTTGGCATAGTGATATCCGTACTCCCAATCAGCTCAACAATTGTCACACTTTAGAGTCTAGCGCGGTCTGCACTGCGCCTCCCTTTTTTGTCGAATACCTCCATAGTCGCTCAAATCGAAGTATACCTCGCCTGCTGTTGCATATGTATGAAGAGGAAAGTATTCCTACAGTCTTAATGTCAAACATCCATATTGGACAATGCTTTCCCAAAGCCCTTACCCTGTCATGTCTCCGGTCGTACGAACTGTTGGAAGTCTTGCTAATTGTCAGAATCAACACAAGTGTGGGCCTTCGGGGAATTCTCAACTTCTCTCTGCTAAGAGATGTGTTTCCGTACCGGCTGGCGAGAGGGATTCCTCTCAAGGAGGGAGTTCCGTAGCCTTTACAATCCAAGGTCAGAACTCCACCCCCTCATGTTTGCTGAACAATTCTCGCGTTGGAGATATCACTCAAGGCGTGAAATCCACCCCTTCTGCTAGACTGCGACGGTCAAAAATTACTCCATCCGCCGTGCTGGGTACATGCAGTCATAATATACCAGCACCCAGTGGAACCACACAGACTGACTTAACGCGTCACGTTGTATCCATCCCCGCATCCGGCAATGCTAGCACTCCAACTCCTCTCAGCGGTCTTGAAAACCTGCCTACCTCCATCCCTAATCCAGAAGCCTGCGCGATCATTACAAATCTACTACGAACGCAAGCTACATAAAGGAATCAGAGACAGTGTCTGTGGCAATTGCAAACACAGGCGGTGTCTACACCTAGATCAGTTGTCTCCGGCTGTCGCATCATCCATCGATTTGGTCACTCCGACATGACGCGTCTTGTATTTGGAACTAGCAGACTCCTGGAGCTCTCCATGTGGAACAGACGGCCCTTTATGAGTGCAAGCGACTTGGAGACGGAAGATTATGCAACGTGACATGTTGCGAAAGCATTAGCGAGAGCCCCATACTGGTAGATAATAGAGACCTACTGGAACACCGCAATGCAGCAAAATAGTATTTGGTTCATAGCATTTGAAGCACGCACAAAGGAGATCTTGAAACAGGTATGCTGAAGCAATGGCCCATGTTGGATATTACATGCTCAAACTGGTACCAGGTTTGTGCACAAGTCGATAAGGTTAAATCCAATTTTATTCAATCAGCCAGGGACAATATTGTAGAGCTATATGATCTCCACAGCTTGGAATCGGACTCAGAGCATTTGGAATTCATTGATTCCCCACTGGCAGACAATAAGTATCTTGTTCCTGTAGCAGAGTGTGTGGAAGGTGGTGTACGCGATCCAAATCCAATGCAGACAGTGTCGAAAGCTGCTAACGAATGGTCAGCATCCAGTTTACTTCCTGGCGGAAGCAATCCTGTGGTTTATCTACCTCAAATTTTATCATCGGGCGAATAACCGCAGGAAGTATGCTGATGGAATTTATAATTCCATGATTGACGACAAGGACGGTCATATACCGTCACCACTGATCATGTTTACCTGCACTGCATTGCGCCATGCTCTCCTGGAGTGGCAAAAGAACAAAGGGGTTCATTCGAAAGCTTCCAAGTCAAAGCTGAAAGCGCACAGACCTTATCGCTCAATCTACTTCAATTACAAGAATGATGGTGGTAAGAATACATCCTGCTGCGGTGTGCAAGTTGTTAACCTTGCCTGGCGTTGCAGACACATATACATTCTTGATGAATACCTGGACCACACTACTGGAGAGCTACCAACAGAGAGTGTATAACAACACTCTTGCTACAGTCAAGCATCAGATCCAACAGGCAGAGAACCCAATGCCTGCCGTGGTGATCAGCGTGGAAGCAGTGCGTGTTGACAATGCTATTCTGCTTGATTATTTGACCTCCGAAGTGGCGCTTGAGGAGCCTGAGATTGGAAGGACTGACCCAAACATCCCAATAGACAACAATTGCAGGGATGACGAACTTCATTTCGGGATGCCATGGGGCAGCGGGGATTAGGAAGATGAACATGATGAAAGGGACATGCGCGATGCCATCCCCACCACCAGCCGGTGACGAAGGCCGGCGTCTGAACTCAAGAAGTTTGAACTGGTCACCAGTGATGTCGATGGTTATGAGGACGAGGATGGTGATGATGCAGATGCGGATGAGGAGGAAGCAGCATCAGAAGCCGATGATGGATCAACGCAGAATGTGGAGGACTGAGCGCATAGTAGGTTTGACCTGGGAACCAGTGATGTCGACAGGTATGAGTGCGAGCATGGCAATGATGCGGATGCAGATGAGGAGGAATAAGCATCGCAAGCCGATGATGGATCAACACAGAATGTGGAGGACTGAGGGCATAGTACTAGAGAGTGTGAAGATTGGACTGTATATTTCAGACCTGTAAAATACGATAATAGCGAAGCAAATGCAACAGCAAGCAATGTATCCGAAGCGAAGACTATTGCAATATGTGACTAAATCTCAACGCTAAACATATATGGGGTGAGTGCGGCATCCGCTATATAGCAATAGCGGAGAGGTAAAATGTGGCTATTGGCCAAAGAAAGGCATCAACATTGCTAGGCGTTTTGTCAATGGCTACAGTATAACTGCAGCCCCTGCGAACAGTGTAACACACGTGTCGTTCTGATGGTGTGTATACCAGGCGCAAAGTAATGAAGGTAAGTATGCAACGCGACAGGAAGCGTGTAAATCTCCGTCAGAGGGTACGAGGTTCCGTCTGAGCTGTCAGAGCTGTCCGGAACACCCGGGTGTTTAAGATGGAAACCAGTGTTGTTGCTGATGAGTTACGTGATATGCATAACACATATTTATAACTGTGCAAGCAAATCAGTCTCATGTCCTTTACCGGGGATACATGAGAATCGCATGTCGATTGGCTACACCCTGCAGGCAGTTTAGCAGATTCACTTAAGATGATACAGCTATGTTGCCTTAGTGGAGATACGTAGTATCAGCCGTGCACATACTTTGCAACCTCATTCATGATTCCTGATACTACGAGAACATGTGTTACAGACACAGCAGTCGATAGTCAATATGGTAGTACATGGCATCTCCGATTTATTACTAGAGGGAATAGGGAAATTGGGGCACTCCCTGGCCAAAGAGAATGGTCTCAGCCTGAGCATGACATGACTGAGGGTATTATGATGTTGGCTGAAGATAAGAGGCCTGAAGCAACCCTGCTCAGTGGTTTGGGAAGTATGCATTGCAATATCAGACTCGTATAACATACAACCTGACGCGTCAAATTCTACGTTGGCATGGTATAGGTTGGTTGCCGATTAAATCTATAATGCTAGCCAGATATCCTTTAAGGTGAGGTATTAATTTGTCATAAGCACGACTAACTAAGATCGGCAGCTGTTCCAACTACTGGTACACACCGATTGCGAGATGTCTAAGTTCAAATTTCATCTGACACATTGTCTGACATGATATCATGTGATGGATGGCCTGATCTGTATCAGGAGCAAAACGCTTTAATACCTCATCAGCATGCACACAATAACATAAAGGGATGTGTGGTATGTTATCACAGGGCGCCTGGAGTGACCCCAATAATGCTATCATGAGCATTGTAGTTGTAGTGTCGAAGTATGGGTGTACAAACCCGCGAAGATGACTATGAAGAGATGGCATTGTTCCGGCAATGAGAAGAACAAGCTCAAGCAGCAATCCACAGTCAACAGTTAGAACACCGAAGACGATCTTGAAATATTATTAAGAATTCCATCCATGACAAACATTACCTCTCTACTATCCACAGGTGACTGGGCAACCTATGCCTGGAAATCAATTGAATCAACAAGTCTACGCACTGCAATGAGTTGTCGAATCTTTCGGTATTTTACTTTTCGAATCAACAGATCAACGTTTAACTCACACTTATCGTGTGGTGTATCACTTGTGCGAAGACAAGAATATTGACTACCTGGTGCTAGTGTTTGCAACGGGTGCAGATTTGGACCCGGCCGGTCTTAAAGGTCTGTGTGGCAACGGCCTTACCCCATCAATAATCGACAATTTTTTATCCTAACAATCACTTTAATGCCACAAATATTGATCAGACAGTTCAGTGTTTGGTATGTAAAATATGCAGCTCAGCACGGTGCATCTTGTACCTGTCTCCGATTTTTGATATCTTTAAATCTCAGCTAGCGCATCAGCAAAATGTAATTATGTCACTGGGTGCCTCGGGGAGTGTCTGAGAGTTGTCGGAACAGAATCACAGGGTGGCCAAATCCCAGAGTTTACTGGATCGACGCAGTGGCCTTCAGGTGCACCTGGGAGCACCTGGGAGCGCCGGTGATAAGACTGGAAGCGCCAACGAGAAGCCTGGAAGCACCTCGATTCACTGTGGAGCAGTCTGGGAGAAACAATATTCTGTTTGGGAACACTGCTGGTGCACCTGGAAATCATAGCTACTACTTGTTATTCAACAATTTTTAAAACTCATATATTCAGTTTGTATTCTCATCTGTGTATCTATGTATCTATATAGCTACCCATAAATATAAGGTATATCTCGACTGGCTGCAGGCGGCGGCTGGGAGCAAATCGAGGTGCGCCTGAAGATGATGATCGAGTGAACTCAGAGATACACTTGGAGGCGGTTATTAGGTGAACTTAGAGATGCACTTGGAGGCTGTGATCAACCGAGTTTGCAGATGCACTGGGAGGCCCTGATGGAGTGAACTCAGAGAAGCACTTGGAGGCTGTAATCGAGCGAGTTTGGAGATGCACTTGGAAGCCGAGATCAAGTTGAACTCAGAGATGCACTTGGAGGCCGTGATCGAGTGAGTTTGGAGATGCACTTGGAGACCAAGATTCAGTAAGATTGAAGCAGTACTTGGAGGAGGTCAATAGGAGGCGTGCCGGGTGCTGTGACTCTATCAATCACTTAGTTAACTCGCAACTGTGGGAATGTGACAAGCTGACTTTACCTTTGAGCTCTCATGGAGAGCTAGCTGGTGGCGGTCGATCTTGAAGGGAGGCACACCGGACACTGAAGCTACTTTCAGGGGTCAACTCGTAATTGGAAAAATGAAGCGAAGAGAGACAATCGTAGGTGGATGCAGTACTCGGTGTATGCTGCACTCCGTGTATCCTGTACTCGGTGTATGCTGTACTCAGTGTTAACTCATGATCATGGCATGGAGAGATAGAGAGGGATGACTTAACTTTGTGTTCTGTGATGATGGTAGAGAAAGAGAAATGGGGGATGAAAATGGGAACGATATGGAGGATAGGAGCTGATATGAGAAGTCAGGGGTAGGACTTGCCTGATTGGGTTTAGGAGGCTTCGTATCGCTGTTTTACCCGCCGGATCGGGAGTAGTACCTGCCGTATCAGAAATGATACATTGACTCGCACATGAAATTCTCTTAAGTCCCAGTTTCTGATGATGATTTCCCCCGTCTCCTCTCATCTCTCTCTTTCTCTACCATCACCTAAGAACACGAAGTCAAGTTATCCCTATCAATGTCTCCATGCAATGATCATGAGTTAACACCGAGTACAGCATACACCAAGTACAGCATACACCAAGTACTACATACACCGAGTACCGAATCATCCCAAGATTGACTGCCTCCCGCTCCCAGGCAGTCTCTCATCTGTCGGTGGACCATATTGTACTCAACTCTGTACATTCCCATGATTGCGAGTTAACCAATACATAGAGTCTAAGCTGCCGTTGCACCTCCCTCCCAATCTACCACCTCCAGATCAACCACCTCCAAGTACTCCTCGAATCTCGATCGATCATGGCCTCCAAGTGCATCTCCAAACTCGCTCGATCATGGCCTGCAAGTGCCTCTTGAAACTCGGTCGATTACGGCCTCCAAGTGCTGCTCTGAGTTCACTTGATCATGACCTCCAAGTGTGTCTCCCAACTCGACCAATCACGGCCTCCAAATTCGCATGATCATGGCCTCCAAGTGCATCTCCAGACTCGCTCAATTACGGCCTCCAAGTGCATCTGTGAGTTCAACTTGATCTCGGCCTCCAAGTGCATCCCCAAACTCGCTCGATCCCAGCCTCTAAGTCCATTTCTGAGTTCCACTTGATCTCAGCCTCCAAGTGGATCCCTCAGTTACTCGATCTCGGCCTCCAAATGCATCTCCAAACCCGCTCGATCCCGGCCTCCAAGTTCATCTCTGAGTTCAACCTAATCTCCGCCTCCAAATACATCTCGGAGGTACTCGATCCCGGTCTCCAAATTCATCTTGAAACCCGCTTGATCATGGCCTCCAAGTGCATCTCTGAGTTCAACTCGATCTCGGCCTCCAAGTGCATCTCCAAACTCGCTCGATTGCGGCCTCCAAGTACCTCTCCCAGTTCACACGATCACTGTCTCCAAGTGCATCTCTAAGTACTCTCAATCAGCATCTGCTTGTGCTCCTGCGATTACGCTCCAGTACCATCTGCCACCAGATTGGCCGTATGTATATATATAGAGAGACTTAAATAGATCATACATGCCATATTATGATGCAGCGAATCTTGTGACTGTAACACAGATAAATCTGATATATGAAATGCCTTGTGGTTATGGAACCCTAAGAACCACTACTGTGAGAATACGGCACTAAGTCTCCCGCAGACCTGCGCAGCGATCTCTGCAGCTCCAAAATTTGACTATCCTATAAATCACATCTCGTGGCTTCCTGAATGCACCTCCATAACTGCAGGTGCTCTCAGGAACACCTCAGAATGCTCTTGCAGAGTCCGAGAGCACTTTGCTTAAGTCCAGGGGGGCTTGGGAGCATCTGGAATTACTTGGGAGCACCGGTGAGGTCTGCAGGAGTGTCTGGGAGGTTTGCTGGTGGCTTCCGGACCGATTTACATTTTGCTGATGCGGACGCCTAAACACCTCGTTTTTCGGCCAAAAAGGACAATAATTTCAAAGCAGCTTGCTGAGTTTTGAAGATATCAAAAATTGGAGACTGCCAAAAGATGTGCTGTCTGAAGCTCCATATTTCACATACCAAACACTAAATTATTGGATGAATATTCAAGGACTTAATTGAGGGCACCGTTTGGTACAAACCCAGACCGAACCGGCTGGGTCCGGGTTTTCTTGGAACCTCTATAGTTGAAATGGTCCGAAAACGGAACCGTTGCTAACACTACCTGGTGCTGATATCTTTCAACACTGGAGCTTTACCATACGAGGAATTTCCCGAGGAGTGGTTGCACGCTGGGGAAATTCAATTTATGTATGTATTGGAGATGGTCATTGGCACCGATTCGATTTGGTAGCTCTTGAAAGAATTTCGCAAGAGGTTGAGTCTTAGGATAAGGTGTGGAAAGAAAGACAAAATTGATAGATGGCTGTACCTAATTCAATAAATGTTGTATTGATTATTGGTATCAAGAACCCCCATAACACCTGGAGATGCCAATTGAGAAAACATAGAGATGCACTTGGAGGCTGTTGTGGCAGGAAAAGATATTTCTCACCACTGCCAATCAGTTTGGGGGGGGAAAGCCAGTGTGGGGCACACAAAGACACAGCAATAACGAAGACAGACTGAGTAACATGGAGTATATTTTTGGAACACCCCAGGATAGATAGACATCATCTCATTATGCGAAATACACACACTATCTTTCCCAGCTATTTGTTCAACTCACACTTGCGGAGAATTTATAGATTCACGCATCGTGTGTAGTTCCCGACACATCAGCGAAAAAACATTCTGTCCGGGCGGAATGGCTGCGTCAGAGTGGAGACTCTCCATGAGAGCCATCAGAGACACCCCGGTGGCAGATTACTCCGCGCCCGGCGCCAATACCATGCATCATGTTGCATATCGCCATCTGATCGCAGTTTCGCCATTTCCTCTTGCTCTGTCGGTATCCTACTGTAAATGAGCACTGTGGCATTGTGGCCAACTCAAATTTTTGAGCAGCTGAGACCACTGCACAGCTCCGCAGGAGACTTCGTGCCATATTGTCAATGCAGTGGTTCTTAGGGTTTCATAAGCACAAGGCATTTCGTCCATCATATTCGTCTTTGTTACAGTCACAAGATTCGCTACCTGATAATATGGCATGCATTATTTAAGTATCTCTATACATATACATATGGTCAATCTGCCCACAGATGGTAGTCAAGAATAATCGGAGGAGCACCTGGAGACGCCCACTGAGAGTACCGAGAGATGCACAACTTCGATACCGTTGTAGTCATAAGACGGAGCTAGACAGTAGTGAGCCCACCATAGATTTTACGCCACACCTCTCACGACATCCAAACGGAATTCGTGAGAAAGAACAGTTCTAGCTGGAGAAGCATAGGAAGAATGTGAGAAGATATGATACGACCCGGCCGTCAGAATCCACGCAATTGCGTGGATCCAGATGAGATAGAAATGAGTTGATTTCTATCTACCCCGGGGTCTCCCGAATATGTACTCCCTGTAATTCAGTCAACCTCCGTCACCCCTGTGTCTCCGTACACGAGCCGTCATGGATTAACGATGTACTTGGAGGCCGTGATCGAGCAAGTTGAGAGATACGCTTGGAGGACGAGATCGAGTGAACTCAGAGATGCACTTGGAGGCCAGGATCGAGTGTACTCAGAGATTCACTCTGAGGCCATGATCAAGCGAGTTTGGAGATGCACTTGGAGGCCGAGATGAATCGAACTCAGAGATGCACTTGGAGGCCATGATAGAGCGAGTTTGGAGATGGACTGGGAGGCCGTGAGTGAGTGAGGCTGGGGATGCACTTGCGGGCTATGATCGAGCGAGTTCGGAGGAGTACTTGGAAGCAGTCGATTTGGAGGGAGGTGCGGATGATGCTGTACTTGATGTATGCTGTACTCAATGTTAAGTTATGATCATAGCATGGAGAGATAGAGAATGATGACTTAACTTCGTGTTGTTAGGTGATGGTAGAGTTTAGCACAAGAAAGAAAGAGATCAGAGAAGATGGGGGAAATCATCATCAGCAACTGGGACTTGAGAGAATTTCGTGTGTGAGGCAATTTACCATCCCCAATACGGCATGTGCAAGTCCCGATCCAGCAGGTAACATCACCGATACAAGGTCTTCCAAATGCAATCAGGGAAGTCGTACCCCACATTTCTCTGGTCTGCTCGTATCCTTCATAACATTCTCATCTTCATCCCCCATTTCTCTCTTCCTCATCCTCAACTCTACCATCATTGCAAGAACACAAAGTTAAGTCATCCCTCTCTATCTCTCCATGCCATCATCATGAGTTAACACTGAGTGCAGTATACACCGAGTGCAGCATACACCGAGTACAGCATACACCTAAGATTGTCTGTCGTCCCTTCATTCTCTTGATTTCGAGTTGACCTCTGAATGTAGCTTTAGCTTCCGGCGTACCTCCCTCCAGATCGACTGCCACCAGCCAGTTCTCCATAAGAGCTTCAAAGGTAAAGTCACCTCGTCACATTCCCACGGTTTCGAGTTAACTAACCGATGAATAGAGTCTCAGCACCGTGCGCGCCTCCCATCGACCGCCTCTAGATCGACCACCTCCAAGTACTCCAATCTCCCTCGATCATAGCCTGCTGCAAGTGCATCTCTAAACTCACTCAATCCCAGCTCAGAGTGTATATCTGAGTTTACTCGATCTCGGCCTCCACGTGCATGTCCAAACTCGCATGATCATGGCCTCCCAATGCATCCCTGAGTTCACTAAATCTTGGTCTCCAATTGCATGTCCAAACTTGCTCGATCATGGCCTCAAAGTGTATCTCCAAACTCCCTCCATTACAGCCTCCCAGTGCATCTTTCAGTTCACTCAATGTCGGTCACCAATTGCATCTCCAAACTCGCTCGATCACGGCCTCAAAGTGCATCTCTAAACTTGCTCAATCATGGCCTCCCAGTGCATCTCTGAGTTCACTCAATCTCAGTCTCCAATTGCATCTCCAAACTCGCTCGATCACAGCCTGAGAGTGTATCTCTGAGCTCACTCGATTGTCAACTTCAGGCGCACCTCTAATTGTTCTCAATCACCGCATGTGCATAGGTAGCTATATAGATACATAGATACATTGATACATAGATGAGAATACAAACTGAATGCATAAGTTTTGAAAATCGTTGAATGATAAGTAGTAGCTATGATTTGCAGGCGTACCAGCAGCATTCCCAAAGAAGATGTTTTTCCCAGACTGCTCTACAGTGATTCAACGTGCTCCCAGGTGCTCTTAGGTGCTCCCAGGTGCACCTGAAGGCCACTACATCAGTCCAGTGAACTCGAACCTGTCGGCTGGGCGACGGGAAGCATGTAATTCTCCGTCGGAGGGTACGAGGTTCGGTCAGAGCCGGCAGAAGCGTCCGGAACACCCGGGTGTTTTTGACGGAAACTAGAGTTATTGTTAATGCCCACTCATGCGTAGCATTCATATCTCCACACACTGTGAGTAGTTCTGCATACTCGAGTAGCCAATCACATCCTCGAGCTGGCACCACTCTTTCTGACAAAATCCTGATGAATGTTCCAAGAGCTACAGCGGTAGTGTTAGCAACGGTTCCGGACCGTCACATCAGGTCTGGGTCCGGGTCTAAACCGAATCATTGCCAAATTTGCGGTCCGGGTTGTCAATAAACCTGAACTGCCCACTCGGATACAGTTCCATGGAAGACTCCCAACCCGTCTGAATTGGGCGGGTTGTCAGCAAGTCGCCCAGCGGGTCCATCTATAGATTCATATAAGGCTCTTGTATTTGCAGTGTGTTAATAGTATCTTATCAGAATCGCGTTTTCAGCAACCAATAATGTGGTTTTGCTTGTTGAGCAGTTTGCAACATCGATTAATTTGGTATCTGTGTTTCACCTTCGAGAAATGGTATTTTTGCCTAGCAAAGTGATTAATAATACAGTGATGCACGCGAAGATCTGCACGATACCTTGATTACGAAATATCCAAGTCCTAAATCTGTTGACCCTCCGTTGACGGTCATTTTCAGGATGCCGTAGGGAGCCTGTCGCTGTTGTTTTTGCCAGTACGGGCTGCCAATATCTGATAAATGGATGTCTGAAACCAATCGGAACATAACTTACCCAAGATGCAAAGCCAAAAATCATTGACGCTCAGTTGACGCTCATGCTAAGAATGGGGCAGTGACCGTGTTGCTATCTCTTTTGCCAATAAAAGCTGCCAATATGTCCGTTATGCATAACAACGACCAAGTCACTGGTGAATTACCGTACTTACAAGAAAACAAATCGTTGACGCTCCGTTGACCCTCATTTTAATGTATTGTCCATTCAACATCTGATGCCTTCGATAATTGATTTCATCCTGACTTGACGTTATCGGTTGTCCTTCTGCATGTTTGAGACTCGGCCCTGTGGCAAAGTTGAGCGGCATAATAATCTTGCACTGTTCACTCCCACACGACCAAAAATGATATATCATGCCAAAACATTCATTGCGCCTGCTATACATCTATTTATGAACCAATATTCACAAGCTACTTCTTACCATTTGCCCATAATATATCTCTAACTGAAACTCTCGGTCAAGCTATATAAAGCAGGTGAACCAATGACGCATTCTGTCCTACTTTTTCTCCCCTCCTTTATTTCTCTGTATTTCAACTGCATTGACCATCACAAATACCTTTTCGGCCTGTCTCTTTGACTTCCGTGTTGGCCGAACCAATCTGGGCACATTTGACACGGCGTTCACATCCTGCTGCTCTGGGCATTCCGGATCCTTGATGCCATTGTTTTGCTCTATACCAGATTCATTGTCCGCTGCGCAATCCTCTTTGCAGTCAATTGGATTATCCAAGTCGCCATTCCAGTTCAGCCAATCATTGGTGTCCGAAATGCTTTCTGGTGGGCTATTCTCGTCGATTTCAGCTGGATACCGGGTGATTCTCCGGATTCGGTTGACGTTTAAGATTTGAGTTCGTCCTCCAGGGAGGTCCTTTGCAGACAAAGCTGGTGGCAAAGGTGATCTTTCTGACAATTTGAATGCAGCCGCACCATCTTGTTGAAAGAGTGATCAGGATGCTCTGACCATCTCTTTGGTGTCCGAAATATATTCTACGGCGGTCATCTGCTTGTTTTGAGAGCAAGATTCCTTCTGGGTAGCACGTAGGTTATTGCTGCCCTGCCACATCTCCAAACATCTTGAACCTTGGCCATTCTGTGCAATATCCTTTCCTCCGCCTCTTTCTTCATTTCCGAGACGTTTTCTGTGTTTGTGGTATCCAATTCTGGGTCAGTGCCTGCCAAAATTCCGTTATTGGCACAACCAAACTGCCTTACAACGACTTTTTTGCGAAGGGTCTCGCCTGTCGTTTTTGACTGCGTTCCGGCAATAACATCTCGCCCAAGGGAAAAACTGGCCTCCACTCCGACACCAGGTGGTATGATAGAGAATATGTCACACGCAACATTGGAGAGATCAGCGTACTTTGAGTGCGTTTCTTCCAGTTGGCGCCACCAATCGGTTACGTCCGGTATCCACAATGTACTACTAATCTCCATTGGGTCAGAGTGGTAATCATTGAGATTTGGATTAATTTGTCCCCAGTTCTTTGGTGCTTCAGGCGGCGAATTCAAATAGATCCTGGCGGTGGTCAATAAGCGGGCTTCGCGATCGCTTCGTCCGTGTGTTGTCTCAGCCACATTGTTAGGCGTTAAGCATTCCTCATCATCGCTGGACAAATCATATGGATCAAAGGATGATTGATAGGACCCTGATGACCTTGCAGAGGGGAGGAGATTGCTGCTCGGTACGGTTTCGAGTTTATTGACTGGCACACGTCGATGTTTGGCACAGTATTCATTCTCCACATACCTCGGAAAGGCCTCTTGGTATTGGGTAGTATAGAATGTCTCGTCCTCAGGATTGATATCTATTCCCTTGTCCCACTTTCTAAACGATCGCAACTTGCTGAAAGGATCGAGGATATGTGCAGCAATTGGAAGCATGCCCGTCGTTGGAGTCACTTCGGCGTAGTATTTGGACAGCTTCTCTCGAGCTAACTTCACCCCGAAGAAGAATTCTTCATTCCATTGCGTTTTCTTCTTCGCCAAAGCTCTCATCACGACATCCATGTGATCGAACATGTCACTGTACACTGTGATAACGTCATGTAATGTGATTGTATGCCTCTTTGACATCCAAAGGGTCCAATATCGAAATGCCCTCAATACTTCCATGACATAATTGACCATCGTCCATTCATTCTGAGTTGTGAATAGCGGCCGGTATTCTCTATATGTTCGGTTTTGAAACTGCTCGCATGTGAATTCCCATAATTCGTAGGTGCGCTCGAGCAACTCCAGTGTAGAGGACCAACGTGTCTTTACATCCAGATTCCGAAGTACTGTAATACGGACTTTGGCTTTTTGGCAGTCAATGAACCCGTTTCTGCGACCAGGTGTTAGCGTAATTAATACAGCAAGCATTCTCTGCTATATGAAGGTCAGTTTCAGCACTTCCAAAATATCATGAAATACGTACTTTCTCAATTATCTTTGCTAAACCTGTTCTCATGGCCGACACCTTGTTGATGCTAGCATTGCCTTCTTTTCGAAGTCCCTGACTCTTAGCAATGTCCATGCTTTCATTCTCTCCAAATTGCTGATCACACTCATGGGCTTCCCAAGACTTGGTGCGGCCTTTCACACCGAGACTGCTTATGAATGCACCTAAAGCCAGCTGTATGATGTGCGCCATGCATGGTATGTGGTTCCTCAATGCCGGCCACTCGATTCCAGAGGCCTCAAGTGTTGATTGCAGCTCGCGTGTCATTGGGTAGTTTGGGGAAGCATTATCAGTTGTAATACCAAGCAAATGGGCGTCGGTAAGCTCAAAACGATCAAGCACGTCCTTCACAAGCAAAGCTAGCCTTGCTCCAGTATATCGGCCGTTGACCTATCATCTGGAATTAGCTTTTGAAACAGGAACAGAACAGGTGATCGACCTCATGAAAAGCGAGTTGAACTTCACGCAATGCCCAATTTCGATCCATATAGTAACCAATGACCGACGTTATGGTTAGTGTGTTTGTTGAAGTCCATCCGTCCAAAGCTAAACTAACTTTATTTTGTAACGGCAATTGCTTCTTAATTGCATCCACAGTCAGTGCATATTCCCTCCGGCAAATATTACTAAGGGTCGTAGCGGATGGTAGGACTAGGTCATCGCGTAATGCCTTATATGACCGTCATTGCTCAAGATTTGATATAGCTTTCCATGGAATGTGTGCTGAAACGAATCCTAATTTGAGGTAGCGATTCCACATGTCTTGGTGAAATTCGGAAGTTTCAAATTCCTTAGCCGCCAGTTTGGTCCGTTTTGTCTGTCATTTTGATCAATATGGATTTAACTGGATATCAAATCTGATTTTCCTCTGCAAACTTACAATTGTGATTCCTTGACTTCCTTGCCTCTTCAGAATGGCCAAAGCTGCTTCATCCACCGTCACACTAGTCAATTCAGTGACCTCTGACTCTGTTAATTGGTTTAACTTTGCGATGTGAGCTTTTGCTAGCAAGTGTTTCCCCATTGAGCTGGTCCCATGTTCTGATGGATGGCACAGAACTTGATGACAAACGATACAAATAATGCCAGGGCTCCTGGTCTCCTCAATTCCGCAGTGGAAATAGAATCACCACGACGGCGCATGTCTAGAATTCTTCCAAGCAATAGGCCACTTCGAGCCTACATTCATTGAAGCCCACCAAGGATCGAAGATGATTTGCAATGTAAGGTCACTCAGATCGCGAGTAAAGACACATTCATTTTTGAAAGGGATCATAACCTCGAGCAATGAGGTGTTCAAAGATTTTGTGTCTGACATGGCGGTAGAAATTAGCAACCTGGGTATTGCGACTCGAAAGACTGCCGAAAATAACCATACAGTAAAGCACACTGCGGGTTCTTAAATATTGACTCTACACCTACAAGGAAAATAATCAGATCAGTAAGACATTGCATGCGTAATTGTGAAGTTGAATACAAGGACAGCTTGCAACGACTAACCACGTAAAACACCATTTAGGAACCGCATAATGCAGTTTATTAATGTGTAGCGTTCGGAGCCTTGACGCACCATGGGCGCTCAATTGTAGGAGGCGGACGTGATATTGTCACTTGCATTTTTGCCAATAAAGGCTGCCAATAGGTACATTGTGGTTTATCTGCGTCCCATTCCAGTTAGATTATACAACATGCAAGCGCACAAATCGTTGACGCTCCATTGACGCTCATTTTGGGACATGGTTACGATCTTGTCCTAAGCATATTTGCCAAGAAAGGCGGCTAATAGTACGATTATAGATCATTGTGGTCTCAGAACCCCTTGATTTTCCAGGATGAAAGGCCTCAAATTGTTGACACTCCATTGACGCTAATTTTTAGGGCATAGTGACGATGTTGTCGAAAGCATTTTTGCCTAGAGAGACTGCTGATAGTTCGATTATGTGTTAATGTCGCCGCACTGCCCTCAGATCTTCTAAGATGGATGGCCAAATGTCGTTGACGCTCCGTTGACGCTCAATTTTAGGACATAGTTGCGATGTTATAACAACCGTTTTTGCCTAGAAAGGCAGCCCATAATCTGATTATGGCTTAATGTTGCCGCACTGCCCTAGGATTTTCCATGAGACAAGGGCAAAAATCGTTGACGCTCCGTTGAGGCTCATTTTTAGAACATAGTTTCGATGTCGTCGCAACCGTTTTTGCCTAGAAAGGCAGCAGATAATCTGATTGTAGCTCAATGTCACCACACAGCCCCAGGATTTCCCATGATACAAGGCCAAAAGTCGTTGACGCTCGGTTGACGCTCATTTTTAGGACATAGTAGCAATGTTGTTGCAAGAGATTTTGCCTAGAAAGGCAGCCGATAGCATGATTATGGGGTAACATCGCCACACAGCTCATGTATTTTCCAAGATGCAAGGCCAAAAGTCATTGACGCTCTGTTGACACTCATTTTTAAGACATAGTAGAAATGTTGCCACCACCATTGTTCCATAGAAAGGCGGCCGATAGTTCGATTATGACGTACTGCAATCGCACAGCCTACTGGATATTCCATGATGCAATGCCAAAAATTGTTGACGCTCATTTTCAGGATGTGGCAACAAACGTGTCTTTTACCTTTTTCACAATAACGCCAACCTATTCATCCGCTTTGGAAGGATGTGACAATGCAGCCCATTGATTGCTGAATGTGTAAGACTCAAAATCGTTGACACTCTGATGACGCTCACATTAATCACATCGAAACAGCCTTTCTACATTCAATAATTGTATGCAACGAATCATATACTCATTATTGACATTCAGTATTGCGGTTGTATGTATTATCGTTTGCATCCAGGAGTTTTGTTACCTCTCAATTTCTGATCAACTGCTATCTACGCTATGTGAGAGAGAAATGATATGGCCCTATCACATTCCCGTGCTTTCGGCCGGCAATTGACGGCATTTAGATCATTTCACTAGTTTTTCGTAAATATACCTCGACTTCCTCACCATTCCTTATCCAGTTCCTTCTCCTCGATTTCCATGACGTACCACAAGCAATTTCAAATATCTCAACCATGTGCACCAGGTCTGTGCGGAGAGTTATGCAGTTGGATACATGGATGAATGTAGCATGACGGTTGTCGTTAAGATCGATTTGTCATGCGCACTGACTGCTCTCCCTATGACACGTATGACATCACTCACATAAATTTTGTTAGCACATTTTGTCACTAATATTGCTTTTACATTGTCACTTGACAGTCACTTGCAGAAAGAAACCGTACGTTTTCGCGGTCTTATAGTCCACTTTGGATTCTAAAACTTTCACATGGTGCTTTCGACCCTTGCACATGCTCAGAACAATTGTCATGTCTCACAATTTGCTCACTGAAATCAAGAAAAAGCTAAAACGTAGCGAAATTGATAAACAACTTGCTTTTCACTGCGATCGGACGTCAAGAATTACAGTTTGCATATCTATTATTCCGCAGACGCAGGAGCCGGCACCATATCTTTGTCTGAATCCAATATCTATATGGTAATTAGCTGGAGGCTATATGCAGGGGTAAAAGCTGAATGGTTCAACTGGCTACGCTTTCAGCGACGTTTACGAATCGGGCTCCGCAGCTGGCTCACCACTAGGTATGCTCAATTTTGACTGCGGCTTCACTGAACCTAAACTGATATGCTTACTTCCTGGTCAAGACGTCCCTTGCGGCTTTTGCGATATTCCGGGGGCAATGTCAAGACTCTCCATAAGCTCTCCAAATGTTGACGGCGGAGGTGCTGGAGCGTCATCATTCGTTGGAGGCTGAACAACTGCCAGAACCCTTAATTCGGACATGCCATACTTCTTATCTCGTTGACGGAAGCAGTCGGCTGCATCCTCCCATCCTGGTTGAGTCAATTCGTTGAGCTTCATCTGCTTGTGCCGAAACCTCTCCATGCTCTGCTTTACCATTTTAGTGATTGTGCCCATCACCCAGCCGGGTTCGTCATCGTCGCTCAGCTTGCCCTGCTCAGTCTCTTCATCATCCTCATCTTCCCCATCCTCCCCATCGTCGGAACTTGCAAGATCACTCGGACGGTCTCCGATTGCAACCAGCATCTCCTCAAAGGTATTTTCGGGCTCTCTGGACGTCGATCCTGCGATTTCAGCATGCATCATATCGCAATGCTCTTGCTGAACTGCTGCCTCTGCATCTTCAACTCGCTTTCCTGCCCTAGCGGTTTCTCTCTCAATATAATCCTCAATCCATTTCTCTTTCTCTTGATTGCTTAAGAAGTGTATTTCTCGTTGTTTCTTCACCGCAAGCTTCTTTTGGATCTCAAGCTGTGCAATGCCCCAACTGCTCGGACTCTCTCTGCTTCCAAGCCACTCTTGTCTTCATTCGCTTGATGACATCGTCGGGTTAGCCGCTTTGTGGATTTGCCGTATCTGCCCGCCGGAAGTGCTGAAAAGTTCTTTTTCGGAGCATTGACCATTGTAGTTTGCATGGACTTTGTTGTTGGGCGAGATGTTGGATGTTGCAAATTATGGACAATATGGAGGCAAGCTGCGTCTTTTAGGTCAAGGTTGGTACGTTGACTCATCATGAACAAACCAAAATCTCCCTCCTCACTGTCAATAAATCAGGAATAGTGATACTAACCGTACAACATGACATGATTGTTAGTGTCATTTTCATGTAATATCCCGGGGATTATTTGAGACAAACATCAGCAGACGTCCTTTCCCTCGAACAACATCCTATTACTATCTAGGAATTAAACGATTCCGGCTGTCGTACACCGCTGTTTATCCCTGTTACCAAACAAACAACATCAGACCGACTTTGTGCAAATTGCAGGGCGGTGCGAACCCCCTGCAGGTTGCAACCATACTCAGTAGGATTCATCTTGAGCATAACGATCATGTTGGCTGCTACTTATTCCATTCTGACAAGATGCTAACGATATATTCCTCAGGGTTTCCCACTTCCTCTCATTATCATCTTCCTCATCTATTCCACACCACCACATCGTCCATACACAACCACCTCCACCAGGTAAGAGCAGATCGAATACCGTCCGAATGGCAGGCGATACATCGAATCCGGTAATTCTTGGCACTCAACAACAGCGCAGACACAAGTTAGTGCACCATGACGCTGCCAATGCAGCCACCAAACATATGATCCAGGATGCACATTTAAAAATTATCCGCAAAACTGGAATCAGCAAAAATAAAAAGCAGCATACCGTTGGATGTGACTATAATCATACTGACGCAAACGACGGTCGATTAACCGTATAACGTACAGCGGGTGTCCGTTGAGAGCTACGTAACAAATTTATCGCTACCCGTAACAGGAAACCTCCATGGTCGACAAAGGCATTTGTCTGCACAGTACGCGAAATCGAACATCATGAAGTTGTCAGCTCTTGGATTTTCACAAATGAATTTCCTGATAAGCATCCCCGTGAGTGGACAAAACAGGCTTTAATCGCTTTGGTGGAGGCTACAGAAGTGTATATGGTGGAGATAACAGCCGAATTTCATTGTTAGAAGCAGCAACTAATGTCTTGTAGGTTTTCAACATGTCTGTAACTATGGCAAGGCAAGGAGGTTGGGTATAGCTCGAACAGTCTGACATGCGCCTGGCGTTGAATATGGCCAAAATGGCCACAGAAGGCTTTTCGCGCACCGCAATAGAGGAATCGAAATATCTCATTAAGACACCAGGCGCCAAGGTCAAAGAAGAGAAGAAGCGGGGTGTTGAGTTTCCTGGGCATAAAAAGGTGAAGGCTGCAATACAAAGACACCCGGCAATGCTTTGTCAAAACTAAGAATCCGCAGACACTCAGGAGACAGAAAGGAACAGGTGCACCTACACCCATCCGACACAGAGAGCCAACTCCATAGCCGACTCCACCTCTGCCTGGCACGCCACCCACCCCAACCGGTAACACATTCAGAACTCCACCTTCTCAAATCGTCAATTTCCCGGCCGGATATACATATTCGCATACAGCTCTTCCCCGTGCGGAATTTTTCGATATTGATGAGGATACCCAGCATGATAGCGATTTAGATCCTGATATGCTGACTGATGAAGGTTAGTACACTATCTGTGGTGTCGTAATACAGCTAACATTCATTTTGAAGACCAGAGCAGCAGATTGAATGATGCTGAAACTGATGACGAGTATTGACCGAAAGGCATGGGATTCTGGAGACTATTATTATATTTATCTATGTATTATTATAGAACAACATAATGATCAAGAAGAAAGTAAATGAAAATGCCAGCAAGGCAGCCAAAACAATGTGAATGATAGAGTGTGCCAAATTAAATGATTGCATAGTGTGGATACAGCCATGGCAAAATGAGCGTCAACGGAGCATCAACGATTTTTGGTCATGCGTCCTGGGAAATCACACCTCCAATAGGTTGTAGTCAGTCATTAAGGAATTTTTGGCTGTCTTTATAGGCAAAACAGATTGCAATACCCTCCCTGCCCCATCATGAAAATGAGCGTCAACAGAGCGTCAACGATTTTTGGTTATGAGTCCTGGGAAATCACACCTCTGATAGGTTGTAGTCAGTCATAAAGGAATTTTTGGCTGCCTTTATAGGCAAAACAGATTGCAATACCCTCCCTGCCCCATCATGAAAATGAGCGTCAACGGAGCGTCAACGATTTTGGGTCATGTGTCCTGGGAAATCACATTTCCGATAGGCTGTGGTCAGTCATAAAGTCATTTTTGGCTGCCTTTATAGGCAAAACAGATTGCAATACCCTCTCCACCCCATCATGAAAATGAGTGTCAATGGAGCGTCAACGCTTTTTGGTCATGCGTCCTGGGAAATCACACCTCTGATAGGTTGTAGTCGGTTATAAAGGAATTCTTGGCTGGCTTTATAGGCAAAACAGATTGCAATACCCTCCCTGCCCCATCTTCAAAATGAGCGTCAACAGAGTGTCAACGATTGTTGACCTTCCATCATGGTTAATCACAGCATGATGTGGCGGTTATTGTCTATATACATCGTTTTGACTGTCATTATACGCTAAAAGGCTCAAGAATACATAGTGGTAGCTCTGTAAATGAAATTAGTTGTTACTGTCTCGGAGGATGTGGCTAGAATATCCCGTACATATCTACCTATAAAGGCTGCCATATCCTTCTTTATGGATGCTTGTGATCAAGCACCACTCATATTACTGAAGATGCAAGACCAAATATCGTTGACGCTCTGTTGACGGTCTGATGACACTCATTTTCAGGATGTGGTTGGGCGCGTGAGTATGCGTGTTTCACACATCAAGGCAGCTAATCAGTCGAAAATGAACTGTGACGTACCAATGTCAATATTTCACGATTAACATTAGCATATCTGAATGCGACCAAAAATGTGATAGCCGAAAAGCAGAACCGGAGATTGGAACCAACGTGTCTTGCCAAACCCAGCGAAACCCGCAGGTTGACGGGTAAGGGTCCCGGTTTGCCCCACCATGAGTCAGCGGGTCGGCTTTTTGGATGGGTCTGGAACCGAATGGACCCATTTTTGCGGTCCAAACCCGGACCGCTGGCGGGTTACGCGGACCTGTTGCTAACACTATACAGCGGTGTGTTGATGATAGGCTGTTTGCCTTGTAGCTCCATTGTTTCACCACACCGTGACCAAGCGAGTTGGGAGATGCACTTTGAGCCAGAGATCAAGTGAACTCAGAAATAGACTTCGAGGCTGTTGTCATGTGAACTTGGAAATGCACTTTGAGGCCAAGCTAAAACGAGTTTGGAGATACGCTTGCAGGCTATGATCATGCGAACTTGGAGGCCGTAATCGAGCAAGTTTGGATATGCAATTTGACACCTTGACTGTGCAAAATTGGACACCGTGGCTGAGCGAGTTTGGAAATACACATGGAGTCAGGGATCAATCGAGATTGAAGTACATCATGGTGCTCAATATGGAGGCAGTAGATTGGGAGGGAGGCATGATGGGAGCGGAGACTCTAATCATTGGTTAACTCCAAATAGTGGGAATTTTGAGAGGTCAGTACGACAAGGTCAAACGAGAGATCAGAGATCAGAAATGAGAAATGAAAAATGAAAAATGAGAGACTGCCTGTGCGTGGGAGACAGTCGACCATGTTGAGTTGTGGAATTCAGTGTAGGTAGTACTCGGTGTATGTATTGCTTGGTGTATGCACCACACAGTGTATGCATCACTTGGTGTATGCAATACTTGGTGTATATACTACTCGGTATAGGCACTGCTCGGTGTATGCACTACTCGGTGTATGCAGTACTCAGTGTACTTGGTGTATGCTGTGCTTAGTATTAACTCATGATCTTAGTAAGGAGAAATTGAGAGGTATGACTAAACTTCATATTCTTACGTGATGGTAGAAATGATGACATGAAAGAGAGAGATGAAAAGAGATGCTGGAAATCATCATGAGAAACTGGGACGTAAGAGAATTGCATATGTGAGTCAATTTACCATCCCCAATACGGCAGTTACAAGTTCCAATCCGGCAGATATTAACACTGATTCAAGATTCTCTAAATCCAATCAGCCAAGTTGTATCCCAGATATCTTATATCTGCTTATATTATCCATCCCATTCCCAACTTCATCCCTCATCTCTCTTTCATGTTCACAACTCTACCATTATTGCAGAACACAAGGTTAAGTCATCGCTCTCTATCTCTCCATGCTATGATCATACAAGTTAGCACCAAGTACAGCATACACCAAGTACAGCATACACCAAGTACAGCATACACCAAGTACAGCATACACCAAGTACAGCATACACCGAGTGCAGCATACACCAAGTACAGCATACACCAAGTACAACATACACTGAGTACAGCATACATCTAGTACAGCATACACTGAGTACAGCATACACCAAGTTCGGCAAACACTGAGTACAGCATACACAGAGCATGGCATACACCAAGTACAGCATACACCAAGTACAGCATACACCAAGTACAGCATACACCGAGTACAGCACACACTGAGTCCAGCATACACTGAATATTGCATGCAGCTAGCATTAGCAACAGTTCGAACCCACTGGAACAGTTCCGGGTTAGGGTTGGAATCCGAACCGAACCGTTTCAATGGGCTTTACCACACGAAAACCTGAACCGTTGCAATTGGGCCTGTTGTACCACCAACAACCCAGCATTTGAACGTCCCAACTTTGGCTACAATTAAGTATTTGACTTCGGATCGTCTCGTGATATGATCAGTATGTAGATTTTGGAGTTCGAGCCAATCTTTCACCTCCTGGTTTCAGACTTGTGATCCAACCAATATTTGTCAAGTTGCTATTGAAAACCCGCTAATTTTGTTTGAGATTTGCCCTTATGTCATAGCCACTCAACGAATATCAGTCTGATCACAAATCTGAAAGCGGGAGGAGAAAGACCGGCTAAAACTGCACAGTCTACGTACTGATCATGTCCTGATACGATTAGAGCTGAAATATTTGATTAGAACAAAAGTTGCAAGAACCGTAAAATGGAACCGCGGTCCGGGTACAACTCAGCCCAAAATCTGTGTGTATATGTCCGGTCTGGGTAACAACTGCGCCAAGACAAAGTGTGTCGGGTTTATACCCGGGTCTGGAACTGAACTGAACCGTTTTGCTGGTCCCCACCCGGACCGCTGCCGGGTGACGTGTACCCGTTGCTAACTCTTCACGCACCCAAGATTGTTTGTTTTCACTTCATTCTGACAAGTCCGAATGGACATATTATTGTTGCTACGACTTCCGGATTGTCTCTCTCCAGATTGACCGCCACCATTCAAGCTCTACATCACAGCTTCAAAGGTAAAGTCACCTCGTTAATTTCCGACAGTTCCTAGTTAACTAACCGATGAATAGATTCACAGCACCTGGCATACCTCCCACCAACTGCCTCCAAGTACTCTTTCAATATTGCTCAAGCATGGCCTTTAAATCCGCTCAATCATGGCCTCCAAGTTTGCACCATTATGGCCTTCAAGTGCATCTCCAACCTGGCTCGATCAACAGCATCCAAGTGCATCTCTGAGTCTACACAATCTCAGCCTCTAAGTGCATCTCCAAACTGGCTCAATCACAGCCTCCAAGTTCACACACACTTGGCCTCGAAATGCATCTCTAAACAGGCTCTATCATGACCTCCAAGTCCATCTCCAAACTCACTTGATCACAGCCTCTATATGCATCTCTAAGTTTACACAATAACTGCCTCCTCTGAAATCACTCAATTATTATCTTCAGGCCAACCTCGAATTGCTCAAGCACCAGCAGTTATGGAGGTGCAATGGGGATGCTCCAATATGTGACTAGTGTTAGCAACGGTTCCAAATCGCCGGGGTCGGTTCGGGGTCCGGTTCCGACCCGGAACCGAACAGTTGCAACGGGTCTTACCACACGAAAACCCGGACTGTTGCCATTGGGCCGGTTTTACCACCAAAAACCCGGCATTACAAGTCCACAATTTTCGCTCCAATTAAGTATTTGCGTTCTGATTGTATCGTGACATGATCAGTAGGTAAATTGTGTAGTTTTAGCCCCTCTTTCACCTCCCGCTCTCAGATTTGCGGTCGGACCAATACTCGTCGATTCGCTATCGAAAACACGGGAATTTCGCCCGAAATGTAATGTTATTTCACAGCGATTCAATGAATATTAGTCCAATCGCAAATCTAACACCAGGAGGTAAAAGAGCGGCTAAAACTACACAATCTGCATAATGATCACATCGTGATACGATCAGAACTCAAATACTTAATTGGAGCGAAAATTGCCGGAACCGTAATATGGAACTGCGGTCCGGGTTGAACCCGGCCAAGAAACAGCAGGTTTATGTCCGGTCCGGGTAACGAACCCACCCGGACAGAGCGGGTCGTGTCACTTCGCTGTTCCTGACCCAGACCGGGGCCTTTGGGTCGGTTCCTGACCTGGGCTGGGGCCTTCGGGTCGGTTCCAACCCAGACCAAAGCTGGGTAACCCGGAACTGTTGCCAACACTACATGTGACATATAAGATAGTAAAATTTTGCAGTAGCTGAGACCTCTCCACAGATCTGCAGGAGAACTTTGAGACCAGCTAAGACCTCTGTGCAGCTCTGTGGGAAACTTGGCACCATATTCTCGCAGCAGTAGTTTTTACAGTTCCATAACTACAAGGCAATTCATCTATCATTTTTGTCCTTGTTATAGTCACAAGATTCGCTACACCACAGTATGGCATGTATTATCTAAGTTTCTCTATATATATACATGCGAAGGTACAGCAATAACAGAGGTGGACTCTACAACAGGGAGTATATATTTGGGAGGCCCCACAGTAGATAGACAACATCTCAGTATACCAATTACACCCTCTATCATTCCCGACTCTTGGTCTCACATACTGTTGTTGAGCATTTATAGATCCAAACAATTTGTGTGGTTCCTCACGTACTCTTGCTAAGCCTTCACAGATTCATGCAATTCGTGTGGTTCTTAACAGCTGAATACACCTTCATTTTCGCTAACCATCTTCCAACACTCCAGGAGCCAGAACCTTGAATTTTCCCAAATTCCGTTCGGATACCATGTGAGCTCCGCAGTTTCACCATACCGTAATAGTGGGAATGTAGAGATGTAGTTGGACGCCATGATGGAGCAAGTTTAGAGATGCACTTAGTAGCCAAGAGCAAGTCAACTCATAGAATGCACTTGCAGGTCGTAATCAAGCGAGTTAGGACATAAACTTGTATGCCATGATTGTGCCAACTTAGATGCTGCAATTGAGCGAGATTGGAGATGAACTTCAAGAGGCCATGATCGTGCAAACCTGGAGACCATGATCAGGAAAGTGAGTTGATATACTTGGAGGCAGTGATGGAGTGAACTTAGATATGCACTCCGAGGTCATGATCTATTGAGTTTCGAAATGCCTCTGGAGACAGCTTGATTGGGCGAATGTCGAGGCCGTAATTGTGAGTGTTTCGAGATCCACTAGGAGACCATGATCAATCACGATTGGCAGAGTACCTGGAGGCAGACCATCTGGAGGGAATCAATCTGGAGACAGTGGTTCAGAAGGGAGGTGTGATGGAAGCTGATATACTATTTATTGCTTAACTGATACTTGGAAAAATGTAGCGAATTGAGTACACCAAGGTCCACCGAGAGCTGAGAGATGACAGACTAGCTGATCACAGCAGGCAATTGATCTTCGGATGATGCAGTACTCGGTGTATGCTGTACTCAGTACTAACCCAAGATCATAGCAAGGAGAGATAGAGAAGGATGACCTAACTTCATGTTCTCAGGTAATAGCAGAGTTCAGGATGAGAAAGAGAAAGATAAGAGCGTATGGGAAATCATCATGGGAAACAGGGACTAAAAAGAATTTCGTCTACGAGTCAATTTACCATTCCCCATATGGCAGGTACAACTCACGACCACGCTGGTATCAACACTAATACGATGTCTTCTAATCCTAATCAGGCATGTCATACCCCTGATTACTCATATCCACATGTATCCTCCATATTATTCCCAACTTTATTTCTCGCCTCTCTTTCTTGTCCACAACTCTACAATCATTGCAGAACACAAAGTCATGTCATCCCTCTTTACATCAGCAAAATGTATTTTTGTCTCTGGGAGCCTCTAGGAGTAACTGGAAGTTGTCGGAACAGAATCCCAGGGTGGTCAAATTACAGAGTGTACTGGACTGATGCAGTGGCCTTCAGATGCACCTGGGAGGACCAGCGATAAAGCTAGGTGGCCATAGAAAGTCTCGTGAGAACCTGGGGAGTACCTGGGGGCGCCGACGACAAGCCTGGGAGCACTTGAATGTGCCGGCGACGAGTCTGGAAGCCCCAAAGACAAGACTGAGAGCATCAACAACAAGTCTGGGAGCTCCATTGGGAACTCTGAGAGGGCCAACAACAAGTCTGGGAGCCCTGATGACAAGCCAGGGAGCACTTGGGAGCGCAGGCAACAAATATGGGAGCACCTTGAATCACTCTAGAACAGTCTGGGAAAAACAGCGTCTTTGGAAATGCTGATGTTGCACCTGGAAATCATAGCTACTACTTATTATTTAACGATTTTTTAAAACTCATACATTCAGTTTGTATTCTCATCTATGTATCTATATAGCTACCCAGCTACACACGGTATATCTGGACTGGCTGCATGAAGTGCTTGAGAGCACATTGCGAGATGTGCCTGCAAATGCCAATCGAGTGAACTCGCACATACACTCCAACGCCGTGATCGAGCAAGTTTCGCGATGTACTTTGAGGCAGCAATCAATGGTAATTGGAGATACACTTGGAGGCCGTGATCGAGTGAACTTAGATGTAATGGGCAGGGTCGGGCGCACGTGATATGGGTAACAATAATGTGATATCTGAAAACAAGACAAAGGGCTCGGTAGTCGTTTCGAGGGAATCAAAACAAAACATGAGTCGAAGCTGTTTCAAAGTCGTGACATGCTTTGCTATACAAGAGAACGAGTAAAGAGAGAAGAAAAGGAAATCCTCCAACGCCAACAACACTCTCTTTATATACAATTCGTCTGCCACCCTCGAACCATTCCTCACGCTCCGATGTGCCATCCGAATCTCATCCTATGATCTTACACCCCCTCATATCATTCCTTATCAGTACAACCACACCATATCATCCGACGTCACAACACCTCTCACCACTTCCTTATTGTACTAAATTATACTGCCACCATCTCGCCGCTCCCTCCGCGTCTCCCAACGTCTCCGCCTTTCCGTAACACAATTCCTTCAACACCACCAATATCTTCCTCCCATTATTCCCAAGTACCTTCGTATATTCCAGTGCCATGACAGTATCCCCCCCGTAGGCTCGAGGTCCTCTGAGAACATTCTCCAATGGTCCAGGCTTCTTAGGATATTGTTGATGGAATTTGTCAACCGCTTGCAAGCCATCCACGAACTTTGCAGATTCCCAAGTCAAAGAATCATCTCCAGTCCACCATATTAAATACTGTAGCTGGTTCCGATATACCCGACTATCCTCCACACTCAAAACTTGATACTCCTCCTGGCCATCAACCTCCACAGGAGAGGGAGGGGCCACCACCTGTCCGTCCAACTGATCTTCTAAAATGGGATCCAAGGGTGACACAGGCTGTACTCGATGGATTCGTATCGATCCAGACAGCTCCAATTCATAAGCATAAGGGGATACTTGCCTCTTCACCCGAAAAGGTCCCAAGCCCTTCCGATCCAGCTTCTGGGTTGGTCGGGTTGTTCATATATTCTGAGCATCCAGCCAAACCTTAGACCCAACTTGTATATTTGGTGCAGGTATACATCCTCGATTCACACCTTCTTCTTGTAACGCTTGACTCTGTCTCATTTCAACCCGCAAATGTTCATGAACTTGTTGCATCGTAGCTTGAACTTGATCCGCACCCAGGCGTCGTTGATCCTGGTCCGGAGTTGATTCTCCTACAAACGACATTAGTGGATCCACGCCCTGGATTGCAAAAAACGGAGTACACTTAGTTGACTCAGATACTCCATTATTTGCAGCAAACTCGGCCAACAGTAACCACTGCACCCAGTCATCCTATTGATGATGAACAAACACACGGAGGTACTGTTCCATCCCCGCATTCATTCGTTCAGTCTGGCCATCTGTCTGTGGATAAAATGCTGTAGACATTCGTCGATCTATCCCTAACCGGCTACACCCCTGTCTTCAAAAGGTTCAAGCAAACTGGGGTCCTCGATCTGAAACAATAGTTTTTGGCAAGCCATGAAGGCGTACCACTTCTCGAAAAAAGAGCTTAGCCAATCCTACCACATCTATTGTTGTATGGCAAGGAATAAAATGACGCATCTTTGAGAGCCTATCCACTACTACCCAAACTGCATCGAACCCTTCACACTCGGGTAACCCTACCACGAGATCCATTGAAATATCTTCCCATGGCTTCTCCGGTACTGGCAATGGTCGAAGGACTCCAAACGTTGCATGCCTTGAGGTCCTCGATCGTTGACAACTATGGCAATTTCATACATACTGGTCCACCTGTTTTCGCATATCCTTCCAGTAATATTGTCTATCTAGAAGGTCGAACGTCTTCGCCCATCCTGGGTGTCCAGCCAACGCAGTATCATGGTGTTCCTGTATCAATCGTAGCCGTTACTCATCTCCCTCCGGACTATAACACTTTCCTCGATACAACACCTGTCCATCATTTTCTGTACACTCTGCTATTGTAATCTCTTTCAAGCTCCCTCCCTCCTATATGGCTTTTACTATCTTTTCTGGTAGCAGATCATCCAAATATGCTTGAGCAAAAAGATCAACTATTGAAGGGGGTTCTTGTCCAGGTGTCTCACTGGCTGATATCCTCAACTGTTCGGGTAGATTATGCAGTTTTAACACTACCTGTTCCATATTTTTGAACCTTTTATCCCCCCCCTCAGGGAGGTCTCCCGGCCTCCTCGTCACAGCATCTGCTTTCCCATTCGATTTTCCTGGTTGATACACAATCTTATAATCAAATCGTGTTAAAAACTCTGACCTCCTTGCCTGTCTTCGGTTCAAAAGTTTCTTTGTCATAAAATATTCGAGATTCTTATGATCAGTTATCAACTGTAGGGGGCATGCAGCACCTTCACACTCAGGTCTCCATTCTTCAAGTGCCTTGATAATAGCCATCAGCTCCTTATCGTATATATCATAATTGCACTCAGCCAGCGAATGTTTCTTCGAATAATATGCCCCAGGATGTAACACTCCCTCCTCGTCGTGTTGTGACAGCACCCCTGCGGACACATAATCAGACGCATCTGTCTCGATAATTACCTCTCCCTCATAGGTAAGATGTCTGAGCGCCGGTGCCGTAGTAAACGCAGTTATCATTATCTCAAAAGCCAGTTGTTCTTCTGATCCCCATACAAATGGTTCATCCTTCTTGGTAAGCCTTGTCAATGGTTCCGCTTTCTCCGAATACTTAGGAATAAACCATTGATAATAATTGCAAAACCCCAGAAATTGTTGTAACTCAAAAACGTTATTTATCCGTCCATTCTCGGTCTTCTTTTCCCGGCTCCAATTCCATATTATCTTAACCTTATCTTCATCCATCAAAATACCGTTTGTCGATATAATCAGCCCCAAGTATCTTACTGTTTCCTTATGGAACTCGCATTTCTCTGGCTTCAAATATAATCCTGCTTCCAACAATCATTGCATAATCCACTTAACATGGCCAACATGTTCTTCCTCGGAATTACTATATATCAGGACAACATCCAGATATGCTGATGCAAAATCATCCAAGGCTTCCCTAATAGCATTATTAATATAGCCCTGTAAATCTGCAGGTGCGTTTGTTGTTCCAAATTGCATCACAGTAGGTTCATATAACCCATATCTTGTCCAAATGCTAACTTATGCTCATCCCCTTCCTTTACCCGAAGCAAATTATATACTCCTCGTACATCTAGCTTGGTATATATTCGACCTTTTCCTAAAGGATTCAATGTTTCTTTTATCAATGGAAGGGGATACCAACTCTTTATTGTCTTGCTGTTTATATCTCGATAATCGATACAGAATCGTAGCCGTCCCCCCAGTTTTTTCGTAAACAATACTGGGGCAGCAAACAGTGATGAAGATTGTCGAATAAATCCATTGGACATATTCTCCTCGAGCCATTGGTTTAGCACAACCAGCTCGGCTATTGACATTGAATATAATGGTCCCCATGTTGGTGTTTCCCCCTCCTTTAATCGAACCTCATGATCAATTCCGGGTCAATGTGGTGGTAGCCTATCTGCTAATACCTTATTAAACAGTGGAAGGAATTCATGATACTGTTCCGGAACAATCTCCTCTAAGGGGTGTTCCTCCAAATCCTTTGCTTCAATGGCCTTGTTGATATCGTATAAGGATGCTTTAAACACCTTAAGTTTCCCCTTTTTAACTGTATGAAAGAAGGAGGCTCCATTAAGCATAACAATATTCCCTTCAAACGGCCTTGGAGGTCGAATTTGTAGTTCAAATATATCTTTAACCTGATAAACTGGTTCCGGGGGTTCCTCTGTAACTCCTTCAACCGTTACAGGTGTATCATGGCAATGTGTGATGCAATATTGTGAGCCAAAAGTAACGATATTTGATGCAAAGCGTACTGCCACATCATGTAATCACGGCCAGGGAATTCCCAGGACAATTGGGTAATGTTCTAATTTCGTAATAAATGTAATGGCGATGTCTTCTCTGTTCTGGTCTAGCTTTTGACTTTCATTTTTCAGTGGGGACGAAGGGTGGCGGGAGGGGAGCTCCGCCATCTAGCCGGCTCATCCAGAGGCGGAGGGGGTATTAGGTCCTGTCTTACTCTAGCAAGAGTGCATACATTATGAAGAAACAAACAACAACAACAACAACTCACTCGATCACAGCCTCCAAGTGCATATCTCCAAACTCGCTTGATCACAGCGTCCAAGTACATCTCCATGCTTGCTCAATCAAAGCCTCCAAGTGTATCTCCAACTTCACACAATCACGGCCGCGGAGTGCATCTTCCACTTCACTCGATCATGGTGTGGTGAGACGGTGGAGCTAGAAGGCAGACAGCGCATCATCAACACCCTGCCGTACCTCGTATATCATCCGAAGAGAAATTTTAGGAAAGAGCCATTCTGGCTCGAGGAGCGTAGGTAGTGTTAGCAACGGGTCCCAATTCCCAGGTCGGTTTCGGTTCCAGTTCTACCCAAAACCTGACTGTGGCAACAGGTCTTACCACACAAAAAACCCGGCCCATTGGAAATGGTGTTAGGGGTTCTCCCTTAGCAGCGATAATGATACTTGTAGTTCGATCGCAGAAGCATTCACCATGCCAGATGCTGAAACCAGGATCAGTGGTATGCTCTTTAGCGGAAGTTCATACTAGTCGCAGGAAGATTGCAAACAGCCATAGCTGCCACCAGTACTTGCAACTACCAAGCCTTACTGGGATGTTTCAGACATCGACAGTGCTAGTAGTTTATATCTTCCTTCATTCTTGAAACTTTGCAGGACATGCATTTGTATATACACGGCAGTTGTTAGTCAATATGCAATTAAGTGAGCTCGTTACCCCTACCTGTAATGGGATAGGACTCGGTGACGCACGTTCTGGCATGGGGCCTAAGCATGACGTAACTGAGGGAATTATGATGTTGGCAATTGCCTGGAGCAAACACTATTCATTGGCTGAATAGCTTGGGTGGCAAATTCGGCTAGTTCTACATTGGCATAGTATCGGTTGGTCGCTGATTAAATCTATGACGCAAGAATTAATAATGGTGAGGGGTTATTAATTGCATTAAGGCATGGCCAATATGGGGAATTGGTTGAATGTTCCAACTACCGAAATAATATGTTGCGAGATGTCCAAGTTGAAGTTATGGTCTGATTTATCGGCAGACATGATATCATGCATGAACACGATAACCAAAGGGATGCGTGGCCACCTCTGACAGGCGCATTCGTTTGAATGTAAGGTGCAAAATTACATGGCTATCATAAGTGATTAAATCATAGTCTGAAGAGGGTTTCAAGAGACTATAAAGAGATCAGATTGTTCCGGCAATGAGAAGGAGCCAGTTATCAGACTTGAAAATAAAAGACGATACCAACCAGCGGAAGAAGACCTTCATCTATTATTGTGTTTTTATGAGACCTATATCTATTATTATATACCTAAGAAACTATTAGCTTTCTGTAGGGGCAGCCCCGCAGCCTAATGAATGTATCGTCCTACGAATCACTATTATGTTCGAGAGCAACAACAACGTTATCATATACGACCTCGAAAGGATTATATTCTACACCAGAGACAATCAGTACATCTTCCTACCTGAAAATGTTTGGTGAATAACTTCGATCATTGGATTCCAACAACATCTAATCGTATACATCGATACTCTCAACACCCCGTCGCCTGTTGGTAACCAAGGAGAATCCGTAAGGCCTAGAAACCTTTTTGAGGACCCTCGAACCAAGCAGATATTGGATAGGGCCGAGCAATTCATTAAGGAATCAGAATGAGCCCGGAATAAGTGGCAGCGCAATCGAGTGAATCCTTTACCATCAACAAAGAGACAGTTAAAGAAGGCTCGGAAAGTTAAGCGACTGCAGGAAGCCAAGCGGTCATCAGAAGCTTCACAAAACCAGAGGCTTTAGGAAATATGTGCTACGGTTATCCAGAACCTTAGTGCAGAATAGAATCTATGGCCGTGAACCTAGTACTTACTTTGATATCGACATAAGCATCATAAGTACAGTTACTTAGGGTAAAGCACCCCTGTAACAAATGGGCCAGTTTTACCACCAAAAAGCCGGCATTTCAACATCACAACTTTGCCTCCAATTAAGTATTTGAGTTCTGATTGTATTGTGACATGATCAGTACACATATTTTACAGTTCTGGGCCCTCTTTCACCTCCCAATCCCAGTTTTGTGATCTGACCAATATTCGTTGAGTCGCAATCAAAACCCCACTAATTTCGCTTATGATTTGCCCTTTTTTCACAGCCATTCAACAAATATCAGTCGGATCGCAAATCTGACAGCTGCAGGTGAAAGAGCGGCTAGAACTGCACAATCTATGTACTGATCATGTCACGATACGATTACAACTCCAATACTCATTTACAACCAAAGGTATAGAAACTTTATAGTTGGAACCGCAGTCCGGTCCCAACCCAGCCGAAAAACCGCAGCTTTATGTCCGGTCCACTTATCAACCTGGCGCTTGTCACCCATTTCGGGTTGCTTGGCGGTTCCTGACCCAGACCAGGGCCTCCAAGTCAGTTCAAACCTGGACCGCAGCCAGGTAACCCAGAACTGTTGCTAACACTAAGCATAGAAAGGGGGTGAGAGGATATATAGTGATACATAAGCAAAATGTATTTTAGTCGCTGGGAGCCTCCAGGAGTGTCTAAGAGGATGTGGAGTGTAAACTTAGAAGCATCAATTTCAGTAGAGTATCAGACCCTAGGAGGGCATTCTGGCTGGCCTTCCGAGTAACTGAGATCTCTGATGACTGGTACAGGAGTGCCATGGGAGTGATTGTGATAAGTTTGGGAACGAGTCAGAGCACAGGCAACAAGCCTGGCAGCGCCAACCACAAGCCTGGGAGTGCCAACCACAAGCCTGGGCGTGCCAACCACAAGCCTGGGAGTGCCAACCACAAGCCTGGGAGTGCCAACTACAAGCCTGGGCGTGCCAACCACAAGCCTGGGAGTGCCAACAACAAGCCTGGGAGCGCCTACAACAAGCCTGGGTACACCTTGAATCAATGAAGAGAAGTCCGGGAAAAACAACATATTCTTTGGGAACGCTGCTGGTGCGCCTGGAAATCATAGCTACTACTTATTGTTCAACGATTTTTAAAACTTATGTATTCAGTTTGTATTCTCATCTATGTATCAATGTATCTATGTATCCATATAGCTACCAAATCTACACACCGTATATCTGGACTGGCAGCAGGAGGTGCTTGAGAGCAATTCAAGGTGCGCCCCAAGATGACCATCAAGTGAACTCAGAAATCCACATGGAGGCCGTCATCGAACGAGTTTGGAGATGCACTTGGTGGCCGAGATCAAGGGAACTCAGAGATACCCTCGGAGGCCGTAATTGAGTGACTTGGGAGATGCACTTGGAGGCCGAAATCGAGTGAACTCAGAGATGCAATTGGAGGCCAGCATCGAGCGAGTTTGGGGATGCACTTGGAGGCCATGATCGAGCGACATTGGAGGACTTGGAGGCGGTCGATGGGAGGCGCACCAGATGCTAAGACTCTATTCATCAGTTAGTTACAGGAATTCGAAACCATGGGAATGTGACGAGGTGACTTTACCTTTGAGCTCTCATGGAGGGCTGGCTGGTGGCAGTCGATCTTCTAAGGAGGCATGCCAGAAGCTGAAGCTACATTCAGGGGTGAACTCGTAATGGTGAGAATGAAGCGAACACACACAATCTTGGGTAGATGCTGTATTCATTGTATGCTGTATTTGGTGTATGCTGAATTCGGTGTATGCTGTATTTGGTGTATGCTGTATTTGTTGTATGCTGTATTTGGTGTATGCTGTATTCGCTGTATGCTGTATTCGCTGTATGCTGTATTCGCTGTATGCTGTATTCGCTGTATGCTGTACACAGTGTTAACAGATGATTATGACATGGAGAGAGAGAGAGGAATGACTTAACTTTGTGTTCTGCGATGATGGGAGAGTTGTGGACGAGAAAGAGAGAGAGGGGGACGAGAAAGAGCGAGATGGGGGATGAAGATAAGAACGATGCGGAGGATATGAGAAATCTGGAGTACGACTTGCATGATCGGGTTGGGAAGACCTTGTATCAGTGTTATTACACACCAGATCAGGACTTGTACCTGCCGTATCGGAGATGGTACATTGACTCGCACACAAAATTCTCTAATCCCAATTTCTCATGATGATTTCCCCCATCTCCTCTCATCTCTCTCTTTCTCATCCTCAACTCTACCATCACCTAAGAAAACAAAGTTAAGTCATCCCTCTGTATCTCTCTATGCCATGATCATGAGTTAACACCAAGTATAGCATACACTGAGTACTGCATCATCCCATGATAGACCGTCTCCCACTCCCAGCCAGTCTCATCTCTTGGCGGACCTTATTGTACTCAATTCTCTAAATTCCCACAATTACGAGTTAACCAATCAATAGAGTCTAGTGTTAGCAACGGATCCGGGTAACCTGCCCGCGGTCTGGTTTTTGGACAGCGGTTCGGTTCGATTCGGTTCCAGAACCGGCCAAAAACCCGACTTGCTCTGTCTTGGGGGGGTTGCTACCCAGACCAGACGTAAGCCCGCGGTTTTTCGACCGGGTTGGAACCGGCCTGCAGTTCTAACTTTGCGGTTCCATCAACTTTGGCTGCAATTGAGTATTTGAGTTCTAACCTTATCATGACATAATCAATACGTAGAATGTGGAGTTGTCACCGCGGTGTTATCTCCCTCTTTCAGATTTGCGATCCGACTGATATTCGTTGAGTCGCTGTGAAATTACGGCCAATTTTAAGTTAAATTCACACCATTTTGATAGCCACTGAATGAATATTGGTCGGATCACATATCTGAAATCGGGAGGTGAACGAGCAGCTAGAACTGCACAATCTACGTACTGATCATGTCACAATGCAATCAAAACTCAAATACTTAATTGGAGCTAAAGTTGTGATGTTGAGATTCCGGGTTTTTATTGGTAAAACCGGCCCAATTGCAACGGTCCAGGTTTTCGTGTGGTACAGCCCGTTGCAACAGTTCCGGTCCGGTTCCAACCCTAACCCGGAACCATTCTAGCATATTATAACCATTGCTAACACTAATAGAGTCTCAGCTCCCATCACGCCTCCTTTCCGATCCACCGCCTCCAAGTACTCCTCCAATCTGGATTGATCATGGCCTCTGAGTGCATCTCCTAACATGCTCGATTATGGGCTCCAAATGCATCTCTGAGTTCACTCGATCTCGGCCTCCAAGTGCATCTCCAAACTGGCTCGATCAGGGACACCAATTGCATCTCTGAGTTCACTCGATCTTGGCCTCCAAGTGCATCTCCAAACTCACTCGATCACAGCCTCCAAATGCATCTCTCAGTTCACTCGATCACAGCCTCCAAGTGCATCTCCAAACTCGCTCAATCACGGCCTCCAAGTACATCTCTAATTTCACCAAATCACGGTGTAGTGAAACGGCGGAGCACTCTTCATATCCGAAGGAAATTCGTAAGAAAGAGTGGTACTGGCTCGAGGAGCGTAGGAAGAGAGAGAGTGACAGGATATGAAGGGTTACCCGGCCGTGAGGAACAACACAAATTGCGTGGATCCATGAAAGCTCGGCAAGAGTGCGGGGGACCAAGTGCTGGGAAAGAGAGGCTGGGTGTATTTCGTATAATGAGATGATGTCTATAAACTCCCCTGTATCTCCCTATGCCCTGCCCCTCATCACTCAGTCCGTCTCCGTTATCCCTATATCGCCGTATACCCCACGCCGGCTTCCCCCCGTCTAATGTTAGCAACAGGTCCGGGTAACCCGCCAGTGTTCTAGGTTTGGACCGCAAAAACAAGTCAGTTCGGTTCCAAACCCGGCCAAAAAACCCGACCTGCTGACTCTTGGCGGGCCAAACCCGGACCCGTACCCGTCAACCCGCAGGTTGCGCCGTGTTAGGCTAGACCCATCAGTTCCAATCTCCGGTTCTGCATTTCAGGTTTCACATTTATGGTCGCATTCAGATATGCTACTGTTAATCGTAAAGTATTGACATTGGTATGTCACCGTTCATTTTCGGAGTATTAGCCACCTTGCTGTGCAAAGCACGGATACTCACGAGCCCAACCACATCCTGAAAATGAGCGTCAACAGAGCATCAATAGAGCGTCAACGATATTTGGTCTTGCATCTTCAGTAATATGAGTGGTGCTTGATCAAAAGCATCCATAAAGCAGGATATGACAGCCTTTATAGGCAGATATGTACGGGATATTCTAGCCACATCCTCCGGGACAGTAACAACTTATTTCATTTACAGAGCTACCACTGAGTATTCTTGAGCCTTTTAGCATATGATGACAGTCAAAACAATGTATATAGACAATAACCGCCACATCGTGCTGTGATTAACCATGATGGAAGGCCAACAATCGTTGACACTCTGTTGATGCTCATTTTGAAGATGGGGCAGGAAGCGTTTCACTTTCACTTTGGCCTATAAAAGCAGCCAATAATCAGTTTATGACAATGTGCAACCTGTCGCCCCCCAGATTACCCATGATACCTGACCAAAAATTGTTGACGCTCCGTTGACGCTCATTTTCATGATGGGGCAGGGAGGGTATTGCAATCTGTTTTGCCTATAAAGGCAGCTAAAAATTCCTTTACGACTGACTACAGCCTATCGGAGGTGTGATTTCCCAGGACTCATGACCAAAAATCGTTGACGCTCCATTGACGCTCATTTTCATGATGGGGCAGGGAGGGTATTGCAATCTGTTTTGCATATAAAGGCCGCCAAAAATACCTTTATGACTGTCTACAACCTATCAGAGGTGTGATTTCCCAGGACTCATGACCACAAATCGTTGACGCTCCGTTGACGCTCATTTCCATGATGGGGCAGCGAGGGTATTGCTATCTGTTTTGCCTATAAAGGCCGCCAGAAATTCCTTTGTGACTGACTACAACCTATCAGAGGTGTGATTTCCCAGGACGCATGACCACAAATCATTGATGCTCTGTTGACGCTCATTTTCATGATGGGGCAGGGAGGATATTGCAATCTGTTTTGCCTATAAAGGCCGCCAAAAATTCCTTTATGACTGACTACAACCTATCGGAGGTGTGATTTCCCAGGACGCATAACCACAAATCGTTGACGCTCATTTTCATGATGGGGCAGGGAGGGTATTGCAATCTGTTTTGCCTATAAAGGCAGCCACAAATTCCTTTATGGCTAACAACAACTTATCTGAGGTGTGATTTCCCAGGACACATGACCAAAAATCGTTGACGCTCCATTGACGCTCATTTTGCCATGGCTGTATCCACAATATGCAATCATTTAATTTGGCACAGTTTATCATTCACATTGTTTTGGCTGCCTTTCTTGCGTTTTCATTTACATTCTTCTTGATAACTACGTTTTTCTTTAATAATACATAGATATATATCATAATAATCTCCAAAATCCGGTGTCTTTCGGTCAATGCTCGTCATCAGTTGTAGGATCGCTCAATCCGCTGCTCTTGTCTTCAAAATGAATGGTAGCTGCATTACCACACCACAGAGAGTGTACTAACCTTCATCAGTCAGCATATCTGGATCAAAATCGGTATCGTGCTCGGTATCCTCATCATGTTCGAAAAATTCCGCACAGGGAAGCACTGTATGCGAATACGTATATCCGGCCGGCAAATTCACGATTTCAGCAGGTCAAGCTCCGGAAGTGTTACTGGTTGGGGCGGGTGGCATGCCTGGCAGAGGTGGAGTCGGCTCTGGAATCCGCTCTCTGTGTCGGGCGGGTGGAGGTGCAGCTGTTTCTTTGTGTGTCCAGCGTGTCTGCGGATTCTTTGCAGTGCCATTTTGGCAAGGAAGGCAGCCAGACTTTTGGTTTTGACAAAGCATTGCCAGGTGTCTTTGTATCGCAGCCTTCACTTTTTTGTGCCCAGGAAACTCAACACTCCGCTTCATTTCTTCTCGGACCTCGGCGCGTGGTTCCTTTATGAGATATTTCGTTTCCTCAATTGCAGCGCACAAAAAGCCTTCTTTGGCCATTTTGGCCATATTCAACGCCAGGCGCATGTCGGACTGTTCCAGCTGTACCCGACCTCCTTGCCTCGCCATAGCTGCAGACATGTTGAAACCCTACAAGACATTAGTTGCTGCTTCTAACAATAAAATTCTGCTGTTACCTCCACCATATACGCTTCCATAGCCTCCTCTAAGGTGATTAAAGCCTGTTTCGTCCACTCACGGAGATGCTTATCAGGAAATTCATCTGCGAAAATCCCAGAGCTGACAACATCATGATGTTCGATTTCGCGGACTGTGCGGACAAATGCCTTTTTCGACCATGGAAGTTTCCCGTTACGGGCAGTGATACATTCGTTGCGTAGCTCTCTACGGACACCCGCTGTACGTGACACGGTTAATTGACCGCCGTTTGCCTCCATATGGATATACTCACATCCTACTGCATGCTGCTTCTTATTTTTGCTGCTTCCAGTCTTGCGGACGATTTTTAAATGTGCATCCTGGGTCATATGTTTGGTGGCTGCATTGGCAGCGTCGCGGTGAACTAACTTGTGTCTGCACTCTTGTTGTGTGCCGAGAATTTCCGTATTCGATGTAGCGCCTGCCAATTGGCTGGTATTCCATCCGCTCTCACCTAGTGGGGGTGGTTGTGTATCCATGATGTGCTGGTGTGGAATAGAAGAGGAAGATGATAACGAGAGGAAGTGGGAAGCCCTGAGGACTATATAGTTAGCATCTTGTCAGAATGGAATAAGTAGCAGCTAACATGACTGTTATGCTCACGATGAATCCTGCTGAGTATGGCTGCAACTTGCAGGGGTTTCCCACCGCCCCGCAATTAGCAATAAGTCGGTGGGATGTTGTTTGATTGGTAACAATGATAAATCGCGGTGTACGACCGGTGGAATCGCCTAATCGCGTGATATACATAGGATGTAGTTTGAGGGAAAGAACGTCTGCTGATGTTTGTCTCAAATAATCCCCGGGATATTACATGAAAATGACGCTAACAATCAGGTCATGTTGTACGGTTAGCGTCACTATTCCTGATTCATTGACAGTCAGGAGGAAGATTTTGCTTTGTTCAAGATGAGTAAACGTACCAACTTTGACATAAAAGATGCAGCTTGCCTCCATATTGTCCATAACTTGCAACATTCAACATCTTGCCTAACAACACAGTCCACGCAAACTACAATGGTCAATACTCCAAAAAAGAACTTTTCGCCACTTCCGGCTGGCAGAAACAGGATATCGACAAAGCGGTCAACCCAATGACGTCATCAAGCTAATGAAGGCAAGAGCAGCCTAGAGGCAGAGACAGTCCGAGCCCTTGGGGCATTGCGCAGCTTGAGATCCAAAAAGAAGCTTGTGGCGGAGAAACGACGAGAAACGCACTTTTTAAGCAATGAAGAGAAAGAGAAATGGTTTGAGGATTTTGTTGAGAGAAAGACCGCTGGGGCAAGAAAGCGAGTTGAAGACGCAGAGGCAGCGGTGCAGCAAGAGCAGGACGATATGATGCATGCTGAACTCGTGGGATTGACGTCCAGACAGCCCCAAAAGACGTTTGAGGAGATGCTGGTTGCTATCGCAGACAGTCTGAGTGATCTTGCAAGTTCCGACGATGGGGAGGATGGGGAAGATGAGGATGATGAAGAGACTGAGCAGGGCAAGCTGAGCGAAGATGACGAACCTGGCTGGGTGATGGGCACAATCACTAAAATGGTACAGCAGCGCCTGGAGAGGTTTCGGCAGAAGCAGATGAAGTTCGACGAATTGACTCAACCGGGATGGTAGGTTGCAGCCGACTACTTCCGTGAACGAGATAAGAAGTACGGCACATCCGAATTGAGGGTTCCGGCAGTAGTTCAGCCGCAAACGAATGACGATGGTCTGCCGCATCCACCGACAACATTTGCAAGCTTCTAGAGAGGCTTGACATTGTCCCCGGAATATCGCAAGGGACTTCTCGACCAGGAAGTAGTCATATCAGGCTAGGTTCGGTGAAACCGCAGTCAAAATCGAACATACCTAGTGGTGAGCAAACTGCGGAGCCCAATTCGTCACCTTTGCTGAAAGCGAAGCCAGTTGAACCAGTCAGCTTTTACCCCTGCATATGGGCTCCAGCTAATTACCATATAGATATCGGATTCCGACGAAGAGATGGTGACGGCTCCTCCGTCTGCCGAAGAATAGATATGCAAACTGTGAATTTTGACGTCTGATCGCGGGAAAAAGCAAGTTGTTTACCAATTTTGCTACGTGTCAGCTTTTTCTTGATTTCAGTGACCAAATTGTGAGACATGATAATTCATCTGTGCATGTGCAAGGGTCGAACGCACCATGTGAACGTTCTAGAATCCAAATCGCACTGTAAGACGGCCAAAACGTTCTGTTTCATTCTCCAAGTGACTGTTAAGTGACAAAGCAAAAGCAATATTAGTGACGAAATGTGCTAACAAAATTTACTTGAGTGATGTCATACGTGTCATGGAAAGAGCGGTCAGTGCGCATGACGAATCGATCTGAACGACAACCGTCATGCTACATTCATCCATGTATCCAACTGCATAACTCTCTGCACAGACCTGGTGCACATAGTTGAGATATTTGAAATTGCTTGTGTTACGTCATGGAAATGGAGGTGAAGGAGCTGGATAAGGAATGGTGAGGAAGTCGAGCTATATTTACCAAAAACTAGTGAAATGATCTACATGCCGTCAATTGCCGGCTGAAAGCGCAGGAATGTGATAGGGCCACATCATTTCACACTCAGATAGCGTAGATAGCAGTTGATCAGAAATTGAGAGGTAACAAAACTCCTGGATGCAAACGATAATACATACAAACGCAATATTGGATGTCAAAAATGCGTATATGATTCGTTGCATACAATTATTGAGTGTAAAAAGGCTGTTACGATGTGATTAATGTGTGCGTCAACAAAGTGTGAACAATTTTAAATCTTACACATTCAGCAATCAATGGGCTGCATTGTCCCATCCTTCCAAAGCGAATGTATAGGTCGGCGTTATTGCGAAAAAGCGAATGACTCGGTTGTTGCCACATCCTAAAAATGAGCATCAACGGAGCGTCAATGATTTTTGCCATTCGGTCATGACATATCCAGTAGGCTGTGCGGTTACAGTACGTCATAATCAGACTATCGGCTGCCTTTCTATTGAACAATGGTGGTGGCAATGTTTCCACTATGTCTTAACAATGAGCGTCAACAGAGCGTCAACGATTTTTGGCCTTGCATCTTGGACATTGCATGGGCTGTGCAGCAACGTTACGCCATAATCGTGCTATCGGCCACCTGTCTAGGCAAAACGTCTTGCAACAACATCGCTACTATGTCCTAAAGATGAGCGTCAACGGAGCCTCAACGACTTTGGGCCTTGTATCAAGGAAAATCCTAGTGTTGTGCGGCGACATTAGGCCATAATCAGATTATCGGCTGCCTTTCTAGGCAAAAACAGTAGCGACGGCATCGCTACTATGTCCTAAAAATGAGCGTCAACAGAGCATCAACAACTTTGCGCCTTGTATCTTGGAAAATCCTATGGCTGTGCGGCGACATTAAGCTATAATCAGATTATCGGCCACCTTTCTTTGCAAAAACAGTTGCAACGATATTGCTACTATGTCCTAAAAATGAGCGTCAATGGAGCGTCAACAACCTTGGGCCTTGTATCACGGAAAATCCTAGGGCTGTGCGGCGACATTAAGCTATAATCAAATTATCGGCCGCCTTTCTAGGCAAAAACGATTGCGACGATATCGCTACTATGTCCTAAAAATGAGCGTTAACAGAGCGTCAACAACTTTGGGCCTTGTATCACGGAAAATCCTAGGGCTGTGCAGCGACCTTAAGTCATAATCAGATTATCGGCTGCCTTTCTAGGCAAAAACGGTTGCGACGACATCGCTACTATGCCCTAAAAATGAGCGTCAACAGAGCGTCAACAACTTTGGGCCTTGTATCACAGAAAATCCTAGGGCTGTGCGGCGACATTAAGTCATAATCAGATTATCAGCTGCCTTTCTAGGCAAAAACTGTTGCGACGACAGCGCTACTATGTCCTAAAAATGAGCATCAACGCAGTGTGAACAACTTTTCGCAATGCATCTTGGAAAATCCGGTGGCAGTGCGGCGACATTAACATATAATCGAACTGTTGGCCGTCTTTCTAGGCAAAAATGCTTTTTACGACATCGTTACTATGCCCTGAACATGAGCGTCAACAGAGCGTCAACGATTTGAGACCTTCCATCTTGGAAAATCAATGCGCGATGCGACCACGATGATCTATAATCGTACTATCGGCCGCGTTTCTAGGCAAATATGCTTACGACAAGATCGTAACCATGTCCCAAAATGAGCCTCAACGAAGCATCAACGATTTTTGCGCTGGCATCTTGGATAATCTAACCGGAATAAAGCGGAGATAAACCACAATGAACCTATCGGCACCCTTTGTGGGCAACAATGCTAGTGACGATATCGCGTCCGCCTCCTACAATTGAGCGCCCACAGTGCGTCATGGCTCCGAACGCTACACAGCAATAAACTGCATTATGCTGTTCCTAAATGGAGTTTTACGCTGTCAGTCGTTGCAATCTGTCCTTGTATTCAACTTCACAAATATGCATGCAATGTCTAACTGATCTGAGTATTTTCCTTGTAGCAGTAGAGTCAATATTTAAGAACGCGCATTCTGCGTTACTGTATCGTTATTTTCGGCAGTCTCTCGAGTCGGAATACCCAGCTTTCCAATTTCTACCACCATGTCGGATACACAATCTTTGAACACCTCATTGCTCGAGGTTATGATCTCTTCAAAAAATGAATGTATCTTTATTCGTGATCTGAGCGACCTTACATTCCAAATCATCTTCGATGCTTGGTGGGCTTCAATGAATGTAGGCTCGAAGCGGCCTATTGCATGGAAGAATTCTAGACATGCGCCTTCGTGGCGATTCTATTTGCACTGCGGAATTGAGGAGACTGGCAGCCCTGGCATCATATGTATCATGTGTCATCAAGTTCTTCGCCATCCATCAGAACATGGGACCAGCTCAATGGGGAAACACTTGCTGGCAAAAGCTCACATCGCAAAGTTAAACCAATTAACAGAGTCAGAGGTCACTGAATTGACGAGTTCGACGGTGGATGAAACAGCTTTGGCCATCCTGAAGAGACAAGGAAGTCGCGGAATCACAATAGTAAGTGTGCTGAGAAAAATGATATCTGATATCCAATTACATCCATACTGACCCAAATGACAGACAAAACGTTCCAAACTGGCAGATAAGGACTTTGAAACTTCTGAATTTCACCAAGACAGGTGGAATCGCTATCTCATGTTAGGATTTGTTTCAACACATATTCCATGGAACGCTATAAAAAATCTCGAGCTACAACAGTCCTATAAGGCATTACGCTACGACGTAGTCCTACCGTCCGCTACGACCCTTAGTAACATTTGCCTGAGGGAATATGCACTGACTGTGGATGCAATTAAGAAGCAATTGCCGATATGAAAAAAAGTTAGTTTAGCTTTGGACGGATGGACATCAACGAACAAACTGGCTATAACATCGGTCATTGCTTACTATATGGATCACAATTGGGCATTGCGTGAAGTTCAACTCGCTTTCGATGACGTTGATCGCCTGTTCGGTTCCCGTTTCGAAAGCCAATTAATGATGATAGGTCAAGGGCCAACATACTGGAGCAAGGTTAGCCGTACATTTGAAGGACGTGCTTGATCGTTTTGAGCTTACCGACGGCCGCTTGCTTGGTATTACAACTGATAATGCTTCGTCCAACTACTCGATGACACGCTAGCTGCAATCAACACTTGAGGCCTCTGGAATCGAGTTGCTGGCATTGAGGAACCACATACCATGCATGGCGCACGTCATACCGCTGGCTTTAGGTGCATTCATTAGCAGTCTTGGTGTGAAAGGCCGCACCAAGTCTTGGGAAGCCCATGAGCGTGATCAGCAATTTGGAGAGAATGAAAGCATAGACATTAGGAAGAGTCAAAGACTTCAAAATGAGGGCAATGCTAGAATCAACAAGGTGTCGGCCATGAAACCTAGTTTAGCAAAGATAATTGAGAAAGTACATATTTCATGATATTTTGAAAGTCCTAAAGCTGACCATCATATAGCAGAGAATGCTTGGTGTATTAATTACGCTGACACCTGGTCGCCGAAACGAGTTCATTGACTGTCAAAAAGCCAAAGTCCGTATTGTGGTACTTCCGATTATGGATGTGAAGACACATTGGAACTCTACACTGGAGTTGCTCGAGCGCGCCTACTGCTTACGGGAATTCACCCGCGAGTGGCATCACAACCCAAAATACGCTGAATATCGGCCATTATTCACAACTCAGGATGAATGGACGATTGTCAAGTATGTCATGGAAGTGTTGAGGCCATTTCGATATTGGACCCTTTGGATGTCGAAGAGGCATACAGTCACATTGCATCAAGTTATCGCAGTGTACAACAACATGTTCGATCACATGGATGGCGTGATGCGGGCTTTGGCCAAGAAGAAGACTCAATGGAAGGAAGACTTGTTCTTCGCTGTGAAGTTAGCTCGGCAGAAGCTTTCCAAATACTACGCTGAAGTGACACCAACGACGGGCATGATTCTGAATTCCGCACAAATCCTTGATCAATTCCGGAAGTTGCGATCATTTAGAAAGTGAGACAAGGGAATGGATATCAATCCTGAGGATGAGACATCGTACACTACACAATACCAAGAGGCCTTTCTGAAGTATGTGGAGAATGAATACTGTGCCAAACATCGACGGGCGCCGGTCAATAAACTCGAAACAGTACCGAGCAGCAATCTCGTCCCCTCCGCAACGGCATCAGGGTCCTATCAATCATCCTTTGATCCGTATGATTTGTCCAGCGATGATGAGGAATACTTAACGCCTAACAATGTGCCTGAGACGACACCCGGACGAAGCAATCGCGCAGCCCACTTATTGACCGCTGCCAGACTCTATTTGAATTCGCCGCCTGAAGCACCAAAGAACTGGGGACAAATTAATCCAAATCTCAATGATTACCACTCTGACCCAATGGAGATTGGCAGTACATTTTGGATACCGAACATAACTGATTGGTGGCGCCAATAGGAGGAAACGCACTCAAAGTACGCCGATCTCTCCAATGTTACTCGCGACATATTCTCTATCATACCACATGGTGTCGGAGTGGAGGCCAGTTTTTCCCTTGGCCGAGATGTTATTGGATGGAGGCAGTCAAAAACCACAGGCAGGACCCTTCGGGAAAAATTCGTTGTCAGGCAGTTTGCTCGAGCCAATAACGGGATTTTGGCAGGCACTGACCCACAATTGGATACCCCACACACAGAAAACGACTCGGAAATGAAGAAAGAGGCGGAGGAAAGGACATTGCACAGAATGGCCAATGTTCATGACTTTTTGGAGATGTGGCAGGGCAGCCAAAATCTACGTGCTACCTAGAAGGAATCTCGCGCTCAAAACAAGCAGATGACCGCTGTAGGATACATTTCGGACACTGAAGAGATGGTCAAAGCATCCTGGTCACTCTTTCAACATGATGGTGCGGCTGCCTTTAAATTGTCAGAAAGATCACCTTTGCCACCAGATTTGTCTGCAAAGGACCTCCCTGGAGGACGAACTCAGATCTTAAATGTCCGCCAAATCCGGAGAATCAACCGTCATCCAGTCGAAAGCGATGACGATAGCGCACCTGAAAGCATTTCGGACACCGATGATTGGCTGAAATGGAATGCCGATTTGGATAATCCAAATGACAGCGAAGATGATTGTGCAGCAGATGATGAATCCGATACAGGCCCCAACAATGGCATTGAGGATCCGGAATGCCCAGAGCAGCAGGATGTGAGCACTGCGCCAAATGTGCCCGGATTGGTTCGGCCAACACGGAAGTCAAAGAGACAGGCTGAAAAGGTGTTGGTTACGGTCAATGCAGTTGAAACGTGGAGAAATAACGGAGGGAAGAAAAAGTAGGACAGAATGCGTCAATGGTTCACCAGCTGTATGTAGCTTGACCGAGAGTTTCAGTTAGAGATATATTATGGGCGAATGGTAAGAAGTAGATCGTGAATATCGGTTCATAAATAGATGTATAGCAGGCGCAATGAATCATTTGGCATGATACATCATTTTTAGTTGTGTGAGAGTGAACAGTGCCAGATTATTACGCCGCTCGGCTTTGCCACGGGGCTGAGTCTCCATCAGGCAAAATAACAACCGATCAAGTCAAATCAGGATGAAATCAATTATCGACAGCAGCAGATGTTGAATGGACAATACATTCAAATGAGCTTCAACAGAGCGTCAACGACTTTTGGCCTTGCATCTTGGAAATTGCATGGGCTGTGCGGCGACGTTACGCCATAATCGTGCTATCGGCCGCCTTTCTAGGCCAAACCTCTTGCAACAACATCGCTACTATGTCCTAAAAATGAGCGTCAACGGAGCGTCAACAACTTTGGGCCTTGTATCATGGAAAATCCTAGTGTTGTGCGGCGACATTAGGCCATAATCAGATTATCGGCTGCCTTTCTAGGCAAAAACAGTAGCGACGACATCGCTACTATGTCCTAAAAATAAGCGTCAACGGAGTGTCAACGATTTTTAGCTTTGCATCTTGGGTAAGTTATGTTCCGATTGGTTGTAGACATCCATTTATGGGATGTTGGCAGCCTTTACAGGCAAAAACAACACCGAGATGCTCCCTGCAGCATCCTGAAAATGAGCGTCAACCGAGGGTCAACAGTTTTAGGACTTGCATATTTCGTAATCAAGGCATCGCGCGGATCTTCGCGTGCGTAACTGTATTATTGACCGCCTGGCTAGGCAAAAATAGCATATATCGAAGGTGAAACACAGATACCAAATTAATCGACATTGCACACTGCTCAACAAGCAAAAGCACATTGTTGGTTGCTGAAAACGCAATTTTGATAAGATACTATTAACACTGCAAATACAATGGCCTTATATGAATCTATAGATGGACCCGCTGGGCGACCCGCTGACAACCCGCCCAATTCAGATGGGTTGGGAGTTTACCATGGAACCGTACCTGAGTGGGCAGTTCGGGTTTATTGACGACCCGGACCGCCAATTTGGCAACGGTTCGGTTTGGACCCGGACCCGGACCCGAAGTGACGGTCCAAAACCGTTGCTAACACTACCCCCGTCAAACTGAATAGCGGTGGTGGTGGGAAACGGATTTTCTCGCCACAATGGCCTCCAAGTGCATCTCGAAGTTTGCTCAATCGCCGTCTCCAGGTGCTCTTCCGATTACACTCAAGTATCGTCTGCAGCCAGATTGACCGTATGTATATATATAGAGACTTAGATGCATAATACATGCCATATTATGATGTAGCAAAGCTTGTGACTGTACTACAGACGAATATGATAGACAAAATGCCTTGTGGGTATGGAACCCCAACATTCACTCCTGTGAGAATACTGCACCAAGTCGCCCTCAGACCTGCGCAGAGGTCTCGGCTGCTCCAAAATTTGACTATCCTATAAGTCAAATATCGGAGCATCCTGAATGCACCTCCATAACTGCACGTGCTTTCAGGAGCACCTGAGAATTCTTTTACAGAGTCTGAGAGCACTTTGCAAATCTCCAGAGAGGCCTGTGAGCATCTGGAAGTATTGAAAAGGACTGGTGAGGTCGACCGGAGTGTCTTGGAGGTTTGCGTGTGGCTTCCGGACCGATTTACATTTTGCTGATATACCTGGCCATGATGAACCACACAAAGTGTGTGGATATATGGATGCTTGGCAAGAGTGCGTAAGGAACCACACAAATTGGGTGAATCTATTCAAGCTCGGCAAGGGTGTGTGAGACCAAGAGCTGGGAAAGAAAGCCTGTGTATTTTGTATAATGCGATGATGTCTATCTACCCCAGGATCTCCCAAATATATCCAGTCTGTCACTGAGTCCCTCTCCGTTATCCCTGTATCTCCATATGTATATATCTAGAGAGACTTAGATAATACATGCCATATTATGATGTAGTGAATCTTGTGACTGTAACAAAGATGAATATGATACATGCAATGCCTTGTGGTTGTGGAACGCAAAGATCCACTGCTGTCCAAGAACCACTGCTGTGTGAATATGGCACCAAATCTCCTGCAGAGCTTGCCCAGAGGTCTCAGCTGCTCTCAAAGTCTCCTGCAGACCTATGCAGAGGTCTCAGCTGCTCCAAAATTTGAGGATCCTAATAGTCAATCTCGTAGCATTCTGAATTCTCCTTCATAACTGCAAGAGTTTCAGGATCACCTGAGAATGTTCTTGCAGAGTCCGAGAGAACATCGCAATGCTCTAGTGGGGTCTGAGAGCATCTGGAAGTACTTAGACCCATTGGTGAGGGCTACCAGAGTGTCTAGGAGGTTTACGTGTGGCTTTCAGACCAAATTACATTTGGCTAATGTATCTCTCCTTGCCTAAATCATGAGTTAACACCGAGTACCACATACTCCAAGTACTACAGTATCCACCTAAGATTGTCTGTCTTCCCTTCATTCTCATGATTACAAGTTAGCCCCTGAATATAGCTTCAGCTTCTAGCATGCCTCACTACAATATCAGCCACCCTCAGCCAGCTCTCCATGAGAGATCTCAAAAGTAAAGTCACCTTGTCATATTCCCACTGTTCAAAGTTAACGAACTGATGAATAGAGTCTCAAGTACTCGGCGCGCCTCCCATTGACCACCTTCAAGTACGCCTTCAATCTCATGCGATTATGACTACGATACACAACTGCTAACTCGCTCGATCACAGTCCAAGTTCGCACGATCATGGCATCCAACTGCAACTCCACACTTGCTCAATCATGGCCTTCCAGTTCACATGATTATGGCCTCCAATTGTATCTCCACACTTGCTCAATTACAGTCTCCAGGTACATCTCTGAGTTACTTGATCTCGGCCTCCTGGTGCATCCCCAAACTCGCTCAATCACAGCCTCCAAATGTATTATCCAATCTCACTCAATCATGGCCTCCAAGTGCATTATCCAAACTTACTCAACTACAGCCTCCAAGTGCATCTCTGAGTTCACTCGATTTTGGTCTCCCAGTGCATCTCTAAACTCTCACTCAATCACGGCCTCCAAGTTGATCCTTAGTTCACATAATAACAGCCTCCAGGTGTATCTCTGACTTCACTCAATTGTCATCTTCAGGCGCACCTTGAAGAGCTCTCACGCACCACCTGCAATCAGTCCAGATATATCGTGTTGAGATGGATAGCTATATAGATACATAAATACATAGATACATAAATGCATAGATGAAAATACAAACTGAATACATGAGTGTTTAAAATCAATGAATGATAAGTAGTAGCTACAATTTCCAGATACACCAGCATTGTTCCCAAAGAAGATGCTGTTTTTCCAAGACTGCTCCACTGTAATTCGATCTGCTCCCAGGCTTGTCATCCACGCTCCCAGAATTATCATCGCCACTCCCAGAAACAAAAATACACTTTGCTGATGTTATTAGTGTTAGCAAAGGTTCCAAATTCCCAGGTCAAGTCCAGGTCCGGTTCCAACCTGGCACCGGACCGTTTCAACGGGTTTTACCACACCAAAAACCCGGACTGTTGCAATTGGGCCGGTTTACCACCAAAAACCCGCCATTTCAACCTCACAACTTTGGCTCCAATTAAGTATGTGAGTTCTGATCGTAACATGACATGATCAATATGTCGATTGTCCAGTTTCACACGCTCTTTCACCTCCCGCATTCAGATGTGCGATCCGACCATTATTCGTTCAGTCGCTATCCGAAACCAGTGAATTTCGTGTAAAATGTCGTGTTCTTCCTCAGCGATTCAACAAATATTGATCCGATCGTAAATCCAAAAGGGGGAGGTGAAAGATCTGCAAAAACTGTACAATCTATGTATTAATCATGTCACCGTATCATCAGAACTCAAATACTTAATCGCAGCCAGAGTTGTAAGAACCGTGAAATGGAACCTTGGTTCGGGCCGGGTAACAACCAGGCGCTAGGTACCCGATTCGGGTTGCTTGGGGGTTCCTGACCCTTACCGGCCTCTGGTTTCATTCCAATCCGGACCGCCGCCGGGTAATCCGGAACTGTTGCTAACACTAGATGTTATTGTGCAATTGTTCAAAATCCACCCTCCTTCTTGTGGCACCTCAGCATTCTGTATTAGTGTAGCGGCAGAATACCAGTGGTCATATTGGAATGTAGAAGACTGGGCACATCCACCAGATATCCTAATATCTGTTCTACCAATGCATCCAGGCTGTGGGCGTACACAGAACAAGATCAGTCAGATGGTAGTCCATTTATACACCCATCAGTCGTAAATACTTCCATACGCCCATGGGAAGGAGTCTATGAACAGACTATGGATGACTGTATGCTGGGTATCATACAGGGGTCTCCAGGAAGCCAGCAATGAGCCTTTGGTGTGTGTATATATACGTAGCGTAGTCTATACTCAATTTGCACATTTGCTGATGATGTTAATGCCTACAACTTGCACAAGGTGAGTGTGGATGTGGCTGATAAGTACTGAACCTATTTTAATACACAGCTTATATTCAAACATAATTAGTATTTATGTTTTTACTGGATTCTGGAGACAGCCCTCATCAGTAGCCCTATAATCTATCATAATCTTCCAGCAAACCAATAATACTCTGTAGAGCACTTGACTTTCATCTTTCCGTTGTGTATAACCTTTTGCACACTTGAAGTCCATCAATTATGAAAAGTTCTCTACATGTTCCAGCTTTACAAATAATCACTTGATCTGCTCTGGCCACACTATCTTCCCTGCCCCACTGCCTACCAGGCTGGCTCCCAAGAACAGCCCACTTCCCCTCTGCCAAAAGGTTCCAGCAATGCATTCCCCACTGTAAATAGAGAGGAGAGTAGATTGTTTCCTTTGCAGGTGGAAAAGAAGTCAGGGTGGTATTGGAGAAGGCATGAAAACCACAATAAAGTGTGAGGTCTGCAATGAGGCTTTGTGTTTTACACCCAAATGAAATTGGTTTTATGAATTTCACCATATTTAGAGTATTTTTATTTATTCTGGGGGCATTTGGCCAGATTGTGGTTGTGTGATGTGTATTTTAAAAGCGGGCCCGTCTATGGGCCCGAACCCGGTTACCAGCAAAGGGATACTGCTGAACAAAAAAAGTTTCCACGGTACAGATATCGCTGCCTATAGACAAGTGTATGCGCCCGCCTCCCCGCAGCGGTGAAAAGAACTGCATTAGGTATAGGGCAACTCTTGGCAAACTTTAACCATGTAATTGTCAGACTAATTAAACATATAATGGGAGATGATTTCGCAGGGAAGACCGCACCCTCCTGTTCATATCGGTTATATACTCTTCATGCACCGAAGATATATCAGCTACAAGGATGGTAACCTCTAGTTGTTCCAAGGTTTTTAATGTCCTTCCACTGGGAGGGTCAGGATTCTCTAAACCTTTGCAAGCTCAGTTATGACCATTAGGAGCCTATAAAACAGTGTGTAGTTAGGTGAATTGCGGGTCATGCTCAATCACTCCGTACATTCTGACAGGGTTGGGGTTTGGTTGTAAATTTCTATACGGGCCTGAAGTTTATGGATGGTGATGCCTAAAGTATGTGTTTCTAGTAGGATAATATAGTAGAGTACGGGTACGCACAGACAGCACTTTGCCTGTCCGAAATCCTGTTTTATTCGACTTCCGTTACCAATTGATAGACCAGCCAGGTGGCCATTTGTAAGGCCGCCCTTTGGCACAGATCGATCCGGTCGAGGCCCATATCTGACCGATCTGACCGCTTCGATTCACTGTCTTTGAAGTTGACGTCTACAGACTTTACTAGACGACACCTTATATTCTGATCTATCATTTGTTAGAGACCTAGAAAGTCTAAGAAACGTCCCTGCGATCGCTGCCAATATTCTTTGCTTTCCCTTTTAGACTGGCATTCAGACCTACTGCCAGGCCTACCGATGGCGCGGCGGAAGAGTTTTCGAACTAGGTTTGTCATTTGCTCTAAAATCGCAATCTCCAGCTTTGTACCTTGTCAGCGATCTTGAACCATACCACGAACCTCGTGGGTCACAACACAGGGCCTGGTGAGTGGTTGATATCTTCTCGCAAGCGACAAGTTCTCCTTCCTCGCACTTTTGAGTCTAGCACAATCTCTAAGGATGGATATCTAATGCTCTATTGCGTTTCTGGAACGCTCAGTTATGAGAGTGACATAGACGCACTCGCACAGGGGGGATAAAGCTGTTCAATTCACTGTCATGTGTATACCATGAAGCAAGCCACCTTAACGACCTTACGGGGAATTAAGGGTAAAGCTTACCATTCAGTTCTGTAATAGTCTACCCAAGAAGCCAGTAAAAATAGTATAGGCCTATAGAGATCATTTGCGGGTTAATCTGGAATAATGGGAAACGATACGATATGCATGCCGACCCGTCAACTTTAGCTAGTCGCCTCAGCCAATCTATTATTCTAGAAGAGTATCATCATAGTCCTAATCACCCTTGGGTGGTTCCCGAACTTATGCAATTTACGCTGGTCTATGGAAGCGCAGGGGCTCGAGTCTGGTGAACAGAAGATTCTAGAGGTCCCTACAGAAGGAAACATAGAACTTCGGGTGTTCGCAGTAATCCTTGCACATGAGGGAGTACCTTAGTGTCGATACGGCAAAAACGTAAAGATTTCTACGAGACACTTTGCCATTAAAGCCTGCCTGAAGTATATCCAAAATACTTGCGAAGACTTTGCGAAGCCAGAAAGTCGATAAAGTCTCGTAGAAGCATGTTTAAATTTACCGTATCGGCACTAAGGTAGCTATTCGGGGCCAGATGTGCATTGGATGTTCTTTGGACTTCGTTGCACCGACAGCTTTTGTCTTAGTTTTGTCAGACCATCTTATAATTCATTTCCCTACAATCCGGGTATTGTGTTTACTCTGTCATTCGGGCGAGTGAGTATGGTAGTAATTGTGTTCGCTGTGCTACATGTCTCGGTGATGTAGGCGATTTGTTGGCGGTGACGTTCAGTAAGGCAGTGGTATCGAAAATGTGAGGGAACGCCCAATACTACAATCCCGTCAAAAACGACCTATGGTCAACAATAACGCTGAAGTCGGTGCAGCAAATAATATATTAAGCTCTTTATTATACCCGCTATTCAATTTAGACTTTTAGATTGTAATAGTAAAATTATGGGGCTCTGGTAGTTGATATGCGTTTCCTCATTATTCGATGCTACTGTACGATGTAGAATGGAGGGACATAACGAAGTGGGGTTTAATGGCTCTTGAAGAAAGTATGTGTGGTTCAAAAGCATGCATATTTTATTATTCCCCGCAAGATGTATAGTCGAGCTATGCCTCTGCGGCTTCTCAAATCACATACCTTATTTAATTTCGTTCACCTCTGTGTTCTCCTCGCCATATCCTGTTCGTTGTAAATCCTTAAAAATTCCTTCCACACGAAGTCTCAGTTCCCCCCCCTTCGTAAGGCCCGCCTTCAGACTACCTAAATAGACCCTGCCGCAGTCACTACAAGCGAGAACTATCCAGTTTAACACAGTCTACAGGCCCACCAGAAACCTGCAGCCACACAATTCCGACTCTGGGAAAACACCTTCAATGGTGTTGGTGATGAAGGTGTAACTGTTACAGCGTTGGCCATGCATCAAGAGATGAGACAGGACGAGATCGCAGTAGAGCTTGGAACATCTCGCATCGCAGTTCTTTACATCTCATGAGTCCCGGTCGTTGGGTGTAGTCCCAACCGTATTCTCAAGACATCTTGTGGTAGAATATACGCCGCAACCAACACAATTCCTTGCTTCTTTTTACAGCTCGCTTCTCTATTGTTGCAACTCGCAGATGATTATCTTTTTCGGTTATAAATATAGGGATTGAGCTGTTCGGAAAGATACAAGGGTCATTCAAAGTGCTGAGGCCGTTGTGTCGATATTATCTCGAACTGATCACCAGTACAAAATGCCAAATGTCATCACTCGCGGTATCCCTAGTCGTCCCGTAAAAACAGTCACAGGATGTTTTGTCCCATGTTTGCGGAGTCTAGTCAGTTCCAGGTATCTCGTCTCATAGCCAACACCAGTCTGATACCATCTGAGTAGGACTCATCATCGAAGAGTTTCTCCTTCTATTGCAGCCCGACCCTTCGTACTGTGACCAGACATGCCCAGTCACGATCCCAACTGCAAGTGGCAGGATTCTTTGCCTCAACAGCAATTAACATACTTTCCTCCCCCAATCCCTGTCACTCTCTATATGTCGCATCCCAGTCCGCTTTCCCTGTTTTCCGTAGTCTAACCGGTCCGTCAGAAGCCCGCCTCCGCACTGCGGTCTGGCTCCGGGGAGCTGGTTTAGAAGGCCACAGGTGTAATCGGTCTGGAAGGCAGGTCGAATCTGAATCCAACATAATTACGTCATACGAAACCTGCGACTGCTACTTTGTTTCTTCTGCGACCAAGGGCTGCTTGACCACACCATCCATATGCCGTCTTCATCCCAAGAAACAATTATGACCCACTTTGCAATAGCTTCACCCGCACCAAATTATAACTATCTCAGTGCTATTTTGCTATCTATGAGCCTTGCAAGTATACCGGGCAGCCCACAGCAATGATATTTACTTCACCAACTATCAGGTCTTGAATCACACTGAGTAATATACCTCGGCTATTGCCGTCTCCTTCACATCCCGCGCTTCCTTCAATAGCTTTTCTAAAATTGCCTTTTTGCGTATAGCAACAGATTTGTTGACATTAATTCAACTCTCCAGTTCCATTTGAATCTTGCCTGCCTCCGATCAAGGGACGGGGTTTGACTTCAGGACTTCCTAGATGCTGATAGTAAGGGTCTCTCGAAGCCGATTGCAAGAATGGTTGAGGAAGCTGCTTTAGACCAATAGCGTACAACGGTCTTTGAGTTTAGACTAGAGTCGGCGTTGACAAGCGATTAGACTGGTGCGGACGCAAGCTCTGAAGATACCTTAAATTGAACAGCAGTGAGGAGAGATATCCCTGGTTTGTGCGGCGAACGCAAAGCAAAGTAGATTCATCGCAGGAGATGCGTTTGTCCAGGAGATGGAGAAAGAGATTATTGCGCTTTGACACAGTATGTGCATCGCTTCCAAGCTGTTTACCAGTATTGTCACTTTCTTTTGTCAAAATCTTAAAATACCAGTAGCAGCATGCACACATCTATTTTTTCCTTTTCCCCTTCGAGCTCGAACTCTTCTTCTCTTCCACAAACCCCCCCAACACTAGCGACTCCCTCGCAGCTGTATTGATACACCTGAACCGATCTGGACCAAGTTTGATGCCCCCATACCAGCGACTAATAACAACCAGCACATTCTTCACCTCCATAACCTGTAGCAGATGCGCCAGCCTTGACCCGGCCGCAGTTTCCCCGTCGTCGTCATTGTCTTGTATCACCGAGCCGTTGTCGCGCACAATCCGGTATGCCGAGATGTTGTGTGTGGCCTTTTGTAGCTTTTTGTCGGTGAGGATCGATGTGATTAGGCGCTGCGCTTCCGTGGCAGTTGTCACGCCAATACAACGGGCCAGGAATGTGGATTTTTTTTCGGTGAGGGCCGGGGCGAGAACCCAAGGGTCTGCGGCTGCCGCATCGTCTGGAGTGGGCGGCCTTAGCGGTTGCTTAATGACAGCGGTGGGAGGAGAAGTTTCTCGGGAGCTCGGCGGAGGTGGAGGGGTACTGGTGGAGGTCTGGCGTTCCAGTTCCTCCTCCCTCTCTTCACCACCTAAGACCTCCCGTAGTCCCTCAACAAGATCGTAAAAACAAACCTCCCCGTCTCTCCACACATTTCTTAGCACCTCGTCTGCCCGTGCGGAGCCAACGGAACCGGCATCCAGGATCGTCGGCGCGTGCTGCGGATACGTCGGCGGGATGTACAGACGCAGACGCAGTTGCGGAGAAACTACGGAGGTAGGCGGTTGCAGGGTGTAGACATTGGCGTCGGAGGGAGAGGAGATAAGGCATTCCGAGCCGTAGATGGCGTTCAGCGCTTTGATTTCATCGCTGAGGTCATCGTTCATGGGCTGGTCGCGGGGAGCCGACATCCGTAGAATTCACAGACAGGAGGAGTAGTGGGGTTAGGGGTTGCTGGGTGAGGCTGATGGCATCACAGCCGACGACTGTAACCGATACAGTCCAGCCTTGCGCGTGATTAATGTTAATATTATCACAAAGTCCGGAAGAATAAATGACAATGGGATAGAACAGCGATAGCAACAGATATTGATTTTGCATTGCAGACCCCCAAAACCCCGGTCCCAGCCGCATCTCACAGCACGGGTACACTTCTACTTGTAGTCGGCCATTTTTCACGTCTCTCAGCTGCGACAGTTGTGGCAATGACCTGAGGTGGCATGCAGGGTCCAGTCTTCCTGCCACCATCTCTCGCCCTAACGGCAGACAGCATAACCACAGCGCAGCGGCACGCCAGACCGGTGCACGTCAATCAGCCGCTTGAGCGTCTCGAAACTCCTGACACACCAGACCACTACCACCACCACAACCAGCATCCTCGGTAACGAAAACAGCTCAACCTACCCTACACGCCTGCCGACAGCCGGCCTGTACAAGTTTCATATATAAAGTGGACGCACAACGTCTGATACTTTTCAATTCCCTCACAGCATAGCTTCCTGATACTCTAAACTGACTTTGATCCTTTTACTATACAATTGACGAAGAGGACGTGCGAAAATGGCAACCAGAGATTTCGAAATGCCACGGCCGCTATGGAGACATCCGGACCCAAAGTCGACAGGTCTCGAACGATTCCGGGTGCATGCCAATACGAAGCACGGATTGAATCTGCAGGTTTGTTGCTATTCCATTCCGTTCGCAGAAATCAGACCTCTAAGAACCCTATTAGACATTCAAAGAGATCCAGCAATGGTCCGTCGACAAACTGTCTGACTTCTGGGAAACCTTGTGGCACTACCCCGAGACATCAATCATCTACAAAGGCCAGTACACGTCTGTATGTTGCCCCACACCGTTGGATACCGATCCTATGCTGATACAGATAGGTCATCGACGAAAATGCACGAATGGACAACATACCAGACTGGTTCCCGGGTGTTCGATTGAACTACGCCGAAAACGTATGCCACTCACACTATTCCCGTTTGGAATCTTATTACTGATGGATAGCGCCCAGATCCTCTTCAGCAAAGGCCCGAATGGCGTTTCCATCGCTGGGAAAGAAGACTCTAAGATTGCACTGACTTGCGTCCGGGAAGGCGATACCGAGCGGTCCACAGTATCCTGGCAAGAGCTGCGACAACGCGTGGGGCGGTTCTCGCAAGCGCTCCGAGCGCATGGTGTCAAAAAGGGCGACCGAGTAGCTGGCGTAGTATCCAATTCCGCCGATGCCCTCATCCTCATGCTGGCCACATCCGCAATCGGTGCGATATACTCCACCTCTGCCACAGATATGGGAACGAAGGGGATCCTGGATCGGATGTTGCAGATTGAACCAGTGTATATCTTCATGGATGATGCCGCCGTCTATAACCGCAAGAAGACAGACTTGCGGCCAAAGATTGCGGAGATTGTGGCGGGGATGAGTGCAGTTGCTGCGTTTAGGGGAATCGTGTCGCTGCCGAGGTTTAGAGAACCAGTAGATACCAGCGGAATTCAGAGATGGTATTTATTACCCTGAGCTTGAAACAAATCGATTGCGACTGATTTTAGTGTTATAGCCAAACCCTGCCAACTTTCCTAAGCAAGGCCTCGTCTGATGAGCTGATCTTTGAACACGTTTCATTCCGATATCCCTTCTTCATTGCATACTCCTCCGGAACAACCGGAAAACCTAAGTGTATTGTACACTGCGGAGGTGTAAGTGTCCCGACGTACTCCATGGTTAGAGTAGTAACTCATCCGGATTTACTAGGGCAACTTATTGAGTGTAAGAAGCGACCAACTTCTCCACTACCGGATCGGCCCGAATACTACCTACCTCCAATACACCACCACTGGTTGGATCATGTACTTGGTACAAGTCACCACACTTATATCTGGCGCCCACTTAATCTTATACGACGGCTCCCCTTTCCAGCCGGGACCAGAAGCCTTCATCAGACTAATGGGCGAGATGAAAGTAACCCACCTCGGTACTTCCCCCAAATACTTCTCCGAACTGCAACTACGCGGCATTGTCCCGCAGCAACTCGCCGATCTTTCCAACCTAAAGGTTGTCACTAGTACTGGAATGGTGCTTTCCAGTGCGCTGTTCGACTGGTTCTACGACGAGGCTTTCCCCCCGACCGCACAGCTCTGTAACATCACCGGCGGAACCGACATCAACGGTGCACTCGCCTTGGGGAACCCTTTTGATCCGCTATATTCCGGAGAGTGCCAGGGCCTAAGAACAGGCATCGCCGTAGAGGTGTACAAGGTCGTGGACAACCCCGACGGTGTTCGAGTGCAGGGGAAACGAGCTGCGCCAGGAGAACCCGGAGAACTCGTTATCACAAAGCCATTCCCTACTATGCCGGTAATGTTTTGGGGCTCCGAAGGCGCGAAACAGTATTTCAACAGCTACTTCGCCAAATATGACAGTAACATCCCCCATTTCCAATGTCCCCAACTTCCGACACTAACACTCTGCAGATGTCTGGACCCAAGGCGACTTCGCTATGCTTCACCCACAAACCAATGGTCTAGTCATGCTCGGGCGTGCTGACGGTGTTCTCAACCCCTCCGGCGTGCGCTTCGGCTCCTCGGAAATTTATTCCATCATCGAAACATACTTTTCGCGTGAGGTTGCGGACTCCATCGTGGTGGGGCAACGACGCCCCCGTGATCTCGATGAGAGCGTAGTCCTGTTCCTGCTCATGATGCCGGGCCAGAAGTTTACCCCCAGGCTTGTGGCGCGAGTGAAAGAAGCGATCGCGAAGGGGCTGAGCAAGAGACATGTGCCCAGATACGTCTTTGAGACGTATGATATCCCTACAACGATTAATTTTAAGAAGGTGGAGTTGCCGGTAAAGCAGATTTTGTGCGGAAAGAAGGTCGTGCCCAGCTCGACGCTGAGGAACCCGAAGAGTCTGGAGTTTTATTATCGATTTGTGGATATAGAGAATGTGGCTGCTGAGGGGAGGGCGAGATTGTAGGCGATAGGTAGATGCCGGGGTTTTCTTTGTTTTGGTTAAGTCTCGAATGTAAGGAGGGAAAGTGCAGCTTTAATATCAATTACTTATAGTCTTTCTCGGCCGAGAGATATGTTGTACATCCATTCATGCGTCCGATATTAACCTCGGAGTTAGAGTGCACTAATCTGATATTATTTTATGCTAGTCTCAATGTAGACTAAGTACATGAAATTACAGGGATCCTGCACGAATGAGAAGAGTTCATAACAAAAGAACACTCTTATTTAGGGTTTAACCCCAGCATATCCTCAACTGCTTCAACTGCTGAAGAGAAGTGCGAAACGCAGACTTGGTTGACCTCAGTCTGGTTGGCGCATAGGTACTACTCACATTCCGGCTTGCAATTTGTTGACTAAACCGTACCTAGCTCTGCACTCGTGCCCACAGTTTTCGTCGGTCGGCAAGCTCGGTTCTAAAACGCTTACAAAGGAGGCAGATGTTGGTTTTGCGAGCGCAACCTAACTCCAAATCCCATGATTTTGAAGCAATTAAGGGAATTAATTAAAAGCCAACTTTTCGTGGTATACAGAACGCGACATCAGTGTGTAACTGAGACGGCAATTCCATCGCACGGCGTGTAAGTAGTTTCTTGTGATCCTATGGAACGGCATACGTGTACACCAGTGTAATCGTTGAGCTACAACCCCGCTCTGGCAGTGGGGTATCCTTGTCGCAATAGACATCCTCCCAGAGTAACGAACATACTTATTCGCGCATTCAAGTGAGAACTCGGTCAATGAACTTTCTACAAATTGCGGCTCTCAGAAGTATTTAGCAGTTGTCAGAGCAAAAACAAGGAATAAGCCTCGTGTAAAGTAGATTTTCGACCAGGCGGTTAAGATACATACACTTAGTCTAACGAGGTCGAGACATTCGAACTACCTCAGTTTACATGGTATTTTATATGCGGTCTGACTGTCTATCTTTGCAACCCTTGAATATACAAGAGCTTATTTCTTAGCTTATGTGACAGACGGTACTGGAAACACTAGATGTATTAAACGCTGGGTGCAGGTTCGAAACCTGCAGTGCCAATTCTTTTATTATGATGTTACTGGGATTGCTGCTTGATATCGTCTCAGTCATTAGCTACGAGAATACAGAAGCAATATCGCAGCTAAATGGAAAGAACTGGGAATCAAAAGCTTGAAGACTGACGCTTGGACTACTCTACCCACTTAAGTAGGTACTTCAGAGCGTGTGAGTACTTGCCAGGCAAATTTTCGAGCAACGTGAATTTGTCCTGACCAACCAATGCAAAAACAGTGGCCGCCGCAGATTTCGAGCCTGCGACCCTGGTATTTATAGCATCTGATGCTTATATGTGGCATCTGGTGTTTATAGCACCATGAACTACCAGTCTAGCTATGAAGTTCCCATTTATTCGACATCCACCCCACCTTCTACCCCCTTAACGCTACCTTCCTGCCTTCCCGTTCCGCCCCTCCGAAAATATCAACTCTATACCTCCCAGTCTCCCTCAGCTTGAGCTCGCTCCTGGACTATTCGTACTACCATCTACCACCATGAAACTTAGTCTATCAAATCCGCCACTAGGCACAAAAGTACTACCCATTGTTCCTACACAACCCTACTTGAGCTCGAGATGATTTGGCAACCTTAACTGACGTATATTTTCTGTGTCATAAAGCAACCCACCTTGCTCTCTCTTATGTTTGTCTCTACTATACACCTAAGTGTAGGTTCTGAAGGCACTGTACTGAGCGATGCCTAGCGTCCGCTTCGCATAACCCTAAGCCTACATCGCTGCTCCTTCAATGTCCATTAAACGTCTAGGAAACTCGACTTTACGATAGAATCTGTTTTAGAAAATAACCATCCTAGCGAGCTATTCTATGGGACTGGCTACGTTATATAGATCTTCTATCATCAAAATTTGTACTGGTGATCTATCTGGAACTCCCGACAATATTTCATTGTACATTATACCCAATAGTAATTCAGATGTTTCCCAAGGGATCTATTGCAAATCGAACAGTAGGTCTAGTACAAAACGATACCGACTATCAAGGTTTTACAAAATTCAAGTTCTTCACCGATGCACCGACCGCCCACCCAAGGGTTGGCAAGCTCATGAGAACCGTATTCAGATTCCTTCGAACAAAGCTTGCAAGAGGCATGTGTCTGAGCTATCGCCAGCCTATACGCCTCGTACAGTATGATCAGAGTTGCCAGCGGTCCAGATGCGGAACAGTCCAGACCGGTACAGCCCAGGTCCAGTCCAGTCCAAATTTCACATTGGGGTCGGACCAGTGCACAAGTTTTGGGTACTGCTGCGGAACCAGTCTAGACTAGTGCAGACTGTCCGACCCAGTAGCGTGATTGTTAGGTTAAATTTAAGCCCGTCCCGAAGCGTACATCGATTTATGGGTGCTGCTGCGATATCCATGATGCGTCTCTTAACTCTCTCTCAATTGTCTAAGATAACGTATTCATATACAAAATTTACTCTACAAGCTAGCAGCTACAACGAACCCTAACCCAATACCACGTGATACCCACGCCATACAAATCAGTCCAACAGCGATGAACCGACGGGAACAATATCCAAGGAGAACCACTCCCGCGGAGAACACAACCTGAGGAGACTGATCCCGGAGGAGAAGCTGCTCTGATACCGTGGTTCAGGTACACTCAAATTGTTAGAACTGGACTGGACTGCAGTGCGACCCATCTTGCGTACCGGACTAACTGAGCCCTGCCCCGGACCGGAACCGTCCGGACCACTGGCATCACTGTATAATGATCATGCGCATATATCTACTACGTTTCTGGTATCTCTAGTTGCCTTCAGAGTCACTTCTACTGATCGCAAAGCCCAAAACGTGAACCCTTGTATAATTATTTCATTTCAATCACAGGATATAATTATCAAATTCACACTGTTTAACCACATGAGAAAATGCTAGCTCACAGGTTTATCTAACTGGTTGTCAGCGATAACTCATAAGACCAATATTTTCTAAAACTTCAGTTTCATCTTCCAGGCCATCGCGCTCAGGCTCAAACGTTGAATTCGTTATGAAACCCTCTGGGCCAAAAGAACCATTAACTAGCATCAACGTCTGGTAGGACTTTCCTACAGATTTCCAAGCCTATCATCGATCGGTCCTTCTGCACCTCCAATCGCTTTCTTAAGTTTCGACCCTTAGCTGATTCTGCTGTAATTCGCTCCACGAGCTGGTCAGGCATCGATAAAACAGCAATTGGGGAGAGTACATCCCACAAGCCCCGCATTAGATGCCTCTCAACGACCTGAATTACAATGTTGTCGACGAAGGTTTTGGACGCTACCTACAGACACGAATACTTAGCGTTATGCTCCTCCGTTTTATCAAATGAAATTACCTTGTAGTAAGCAAGCATAGAGCGCAGCAGTTGCTCACAGGCGTAGTCTTGCATATTGACTTGTGTGTGATGCTCTGCCAAAAGGTCTAGAAACCGAGAAATAGCCTCCGAAGCAGTCACCTTGCCTAAGCCGCTTGAAAAGTCCTTGGCAAGGCGCAGGTTTTGCATCTTAGAGCTTTCTTCTTCAAACTTTTGTATAACATCAGTGTAGTAATGGTTGTGAGTGATCGCGTGTGAGCGGCGGTCTTCGAAGAGTTTATCAAGCTCCTTCTTGGCCTCTGACTGCCGCCGATTCATTACGCTGTTGATCCAGTGTTCAGAAAGGCCTTGCGCAACCTTTTGATCCCCCCGAGAAACGTATGGAACTAGCTCCCGAAAGAACTTCTGGCATGCAGCAAATGATTGGTCAAGGTGATTAATGGCAAGTTCTTCCCACTTCGTCGACTGCTCGCGAAAGAGAGGGCAGATGAGAATCGGATCAAACGTCCCGGAAAGCTCCCGGCCGCGGCTATTCTCAAGAAGAGGTTTCATCCAATTTGTGGCTTCCGCATGTGTAATCCTCTTAGGGCCGCCTTCACCATGAGGGTAGCGATCTTTGTCTTTGATTGAAGCAACATTGTCAAATTGCTTATCGATTTCGTATGTATGACCACGTTCCCTGATTTGTTTTGCAAACGAAGTGTTCTTCTTTTGAATAACAGCTCTCAGACGCTTGTGTATGCTAGTAGCGTCGACAGCGACTCCCTCGCCAAAGAACTTATCCTCATAGTGCCCATCGACAGCTGCTTTGCACAAATTCACAAACTGCATGCTGATCTTCGTCAAGAACTGCCGCTGCTCAAATTTTGTCTCTCGTTTTGCTCCCAGCTTGGCAAGCATTTCACCGCAGTTCTGCAGACCATCGCGGATATCCTTGTAAACTTTTGGAAGCTCGCCTTTGATGTGTGCATATAAAAGCTGGCTCAACCGGGACCGAAGAGTTTCGATTCCAACGGAGTCCCGGGGGATGTCCTTCCAAGCACCGGTCTGGAAAAATAATCCTTCCCTAAAATTCCTGTCTTCGGTGCTGTCGTTCCGTTCTTCATATTTACGATTGCGGAGAACATGCCACCCAAGAGCGAAAAAGATATCCTCGTTCTTCGCAAGAGATATAAATGCATCCTCTTTCTCCGATCCTACCGGTATCGAATCTGGCTTTGTGATTACTCCCAGAGTTCTACGGCCTTCAGGGTCAACTTTTTTGGCACGTTGCAGGACGATCTGATTTTGGAAGTCATTCATTGCCGTCACCACTGCGAGAATTATAGAGCGTGGGTTCTGCATGTAAGACCCAACTAGATCAGACACCAACTGGACGTCTGACGAATCCTGGGACTTTGCGTCAACATGGATGAGACCCGGAAGGTCGACGACGGTAAGATGTGGTTGGGTGGGCCCCGAGATTTCAATGCTCAAAACATCTCGTGAGAAGGTACTATTGCTGCCGAGCCTCATCGCTGCTCTCGCTTTTTCGATAAGCTCCGGTAATTCGTTAAAACTCTCGATGGTGTAGCGGAATGCAGCCAACTGGTCTCTGTCTGTTTGTGACCTCTCCGCTCCCCCCGGGATGATACCCACCGAAACCTTTGAGGTCGGCGATCGCCGGAGAACAATCTCCGTTGCAAAGGTAGTGCAAAGGTTTTCCTTGCGAGGAAAGCGAATCTCGGTAATTGCCTACGGGTTTCAAGTTGTTTTGTTAGAATCTGTGATTGCGTGTTTGGGGGGTAGCAGAAGCACATATGCATATACCTACCTCGAGAACTGAAGATTTGCCGGCGGATTGATCACCGCAGACGACGATTTGCGGAAGAGACACGAACTCGCTGACACCGTAGGCTCGAAGTTTGTCCATTGTGTTGAGGAGCTCAAGCTGCTCTTGCGATAAGATGGCACCTAAGGAACAGGATTCAAGGCCATTGGTGGACACTGAGACATATGATTAGAATTATCAACACGATAACCATCCTAACAGCACCAAGCCTACCTAAATTTTCCGGAAGGTTAATGTCAGGCCCCAAGATGGGACTAGAGCCACTCCAGTCTGTTTCCAGAGATTGCAGAGTTGCAGCACTATCAACGGACTGAGTGCTCGAGTTAGACCCACTGAAGTTGAACAAACTATGGCGATATCTAGTGGAGGTATTAAATTGTTGAGAGTGGAAGATCGGATGATACGCAGATCGACTCCGAAAGACAGACGATGCTGCAGCACTCAGGACTAGGTGGTTTTTGATTGCTAAAGAGACATGGCGCCCAACCTTGTGCTTCCCCATTCTGCTGGAAATGTCGGAGTGAAAACTGTCAGGTTGAATGGAACTCGTTGAATCTGCCTTGGCAGGAGTATAGATGATGTACTAAGTGAGAGAAAGAAAGGTTGTGGTTGATCATGAAAATACCTAGTATGGTAGCGTTCTGTATAGGACGTATCTTATAAGCGTCTGAGGCTGAGGTTGCGCGGTATGAAAGCAAAAGAACGCGCGAATCATGAAGGTACCGCAATGCTGCAGTGTACACGTGTTGTCTGCCTTGCGGGATCATGCAGTTTGCATTCCCGTCCGCTTGGGAATGCGGCGCAGCTGCGAAGACGGCCCGCCGCCGCATGCGCAGAAGCCATTGGCGAAACAAGACTTGTGCTTGGAGAAGGCTATTTTAGATCCGTTGGGGCAGCAAGATAGATGAACGATCGCGGATTTAGCCAATCAACATGCTCTTCATCGTACCTCTAGGCGCTGTGGTATTTTCCTTGAGACTTGAGTCGAGTGACATACCATGCCAGCCACGCCAAAACTTAGTACGAGCACAAGCACAAGCAGCACGAGGGTCAAAGCCAACGTCAGAATATCCTAAAATTAGGGCATTGATGGTGGCAAAGCCCCTAGTGGTTTATGGTAGTTTGGTCAGGTTTAGGTCTTGGAACAGGTAGCGCGCGTTTGATGAAATCTTGGGGGTACGCCTATAGTAGCCTGGAATGTGCATCACAACTAATCTGTAGACGACTGCTTTTTCGCTTGGATACGCTAGTAAGCCACTTCGAGCCTACGTCTAGAGCATATCATGAACGTGAGCGAGGTAAAAGTCCATAAAAGCTAATTATATCAACATAATACGGAAGCCTTCACGGTAGTCTGCGGGTATCAGTTTCTCAGTTTCTCATCGCACAGGAATTCTGTTTCTTATTTTTAACCCAGTACATTTTGCATTGCCTCAACTGTGAAATTGGTGAGCCGCTGTGATAGGATATAGCTAGTTCAGCTCGCTCCGGATGTTAGCAGTGTCCTTTACCTATATCTCCCGCTTGATTTTCTGTACTTCCGTCGTCCATATGTCATGAAGAGCTAACCCGACCTGAATATACCCGCTTCATAAGGTTGCTGTATAGGGTTTTCACATTCCGGACATAAGTTCTTCAGCCCTGCTGCGATCCTATGGGCGGATCCATCCCCGCTCAGTGGGCCCGAAGTGTCGTTGGAAACGAGGGTGCACTGCAGTGTTTGGTTGAAATTGCTGCTTAATTACGTTCAATACATAGGATCCTTCAGAGAGGCGTTTCCACGTCAGTCAAACACGACAAATGTGCTTGCTATCTATTAAATGTTCCTATTACCGAAGTGGCATCACGAACTCGGAGGTGAAATTACTAGCCATAAGCTGTAGGAGAAACGGCTTCAAGAGCGCATGCGGACAATGGCGGAGAGTATGGAACACTCTTTGAAACGGTTCATAAGGATGGGAGGCAGTGGTGAAAGTAGTGCAATGTGACTTAGTAGGCAGAAAACTCGTTACTCGCATTCAATTGTTCGTCCGACTCCTGGGAAAGTTCACTGAATTCTTTAGGGCTTGTCCAGAAGCTTAGCGAAAGCCATTGGATCAATTCTTGATGAAGGTTCGGTTCGTGATTGAGTTATGATGGTTAGCTTTGACAAAACAGAATGAATTAGATTCCAGGCACTTTTCCAAGGATACTTGGTTATATGCCGGGGTTTCGCCCTACTTTATACTTTCGTCCCTATTCGCGTGCTGGTATTCTTGAGCAAGATAGTTCGGCTACGTACGCCGATAGATAACCCCGTATTCCTACGAATTTGAAACCAATTCCCCCCCACGCAATTCTCATTGACAAGTACTTAGTAAATGGGCCTTGCTCCTGTCAGTGTATGGTTTGGCTCAACGGGGCATACATGTCACTTGTGCATGACACTTAGAGAGGTGCTTGTCCAGACTGAAGATTCTCAATTCACCAATCCGCTCTAAAGACAAAAAGCACAGGGCTTGTGTGAAGCTTAATTAGATGCCAGGCTCCCGCATTTGAGACGGCATCTCTAGATACCTCACGCGGTAATGGCCGTTGCGGAGAGACAATTTAAACGCCGACCAGGCAGATACTCGATACAGGGAATAAACTACTACAAAAACGAATGCAGAATCTTTGATTGGCTCCTTGGACTCTCGATATGGGATTATCGACTGCAGAAATACAAATTCGATCAAGTTTTCTCCCTTCACATGCTTTGGTGCGGCAAACCGGTGACGAAAATAGGCTAGCACTTTTCTCTTCATGCATCTTGCACCCACCTCAAACACAGAGTTGGGAGACGGGCTGCTGTACCACGACCATTCGACTCCTATTCACCCTGGCATCCAATCCTGAAGTTGAGGCGGGAAGCCCAGGCCTCGTAATCGCACTCTCTCGCTCTCGCAATAAGTACCGACAAGGTCCCCGAAAATTGCCTCGAAGTGACATGCACCGCTCTCCGGACCTCCGGATCCAGCCCGCGTATAAGTTCCGATGGGACCCATTGTGAGCACACTTTTTCACCATCCCCGCATCCTCTGTCTGACATCGAGTAGCGCCCTCACAAGAAGTCAAGAACCGGATGTAAAACGTGTCGTGGTCGTCGCGTCAAGGTATGCGCGTGTCCCACAACACAACTCTGTCAGCAAAGCCAGGCTTGCGGCTAACGACGACAGTGCGACGAGGTCCATCCCATCTGTTCCAACTGCGCTCGACGAGAACTCAACTGCATCTATGATCCCCCACCCAGGATTGAAGTCCAATCCCTCCTCTCCACTCCAACGCCACCGCCGAAGCTCGAATCACCTAGTTATGTCTTTCTCTCGCTCTTCGATCTGCCGCCTTCACCTACTCCGGCGCCCGAGCTAGACCTTACGCGCCTCGAACTCTTCCACCACTATTCAGTCAGCACCTACCGCACCTTCTCCAATCATGCCCCATGGCTACCGGTCTGGCGTGACGCTGTCCCGAAGCTAGCATTGAAGTATCCATTCGTCCTCCACGCCACTCTCGCAATCTCGGCGCTACATCTCTCCGTCCTCAACCATGCGCGCTCAGAACACTACCAGGTCCTCGCCGCGGGATACTACCACGAGGCTTCGGTGTCTCTCCGCAATGCACTCCCCCAACGCGCCGAAGTAGAAGCAAACGCGCTCTTTGTCACCAGCAGCTTCATCGCCATCTACGTCTTTGCGTGTCCGACGGTGCAACGCGGGGGCGAGCCACGATCATTAACATGGTTTCCAGTTCTCCGAGGGATACCGGCGTTGGTTCACGGGAACTGGAGTCAAATCGCAACCGCATTAGCACCATCTCTACGTAATGCGCCGCCATGCGAGAGCCGCACGTCACTACCCCCACTACCGCAGCTGTGGCATTTGTGCGAGGGAGTGAACGATCCGGCAGAAAAGGGCCTGTACTTAGAAGCGACACAAATGCTGGAGATGGCATGGAATGTGCACAGGAAAGCGTCGGAGGAGTTCTGGGTCGCCGCCGCGTTTCTATGGCCTGTCAAAGTAAGCGACGGGTTTCTACGACTGCTCATGGAACATAGGCCGAGGGCGTTGGTGTTGTTGGCGCATTATGGTGCCATGTTTTCTAAGTTGGAAAGTTTTTGGTGGATTGGTACGAGGGCAAGAGAGGAGCTGGAGATTATCGAGAAGATTGTGGGCGAGGACTGGAAAAGGGTGTGGTTGAGCTGGGTGAGGGATGTGGTGGAGGGGCAGGCGTCAATGCAGATGGGAGAGTCTACGGGAGGAAGTTGAACTCCAGTAGGTGGAGATGTATGTACAGTACGATTGGTTTGCCTTCGAACATTTATTCTAATAGTTAGATTATACCCTGGCTGAATGCACTTTGGTCATTAATTCAATCATATTTTAAGACGTCCCAGCGATGAAGAGTAGAGTAACTACGGACAGCGAATGTCCTTAGACTAGAGATTAATACGAAAGCAGAAATCACTAGCCTTTCGTTACCACATCCAAAAATATCAATATCAAATTGGCATCATGCTTGGGGCACGTCCTCATTTGCAAGGTATGTTCTTGATGAGCCTCAATACCGACAGTCTCATTTATCAAGACCCTTCTCGATGATTTACTCGAGTACATCGCCCGTGGGGTAATGGCGCGCGCGGTCTGATTGCGCACTTTAATTAATAAGGTAATAATACTGTAGTTTTAGTAATAGACGACTGCAGAGTAAAATTCGCCAACAGACCACACGCGCCATCATCAAGCTATAGGGTCTGGTTGGGGGTCTTGTATCTTAAATGCCATAGCCGCTTTGCGGCTGAATGCAAAATGATTAATACAAACAAACAAACTGGAGATATTTTAGGCCAGATCGTCGAAGCCTCTTTTTCGCTACCCTCTTTCCAAACCCCATCTTTCAACTGCCTACTAATATATATCGTTATACCAAGTTGCTGAGAAGTAGCAATGAGGGAGACCGAATCGGAGTAGATTTTCTGGAGTTATGAGTGGAAATGGAGTGGTGGTGGTACGTATTGGTCTCGGGGAATGGACAAGGTGTCGGCTGGTAGTGAAAATATAGCCGTATGGCAGGCTAGGCTGGATGCTGAAGTGCAATTGTCTCCTACGATCTTTAAATAGTTGTAGTTTGCTATGGCCATTGTGTCTTTTTATGTGCCTTACGTCAACCTTGACGTAAGGCACCGTACACCGTATTCCCCGTGTTAAGATTTCACTCTCGTTGCGCTCGGGAGCGGCCGCGGTTTCACCCATCCGCCTACCTGCCATGCTGCAAGCCCCGGCCAGAGTTCTTGTCAGAAAATCCCTCTAATAAGCGGATCACGGGTTTTCTGAGTATGAAGCGTTTGTAAGCCAGGGAAACACATGAACTCTTGTGGAGCAGTTGATAGCGACTCTTAGCTCTCATATCCCTGCGAATCCCATATGTTGTGATATCCATAAGTCTCATCCTGTTCAGTTACCCTAATATCCACTGATGAGATCAAAATTTGGAGCACCATATAATGGCCGTAACTACCATCCCCACAGCCGCCAAGCTAGCGACAAATTGACCTACTTGCAACCCTTGATTGCTCTGTGCGCTGGACTGGTGGATGTAGAGGGCGAGCATTGCCACTGAAGCGAGTACCATTGTAGGTAGTCCCTCCATTCCGTGTTTCTGTCGGTGATGCCAATTAGATCTTGAAGAGTATTTGCATGTTCGAGGGCCAGCTTCACTAACGATTAACAATTCCATAATCACTGCCGAGGAAGCGAGAAAGCGGCCCAGGTCAATGGCGACAACACAACCGCAGCCGGCGGCAAAAGCAAAAATTATGGGGATGAGAGATACTTGAAGAACTGTATAGAGGAAATGTTATGTTAGCTGATGGCTGCTTGAGGGGGCTGAATGGGGCATACGTGGACGACTCTCAGCCTCATCGATATTGGCGTAGCCGGGTTTTGGGGGACCACGAGTGGCAATGAGGTGGAGGGAAAACATGTCGTGTCGTTGGGAGAAGGTAGTCGAGTCAGAAGCGTGGTTGAGAATGTCAGTGGAAGGTGTATGCCTCGGGACGGCCGGGGAGATGGAGGTTAATGATGAGAAAGAAGTCCAGCCGTCCTGTGAATACCGTGGCGCCTTGCATTGTTGTGTATGTGGTATGTGCATGGACTTGTGACTTACTGTCTTTTCACACGCACGCAGGGTTTCTTTATCTGCCGCAAACCAATCCTACCATGGCTCCCTCACATATGCAACACACCTTGTTTTGCGGCTGGGTGGGTGACACGTGTAGAACCTGTTGCCTGGCCATGGCCGGTTCCTCTTTTGTCGATAGCATGCATGTCTGGCTCTATTTATGGTGGTCGATGGCCGAATTTCATCCATGTCTCATACCTTACAGGTATGAAACAGGCGATAGAATCGAATCCGTGCACGTGCATATGCCAGAAAGACGACGAATAGAAGACTGAGGAATCTATTACTATATGATCTGTAAGAAAGTCACCTGTACTGAGATCGTCATATCGACTCACAGGCTACGGACTCATAGTCGTAGACTCATCCACGACTCTTCACTCGCCACCACTGGTATTTGCAATCGTGAACTTCCATGGACTTCCATGGTATTCCAGGCTCTCATGTATATAAAGACAGAGCGTCTCCTTAGTTAGTAGAATAGACTTCATCAGATATATATTAGTAACAGGTTATGAGCCCGGAGGCCGCTTACTGAACTCACTCTACTTTACACTACTTTTATCTCACGATCTACAAGAGCCTCCACAACCCTAACCCACAACCGTTGCCGTAGCAACAGCTGTATAAAACAACACTAAAACTCAACACCACAATCACTATCGTCACTTCTCACGATGTCTGCCACCACCAAAATGTTTAAGACCACTACGGATTTATTCCCAAGCTTACTCACAATAATTATCCTACATGGAGGAAGAAGGTACGACGCGTGCTAGTTGCAATGAGGGCGTACAGCATTGTCACTGGAGACGAGCTCCTTCCCGAAGGTAACGGAGCTGCTGCACGCACTCTGCAGAAGGAGTGGCATCGGAGGGCCAATGATGCTATTGCTCAAATCCATCTTGGCTGCACAGATGATCTACTTCCGTGGATCGACGACATCGACGATCAAGTCGAAATGTGGCAGACGCTTCATGGTCGATTGGACAATACGACAAATCCAGTCGGTCGAACTCAGATCATTCGCAAGTTCCATGCTCTACGCCCATCGAAAGACGAGAAGATCACACAGTACTTTACTAGACTGATCGATCTTCGTAAGAAACTGATCGGATCCCCCGAAGCCATCTCTGACGAAACGATGAAAACTCACATCTTCTCCACTATGCCAAAGGAATTCGAAATGACCATCAAGATACTCGAGCAACAAACTCCAGTTCCAATGGCCCAGCAAGTTATGGACCATCTACGAGAGGACGCTGATTGAACCGAGCTCGCCAAGGAGATCGGAGACGAGTCAACTGGATCCGCTCTATACAGTCACCGAGGAGGGCATGGCAAGCGCGGAGGACGAGCAAATAAACGAGGCCGTGGACGAGGAAATTTCGTCAGAGACCGTGGAGAAAACAAAAACGACGATAAAGAATACAGCTGCACGCACTGCAAAATGAACAATCATACTACCGACAGCTGTGGCATTCTCAAACGACTCAAAAGCGCAAGTGGAGGCTTTAACCGAAAGAAGAGCGAGAAAGTGCTCTGCTTCCACTACGGAAAACCTGGCCATACGAGAACCGAATGCCAAAGTCGCCAACAAGGTCTCGAAGCCCAAAACAGGGTCAACACACGAAGCACTAAAGACTCAATGGCGGAAGCAACTATGGCGGAAGCAAATACGGCACTGACACAGCATGGAATCTCAACTGGCTATCAAGATCTATTCTGACTACCAAACACCACTCACGCTGCAGCTTTTACGTCTTCGGCTGCATCATCTCCGATGTGGGTGGTAGACTCAGGAGCTTCTCACAACATGTGCAACAATAGAAGCCTCTTCATTTCATACAAAAGACTGCCTTCTCCGATCACTATAAAACTTGGAGACGATACGACCGTTACTGCTACATATCATGGACTGGCCTATATCACTCAAGACTTGCAATTGGATGCTCTCTATACTCCGACTTTTCGACTATCTTTACTATCAATAAGCCAACTCGAACATGCAGGATACACAACAACCTTTCGACGTGGGAAATGCTTCATATTAGCCGATACGAAATCGACCGCTTCTATTACCGCGAACCGCATCGGAGATCTCTATATTCTCCAATCACCACACACTCTTACCTCCGAAGCCATATCAACCGATGATGAGGTGGCCCTCCAGTCAAAAGCCACAACCTCCTCTCGTAAGGAGGGTAAATCGCAGACGAATTCGAATCTCACTCTAGCATCCACGATCACTGCAAGACTGTGGCACCGAAGATTAGCCCATCTCCATCCTGCCGGGATGCGATCTCTAATTGACAGACTCAACGGCCTTGACAAAGCCATCGAAATATGCGATGTTTGCTTGCAAGCCAAGAACAAGCAAAAGTTCATTCGAACTAAAGTCAAAAGGGCTACCACACCATTCGAACTCGTTCACTCTGATACCTGTGGTTCCTTCTCTGTACCGACTAAGGGAGGCCATCTACACTATATTATCTTTGTCGATGACTACACGCGATGGACAACAGTTTACTTACTCCCTGACAAGAAGAAGGAGACCTGCATCGCAGCCTATCAACACTACCAAGCTAGGGTCGACGTAAGGGGCTACAATATCAAACGTTTTCGATGCGATAATGGCAGGGGAGAATATGATAATAAGCCCTTCCGAGGGCTACTGGCAGCACGTGGCACAGCACTTGAGTTCTGTCCTCCTTACGCCCATCATAAGAATGGAGTCGCGGAGAGAATGATTCGCACAATCACTGAAAGGGCAAGGGCAATGATACTGGATTCTCAGGCACCACTCCAGTTTTGGGGGGAAGCAGTCAACACGGCTGTATATCTCCATCAGCGCATGCCCAACGAGGGACTCACAAGAAGAGATGATCGCGATGGCTTCAAGGCCCCATACAATATGCCATACGAGATGCTGCATTCTTATGGCAAGCCTGAATTTGACAAACCTCTCGATGACCCCACACGCAAGAGAATCAATTATAAAGCACCGCTCCACCATCTACGCCGATTTCGATGCTACGCCAGCAGGCTGATCCCAGAGAAGCAGAGAACCGACCAGAAGCTGGGAGCACGGTCTAAGGCCTGCATAATGGTCGGCTACGTGCATGACTCCACGACGTTATGGAGAATCTGGGACCCGGAGCATAACACAGTAAAGGCTCATTCGGATGTTATATTTGATGAGGAAAGGAATGCCTACATATCGTGCCCGCAATCACTAAAACGCAAGCAAGGTGTACATGATGACGAGCCACAAGAGACGACCGAAATTGACATATTCGGTCTACCGCAAGAAGACACACATATTGAGGATATAGATGCCAGTGGAACGGATGGGAGCATGGCTCACAGCCGCACTCATGATACGAGTGGAACGGGTGAAAGTATGTCTCATGGCCGCACTGATGAGGTTGCCCGCCGGCCAGTCGGTGGGAATCCCGCCGCGGTAGGAGCAAATTCCGATCATCCATTAACTGGGCATGGAGATCGAAGTCCACCTGCTTCAGGTGTGAAAAATGGCCACACACACACACACATGGCTCCTGACGAGGACACCCACACACACACAGACAATGGACATAGCGGTCACTATCCAACCCTCGAATCTCATCATCAAGCCCCATCAAGAGACGAGGTCATCACACAAAGACAATTGCGACGATCTGTCGCGGCTACTACTAAAAGATCAAAGAAAGCCCCAGTACTGACAGACAGAGTCACAAGAAGCAGAGCACAGGTAAATGTCTCTGAACTGATACATAATGCACTAGCCTCAACTACAATTGATGGCGATCCGCGCTCATACGAGGAAGCAATGCTTAGCCCACTCAAGAAACAATGGCAAGCCACGATCATGGAGGAGAGCAACTCTATCATACGAAACGAGACCTTCTCACCAGTCAACTTACAAGAACTACGAAACGATTTTGGAGCAAGGCCAATCGGATCGAAATGGGTTTTCAAGACTAAACGAAATCCTGATAGCTCAACGCGGTACAAAGCCAGGCTAGTCATCAAAGGATATGAACAAATGGACTATGGAGAAACATACGCACCGGTTGGCAAACTCACTACGTTTCGACTGCTAATAAGCATCGCAGCGCGAAACAACTGGAACATTGATCATCTTGATGTGGGCACTGTATTCCTTAACCATGACGTCGACGACGATGCCCTGCTCATGGAGCTACCTGAGGGCTGGCCCCACATGGAGGGTCTTATAGACGACTGCCCTGAGGGGGAAGACTCAGGAGTCATCCGGCTACGAAAAGTAATTTACGGCCTTAAGCAGGCGCCATATCTCTGGTACTGGCATATTAACACTTTTCTCCTATCCCTAGATTTCGTCCAATCAGAGGCTGATCCAAATCTCTATATACGAAACAAGAGCGGTATTCTCCTACTCCTTTACGTAGATGATATGCTCTTGACCTACCCACCACAAGCAATAAAAGAGGCAGAAGAGATCAAGACAGCTCTCGCTGCAGCTTACAAGATCACCAATCCTGGCACTGCTCGACAATTCCTCGGAGTCGAGATCTACCGAAACGAGAATGATACGATCAGTCTTGGCCAAGGACGGGTTATCGATTCAGTGCTTAAACGCTTCCATATGGAAAAGGCTTATAATGCTACAACTCCACTCGACGACAAGATTAAGTTGGATCTTGTGAATGAGACTGAGGGAGAAGTTGATCCCAGAGAATACCAAGTAATCGTGGGATCCCTCATGTATATCGCGCTCACCACGAGACAGGATATATCATTTGCAGTGGCAGCACTCAGTCGTTACAATTCGAAACCTATCACAAGCCATCTGACTGCAGCAAAGAGAGTACTACGATATTTCAAGGCCACGAGAGACTACCAATTACACTACGATACAATCGACCACAACCTCACTGGATACACAGATTCAGAATGGGCCAACGACAGTGCCGATCGAAAATCTCAGGGAGGCCACATATTCATCTCGAATGGCACGATATCTTGGCAGTCCCAGAAGCAGGACATAGTTGCCATGTCGACACTGGAAGCGGAGTATATCGCATGCTCAGAGGCCTCTCGAGAGGGCAGATGGCTGTTGCAGTTATGCAAGGATATCAAACACAATCGAAACGACGAAACCAAGCCGCTCCCTATTCTCTGCGATAATGAAAGCGCACTTGCACATATCACCAATGGAGTTGTCAAGTCTCGAACGAAACATATTGATGTTTGCTATCATAACAGCCGAGATCTCCACGAACGAGATATAGTCAATTACTCCCGGATATCGACACATGAGCATGTGGCAGATATCTTCACGAAACCATTGGGAAAACAGAAGCATGATCAGTTCACGAAAGCCATCGGCTTATGATAGAAGGCAGTGATCATGAAATTTGTATGCATTTGGATTTCTTATGTAAGGGATGGCCGTCCCATATCAGGCTACGGACTGCACTCTTTCCCTGCCTACCACAGCCAATTGGAGGAGGGTTTTAATGAGGCACCGGAGACTTCACTTTATGATGTTTTGTATTGTTTGTCTTGCTTCACGGAGCGTAGCAAGAGGGGTAAGTATTACTATATGATCTGTAAGAAAGTCACCTGTACTGAGATCGTCATATCGACTCACAGGCTATGGACTCATAGTCGTAGACTCATCCACGACTCATCACTCGCCACCACTGGTATTTGCAATCGTGAGCTTCCATGGACTTCCATGGTATTCCAGGCTCTCATGTATATAAAGACAGAGCTTCTCCTTAGTTAGTAGAATAGACTTCATCAGATATATATTAGTAACAGAATCCATATGCATAATAGAGTGATATGCTATGGATTAGGGTTAGGGACTATATGTGAAGTACCCGTCGAATATTGTCGGGTTTGCTGAAAGACATCAAGTATTATCTAGGCTGAGTGTATCTGGAGCGTAGACACATCCAAACTATCCTAGAAATAATATTTTTGTCGAGAAACTAGCTGCGTTCGAGACTATCGAGAATTCAAAATCCGACATCCGGTTCGCTTGAAGTTTGATCTACGGCTGTGGTGAAGAAGCCGGGAATTCAAGAAACGAGATCATTACTGTAAGATAGCCGGTTGTTGGGTAGACTAGGAAAGGCGAAAAGCGGTGATCGCGAGTGTTTAGGGTCATAAGATATGGTTTTGATCCACCACCCGGCCTTGATCTTATTCTTCCGAGTCAACTTCTATATCATTAGACGACCTAAACCAGGGGAAAACCATGCGCACATCTCTCCCACTTCGAGCCAAGATTCGAGCTCGGATGGAATACACAGAAAATCAGAAAGGAAATCCACCATACATTAAGCACACTACTTATAAAAACAGTTAAAAAGGAAGGTGGGTGAGTATGAAGCATGAAGGAGGAAGCTCAGTAGCAGAGAGGTAGGTAACAAGTCAGTCCTCCGTTTATCTAACTACTGGAAGCCCAAAAACCTATTCCCTAGCAAAAACTAGACTCAACTCCATATCCCTTTTCCTTTTCTTCCGTTGGCGTTTCTATTCTTTTAACAGTCCCCAAATCCACCCCGTCAGCCACAACCTCCCAAACCCCTGGTAGTCTCTCCTCGCCCTTTGCCCTCCCCTGAAGTCTGGGAACCTTCAACTCCGCGGTTTTCCGAGTCTCAACACCTCTCATACACGTTGTGTACGATTCCGGATCCGACTCCATGATGCCCAGCTTCTTCCTTTGTGGGATGATGATGAGAGCGAGATTTCCGAGGAGCGACTCGGTGCTAGACGTGGCTTTTTGTGAGACAGTGGAGAGGAGGGTGGTGATGGAGATTTATGCTTTGGCAGCTGCGGGGGCTTGGAGGCGGCTCGCCTCCGGACTATCCAACTCTCTATCCAACCAAGCCTTTTTACCGCGATGAAGCGCGTGTAAAAAATTTCATCATTTATTTGAAGTGCATGAGGCATCTTGTAGTAAAGTACAAAACTTGTCCTGGCCAATCTTTATATGTGAGGGCAGTGTATATCTTATGCGCCCGGCTGTGAAACACAGGTATGAAGACACAGGCGAATGCACAAAAGCGAGCACAAAAGCGAGCACAAACACATTCAAGTGAGAGAATGATATATATATGCTGATGAGTAACTCACATGTGCATATGGGGTCGAGTCGGTGGCCAAACTCCACCAT
>Ga0307514_10000503_pt1 | contig 79033 bp, 62 predicted proteins | sample 16_EM_MG_FD_203088 | JGI IMG/M metagenome (GOLD analysis project Ga0307514, IMG submission 203088) | Populus trichocarpa ectomycorrhiza microbial communities from riparian zone in the Pacific Northwest, United States - 16_EM | ecosystem: Host-associated > Plants > Roots > Unclassified | place... | reverse complement strand
ATCGACCGCCTCCAGATCGACCGCCTCCAGATCGACCGCCTCCAGATCGACCGCCTCCAGATCGACCGCCTCCAGATCGACCGCCTCCAGATCGACCGCCTCCAGATCGACCGCCTCCAGATCGACCGCCTCCAGATCGACCACCTCCAGATCGACCACCTCCAAGTACTCCTCCAAACTCGCTCGATCATAGTCTGCAAGTGCATCTCCAAACTCGCTCGGTCACAACCTCAGAGTGTATCTCTGAGTTCACTCAATCTCGGTCTCCAATTGCATCTCCAAACTCGCTCGATCACGGCCTCAAAGTGCATCTCTGAGTTCACTCGACCTCGCCGCCAAGTGCATCTCCAAACTCACTCCATCACGGCCTCCCAGTGCATCTCTGAGTTCATTCAATCTCGATCTCCAATTGCATCTCCAAACTCGCTCGATCACGGCCTCGGAGTGTATCTCTGAGTTCATTCGATCGTCATTTTCAGGCGCACCTCGAATTGCTCTCAAGCACCGCCAGCAGCCAGTCCGTGTGTAGATGGGTAGCTATATAGATACATAGATACATAGATGAGAATACAAACTGAATACATGAGTTTTAAAAATCGTTGAACGATTAGTAGTAGCTATGATTTCCAGGCGCACCAGCAGTGTTCCCAAAGAAGAAGAAGTTGTTTTCCCAGACTGCTCTACTGTGATTCAAGGAGCTCCCAGGTGCTCCCAGGTGCACTTGAAAGGCACTACATCAGTCCAGTAAACTTGAACCCGTCGCCTGGGCGACGGCCAGCGTGTAATTCTCCGTCAGAGGGTACGAGGTTCCGTCAGAGCCGTCAGAGCCGTCCGAAACACCCGGGTGTTTCTGGCGGAAACTAGAGTTGTTGCTGATGTCATTTTGTGACATGGTTACGATCTTGTCATAGGCATGTTTGCCTAGAAAGGCGGCCGATAGTTTGATTATGGATCAATGTAGTTGCATAGCCCCTTGATTGTCCAAGATGGAAGGCCTGAAGTTGTAGAACCTCCGTTGATGGTTATTTTCACGGCATATTGATGATGTTGTCGAAAACATCTTTACCTAGAAAGGTGGCCGATAGTTCAATTATGGGTTGGTGTTGCCGCATAGCCCTTACATTTTCCAAGATACAAGGTCAGAAGTCGTTGGCGTGCTGTTGACGCTCATTTTTAGGACATAGTAGCGATATTATTGCAATACTTTTCGCCTAGAAAGGCAGCTGATAGTTTGATTATGGCTTGATATCGCCACATCGCCCTTCCATTTCGAATGATGAAAGGCCAAAAGTCGTTGACGCTCCGTTGACGCTCATTTTTAGGACATACTAGCGATGTTCTCGCAACTAATTTTGACTAAAAAGGCGGCCGATAGTTCAATTATGAGTTAATGCTGCAGCGAAACTCTCTGGAGTTTCTATGATGCAATGCCAAAAATGGTTGACGCTCCATTGACTCTCTCCTTTGAGCTCATCTTAGAGACATACTAATATTCATTGTGTGCTCGACAATTGTACAAAAATTGCATACAGTCTTTATTGGCAGCTAGTATACCGTTTCTATATATTATCATTTAAAACCAAGATTTTAAAGACATCTCAGTTTCTGAGCCACCACTATACACGTCATTTGCAGCATGATTGATGTAGATCCACCTTGTTTCAGCGCTTTCCGCTGGCAATATCCGGCATCAAAATCCACGCACTAGTTTTAGGTATGTATAGCCCGACGTCCTCACCATTCCTTATCCAGCTCATTCTCCTCAATTTCCATCTCGTACGATAAGCAATTTTCAATTGCTCGACTATGTGCAAGGGCCCTGTGCATTGAGTTGTGTAATTGGCTGCATAAATTGATGGGGCCTGTCGGCTGTCATTTATCCGGGTTTCGGATGTGCTTTGACTGCTCCTTCTATGATGCTTATGACATTACTGACTTAAAGTTTGTTAGTAAATTTCGTCTCAAATATAGGTTTTGCTTTATCATTTAACCATGATCGGCAACACCATATACAGTTCGTTGTTCATCAATCAACATGATTTGGAGTCTAGAACTCTTGCATGGCCCGTACGGCCCTAGAACACACAGTGACGAATACTCCTGTTTCACAATTTGGTCACTCAAATCCAGAAAAAGCCAACACGTAACAAAGTAGGTAAAAATTCCTTTTACTCAAGATACGTCGTCAAAAATACCTATTTCGCTATCTACTCCTCCAGTGATTCAGTCACCGTCACCATGTCTTCGTCTGAATCCGATTCCTATATGGTAATTAGGTAGGGATGCTATAGGCAGGGGTAAAAGCTTACGGGTTAAACTGGCTTCACAATCTCCATCTGTGACGAATCGGGCATCATGTCTGGCATCAGGGATACTCTGTGATTGTGGGCCTGAGGTTTCACTGAACCCAGCCCCATTTGCCTACTTCCCTGTCCAGACGGCATGGGCGGCATTTGTGATTGTCCGGGGATGATATCAAGAGCCTGCATCAGCTCTCCAAATGTTGTCGGTGATGGTGTGGCTGCAGTCATTCCTCTTTGGGGTTTCACAACTGCCCGAACATCCAGTTCAGTCATCCCGTACTTCATATCTTTTTCATGAAAGTAGTCGGCCGCATCTCCCCATTTCTAGTGCATCAGTTTGTCAAGCCTCATCTGCATCTGCCGAAAGCTCTCCATGCGGTGCTGTACCATCTTTGAAATTGTGCTCATCGCCCAGCAAGGTTCATCATCTTCGCTCAGCTTACCATGCTCTGTATCTTCTTCAGCATTATCCTCGTCTTCCCAATCTTTGTCATTGTTGGAACTTGCAAGATTCCTCAGACTGTCTCCTATAGCATTCAACATCTCCTCAAATGCTATTTCAGACTTTGTGGTTGTCGATCGTGCCTTTCCAACATTTCTCATATCTTCCTGCTCTTGCATAATCATTGTCTCTGCGGCTTGAACTTGCTTTCTTGCCACTGTTGTTACTCCATCCACATTATTCTCGATCCATTTCTGTTGCATTTTGTTGTTTGACAACTGGGTTTCCCGTCTTGTCTCCCCCGAAAGCTTCTTTTTGGATCATAACCGGCGCAATGCACCCAACGCTCGGAATCTTTCTGCCTCCAATCCACTCTTCCCTTGATTGGCTGGATAACGTCGTCGTGTGGATTGCTTCCTCGATTTACCGTATTTGCCCACCAGAAGTGGCGAAAGGTTCTTTTTCAGAGCATTGACTATTGTATTCTGTATTCACCTTGTTTTTGGGCGAAATGTTGGATGTTGCAAGATATGGACCACATGGAGGCAAGCTGCATCTTTTATCTCAAGGTTCATAGGTTTGATCAACTTGAACAAAGCAAAATCAGCGTTTTGAGTGTCACTTCATTGGGAATAGTCATGCTAACTGTACATTATGACTTGATGGTTATCATGTGATTCATGGAAGATCCCAGCGATGTTTTGAGACAAACATCATCAGACGTCCTTTCTGTTGAAGAATGTCCTTTTCATATCTATCAGACATGAAATATTAGCTGTCATTCACCGAGATGAATCGCTGTAAACAAACAAACATCATCAGATTGACTGACGGCAAATCGCGGGACTGTTGGAATCCCCTGCAGCTATACCCAGTGCAGCTATATGCAGCAGGATTCAGCTTGAATCGCAGGTGCAAGTTGCCTGTCACTCATTCCATTTTGACTTGTAGCTAACTATATAATCTTCAGGACTTCCCACTTCTTTTTGTGATCATCTTCCTCACCTTTCCACAACAGCAAGTCATGGGTCCAGAAACACTTCAACCAGGTGCAAGTGGAGCTGAATCGAGCCGAATGACAGCCGCTTCAACCAATGCTTCACTCGGTGAGACACAGCAGCAACGAGGAAACCAGTTAGTCCACCATGATGCTGCAATTGTAGACACCGAATATATGACACAGGATGCACAATTGAAAACAGTACGTACAACCGGAAGCGGCAAGAATAAGAAGCAGCCCACAATCGAATGTGAGTCAATCCATATCCATGTAGATGACGGCCAACAAACAATATGACACACAGTTGGACATAGAGAGCTACGTGACCAATTTATCGCTGGCAGTAACGGGAAACCTCCATGGTCAACCAAGGCATTTGTCCACACAGTCCGCAAAATTGAACATCATGATTTTGTCAGTTCTGCGATTTTTGCAGATGAATTTTGTGATAAACATCCCCGGGAATGGGCAAATCAAACATTAAAGACCTTAGAGGAGGCTACGGAGTTCTATATGGTTGAGATAATAGGCAAGTCTCACTTTAGACGCAGGAACTAATTTCTTGTAGGTTTTCAACATGGCAGTTACTATGGCAAGACAAGGAGGTCGGGTACAGCTTGAACAGTCAAACATGTGTCTTGCCTTCACAATGGCCAACATGGCCAAAGGAGGGTTCTCGTACACCGCAATGGAGGACACGCAACAACTAATCAATACACCTTGCGCCGAAGTATAGGAAGAGAAGAAGCAGGGTATTGTGTTTCCCGGGCATAACAAGGTGAAGGCTGAGATGGAAAGACACCCGGAATGGTTTGTGAAAATCAAACGGATGGCTGCCTTCCTTGGCAAAATGGCACAGCAAAGAATCCACAGGCACACTGGAGGCGCAAAGACATGGGTGCACCTCCACCACCACCACGGGCGCCACCTCAGCCCGGAATGCCACCTGTGCCACCTGATGACAGTGAGAGAACTGAAAGCTCCAAAACAGAAGGTGTGCCACCCAGATATGTGTATATACATACTCCGCTTCCCAGAGCTCGATTTTTCAATGATGATCTATATGCCAAGCATCACATGTGCGATCACGATTTTATTGCAGATTTGCTGACTGATGAAGGTCCATCCACCGGTTAGTACACTATCAGATGCGTGGTAATGCAGCTGACAGCCATTTTCTAGACGACAGCAGCCTTTTGAGTGAACCTGACAGAAAAGACGAGAGTTAACTGAAGGGAACTGGATGTTTGTGTATTATCTTTATCTACAATTAGCGGACACTTTAAAGTAAATTTTAAAGGGTATATTTATACGCATCATTAAAGAACAATGTAGTAATAAAGGAGAACGTACATGAACAGCACAGAACGGCTGCCACAAGACCATTGTTGATATACTGTGCCAAAGTGAATGGTTACATATTGCGGATACCCCAGTGGCAAAATGAGCGTCAATGGAACCTCAATGATTATTGGTCCCGTAAGTCAGCTCAATGCAAGGTGAATTAGTAGTTGTTATATGTAATCACAGTATTGGCTGCCTTTATAGGCAAAAGAGGGAGCTACACGCTCCATGGCCCATCTTTTCATTGAGCATCAACAGAGCGACAACCATTTTTGATTTTGCATATTGGGTAATCTAATTGCTGAATGATCGCAGACATCTATATACTGGGAATTGTCAGCCTGTATAGGCAGGAAAGCAAGTGATGTTCCTGCGACAGCCTCCCAGACAATCACAATTTAGTTCATTTTGAAAGCTGCGACTCAGTGATCTTGAGCGTTTTAGCTTATATAACCAGTCACAACTTCGTCTATAGCCATTAACAGCCACATTACGCTTTGATTAACCATGATGCAAGGCCAAAAATTGTTGATGCTCTGTTGACGCTCGTTTTCATGATTGGGCAGGGAGCATATCGCTTTCTTTTTGGCCTATAAAGGCCACCAATGCATTCAGTATGCATCAAAATGGCCAAGTCTCTGCTTGATTACCTGACATACAAGACCAAAAGTCATCCACGCTCTGGTGACGCTCACTTTCAGAATCGGGCATGGACCCTATCGCGTTCTCTTCTGCCTATAAAGGCGGCCTCTATATCATTTATGAATGTCTGCGACCAATCTCCATGCAGAGTAACCATGATGTAAAGCCAAATATTGTTGACACACCATTGATGCTTATTTTCAGAATGGGGCAGGGAGTGTGTCACTTTCTCTTTTGCTTATAAATGCAGCCTATACCTCATTTATGAACGTCTGCATCCAATTGCCACTCAGATTACCCAAGATGCTAGACCAAAAATTAATGACTCACTGTTAACTATCATTTTCAGGATGGGGCAGAAAGCAAGTCTCACTTGTTTTTGATTATAAAGGCAGCCAATACATCAGAAAACAGCAACAATCATCCAATGTCAATATTTTGTAATTTGCAGGAGGATATCTGAATGCGACCATAAATAGAAAAACCCGAAAACCGGAACCGGAGATTGGAATCGACAGATCTAGCCAAGCGCGGCAACACCCGTGGGTGGATGGGTACGGGTCCGGGTTTGGCCCGCCAAGATGCAGCAGATCGGGTGTTTGGGCAGGTTTGGAACTCAACCGAACTGTTTTAGCAGTCCGAACCCGGACCTCTGGCAGGGTACCTGGATCCATTGCTAACACTACTCAGTTCTGCCAAAATCCAGAGTTCTTGCCAGCTCTTGAAGGTCCACTTGACTGTCACTGTGTTCATCTTGTCAACTGCTAGACTTGACCATGTTGGGTGTCAGGTCTGACAACTCCCACACACTCCCAGTGAGAAAGTTGATTTTGTTGACGTTCCCCAGTTTAACATCGCAGTTAGTAGCAAGTTACATTACCAAAACGTAAATGTTTAGAAGTAAGAACTAAACAAATCAGCAACTCTGAACAGCCACACTGATCGCTTGAGGTGTCTCTTGTTGCTTACAGATTGGCTGAAGGCAGCGTCATCTGCTGTGAGGAGCTCTGAGGCAACTGTCAGAGTGCTCCTCAATGCTCCGAAAGTTGCAGAACACAATATAGGATCACACCCAGGGGTGGATAGTTATCATCAGAATGCTACAGAATGGAACTGTTCGAATGTGCAGGATTCTGAGTGATTGGAACTATTGACTGCATCCGTAAGACTATCCAGATCCCTATCAAATCATATCCCATACTCCCTGGATGTGATTATTATAGTACCTAAATGCAACAGTACCATTCACTTTAGAATTTTACCCCTGCATACCTTAACTCAGGCACTCGAATTAATATACAGTTCAACAGGTATCCTAATCAACATGGTAATTGGCTCGCCGTAGATTATCGATTCTATCTGATTTAGCATACTCTCACAACAAATGTGCCAGTGCAACAATTTCTCCAACTGGTACAATTAGTATCACATTACTCTGTTTGGCCATCCCGATGAACTCATCAACATAATCAGCAATACCATATAACTTTTTATTTTGTGTTTGAATCACCACCACCACATATTCTTGACCTTGAGAATTGGATATCAATGGTTGATTTGTCTTGCACTTTGTAGAAATGGTCAATATTATGTTCTCGCTGGCAGGAGCTGCTGTGATAGCAGGATCAGATGAGGTGCATTGCAGATAAAGTATAATGCAAGACAAGAAGGAACTTTGGCCTTGGAAGATGTTATCGAGGTTTCTTTTCAATCATTGTACCCAGATGTTATAAATTCAGCCAGGATCCATTGGTTGCCATTGTTATATTCTAGCTTACGTACAAGTCCCAAATACTGAACTGAAGTAGGGTGGTGAAATGAATGATTGTTGTATTGCTGCCCATTCTGGAGGTTTATATAAATGCTGTTTATTGGTACTGTCTGATCATACCCAGGTACCAGTCAACTAACTTCATCTCCCCAGTCCTCTTGAATGTCAGATAGAATAGCAGTTCATAGTTGGGTAATCTGAAATCTTCCAATGGCTCCATGGGTTTGGTGAATTTGATTCTTCAATACTTGCTATTGTCATGAGTTTCGCTCAAAAATTGTATGAGTTGTAATATGGCGTTGAATACTTGGGCTTCCTGACAATGCTACAGGGGTAACAGATGGGCAGTACATGGCTTTCGCTGTTCATCAGTAGTGGAATATAGGTTGAAATGATTTGCATTGTCAATGTTGTACTAGACATAAAGGATAACATACAACAAAGTCTGCTTCATATATTCATGACTGGTACTCCAGTCGTTATGCTTATGCATCTGTTATATTTAATTGTGTTTGTTGGTACGCTGATATCCCTCTGTCACATTGCCGATAGGTAGCAATTCAGAAAGATCCATGGCGCAATTGTTATCGGAATCCATTCACCTAATTGACTCTGATAAATGATTCACCACATCTTTCTTTGAATATCAAAATGGGTTTCCAGCACTCATAAATTCTGAATACCTCCCACCGAGCTTCAAACTCAAATAAGGCAATAGAGAATTACATTTTGAACCACATCTTTTCATTTGAAGAAATATAATACATCTATTTCTACACCTGATTCACAATTCAGTCCGGAAGAGTGATATTGCAGATGGTAGATTCAGTCCCTGTATCAAATAGTCAAATCAGAAACTCCACACCGTTTGCAACAGACATGTTTGCCACCCTATGAACATCCATTTCTGCAGCGGTCTGTATTCCAGTATAATTTGCTGCGAATCTGCATCTGAGACCAGTTGCCATAGTCCCTATACACTCCAATTGTTGTCACTCATAATGCTGTAATTATTTATCAAGACAGTCGCATTCAAATGGTGATACATGATAGATTTCTTGCTTGAATCGCTCTGTTGCCCTCTGCTACTCCACAATCAACTAGTTGGTTGCCACCAATGTAGTACTAATCAGCTGCATCTGAAATTGCAATCATATTCATGTAATATAGTTTTGAGACCTGTATACATGGATGATTTGGCAAATACGGGTGTGTAGGGCCCTGAAACACACGAGATGGCGATTGGCAGAATATGACTGGATACAAGAATAAATGTAATTCTACCTGTAGATGTGTCCGGATGACTTTTGCTAAAGCTCTGAAGCAAGTGGCAACTCAGCTAGATCAGGAGGGTGTTACCGATCACTGGACATGTAACGTACAGCTGTGCGAATACATTCTAGCACTCTGTAGATGTAGACCTCCTGGGCTGAATTAGTTTGTAGAGAAGTAGGAAACAAATGAAACAAAAAGAAAGCAATCAAATGACCGTTTCACATAGACCATTATATTTACCGTTATATTCCACAACTGATCTGTACGACTTTGAGTGACCAGGCTGCCTATCTGGGCCACCCAGAATGCTCCACATCCACTTGAATCTGATCATGGAGAGATAAACACCACAGCTGACACCATGTTTGCCATACTAAGATCCCAAGAAGAGGAAATCAGAAGAGAAAAAGAAGTAAACATTCAGACGTTATCCCATTCTCCACATCTCCACTCCTGAACTGCACCTATACTACTCCCACTATCGATTTCCATAGGCGATGTATATCAGCTTCTAGTTTTGTCCAAATCATCAGGCCAGTTTGAATTCCACTCATGATTTGGCATCAATTTAAGTGTCTGGTGTCACCATTAGTTCTAACATTCAGTTATCATTGAATGGGTATATTCTATGTTTTATGTGTAGTCGCGTCTCATTCTTCGACATCTAACACACCGGCTTGTCTAATATAGAGATTCTTACTCAGTTCATATGTGTAGGTAAGCTCTGTGAATTGCTTCCACGTCCTCTGTAGAGCTCATCTTGCTGCCAATAGTCATCATTTATTAACATTGGCTCAGTAAGATTCAATTGAAGTTCGCTTTGGTAACTATCTGATTGACATAATGGTTGCTCTTGTGGGGTGGCTTCGGTAGAATCATTATTAAATGATTGGTATACTTTTTGGTCGACTTCTTAGTGTCTGTTTCTGCAGATTGTTTTCCAGTCGACTTTTAACTTGTTGGGATGACTTGTTGAGTCAGATATGACTATCTCACTCTGGTTGAATATTTGTTACTCAGTCTATGACTTCTCTATGACATTGGTTGTTGATCATTGGTTGGTAGCAGCGTTGTTGTGACTTGGAATTGTAATTGAAATTGTACTGATTTAACATGTAATTCTGTCTTGGCTTTCGCCTAATCTCCATTATCTGGAACAGAAGTTCCAACCTCAAATACAGACGTTGTAGATATCAATTTTCGACCTTTGCCTCTGCCATTGTCGTGTCCATACTTTCACCATTGGCATTACACTAAAATAGTATTAGAATTCATCTTCAGACTGCACAATTACCATGCTTGTCATTGCTTCACTTTTCTGGGTTTCCATGGTTAATCAACTGGTTGGACATAGTCTCCAGCTCTTGCTCATGGTGGCTTAATTGATTGCAGCAGCTCTAACATTTGATTATGACTACTGACTACAGTATGTGAACTAATCTCTCTTGACCATATAGGCTAATGAACTCATCTTATGTGTCTTGGTATTGTCTGGTGATCCAGTATTAGGTAGAGTCTCTGGGCGACAGTTCTTGGTGCAAATTATTTTGTAAGGTTATTTGCCATTCACTTTGGTATGCTGTTCAGTATACATCTCCACTATGGATGTTGTCTGGCAGGGCTTCTGGTAATCCCCGTGTTTGACCACAGCATGAGGTTGTTTGCTACAAGAATTATACATATTTGGTACAAATTCAGTGGATGTACTTGATTTTCTTTGGGACCAATTTGGTATCTGTATTGCATTCATTTGGTATCTCATTTGGAACTGCTTTGGTAGGCATATTTGCACTCAATTGTCAAATTTACAATGTAAACTTCAATACTCACCATTTAGTATCAGCTTGTAGGAAAATTAATTCGGTGCTTGTTAGTGGAGTTGTAGGTACAGTGGATATCTGCATGGTAATTAGACCAATTGGCTCATGATCGTTCTGTCACTTATTCTGCTTCAGGTGTACTTGTTATCTATGCTCCAGCCAGCCCCATCAAATATTTCTCATATGCCCTTGTCGAGTCTTCTCCTGCTCGACTAATCACAGTCACTTCCATATATTGTTGCCACATCTTTTCGTGGCTGACAAAGTTGTATCAGCTGTACACATGATTGTTGACAATGATTCAGGATAACTCGTTAAGTCACAGCGAGATGATGCGGATATTCATCAATGCCAGAGAGTATGCTCGCCAGTGCGTCACACCTGCCCGTCCAGTATGGAACTTGACTCTCAGCGAGGTGGTTTTCAGATTCATTGAAGTGATCGCCTAAGAAGTGTTGGCAATGGGTCGTGGTTTCTGGCCAGTGGAAGGTCTGTGGACCGCATAACTGTGTCTGTGTGGTCCTGACACATCCCAATACTCAACATGCTGATGCTTGTGGAACGAACCCTGGACCGGTACACATCAATACGCCAGTTATACAAGGTGTAGTACGACCCATCGGTTCCACTCTCATGATATGGGTATGGAATTTTCGATGTATGGTCTCATTCAGATATCCTACTGTGAATAGCAAAATATTGACTGTGGTATATCATTGAAATTCTTAGATGAATCAGCCACCTTGATTCTCAAAACATCCAGAGACAGGGTCCCTGCTCCATCTGGAAGAGCAGTGTCAACGGACTGTCAATGACCCTTGGTCATGCATCCTGGGTAATCTGAGGGGCAATTTATTGGAGACAGTGATAAATGAAGTATTTGCAACCTTGATAGGAAAAAAAGTAATCAACATGCTCTTTACCTCATCTTCAAATTGTGCATGAATGGAATGTCGACAATTTTTGAGCTTGCATGTTGGTTAATAAACGAGTAATATGGCCATTATTGTCTACATACGATATTTTGACCATTTGTGTATGCTAAAACACTCATGAACATGTAGTTGTAGCTTTGTAAATGAAATAGGTTGTTACTGTCCAGGAGGCTGTCATGGGAATATCCCTTTCTTGACTACCTATGAAGGCTACCAACTCCACGCTTATGGATGTTTATGATCAAGTGCCATTTATATTTCTCAGAATGGAAGACAAAAAATCGTTGACACTCAGTTGACGCTCATTTTCAAGATAGTGCAGCGAACATGTCACTATCTCATTGTCCTATAACGGTGGCCCAGACTTCATTAATGACTGTCTGCAACCAATCGCCACTCATATTACCAAAGATGCAAAACCATAAATCCTCAACATATGAATGACACATATTGTCAAGATGGAGCAGGGAGCATGTTGTCAGCATTTTTGCCTATGAAGGTAGCCAATACTTCGATTATGTATAACGATGACCAAATCAATCTTTAATTACTTGACTTACAAGAACTGAAATTATTGACTCTCCATTTACATTCATTTTGCCATTGACATGTCTACCATATGGAATCATTTGATTGTTAGGGGTTCTCCTCTAACAGTGATAAAGATACATGACAGATCGAAGAAGGTACATGTCTTAGGGTAACCTAAGGGATGCAAAACACCTACCTTCAGATACGATGTCATGTTTGTCTGTCAAGTGATCTTTAGCGGGATTACACTTGAGTCACTTGTCGATCAAGCAGTGACGATATGCTCACACTGTCGGATTCAAATATGATGATGAAGTTATGCTGCCTGCTCTGGAAGTGAGAAACCTTCTTAGATGCGTATAACTCTTGCCCATGATTACTATATCTTATCTAGCGGGGCAATGCATAGTTAAATTGCAAATACGCAGAATTACATGAACTGCAGACGTTATGCAATATGCTATTACAAGGGATCTGCAACTCACGCGCAAAAGCGGTGAGATTACTTGCGGCACTCCCCGGTCTGCGGAAGGTCGAGGCCGAAGCATGCAGTGTCTGAGGGATTATTCGCATTGGCTGAAGATAAATGGCCTGAAGCGAACCGGTCTTTTTTATTAGAGGCTGTATGCATTGCAACATCATATTATGACGTGTCAAAATCTACGTTGGCATAGTATCAGTTGGTCGCTGATTAAATCTATGATGCAATGCTGAATAGCCAATTATGGTGAGGCAGAGAATATTGCAATTGAAAGCATTAAGAAGATCAAACACAGTTAAATTGCGATTACACAGAGTTACGTGTCAGTCGTGAATGTTCCAACTACTGAAACAAACGGGAAAGCAATATGTCCAAGTTGAAGTTATGATCTGAGACGTTATTTGATATAATTTAATATGATGGATGGCCTGATATTAATCAGGAGTGTAATGCTTCAAAACCACATTATATGAACACGGTAACCTGAGGGAAACGTGGCAATCAATCATTGGGCGCGTTCAGTAGAATGTAAGACGCAACGATAACATTGCAATTATACGATAAGCGGACTCATAGCATGGAAGTATGGGCGATAAGAATACTGTCCCTTGAACATGACTATAAAGAGATCACGATTGTCCAGGCAATTTGAAAGAACAAGCTCTAGCAGCGAACAGTCAGAAACCTACCAGGGAAAGAAGACCTTTATTTAGTATTGAGTTTTTATGATACCTATTATTATTATATAAAATCTATTAGCTTTTTGTAGCGGCAGCCCCGCACCTTCGATAAGTATTCATATGAATGCCTATTACCTTTGAGAACGATTCCGACGTCATTGTTTACGCTCTCGAGAAAATTATATCCTTTGCTAGAAATTATTCAACACTGCTTTGTGGCAAATTGTGTTTGGTGGATAGCCGGAATTATAGGATTGGACGACGACCTAAGAATACATATCGATAACCTTACATTACGGGAAAGGATAATACGAGGAGTATCCTCAACCCCTCGAGATATAGCTAGGAATATTTGCCTTGATTTAGATAAGCAAGCATTATCCTCTTCAGCTAATTACGTTAGCGATCCTTTGAGGAGAACTAGGAAGGGACGAGTCAACCCTTTACCTCAATCGAAAAAGCAACTTAAAAAGGCTAGGCAAGCGGAAGCCAGACGAATCCAACTACAAGCGAAACCTCAATCGAAAAAGCAACTTAAAAAGGTTAGGCAAGGGGAAGCCAGATGAATCCAACTACAAGCGAAATTAAAATACTAGGCTTGCCAATATACGCGAGAAGATTATTAGTAATCTCAGACAGAAATAGGATCTACGGCTGTATTAGTACCTATACTTGGTACCTAAGTATCCCCGTAACATTGATTTGGCATAGTATATCATTCACAGTGTTTTGGGACCCTGTACATTGTCTTCATGTACTTTCTTCTTGATCACTACATTGTTCTTTAATAGTACATATCAATATCCTTTCAAATATAGATTAAATTTTCCAAGAACTGTAGATACTACCACGGTCAAATATCCTGTTCCTTTCAATAACTGACCGTCTTCACTTGCAGGTCCACTCAATATTCTGCACTTGTCTGCAGAATGGATGTCAACTGCATTAACACCCAGCCGATAGTGAACTAACCAGTGGATATTCTATCATCAGTCAGCAAATCTGGAATAAAATCTTTATCGTGCTTGCTAACCTTGGCATATGTATCAAAATTGAACAATTGAGTATTGGGAAGAGGAGCAGGTGAATATGCATAGCCAGGTGGCACATTGTCAATTTTGGAACTTTGAGCTCTCTCATTGACACCTGATGACAGAGGTGGCGTTCCAGGCAAAGGTGGCATCAGAGCTGGTATCCGCTGTCTGTGATGGTCTGGTGGAGGTGAACCCATTCCTTTGCACTCTTAGTGTGTCAGCCAATTCTTTGCTACTCTATGTGGACACAGAAGAAAGCCATCCATGTGGCATTCATGAGGCATAGCCAGGTGTCATACCATTGTCGCCTTTACCTTTCGATAACCAGGAAACTTAACTCCCCACTTCTTCTCTTCTCAGACTTTGAGGTGAGGCTTCTTCGTCCCATATTGCATTTCTTCAATAGTGGTGCACGAAAACCCTTTTTGGGCCATTTCAGCCATATCCATGGTGAGGTACATGTCGGACTGTTATAGCTGTACCAGACCTCCTTGCCTTGCCATAGTAGCAGACATGTTCAAATCCTGCAAGAAATTAGTTGCTAAGGTTAAAATTACATTTGGCTATTACCTCTGTCAGATTCACTTCCAAAGCCTTGTATAAGAATGTTAAAGTCTCTATCATCCACTGTTGGGGATGTCCATCATGAAGTTCATAATCAAACAGCTCGGTGCTGTCAACATCATGGTAATCGATTGCATGGACTGGGTGGAAAGATGCTATAGTCTGCAATAAACATAACCTTATCCGGACAGCTATACATTGGTGATGTAGCTCTCTACATCTTGCCGATGTACATTACACAATGTGTTGATGGACCTTTACAGTGATATTCATATACTTACATCAAATTGTACTCTGGTTTGGGTTCTTCCTGCTTCCGAATTTATGCATAATCGTTAAATGTACATCCTGGGTCACATTTTCTGTGGCTGCATTGGCAGTAAAGCGGTGGACAAACTGGTGTGTGGGTTGTTGCTGGGTGGAATCGAGTCACTCATTGGATGAAGCACCCATCGATTCTCTGGATTCAGATCCTCTTTATTCTGATCTGCTCTCACCTTGCTGAGGTGTTTCTGTAGCTAGGATTTGTTGCTTTGAAATAGGTGAGGAAGATGAAAACGAAAAGAAGTGGAAAGTCCTGAAGAATATATAGTTAGAGTCAAGTCAAAATGGAATATGTAACAGCCAACTAGCATATTCCACTCCAGATAAATCCAGCTACGGATGGCTGCAGGTAGCATGAGGTTCCAATCATCCCGCAATGTACTGGAAGTCAGTCGGATGTTGTTTGTTTGTTTGCTCAGATAAATCGAGGTTTACCACTTCTGAAAACTCTGATTTGTCAGAAATAAACGGAAAATTCCTTGAGGGTAAGGACATCTGGCAATGATTGTCTCATGAAATCCCACAGATCTTCCATTAAACTGATGATCACAATCAAGTGAAGCTGTACTATTAGTGTAACTATTCCCATTGTAGTAATTGTCAAAACACAGGTTTTGCCTTGTTCAAGTTAATCAAACCTACCAACCTTGACATAGAAGATAAATATTGCCTCCATATGGTCCATATCTTGCAACAACCAACATCTCGCCAGATACCAAAGTCAATACAAACTACCCAGGTGACAGCTTCAACCAAGAATATCCAACCACATCAGACGGGCAAATTCTGAAAATCAACAAAGCATGCCAAATGACAACGTCATCATGTGAATGCAGGCAATAGTGTATTGGTAGTGGAATGAGTCCGAACCTTACGAGCGGTGCACCGCTTGCTATCCAACAAGACGCTAGCGGCAAACAAAAGACTAGAAATACCGTGATTAAGCAATGAAGAGAAATAGAGATGCATCGAGGATTATTTTGATAAACAAACCGCTGTGGCAAGAAAGTGAGTTCCAGATACCCAGACAGTGATTAAGGAAGAGCACGATGATACACCAATAGTGGAAATACAGGATTCACAACCAGAGAGCCCGAAGAATTCTACATAGAGCTGATGATTGCTGTTGGAGACAGTCGGAGCGATCTTCCAAGTTCAGACAATGAGAAGGATGGAGACGATGAGGATAATAAAGATTCAGTCCTGGTCAAGCTGAGTGAAGATGATGAATCCAATTAGTTGTTGCGCACAATCTCCAAACTGGTACAGCAGCACATAAACAGATTTCAGCTGACGCAGATCAATCTTACTGAACTGACCAAACCAGAATGGGGGGACATGGTGGACTCCTTCTGGACAGGACATACAAAGCACAGCATGATCGAATGAACGGTTCCTGCAGTCGTTAAACCCCGATTGGACGAACCTGCAGCCACACTTGTACAGACAGCATTTGGAGAGCTTATGAAGTCTCTTGATTTGGTCTCCAGAATATCGCAACTAATACAACGGATATCTCGACCAGGAAGTTTCCATACCAGGTTAGGCTCCGGGAACCCACAATTAACGAGACACATATTGGCTCATCCGCCCGACACAGAGCTTGATTCATGAACCATTCAGAAATGAAGATGTATTCAACACATGAGCTTGTATCCGTGCTTATTGCCTCCTGGGCTAATCACTATATCGAAATTGGATTTCGTGAAAAAAATGGTAATGCCCAGTTTGTTGCCGGAGGAAGACATAGGCAAATTGATATCTTTCACATTATATCGATTGGAATTGTGATGTGTATACCGATTTTGCTACATGACAGCTTTGTGTTGATTTTGGTGACCAAATTGTGAAATATTATAATTCGTCTTTGGATGTGCAAGGGTTGTATTTGCCATGCGATAGTACAAGACTCCAAAACAGGCTGTAAGATGACCAAATCACTCGATATCGTCTTGCCCGTTCCTGTTATATGAGAAAGCAAGAACCAAATCATCAACAAAGTTTGCAAACAAGATTAAGTGAGCGATATTGTATGGGTGATAGAAGGAGCGGTCAATACGCAATACGAGCCTGTCTTAATGATCACCATCATGCAGCATTTATCACTTAATTCAACTGGATATCTCTCCACTCAGACTTGGTGCACCTGGTTGATATTTTGACAGTTGCATAGTATAGGTCATGGAAATTAGGAAGTAGGAGCTCCATAAGAAAAGGTGAGGGCATTGGGCTATATTGATCAAAAACTAGTGGAATGATCTACATGCTTTAAATTGCTGGCCGAAAGCGCAGGTAAGTGATGGTGCTATGTCATTCATCGCTCAGACAACATGCAGAGTGGTAGATCAACAATTGAGAGGCCCCAAAGCTTCTGGATACAACCCACTATACATAGAGAAGCCATATTTGTTGTCAATACTGGCTATATAATTCATAGCATACAATTATTGAGTGTACAATAGTTGTAAGAATGTGTTTAATGTGAGCTTCGATGAAGCATCAACGATTTTGGGTCTTACACTATCGGGAAACAAACGGCTGCGTAGTCATATCCTTCCAAAGTGAATGTATTGCACATCATTCTGGGTTAATATGAAACTGACATGCTTGTTACCCTATCCTAACTATGAGTGTCAACTGAGTATCAACAACTATTTCGCCTTGAATCTTGGGTAATACACGGGTTGTACAACAGCAATAACCCATGCTCAAAGAATTGGCTTCCTTCTGAGGCGAAGATTCTTGCGCCATCATTGCTACTATGTCCTAAATATGTGTATCAATGGAGCATCAAGGATTTTTCATCTTGCAACTTGGATACTCCAAGGGGTGCAGATCAACAATAACCAATAATCAATATGGTAGCGACCATTATGGACAACAATGTCTCACAGGTCGTAAAGTTCTCTTGCTTCTAGCTCAGGAGTTAGTATTTAGAAACCAGCAATCTATTGACTAATAATGTAACTTTTGACAGTCTCTCAACTCAAATTAGCCAGTTTTCAAATTCCTACCACCATGTCAGATTCAAAATCTTGAAATTGCTCGTTGCTGGTGGTTACGATATCTATAACAAATGAACCTCTCTAAATTCAGAATTTGAATGACATTAAATTGCAAATAATATATGATACGGCATGGGCTTCAAGGAATGTACACTCGAAGCAATCAATTGCATAAAGTAATTCAAGACATGTGCATTCGTAGCAACTCTATTTGCAAAGCGAAATTGAGGAGACTGGCAGCCCTGGCAGCATTTGAATTCTTTGTCAACAACTACTTCGCCATCCATCAGAACATGAAACTAGTTCAATGGGGAAACACTTACTGGTAAATGCGCACATCGTATAGTTAAATAAATTAACAGAGTTGGCAGTTACTGAATCAACAAGTACAACAGACCACCAAACAGTATTGGCCATGCTGAAGAGGCAAGTAAGTTGAGGAATTACAAGAGTTCGTTCACACAGGTAATTCATATTTGACATTCAGATCTTATCTATATTAATGGAATTGACAGACGAAACACTCCAAACTGGCCATTAATGACTTTGTCACTGCCCAATATCACCAATACACCTGCAATTGCTATCTCATTGTAGGATATGTTTCAGCTCATATTCCATTGATAGGTATATCACACCAAGAGCTATAACAGCCATATAATGCAGTCCCCAACAAACTGGTGCTGACATTCACCACCACCAATACCAATATATTCTGAAGGGAATACTCACTAACAGTGGATGCGAACAAGAAACAACTACCATCAAGTAATAATGTTAGCTTCACCATAGAAGAATGGACATCAACAAGCAAATTAGCCATAATGAGCGTGATTGCTTACTATATCGATCGAAATTGGGCGTTGTAAAAAGTACAAGCCTCTTTCGACAAGGTTGCTGGCGTGGTCTGATCATATTTCAAAACAAGGTTAGGCATAACTGGTGAAGGGTCAACAAACTGGAGCAAAGATTCCCAAACATTTAAAAGAAGTTCTTGATTGTTTGCACCTTGCAGACTACCGTTTACATGGAATTACAACTGATATCACTCCCTTGAATTTCGGAATGCTTTGGGAACTACAATCAACCCTTCAGGCCACTGGAATCGAGTGGCCTTAATTGAGAAATTACACACCACGTAGAGCGCACGTCATTGAGTTAACTTTTAGAATGTTCATGAGCAGTCTCTGTGTAAATGACTGTACCAAGTGGTGAGAAGCCCATGAGTGCAATCAGCAATTTGGAGAGATTAAAAGCACAGACATTGGGAAGAGTCAAATACTGAGCAAAGAGGGCAATGGTAGAATCATCAAGGTGACAGCAATCTGATCTGGTTGAGCAAAGACAGTTGAGGACGTATGTATTTCAAGAGATTTTGAAAGACCTGAAACAGACCTTTCTATAGCAGCGACTTCATGGTGTATTAATGACACTTACACCTGCTTTTCAAAACAAGTTCATTGACTGTCAAGAAGCCAAAGCTGGAATCAATGTACTATGTTTGATGGCAGTGAAACACTGGCGGAATTAAACACGGGAGTTGAGTGGGCCAGGCTACCGATTATGTGAATTCGGCCAAGAGTGGCTCACAAATGCAAGATGTCAGAATCAGCTGGTACTCTTCTCAACACAGAATGAATGGACCGCGATCAAGTTAATCATGGAGGTTTCAAGGCCATTCTGATCCTGCACTTGGTAGATATCAAAACAGCATACGGTGTCTGTGCATCGTGTCATCACTGTCTACAATGACATGTTCGATCATGCGGATGGTGTTAAGGGAACTTCAGGTAATATGATTACTCACTGGAAGGAAGAGTTACACCTCGCTGTGGAGTTTGTACAGCAGAAGCTTTTCAAGTATTGTGCCGAACATACTCCATTGAACAGTATACTTCGCATTTCGACATATATCCTCAATTATGTCCAAAAGCTGTGATCATGAAAGAAGTGGGACAAGGGAATGGATACTCATCCTGACGACAACACTGCTTATAATAACCAATACCAAGAAGAGTTTCCAAAGTATGTGAAGCACGAACACTGTACCAAATATAGACAATTGTCCGTCACCAAACCCAAAAAAATACGGAGCAACAAATTCTTCCCCTCTGCAATTGCTTCTGGATTGGGTCGATCTGCTTTCGATCCATGGGATATGTCCAGCCATGATGCAGAATACTTAATGCCTAATAATGAGGCTGAAATGGCAGCCAGACAAAGTGTTTGCTCAGCACACTAATTGACAGCCACCAAGTTCCATCTGCATTCACTGCCTGAATCACCAAACAACTGGGGGCACGTTAATTTTCATGTTAATAATTACCACTCTGACCCCATGGAGACTAGCAGTACATTTTGGTTACCAGATATCACTGACTGGTGGTGTCAACAAGATGAAATGCACTCAAAGTACACCAATCACTCCAGTGTTGCACCCAACATATTCTCCATCATACCACATAGCGTTGGAGTAGACACCAGGTGTTCCCTATTGCTAGACAGTATCGGCTGGAGGCAGTTGAAAACCACTGGCGAAACACTTTCCAAATAAGTCGTAGCAAAACGGTATGCTCGAGCCAGTAACGGCATATTGGCAGGTCACCAGTTAACATTGGATACCACAGAAACTGAAATGCACTTGGAATTGAAGAGCGTGGTAGAGCAAAGAAAATTGCACAGAATGGCCAACGTCCAAGACTATTTGGAGATGTGGCAGGGCAACCAACACCTACATCCTACACACAAGAAATCTCACACTCAACACAAGCAAACGACAGCCGTAGGATACATTTCAGATACTGAAGAGAGCATCAAAGCATCCTACTCAAACTTTCAGCTTGATACTGTGGCTGCATTTCAATTGTCTGAATCATCACCTGTGCCACTGGCTTTGTGTGCAAAGAATCTCCCTGGAAAACAAACCCCAGTAATAAATATCTGCCGAATAAAGTAAATCGACCGCGATCCAGCAGGGACTGATAAGGATAGTGTATCTAAAAGCATTTCCGACACCAAATATTGAGTTGACTGGCATCGTAAGTTGGAATATCCAAATGTGAGTTAAGATGACTGGAAGGCCGATGACTAATCTGAAGTAGAGCTAGACAATGGCATTGAGGATCCAGAAAGCCCAGAGCACCAGATTCTGAATGCCACACTGAATGTTCCCCAATGGATTCAGCCAATATGGAAGTCAATGAAAATGGCTGAAGAACGGTTGATAATGAGCGAAGCAATGGAAACAAGGAGGAATAAGGGAAACATGAAAAAGTTGAACAGAATGGGTGAATATGTTTTCACTAGGCTGTATATGTTGCTTGACTGAGAATTTCATTTAGAGTATTATTATTGGAGCATAGTGAGCTGTCGCATGTGAATAATGGTTCATATACAGTAGTATAGTGGATGAAATAAATCAATCCGCATGATATTGTAATATTTGTTGTATGAGAGCAACCTGAACATAAATATTGCTCTGCTCGCCTTCGCCAAAGTGCCAAGTCACAATCAGGCAGATAAGGAGCCAAGAAGTTTAACTAAATCTCCATGCAGTTATTCATCACTGCACATTTCGAACCCACAGTGCACTATAATGCATGACAATGAAGTGTCTACAATTTATGGTCTTGTAAGTAAGGTAATTGAAAACTGAATTGGTCTCTGTTATGCATAACTGACGTATTTGCAGCCTTTATAGACAAAAGTGAAAGCAGCATGATTCTTGCCCCAATCTGAAAATAAGTGTCAACGGAGCATCTACAATTTGTGGCTAGGAATCTTATATTATCTAAATGGCGATTTCTGGCAACAATTTATAAACAAAATATTGGCAGCCATTTCAGGCAAATAGTGCATGATATCTATCTTACCACATCAAGAGAATGACTGTCAAAGCAGTGTCAACAATTTTTGGTCATGTAAGTCAGGTAACGATATGATTTTGTAGTAGTTGTACAGAATGAATGCATCAGCAGCCTGTATAGGCAAAAGAGAAAGTAACATGGTCATTGCCCCACTCTGGAAATGAGCATCAACCAAGCTTCAATAATTTTTCGTCATGCAATTAAGGTTATTAAAAATTGACTTGGTTGCTGTTATGCATAACCAACATATTGGCAGCCTCTATAGGCAAAAGAGAAAGTGACACAGTCACCGCCCCATTGTGAAAATGAGCATCAACAGAGTGTCAACAATTTTTTGGCTTTGCATCTTCGGTTTTCTAGGTGCAGACTGGTTGGAGATATCCAGAAATACGGTATTGGCTGCGATCAGCGGCAATAACAACCACAGCAGGGTACCTGCTCAATCCGAACAATGAGCATCAACTAGTATCAGCAACGTTTCCGGGTTACATGGCTGCGGTCCTGGTCAGGAACCGCCAAGGAATCTGTACCCAATACCCAGCGCTGGGTTGTTACCCGGACCGGACATAAACCAGCAGGTAACTGCCCTGGTTGGAACTGGACTGCAGTTCCACTTTAATGTTGCCACAACTTTGGCTGAACATTGGCTCCAATAATGTTTCTGTGTTCTAATTGTATCGTGACATGACCAGTACGTAGTTTGTGCAGAATTAGCCGCTCTTTCACCTCCCGCGCTCAGCTTTGCAATCCGCTCAATATTGGTTGAATTGCTGTGAAATAATACGAAATTTCATGCGAAATTCGTGGGTTTTCAATCACGACTCAACAAATATTGATCAGATCATATATCTCCAAGTAGGAGGTGAAAGAGGGCCTAAACCTGCACAATCTACGTACTGATCATCTCATGATACGATCAGAACTCAGATACTCAGTTGGAGGCAAACTTGTCATGTTCAAATGCCCGGTTTTTGTTGGTAAAACCGGCCCAATTAGAACAGTTCGGGTTTTTGTGTGGTCAGACCCGTTGCAACTGTCCTGTTCCATGTTGGAACCGGATCTGGAACTGAACCAGGACTTTGGAACTGTTGCTAACATTAGTTTCAACCAACTGTCAATGATCCCAGATCTGGAATCTTGGGTAATCAAGACATCGTGCTGAAATTTGAGCATATAACTGAACTATTCACTGCCTTAAGAGGTAAAAGGATAACACATTAACAGAAATACACAGATTCAGAAATAATTGATACTGCAAACTGCACAACATCTATGCAGCGATTACAGAATGTCGATTGAGCGATTTTGATATTGCACACTTACTAAACAGCCAATATGAGAGCATTATAAGAATCTCCAGATGGACCTACTGTTCAACCAGCTGACATCTCGCCAGATTCAGATGGGTTGAGAGATTTCCTTTGAACCGTAATCAAATTCACGGTTCGGGTATATTGGTAACCCAGACCACCAATTTGGCAACCTTTCAGTACTAATTCATACCCAGACCCCAAGCAACAGTCCAGATCTGTTGCTTACATTACTCCCCACTTTAAATGTTGTGGCTCTACTGACAGCGTATTTCAATAACAGGTAAGCGGATTACTGCAAAGGCTCAGTCACTGGTTACTTGAGATCTGCCAATGTCAGTCTGCATCATAATCTGATTTCCAATCTCGGACATGCTGCATTTCGGTTCAATGTCATAGAATAGTACTCTTCATCATTCTCAGAGGCATGCCACTGGTACGTCCCCATATCTATACATCACCATATCTGCACTCGATTGCCCTTTCAAAAATTGTCATCAATTGTAGTAGAGATTAAAGGTAGGGTGAACCATAACCTGATGAATTGCCCCAAGACTGTAGACTGATTTCATGTCTAATCTGCCATCTCTGGGATCTGTTATTGCTCTGGTACAGTTCACATTCTGTGGCTCCATAGTAGTTTTTATAAACTCCTAAAGATCCCTTCTACAATGTGGCAGTGGGCATTTATAATCTAATAAGGCTATTTTCCGCAAGATTTGTCTTTGTCTATGATTTGGCACTTCAGCTTGTAATCTAAAATCTATCATCTGGCATTTCTGCTTGAAATCGAAACTTCATCATCAAGTACGCCAGCTTCAGATGGATAAATCATCATCCAGCAGTCCAGCTTCGGATGAACCATTCATCATCCACTACTGCTGCTTGAGATCTACAATTCATGCGCCAGCACATCGACTTCAGATCAACTATCTATTATCCAATTAGTCTGCACAAGATCAATGTGTTAAATTTTTTGCTTCAGCATACAATGAATGAGTGTGATTACGCAGTATGTTAATTCTTTTAATTACCATTCAGAGGACATTGTTTCTAAGAGTTCAGAACGGATTGGCCTGATTATGCTTCGTTGTATAACATTGTTGCAATTGTCTCTGAACTGTAGTACTGCAGGAACTCGTACCACTGCCTATTTGCTCCCTCTGTATTAGTGAAATATAAGAAAATGGATGTGATAAAAGGTAAATCTAGCAGACGTTGTCATTGAGAGTTTGCCAACCTACAAGCGAAGCCCTACCTCAGCAAAATGTATTTTAGTCACTCGAAGCCTCCAGGAGTGTCTGAGAGAATGTGGAGTGTAAACTTAGATGCGTCAATTTCAGGAGAGTATCAGACCCTAGGAGGGCATTTCTGCCGGCCTTCAGATTGACTGGGAGCGCCAGCGACAAACCTGGCAGTGCCGGTGACAAGACTGGGAGCACATCGAATCACAGTAGAGCAGTCTGGGAAATACAACATCTTCTTTGGAAACGCTGCTGGTGCGCCTGGAAATCATAGCTACTACTTATCATTCAACGAATTATAAAACTCATGTATTCAGTTTGTATTCTCATCTATGTATCTACGTATCTATGTAGCTACCCATCTACACCCAGTATGTCTGGACTGGCTGCAGGCGGTTCTTCAGAGCAGTTCAAGGCGCACCTGAAGATGACGATTCAGTGAGCTCAGAGATACTCTCGGAGGCCGTGATCGAGCGTGTTTGGAGATTCACTTGGAGGCCGTGCTGGTGCAAGTTTGGAGATGCACTTGGAGGCCGTGATCATGCGAGTTTGGAGATGCACTTGGAGGCCACAATTGAAGAAGTTTGGAGATGCAATTGGAGGCCGTGATTGAGCGACTTTGAAGACAAACTTGGAGGCCATGATGGTGGAAACTTGGAGGCCCCAAATGGGCGTGTATAGAGATACACTTGGAGGCTGTGATCGAGCGAATTTGGAGATGCACTTGGAGGCTGTAATCGAGCAAGTTTGGAGATGCACTTGGAGGCAGTAGTCAAGCGAGTTTGTAGATGCACTTGGAGGCCATAATTGTGCGAACTTGGATGCCTACATCGACCGAGTTTGGAGATGCAATTGGAGGCCTTGATCGAGCAAGTTTGGAGACTGTAATTGATCGAGTTTGGAGATCCACTTGCAGGCCGTTACGGAGTGAGTTTGGACAAGTAATGGGAGGCAGTCGATCGATGGCATGCCAGGTGCTGAGACTGTTTCTATCAGTTAGTTAACTCGCAACCATCGGAATGTTACAAGGTGACATTACCTTTGAGCTCTCATGGAGAGGCACGCCGGAAGCTAAAGCTTCATTCAGGGGTCAACTTATAATCATGACAATGAAGTGAAGACAAACAATCTCGGGTAGATGCTGTTCTCGGTGAATGTTGTACTCGGTGTATGCTATACTCGGTGCCAACTCATGATCATGACTTGACGAGATACAGAGGGAAGACTGAGGTTTGTGTTCTGAGATGATAGTACAGTTGTGGACGAAAAACAGAGAGATGGGGGATGAAGATGAGAACGGTGTGGAGACTACAAGCGGAAATGAGAAACCAGGGGTACAACTTGCTCGATAGAGTTGGGATGACCTTGTATCAGTGTCATTACCCGCTGGATCGGGACTCATACCTGCTCTATCGGGGATGGTAAATTGGCTCGCACACGAAATTCTCTCTAGTCCCAGTTTCTCATGATGATTTCCCCCATACCCTCTCATCTCTCTCTTTCTTGTCCTCCATTCTACCATCACCTGGGAACACGAAGTTAAGTCATCCCTCTCTATCTCTCAATGCCATGATTGAGAGGTAACACCGAGTAAAGCATACACCGAGTAGAGCATACACCGAGTATAGCATACACCGAGTATAGCATACACCGAGTATAGCATACACCGAGTATAGCATACACCGAGTATAGCATACACCGAGTATAGCATACACCGAGTATAGCATACACCGAGTATAGCATACACCGAGTATAGCATATACCTATTACAGCGTACACCAAGTACAGCATGCACTGAGTACTGCATACACCACATACTGCATCATTCCAAGATTGACTCTCGCCCGCTCCCAGCCAGTCTCTCATCCCTCGGCAGACGATGTTGTACACAGTTCTCTATATTCGCACAATTATGAGTTACCCAATGAACAGAGTCTCTGCTCCTGTCTTGCCTCCCTCCCAAACTACCGCCTCCAGATTGACCGCCTCCTAGTACTCCTGCAATCTCGCTCGATCATGGCCTCCAAGTGCATCTCCAAACCAGCTCAATTATAACCTCCAAGTGTATGTCTAAACTCGCTCGATTAGCACAGCCGAGTTCGCACAATCACAGCCTCCAAGTGCATAACCAATCTTGTTCAATCAGGGCCTCCAATTGCATCTCCAAACTCGCTCGATCGCGGCCTGTAAGTGCATCTCCATCATCGCTCAATCATAGCCTCCAATTGCATCTCCAAACTCGCTCGATCGCAGCCTCCAAGTGCATCTCAAAACTCCCTCTATCATGGCCACCAAGTGCATCTCCAAACTCACTTGATTACAGCCTCCAAGTGAATATCCAAACGCGCTCGATTACTGCCTCGGAGTGCATCTCTAAGTTCACTCGACCACGGTGCGGTGGAACGGTGGAGCTTGAAGGCAGCCAGCCCATCATCCACACTCTGCTGCACCACCCATGGTATCTGAAGGGAATTGATGCAAAAGATCAGTTTTAGCTCGAACAGTGTATGAACAGGGTGAGTGGACATGGAGGGATACCCAGCCATGATGAACCACACAAATTTCGTGGATCAATGAATGGTTGGCAAGAGTGCGTGAGCATTGACACAAATTGCGTGCATCTACGAAGCGCAGCAAGAGTGCATGAGACCAAGAGCTGGGCAAGATAGAAAGTGTATTTCGTATAATGGGATGACGCCTATCTACCCTGTAGTCTCCAAATTATATACTGCCTGTGGCTGAGTCCATCTCCGTTATTCATGTATCTCCGTATGTATATATATAGGGAGACATGGATAATACATGCCATATTATAATGTAGCGAATCTTGTGGCTTTAACAAAGACCAATATAATCGATAAAATGCCTTGTGGTTATGGAACCCTAAGAACCACCGGTGTGAGAATCCAGCACCAAGTCCCCCGCAGACCTGCACAGAGGTCTCAGTAGCTCCAGAAATTCACTATCCTAATAGGCAAATCGCGTAGCATCCTGAATACACCTCCATCACTGCAGGTGCTTTCAGGAACATGTGAGAATGGTCTTGCACAGTTTGAGAGCACTTTGCAAAGCGCCAGGGGGGGGCTGGGAGCATCTGGAAGTACTTAGAAGCACTAGCGAGGGCGACCAGAGTGTCTGGGAGGTTTGCGTATGGCTTCCGGACCGAATTACATTTTTCTCATTTACCATCCAATCTTTTCTTTGGTGACTCCGTCAACCAGTAGTAGTTGTTAAAAGCACCATCGATGTGTTCCTCTTCTGCTGCATCTGCCACCAATGGTCCCTGCTCGTCGTGTCCATTACTTCTACATTGAGGCCTCCTGGCAGATGTACATTCCAAAGTTGCTCCCAGCAGCCTGGTGCAATTGTCAAAACTGTATAATGATAGCGAGACCAACCTCTTTACTAGCAAGGTCAATAATGCGGTAGCTCTATTCTTGAGCATTTCCACTTCCCTGCAAAGTTATGTTGTATCTGTATGTGGGAGCAACCCACCCCATGTGTCCACAACCTAGAGCTCACTTGGGGTTCATAAGCCAGCAAAATGACTTCATTGATAGTCAATCGTTGGAAACACCTTGACTGAGCTGGGCTCCTGCATATGAGTGCAACTTACCACCAATTCATCAACCGGGGCTATAATAGGTATCTTGCCAACTGCAATTCTCGAATCCAGCAAAGGCAGTTTTTAATCCCATTGAGTTAGTTGACCCAGAGATGTCCCTTCCCATCACACAGGATAATACATATGACTACCCATCCTCCTTGAAGTGAGTAACATGCAACTTCCATTCCAGAATTGAGCGAAGTTGTGTTTCTCATTGAGGGGAATGTAAGTCAGATCCTCCTCGGATTCCATAATTGAGCTCAAGTGATTATTCCCTCGAATGGTAATCCAAGCTAGATGCTACTCATATTCCAGGATAGAGCACAAGTCATCATTCCCATCCAGGAATCAATGAACAGAGACACAGTGATTCCCACTCCAGGATCGGGCAATTGGTGTCAATTCCCATCCTGGAGTAACTAGTGGAATCCCAACTCGCATGCAAGGATCAGGCAAAGCAAAGTTGGTTATACTCCATTGCATGGCCTCGTAATTGCCCTGCCAGGGGTTTGATTGATACCATTTGTTGCATCTGACAGTATAGGGTTTCTTTGATATGGGCATGGAGATACGGTATGATTATAGGTACAGTTCATTTGTGCAGCAATTGATGTCTGTCAGAGGGTGCTTGGAGCATCCACTGCTCCTCCAAAACTGTATTCCCATGATAAAATTACATTGAGCCAATGAAAGCTGTGACCAACTGCAAAAGTGTCTCGACCAACATTAGATAGGACTGCGTCGGACTACACCATTCAGATTTAATCAGAATCAGTTGTTAGACATCGGCAAAAATTATTTCCGTCCAGGTGGAATTGCTCCGTCAGAGTGGGCGCACTGCGTCAGAGGCATCAGTGACACCCCGGTACCGGATTACTCTGCGCCCGGCCCCAATAGCACGTGTCCCATTGCATATCGCCCTCAGATTGCTGTTTCACCAATTCCTCTTGCTCTGTCTGTCCGCTATTTCAAATGAACACTCTCGCATTATGGCCAACTGTGACCATACATCAGAATGGGTAAATTGGGTACACAGTTGCATCGGGATGGCAATGCAATTGGTGATGTTGCGAAAATCTCTCCTCGCGTTCGTTCTACCTGCGTGCAAAATGCAATTCTCTCTTTAGTAATTATACATATCATTCGAAGTTGCCAGATCTATGTGGCTATTGACAATCAATCGCTTGTTCCGGCCGTCTCCTGTCTGACCACTAGTAGCTATCTCTGGAATTACGTGCGCGCTGCAGACAATGTTTCCCACGCTGAAAACTTGCAAAGCAACAGCTGCCGGTGCTTTTCTCACTTGTACAAATTTCAAGACGGGATTCAAGTTACCCGAGTTTTGAGGTATTGTGGTGAGCACCAGGGCTAACCAGTACTCAACGAAAGCTCCATCCTCATGTTGGAGATTGATTTTGAATAGTTGTTGCAGTTGCCATGGGAGACGCGCATTCAGCGCGGCATAACACCTCGCCAGGCATTGCTTTACGCACATCCAGTTGTTCCGTCGATCCCCTCTGCGCCAGTTCTGGCTTCCTGTGCATCGACGCATCTGAGATATGTGTTCACCATTCAAACCCTCAACTTCAACTTTAATACCATGGTAAATAAAGAGCTCCATTGGGTGCAGTTGTTCATCCGATATATACGTCTTGTTACAACTCTTATGCTTCATAAACTTCCACGTGCCGCTGTATATTGCCACGCGGTGCATTGGGTTTTGTGTATTGTCAGGTGATGCTCTGAAGTTTTTGATCATAGCATCAGGATGCTTTCCATCATGCCATTTTGGGGTACCATGGATTTGGGCTTCGCATATGACAGGGAGCTCAGGGGGGCAGCCAGATCAGTACCGGGAGGGAAAACTTTGCAGGTGGCAGCGCTGTTCTCCCAACGCTGAGCGAGGGCTTGGAAATTGAGCACTCTGATTCTGAAGCAGAGAATGCAACGCTGAAAGGTGATTACTTGTGGCAGGTAGTTGAGACTGTGATTGGAGGTGTTCCAACCGTCTTTGAGGTTCGTTTTATGTGCATGTTCATGTCTCTCGGCAGAATACTGTTGCAAGGTTCTGTATCGACGAATCTGTTCAGGCCAATGAGACATCATGTGGATCTTCAGAAAGTTGAAGTCAGCATCTACCTCATTGGAAATATCTATCTCGTGGCTGCTATACTTCCGCTAGGCATTCATTTCGCACTGCTTCTTGGGCGGCATCCAAGTTTCAGCATTTGTTTCCTCGTCTACCTTTCGCTTCTTCACAAGTTCAGTTTTCAGTGTATTGGCTTTAGCCTTCTCCTTTTTGCTGGCTTGCCCGAGTAAGAAAAAATCTTTGAATGTGCGATAACGACACAAGGCGTCCTCCATGTAGCTCAATGTTGCATCATTGTGGGATTTATATCGAGCATACATATAGAATTCTAACAATGCCCGTGTGCACTGAATTGCACGATTGAATATAGGATGTTGAGTGGGGCTTCCCTCTCGGAGAGACTGGGTTACAACTCCAAGCAAGTACCGGCTCATTTCCTTTATCTCCTTCCCATTCCATTGAGAAACTTCCTAATATGACTTATTGTTTGGTGTGAGGTGGTGGTAAGCAGACACGGATAACCAGATTGCATTGTACTTGTTGAGCCGTACATGTGTCTTCATGAAGTGGAAAATCCACTTCTGGAGGCGATCAAGCATGCCGATCTGCATTGTATGGAGGAGGTCGGGCTTAGGGAGAACGCTCACAATACAGGGAATATGTCGAAACAAGTTGAATCCTCGGTAAACATGGCCCGACGAGAGTTCGGCATCGGCTGCATTGGTGTTGGAATCGCTGAGCATTCTATATAGGTTGTGATTCCTCCGGGGGTGTTGCTTGTCAGGAGGCACATAATCTCCAAATTCGTTCTTTGGACACTCGCACCAAAAACAGACATGCCGCTCGAGATGATGTAGGTCCCTACACTCTCGGCAATCTGCAAACCATGCTGCTAAAACCGGTTTGCAACACCTGAAGTTAACATCTGCGCAGAAAACATTCTGATACCAACTCTCGGCGCTGGAATTTTGTTTAATAGTGAGTGGCTGGAGTACCCTCCGGAGTACTTAATTCAGCACCTCTCGGTTTGTTTGCCACTGTTTCTCCAGCCGCTTCTGAGCAATCTTGTAGTTCTTGATTGGAATCAGTAGGAGACCAACCATTACAACGCTGTGCATTGAAGGCATCTGGCGGATCTTCGACGATTGATTGCCAATTGCCATTTATCCAGGCCACTCTTTCTTCTCAGCAGCAAAATTCGAGAGATGTGTTCCATCGGACATGAAGATCAAAAGATCCAGTGTATCCCCCACTCTGAGTGTTGTCTATACTTCAATTAGCACGTCATTATCCTCGAGTATCTCTCCTTACCTGTGTCTCCTACCACCAGTCCGCATTGTACATTTCAGTATAGAGGCGTTTCGGTGGCATATTGCTGTTAATGCAAAGCTCAGGGGCATAAATGAGATACTTGGCGTAGGCTGGCTACCACATCAACCATCCCATGCTTTTGATAATGTCTCGACTCCAGTATTTGATAGGGCGTTTGTGATTGTCATTCCATCTCATATCCTGGAGAGTGTGTAGTTCCCACTCCCTGACAGACTGATCGTCTGACATGCTCGCCACGAGCTTCTGGACGTCATCCCAGTTTTTGAAGCTTGGGAAATGCAGAGCGGTGTTTTCTTTCTTCAGCACATTCTCATAGTACATCTTCATGCCCTGCTTCTTGATCCCACACTGGATATAGTTGTACTCTTCACGTGTCACAACCGGGTAGTAGGGATTGTTTTGTTCGTTCGTCTCAAGGCAACCCTGAGCGTCGCATTCCCTTAGCTCAGCAATGAAATTGCTCATTGAAGCAATGGCGCTGGGGTATATTTCCGTCCGCGGCAGAGGAGGTGGCAGTGGTTGGGACTCCCAGTCTGCAATGTTTTCAACGTGTTCAAGGTAGGGAAATGCGTCCAGGTATTTGACTGAATCATTGTAGGCATTGAATTCACGACGCTGAGCGGGTTCAACGCGTCGGGGTGCGCTGCAAACAGTCAGATTCTTCTGGAGTGCCACTTGAAGGTGTTCAGGATGGTGTAATTTGATTTGTTTAAGTCGCCAGCTGTCTGAGGTGAACTTCTTTTGGCATGAAATTTCGGGGCAACAAAAAGGGATCTTCTCTGGCATTGTCAATGACATGCGAGAAGTGGAGTATACACTGCAGAAAGGGAAGAAAGTTGGTGCTGGGGCCTGAGAAGCCTCATGTGTAAGCTCACGATACTTTCAAATAACTTATTGAGCCTCAACACCATCTCAAGGAGGTTCCTTATACGGCAGGAGTTACAAAAATGCTGCATACTTGATGTCCCATAATACTATGAATAAAATACAACCAATAAAATAAAACCAATACAAAACCCATAAATAAAATAAACCCTGAGCAAACCAAAAACCTCGCAACGCGTGAAATAATCAATGCCTGAGATAATTTGATTAGAACAAAGGAAACGAACAATACCAGAACCCAACCCTAACCGAAACGCAACAACCATCACCTTCTCTGCAATGCAAGGACTGGTTCACTCCTCGCCTACCAAGCCATCCGGGCGATTTTTGGGAGAGGCATATTGGGGAGAGGGACATCAGGGAGACTGTCGCCATCTGCTGATCCACATCCACATCCGAGGTGTTTCCGGCTGCCTCAGGTTTTCGCAAAGTTGGCACTGCCGGGCGAGGTATTTGCGGCGTCACAAGCCCGAAATGGTCCAGCCCACTGAGGGGATATATATCCGGAGTTCATGGTCATGGGCAAGGCTCCGGGGTTTGATGCCATGCTGAAGGCGCCAGACGTTGTGGCCGCGGGGTATGCTCGCGCATCTCCTGGCCTTGCTCTGGTAGCACAATTGGCTTATTATCTACCATGGTATCTACATCGTCAGCCGATGTATTTACAATCTCTCCCTGGCCAATCGTCCGAGGTTCTTTGCCAATATCCTCATTCTTATCTTCCTCCTCCTCATCTTCCTCCTCTCCATCTTCCTCCTCTTCATTATCACCATCCCTTTCCATATCCACATCGCTGTCTAAATCAACGCTGTCCGGTGCGTCCACATCATCCTCCATGCACATATCCACATCAGAATCAAGGTCTGAGTTGTATTTGCTGTCCGACTCCGTGGTAGTGCCGGTATCATCATCTGAGGAAACTGACACAGTGGGCGATGCTTCAGGCTCTAAATATGCCTGCTCTGGTTTGCCCTCTGTGTGCGTGTCTGCCTCATACATTTCCATCTGCAACTGCAAAGCAACGGTACGAGAGATATTATCTCCTCCTGGGGTTTGTGTAACAATACCTTTCCCTTTACCGTTTCCCTTCCCCTTCCACTTCCCTTCCTCCGTTGCCTTCCCCTTCCCTTTCCCCTGCCCATCCTTTGTACTCTTCCCTTTCCCAGTTCCTTTCTCACTGCCCTGCGTGTCCTCCTCACCCTCGCTGTCGTCATTGTCATTGGAATCGCTAAGACGGCTCCTTCCACTGCACGGTGCTCTGGGATCCGCCCAGTTCTTATCATCATTATCCTCATCGATTATCTCATTCCAATACAGTAGTGTTCCGGGCAGAAAGTTGCCTGGCTTGTACTGCCGGCAGCTTGGTGGCTCAATCATTGCCCTGAGATCATCGCTACCATATCAAGGGAAACGCTCGCCGGTGCGTTCAACCTTTCCAATGCTGGTTGTTTGCGGATTGGAGCGATGGACTTGATCCCTGAAGGCACGGGGGATGTCACACCTCCAATTGTTCATTTGGTCGCGGGTTTTGTCAAACATTTGCCCCATATATGAGCCGAAGGCTGCCCACCACTCCCGGAAAGGCGAACTCCTGCTCCTGCGGTGCGGCCACATTAGCTGGAATTGTGACAAGTGGTGAGTCGTGATTGGATCAAGAAAGATTCTATCATAAAACAGGTCCTATGCCATCTCATCCTTGACGCCGCAAACATTGTATATCCATATGAGTCCACGGATGTGTTCGGACATGAAACCGGTTGTACGGTCCCGGTCCTATGACAGGCATCGATTTATAACCGATGTCGGCATTTGTGCCCTTGCAGTTGCCTTCCCCTTTCCTTTGCGGCTGCCCTTTGGTGCCATCGCTGCTAGTTAAAAATGAATCTACACCGGACGCATTACCATTATGCTACAGTTCAACGGAGTGGAAGGAAGACCAGTGGCAACATACAAGGTTTTGTAGAATATCGAATGTGTTTTGGAACAAGAGGCGTTGTTTTGTATAAGTCACGTAATGTAGAGAGAGTTCAGGATGCTGGTAGTGTGGTTTCATACGGGAGGAAAACAGAATGGAGTTGAAGGCGGGAAGAAGGGATATATATACTCGAGTTCCTGCGATTTCTTGTTTCAACTTGTTTTGTCGGTTAACGAACACAAAACGGCCCAGCCTTCATCTTGGACAACCACCAGGAACCTCATGAATGAGGAGCCTTGAAACCAGAAGTAGTACTCACGGTGAGGATAGTATACGACCCTGGGTGTTGCTTTCGCATCACATACCACTTTTACCACTCAGACCTCGTGCATCTCAGGGCAAACTGAGTAATTCTCAGGTTGTCCCAACTGTGCAACCATCCAACACGGCTACAAACGCCTAGGGGTGGAAAAAGCAAACGCAACTGACGTCATAGGATAGAGAATACGTCATTGTTCACTGTGCGATGCTTTGAGCTCTGCCAAAGGGGGATTTCCACCGGGAAGTTAAAGATATACACAATCGATGGTTCGAAGTATTGTGCCATGAATGAGTCTAATACTATGATAATCGTACCAAGAAGGCATCAACACCCTTCACGCGGTGCAAATATACCTTCAGATGTTGCTGTAACAGTGAATTTCAATGCTGAGTTCAATTTGATGGCAGTTAACCCCATAATTGAATGCTTTTCAAAGGATCTCGTCCCTGGGTATTGTCAAGGTTTAGAGTCTAGCGTGGTCTACACTGCGTCTCCCTTTTTTGTCGAATCCCTCCATGGTCGCTCAAATAGATGTCTAACTTGCCTGCTGTTGCATATGCATGCCGAGGGAATTATTCCTACCTTCTTAATGTCAAACTTCTATATCCGACTATGCCTTCCCAAAGCCCTGACCCCGACGTGACTCCGGTCATATGAAATGTTCGAAGTCTTGCTAATCGTCACAATCAACAAAAGAGTAGGCCATCGGGCAATTCGCAACTTCTGCCTGCAAAGAGACGCATTTCCATACTGGCTGGCGGGAGGGATACCTCTCAAGGAGGGAGTTCCGTACCCTCTACAATCCAAAGACAGAACTCCACCCTCTCATCTTGGATGAACAATTCTCGTGTTGCAGGTATCACTCAACGCATGACTTCCACCTCATCCGCTACACTGCGACGGTCAATAAATGCTCCAACCGCGACGCCAGATACAAGCAGTCCTAGCACACCAGCACCTGGAGGAACCTTACAGACAGACTCAACGTGTCGAGTTGTATCCAGCCCTGCGTCCGGCATTGCTAGCACTCCCACTTGTCTCAGCGGTCTTGAAAACCTGCCTACCCCCATGCCTAATCCAGAAGTCCACACAATCATTACAAATCCACTGCGAACACAAGCTACAGAATAGAATTAGAGACAGAGGCATTGGCAATTGCAATTGCAGGCGGTGTCTACACCTCAATCAATAGTCTCCAGAAGTCCCAGAATCCATTGATTTGTTCACTCAGATATGAGATGTCTTGTATTTGCAACGGGCAGACTCCTGGAGCTCTACATGTGGAACTGACGGCCGTTTATGAGTGCAAGCTACTTGGAGATGGTACGTTATGCAACACGACGCGTTGTGAAAGCATTAGCTCAAACTCCACACTGGCAGATAATGGAGACGTACTGGAACGCCGCTATGCAGCAAAACACCATTGGGTCCATAGCATTCGAGGCACACGCAAAGGAGATCTTAAAGGAGGTATGCTGAAGCAATGGCCCACGTTGGATATTACATGCTCAAACCAAACTGGTACCAGGTTCGAGCACAAGTCGATATGGTAAAATCCCATTTTATTCTCTCAGCAAGGGACAACATAGCAGAGCTTTATGATCTCTACCACTTTGAATCTGCCGCAGAGCGTTTGGAATTCATTGATTCCCTTCTGGCAGACAATAAGTATCTCTTTCCTGTAGCAGAGCGTGTGGAAGGTGGTGTATGCAGTTCAAATGCAACGCAGAGATAGTCGAAAGCTGCTCACAAATCGCTAGCGTCCACTTTACTTCCTGGCGGAACCAATCTCGCGGTATCTCAACATCAAATTTTATCATCGGGCGAATAACCGTGGTAAGTATGCTGATGGATTTTACAATTCCATGATTGACGACAAGGATGGTCATATACCCTCGCCACTGATCATTATTACCTGCACCGCATTGCACCATGCTTTCCTGGAGCAGCAAAAGAACAAAGGAGATCATCCGAACGCTTCCAAGTCAAAGTTGAAAGCGAACAGACCTGATTGCCTGAACTACTTCAACTACAAGAATGTCGGTGGTAAGATCGCATCCAGCTGCACTGTAACAGGTCGCATGTTGTTAACCTCGCCTGGCGTTGCAGACACATTTACATTCTTGATGAATACCTGGAACACACTACCGGAGAGCTACCAACAGAGGGTGTATAAAAACAGTCTTGCTACAGTCAAGCGTCAGATCCAACAGGTGGAGAACCCAACGCCTGCCATGGTAATCAGCGTGGAAGCAGCACGTGTTGACAATGCTATTCTTCTTGACAATTTGACCTCCGAAGTGGCGCTTGAGGAACCTGGGATCGGAAGCACTGCCCCAAACATTCCGATAGACAACAATTGCACAGATGATGAACTGCATTTCAGGATGCCAGGGGGCAGCGGGGATTCCGAAGATGATGGTGACAAAAGCGACGAGTGCAATGCCATCCCCACTGCCAGTGGGTGACGACAGGCCGCGACTGAACGCGAGAGATTTGACCTGGGAACCAGTTATGTTGACGAGTATGAGGGGGAGGATGGTGACGATGCGGATGCGGATGAGGAGGAAGAAGCATCATAAGCCGATGATGGATCAACGCAGAATGTAGAGGACTGAGGGCATAGTAGGTTTGACCACAGAACCAGTAATGTCAACGGGTACGAGGGCGAGGATGGCTACGATGTGGATGAGGAGGTAGAAGCATCACAAGCTGATGATAGATCAACGCAGAATGTGGAGGACTGAGGGTATAGTACTAGAGAGTGTGAAGATTGGACAGTATATTTCCGACCTGTAATATACAATAATAGCGAGGCAAATGCAAAGGCAAGTGATATATCCGAAGTGCAGACTGTATAGTAATAAGTGACAACATCTCAATGCTAAACATATATGGGGAAAGTGCAGCATCCGATATATAGCAATAGCGGAGAGGTATAATGTGGCACTCGGCCGGTGACAGGCATAAACATCACCAGGCATTGTGGAAAGGGCTACAGCTTAACTGCAGCCCCTGCGAAGAGTGTAACACACTTGTCGTTCTGATAGTGCGTAAACGTCACCACCTTCTGGGAGCAAACTAAAGGAGGTACATATGCAACGGGAAGCATCTATTTTTCCGTCAGAGGGTACAAGGTTCCGTCAGAGCCAGCAGAGCCGACCGGAACACCCGGGTGTTTCTGACAGAAACTAGCGTTGTTGCCAATGGAATTTACTAACTAATCCACCATCATAATACTATCTCTCAACTCTCTATCATTGATATTGTGATCCGGTACTTTTTGGCTATGAATGTGTCTCCACTGAATGTCTATCTCAATCATGAACAGATTTTCATCCAGAAGTGTTCTTTGTGTCTGCAGGTGTACACTAGTGCGTTTCATTGAAGAAATCAATGGAATGGAACACTTCAATTGTATCATCTCTTAATATTGTCTAGCTTCTGCCACAAATTCACATGTATAGTGTTAATGCGATGTTTTCATTCCAGCATTCCGGAACAAGGTATTTGTATCATCATTGATCATCTAGAATTACTCTCATTCCACGTCGCTCATTATTTCGTTTGTAGTATATGATGTAATTGAGATTGGAGTCTACTGACTGGTGATATATCTCATGCATACTGATAATTGAAGATGACCTCTGTATTGGGGAATTAGCTGAAATGAATGGTTACTGTATCATAGCTTGCTGCTTTTGCAGTTTGTGGATCACTGAACTTGCATGTTGTTAAATCTGTGGATTGTAATCTTGTGGTTCACACATCGGCCTTCCAGCAATAGTAGAATCGAGAATTCGTGGGAGCGAAACATATCCGTTTGAAGAAAAAGCATTCTTTCTGTAAAGCAAAATACAGGTGTATGAAGTTCTGTACAATACGAAATGGTAATTGCGAGGATACTATTGCATATTAGGATTCGAGTTAGTATTTGTGTAGCTGTATAGATCAGATTCTGGCTAAAGATTTGAGGCTATTGGCAAGCCAACTATATGCAGCAGGGGTTACCCAGACCTCGACATGTCATATGCGGCAGTGCTGTTACAATGAACCTCCATTGCCCTGTAGAATTCTTGAATCATTTGTTCTCCTAACTCATCACATTTTCTTGCCCACTGTTTATTCACTTTGAACTCTGCAGACTGACATTTTCAGTACTTGACAAGTACCTATCATCTAAAAAATTGCCCAAATGTATTATCTAGTTCTTTGCGGGATATATTATAGTGATGTTATTCGCTAACAAGTAGAGTGAATTAACACAATGCAAGTACTGCTCCCATTTGCATTTCATCAGAGAATGTTGCTAGCAAAGTGTTCCTGTCATTATTAGAGCAGTCAAGAATCAAAGCTCAATTCACTGCTGGTATTCTGATTATACCCCAGATCTATTATTCCTTCTGGGAGCCACTTTCAACAAATTGAAAACCTGAGAGAAGCACTGGTTGTCTGGATATCGTGGTACTGATGTGAATTCATTGTCAAATTGATCCTTTCTATTCCTACCCTGCAGATCTTTATGCAGACAGTACAACAAGTCGTCGACTAGATGCCGCAGTAGCTGATGCAATTCAATACGCTGCCAAAGCAAATACACAATGTTGAAAAGGTATTGCCAGACCTGGTTGCTGATTGGGTGAACACCCGGAGTGTGCAGAGAATTAATAATAGTTTCCTCCAAAAGCGTGGAGTATACATGCCGATCTTTTCAGTGATCGAGTTGTTGAAAAGTTGAATGTGCTACCAGCACACCATTTGGAATTTCACAAGTTGGGCATGGACCATATGACACTGGAGCTACCATCCCTTGTTCTGGATAATCCCCAACCCAGGCAGCCAAAAGAGGATAACATTGTCTCTGGAATCCATCAGCTCAATTACATTTCAAGCCAGGACAGTGATGTCAATATTCCTCAGTGGGGACAGCACAGTTGCAACCATTTTATGCCATGCCTCATCAGTATTTTTTGCACCTTTTGGGGGACATGGAATCAGCCTAATGTGAATCCAGGCACACTTTTTAGGTTTGCAGCTGACATCTTTTTGTATATTACCACTTGTTAGAAACAGCGGCCAGGCATGCTGATCGCCCGAAAAATTGGTCAAGTGAGTCTTGTCGGATGCCTTCGAGTATGCGGTATTGATGGTAGCAGAAGTCATTGCGGAATGTATTTTTTGCAGTAGCGAAGCTAATTGTCAGGAACGCGAAAGTTTCCCGTGACTTCTGGACGCAAAAAGTAAGATATGATTCGTTTTGACTAGTTTTCTACTGAAGTTTGTCTCAAAGTGTTTAGGATTCAAGTCTGCCAAACATTTCGGTGAAGTAGAAAAGTTTTTAAAAGTCAGTTTGCAATGTACATTTGACTACACAAACTGACTCTTTAAACTCAAAAGCCATCCAAAAAAAAATGATGGCAGAATACTGCGAAGCAATGCAGTGCCTGTTCTACAACTCTATACTTGTCTCTCTCCGTTTGCTAACCGCCATTGGACCCATAAACCTATTGATAATTTCCTTTGTACACTCGCTCGTCATCGGCTTGACTAAAAACTCGTTCAGTCCACACAATATAGCTCTCTGACGGTCCCCCTGTCCTTCAGTTGCTGTTACACCGATAATTGGCAGATGCTTCCACCTGTCATATTCGGGATTGTTGCGGATAATTTGCGTCGCATCAAACCCGTTCTATCCACTCAAATTAATCAGTATTCAGCAGCAGCAGGAAGTGATTCCTGACCAGTAATGGCATTTGAAGATCCATGAAAATGATATCCACTACGGCCTCCTCTTTCTTTAGGACTCTAAGGGCATCCCGGCCACTAACAGCAGTTAGGACCGTACATCCAACCTGCTGCAGTCTCCTCTCCATAACTACTTGGTGTGCCCAATTGTCTTCCACCAGTAGGGCTACTGTTCCTTTCATATGGTCTTTGGACCATTCATTACCTCTTCCCTCCTCCCCTGTAGGTCCATCTTCTATCTCATTGCTGTGTACGACAATGCCCATAGTTTTGGGGAGGAACTTTTCTTTGGGGCCAAAAGTTACTTTGGTTTCTGGCGAGGGGCGACCACAGGGTACCGTGAACCAGATCTTGGTGCCCTTACCAACAACAGACTCACACCCGATACCACCAGCCAGTAAAGAAGCAAACTAGGCATTCACTTAGTAACAGAGCTCCCCAACGCAAAGTTGTATGCTTACCTTGCGAACGATGTTCAACCCAATCCCATCTGTGTCAATTGCCTTTGCGTCCCTTGTAGAGACCTCATCTAACGGCGCAAAGAGTCGCAATTGATCTTCTTTGGAGATACCGACACCGGTGTCCTGGAATTTAAATTAGCACGCTTGTGTTCTCGCAGGCTACTCATCCAAAATCACACCTCAACTTCAAATTTGACTTCAAGAGAATTTCGCAGAACTCTCTGCGTGATAACCCTCAAAGTTACTCTGCCTTTGACGGTAAATTTGAAGGCCTAAAATTTATTGCATCATCAAGTGTAGTTGATATGACTGGGAATACGTACGTTGGAAAGCATATTGATTACGATCCGTCGAATCTTGTCATCATCACCTAGTAACAGCAACCTGGAACCATCTCCAAAAGCGCTCTTGTCGATCGTTGCTATGTCAACTTCAAAGTTGACTCCTTCTTTGGTCATGCTCTCCGAAAATAATGTTTCTAACTCCTCCACAAGGTCTTGCAGGATGAACATATTGCGGACAATTGCAACTTCACCGGCGACAATCTTACTGAAATCGATCACGCCATTAATCACGAGCACTTAGACAAGTTAGCCCATAGGTAATGTGAAACAGATATTGAATTTTACACAAAGAATTGACAGAACCTAACGAAAAGGTAGTTCACTGGCTTAGCATTCTGATCTTTTCTAGTCCTAACAGAGAGCTTGTCATTCAGGACTTACCAAAGATTTGTCGAATATAGTTCAATTGCTCTTGAGTCAGGTCCATACGAGTGCCGTAAAGGAGTTCTAGAAGCCCCAGTATCCCTGCAACAGGTCTGTGTCTGTTAGTTAGCACTATAAAATTATTGGACTGCTGTTAGGCGGCGTTGGATGGGGGACAACGTCTTGAGCTCTCTTGAGATTGTAGAAATGAACATTTCCTGTCTCGCTTGAGTATCAATCATTTGCTTCTCCTTCAAAAACCTGACCACAGGAACAGTCAATAATATTTGTTCTGTGTCAAGGACAGACAAAAATTGCTGTACCATTTTGTCTGATCAACTACAATCGCAAGAGCGGCCAGTAATCCCTCCTCCTTCTCGGGATCCTGCCAAATGCATTTCCCTCTCAATTCAAGCACTAGCGGAATGGGGCCGGCGTACATGCCGATCACCTGCGTCAACGGTTCATGGTGGGTAATGAGTTTGTTGAGTGCCCATTCCTCAAAAGGGAGGCGCTCGGAAAAGTCGGGTCGCCAGATATCGAGGCGAGCAATCCATTCAAAGCCCTCCCTTCGAATACATCAGCTTATTCTACGTTCTAGTGCACTGGTAGGACTCTCCACGCAACCCACCCAATACTGGCCTCTAAAGTCTCTTGACCAAGTACGGCCTTGGTTGCTGCGTTTGTAATCACTATATCCCCATCTGGTGACAGTGCGATAAAACAGTATTCCATTTCGTCCAAAATGAGGTCCTTTATTCGAGCCACTCGTCTCATCATTGTCTCGCCAGATTTCCCGATTTGTTGCTCCGGCAATGATCCTTCCATTCCTGGAAGACTGTTCTGATAGTGGTGGTGTATGAACTTGTTCCTTAGCTTGTCACGCTTTCTGTTACGCCGTGTTTGGTTGTCTTCTACAGTCATTTGAGTAGTAAAAGTTACGTCATCCTTAACCACACCTGGAACGAACGAGACGGCAGTGTAGCTGTATCCAGTAGAGAATGGATCAATGAGAGCTGCATACATCGTAGCTAGTACACATTGGCCGTCCTCTCTTTCAATGACGATTGGAGCTGTATCCCTTATGATAGTATCGGCATGAGCGCCATGTCCTTTGTGTGATCTCTCTTGATCACCATAATAATCATAACTGGCGTATTTTGGGCCTTTGCCATACATATCGGCTTGTTGAGCTGCATTAGTCCCTTTGTTCTTTGCTTCACGTTTGTTGAGATTAAGCTTGATGTTCTCAAAAACCTGGACTAAAGAAACCCATCGCCTGGTGTCTTCTTCTGCGAGATCAATGTTTAACTGGTCTATGCTGTGGCCCTCTAGGCCCGTGGGTATCGGTTTCTCAAATTCTTCTTCGTTTTCTTTTTGGTCGTCTACCGGGTCTTCTGGTGATTGTTCTTCGTCCCTGTCTTGGAACTTTTCCTCTTTTGATCCCTCCACATTTTTAATCCGCAGTACGCGAGCAGCACATTTATTGGCATAGACGATGATATTGGATTCCGAGAGAAGTAGTTGTGGTGATGGCGAGCTGTCAAGGAGAAGACTCGGTTTGATACCACCAGGTAGAGCAGCTAATTCTTTACGCTCCGCACTATGATAACCGCATTTTGGACAGGTTTCAATCAGATTAGAAGACATTTTGAGGCCATGTTTCTTGAGTGTTTTCAGCTGCATTCATTTTAGTATTCGATATAAGAAGGTATCGTTGGCTAATGAGTATTGACGTTTACCCGAGAGCACATGACGGCAGTACAGGAATGTGTTGTATCAGTCTAAGGTGATGATAATTAATCCAGGAGGGCCGACCGAAATAGTCTACCTTCGCGGTCGAAAGAGTAGGTTCACCAATGCAGTCAGTTGCAATGTTGCTAGTCGTAGCCTGGCAATGCCCTGGAGCACATACCGGTGAGTGCTAAAATGGTAGAGACTGGGGATATTAGAACATAAAATTGAAAAGAAGTGAATGTAGTCGTCAGTTTTTGAAGTATGTGGCGATGCTAGACTCTAACCATGGTTGACTACGTCTTGTAATACTTAGCATAAGCACTCTTAGCATAATTATAACCAAAGTAATGGGTTTCACTTTCGCATTTACTTTAAAATATTCACAAGAAAGGGCATTATGTGGGTTAATTCCCAGGCTTTCTCATCACTCCCAAGCTTAGTCTGCAAGAGTTTGAATTGAAGTCACTCTGTTCTACAGCAATACTGGTCACTTCAATATTACCTTCAATTCTACACTGCATTACTGCCTGATTTTGCAAAGTTGTTTGTTATCCAATAACACTGTGTTGATAATATATAAGGTTCCAATATTATGGAATGGTAATAGTAATTGCAATATCCTTGGGTAATTTAATATAATAAGATAAAACTTACAAAATTAGATGTAAACTGGAATTTCTGTTTCCTCTGAACAGGTAAAATTCACAGCAGGGTTTCGAATTCTCTAAACTAAATTCATGACTGACAGTTCTCTGACTTAGTATTCATCTTTCAGGACAATATGCTAAAGAACTACATAAATAGAAAAATGCCAATAAAACATATTACCAAATTAAACTACCTATTTAAATTATTTTATTCTAGCTATGATTAATCCTATTCACTGTCACAGCAAAAGTAAATGCTCTTTCAAAACAATTCAAAGTATATTAATAGTATTATGCATCTTATAGAAATAGAAAAAATTATCCAAAATTCAGAAATTAGATATCTCTTTTAATCTCATCTATCTCAGTCTAAATACTACTGTAAAAATCATGTTATAATTGTAGTGAGAGAGTGGGTCCAGTGTACTAAGTGAATCTTCCAAATACTGACTACTAATATAGTGTTAGATGAATAAACTTGTAGGTTCAGAGTATAAAAAATGAATTTTTGATAAATTAGATTCTTCATGACTTGGTATTAATATCTTTCTATTATGTAAAAAGAGATAACAATCAAATTTCTAATTGTTAGCAATAATTTCATGTTACAACATAAATGCTGGCATCAATTGGTAAATTATCTGAAAATATAGGCTACTAGCTAAGGAGCAGATTCTATTAATATAGAGTAGTTTGGGTAAATTAACATATTTATTGCAGTTGCTATAGGTTTACTTGATAATTATAATTACTACTAATTATTGAATTATTTTTAAATATACATTCAGTGTGTAATCTGGGTTATATATATACTTATCAAAGTATGTATGTATCTATTTATCTATTGATTTAAACAAAGTATTCTAGACTGGCTGCAGATGGAACTAGAGTGAAACTGGAGTTATACCAGAAGATTGTGAGTAAGTGAATGTAGAGTCACACTTAAGGAATAATATCCAGAAAACTTAAAGATATACATGTAGGCCATAATTTGGCAAGCTTTGAGATACTCATGGTGGATTAGATAGAGTAAACTAGGTAGTTCACTTTCAAAGCATTGGCAGATGAACAGGGATGATCAGTAAAAGGGCATGATAATCTGCATTGAACGATACATTTGGTTGGGTTATTGGAGTAAGAATAGATATCTACAGTTATGGTGTAATGGAGTAAACATAGAGATACACTGTGGAGACCATTAAGGAATGACCTTAGAGATGCACTTGGAGACTGTGATGAAGTCAGTTTGAAGTTACACTTGAAGACTACAATAGAGATGAAATGAAGATACACTTTGAGGACATAATAAAGCAAGTTGGAAATGTACTTGGATGATATAATCCAGAGGATTTGGTATTATACAGGTGCTAGAGAAAAGGTATAGATCACTAGAACACCTACAGAATCATATTTAGAAATAATGTTAAAACCAAATTAAAGAGGTCATCAGTATACATTATCACTCAAACTTGTAGCAGCAGAATGCCATCTTCAGCATATCAAATCTTATACATTGGATTGGTTTATATCATTGCAGACTGTATTGTTCATATGCAGTCTATATACCCATTTGGTATATTCATTGTTTTCCAGTCTGTCACATTGTTATAAGCCAGACAACTCTGTGCTGAGTTAAATCATGCTTATTAATCATAGTATATATATTACAACTTATCCATGGAGTATTTGATAAATTTGCCAATGGTTATGATACTTATTGGAGAGGAAATCAAATGACCATTTTCTATAGATACTAATCATGATTACTAAATAGAATTCACTTATTGAAAATGCAAGTGATTTATTTCTGGATTTGATAGAATTACTTCTTTTCATCACTTTAAATGAAAGTTGCAAAGGAAAGAGTCAATTCAGATATGATTTAACTAAACCAGATTCATATAGTAGATGATTTGTAATAATCCAAATGTACAGTACAACAAACAAAATATTGATGTTTGAAGCAGAGTCAACAGTATTTAAATGGTATATACAATATAATCTGAATTGTCTTAATATCTAACCAGCATAACGTCTAGAGTGTAGAGGGAACTGCTTCAACCAAATATAGATATAAGAATAAGGTAACTGAAACGTATAATAATATTTTATATTCTGTCTCTGGTTCCTAGTTTCAACCAGTTTTGCTGGTAGAGTATATTCTTTGCATTGTTAAAGCAGTGCAATCTCTTTATAGGCAAGTCTTGTGGTTGAAATAGCTTCAGATATACTTGCTATAACATCAAGCCTTTACACTAGCTTATCACTATAGTATTTACACTACTTCCACAAATTCCTAATATATATAGACAACTTCAATGACGGTTAGCAAGCTTATAAATCAGTTGATTTCATGTGTTTCTGTCTCAACATAATCCTGTTTCCTGCAAAATATCATATTGGATTAAATCATAGTAACTTTAACTTTGATATTGTAAATTCAATTTGTTGAATAGTTGGGATATGTATCGGTATATTGCTCGACTGTAGTTTACTGTAAATGAAACAATACCTTATCTTTAATTCGATTCATTGACAATACCATTAATGATTCAATTAACAACCAACTGCACTTTACCAATACAGATATATCACATTGTGATACATACTACTTCACCTCGTTGTATAGATATAATTTAAGCTGCTTATCATTCCCCATTACGAGTAATCTCTGCAATATATGTACATTTATATTGCAACCATACAATAATCAGAATGCACCAAGAGGTGCTTCTGCACCAGTTGAGGCAAGGCTGTATGATACCACATAGTAGCAGATTGCATGATGCCTGTTGTGCAGGTTACTTTGCATATTTGCAGCATAATTATGTATTATTCTGTGAGTTTGGTATAGTATGTATGATTGATTTCTATCTGCATAGCTAATGCTCAGTGACTATTTCCACCCTGTCACATTCCAGTAGAGTCAAGATAGCTGCCTCATTATATTTGAATCTGCTATCATGTCTACACTAAGTACTGTACATGCAACTCAGGTGTACTTCTGTGAAGACTATCTGAATGGCCAACTTTTACTGTCACCAATAGTTCTCACATACAGGATATTATGGTATCAATGTACACAGGTATTGGCATTGCACCACACTTGTACCATTACTACTTCCAAAGAAGTACCTTCAACATGTGATTATATACTGGAATACTGTAATTAAGCCAGTGTGTAAAGAACAGAGAAGAGGAAAATCAATTACCCCAGGATGTAGTAACAGACAGAGTTTGGAAGTATAGATGGAGCTTATTATCAAGTGATTATAGTAGCACACTTCAAGGCAAGGACAGTGTGGCCATAATACCAATTATCAAGTGTATTTGGAGATGAATGTGGCAACAGTAATTAAGTAAAATCGGAGGTGGAGCTGAAGGTGGTTGATATGAAAGTGGCCATTTGGAAGGAAGATGTGGCAGAAGATGAGAATAAATTCATTTATTATCTTCTGGAGATGGAAGGAATCATTGAGTTGACTCTATATTGGAGCTAATGCAGTGAAGTAAATGGGTTGTTGGTATCTAGGATATGATATCAGATGGAAACGTTGCTGCAGTGTTATTATATACAGAGAAGAGTGGAGTGGAACTAGCTGTAATACCGAGACAGTCCAACAAGGGTGGATGCTGTACTTTATATCAACTCAGGATCAAGATATTGGAAGATCACGAATATTTACATAGTTGTGTGATTTTTCATAACGGTGGAGTGGTAGAAGAGAAAAATGGGCAGTGGGATAATCCCAGAAGATAATAGAAAATATGGAAAAAATATCACATAACCTGTTTGACTGAATTTGGCATCCTTCTAATCAGTGTTCCAAACTGCTAAAAAAAGTTTTATATCCAGCGGATTCGTTAGGGTAAATATAGAATGGGACAAAAAGTCCTGAAGTCTCAATTCCTCATATTGAGTTGTCCATCATCCTTGCTTTATTATCTTCCATCTCTATCCATTTCAATCACCTCATTATTATCACCACGGAATATACAAATGAGATATCCCTCATTATCTCTCCATGCGATAACCAAGAGCTGTTTTAGAGTACAGTATTCATCTATAATCAACTGTCTTTCACTTCCAGTTTCTCATCTCTGATTGCTCATTTGATTCCCTTATCCATTGGTACAACTGAATATATTTTACTTTCCAAAATCCCATTACAATACAATTAACATTCAATAGATTCTTGGCTCCAGTTACATTATTCTTCTGATCAGCAATAGTGAAATCAACCCTATCGAAACCAACAATATCTTGATTGACCACCTACATGTTCAACACCCATTAGATATGATCCCTGCTGGTAATTGCATTTCAATTCATGTTTGATCATTGCTTCAAAGGGTATCAGCCAGTTCACTTGGATATGACCTCCAAGTCGAAATCTCCAATTGATATAAACATTGCCTTCCACTGTGTTTCTAAGATTATCTAATCAAGACCTCCAAGTTAATCTCCCAAAACATTCTATTACCACTTCTCAGTACAGATCGCAAAATCAATTAATTTCTACCTCTGACTTAGTTCAAATAATGGCCTTCAAGTGTATTTGACCATTAATCCAATCACAGCCTCCTGGTTTACACATTCCTGGCCTCAATGTAAATATCAATCTTCAAATAATTTCTATTATCCAGTGGTTTACCAGCTTTTGAAGTACAAATCATTGCTAACTTGACCATGTGTTTATGTTTACCCAGACTTTAGTAAGACAGCCTCTGATTTTATGCAAGCATGATCTCTCAGTATATCTATGTACTCATGCTATTTCAATTTCCAGAAGTTGTTTCAAATGAACTGCACCACTACATATTGTCAGATTGATGGTATGTACATCCATGTACAGATTTGGATACAAAATTCATACTGTAATATAATATACTGAATATTCTTATTATAGTGAATCTAGAATATCTAATAAAGTTCAATATTATACATAGAAAGTCTTATAGTAATTGAATTTAGAATCAAACGAACTCAGACTGTGAGAATTCAACCCATGAAGTGTATCATCTGTTAATGACATATACTGTTGTCACAGCTACTCAACCCTGTCAGTATTCTATAAGCTATATTTGATATTATATCAAGTATATGTCTATAACTGGAGGTGCTTTTAGAAACTTTTGAATATGCTGTTGCAGTATCTGAAAGCAGTTTACTCAGTTTAACAGTGTTCTGCAAGTGTGAGGAATGACTTATGAATATTGGTGAAATCGATTAGAGAGTCTGAGAGATTTGCATATTGGAACCATACTATGTAACCTTGGACGGATAAACATACACTGTGGTGTAGTTATATTAACTTATTTCTAAATGACAATGATTGGTATGTAATTATCACATACCAAGCAAATATAAATAAATGAAATCCACAATACATTTTATTAACATTACAGAAACAAGTTGTAGTAGACATGTATAGGTGCCAAGGGTGTTAAAAATCATGGTCAGGGTGGTTTAAAAACTTAATGAAGAAGTAGATACATAAATAAAACAAGTTGGATAACAGAAGATAAAAAATCTGAAGACGTCCATACTACTATAGAGTATACAAATCATCAGCATAATGTATTTTAGTCACTGGAAGCCTCCAGGAGTGTCTGAGAGAATGTGGAGTGTGAACTAAGATGCGTCAATTTCAGGAGAGTATCAGACCTTAGGAAGGCATTCCTACTGGCCGTCAGATTACCGGGAATATCTGATAACTGGTACAGAAGTACCATGGACGTGGTTGTAATAACGTTTGGAACACCTTGGAGCACCGCAGAGAACTTTGGGTGCATCTAGGAGCGCCTGGGAACGCCGATGCCAAGCCTGGGAGTGCCGACGACAAGTCTGGGAGCGCCGGCGAGAAGTCTGGGAGCCTATCGAATCACAGTAGAGCAGTCCGGGAATAACTTTTTCCTTGGGAAAGCCGCTAGTGTTTCTGGAAATCATAGCTACTACTTATCGTTCAACGATTTATAAAACTCATGTATTCAGTTTGTATCCTCATATATGGATCTATATATCTATATAGCTACCCATCTACACATGGTATATCTGGTCTCGCTGCAGGCGGTGCTTGAGTGCCATTCAAGGTGGGTCTGAAAGTCACGATCGAGTGAACTCAGAGATACACGCTGAGGCCGTGATTGAGCGAGTTTGGAGATGCGCTTGGATGCAGTGATCAAGGGTATTTGGAGCTACAATTGGAGGCTGTCATCGAGTGAACTTGGAGATGCACTCCGAGATTGTGATTGAGCGAGTTTGGAGTTGCAATTGGAGACAATATTCGAGTGTATTTGGACATACACTTCCAGGCTGTGATCGAGTGAACTTCGAGATGCACTCCGAGATCATGATCGAGTGAGTGTGTAGAAGCACTTGGACGCCATAATTGAGCGAGTTTGTAGATACACTTGGAGGCTGTGATCAAGCGAGTTTGGAGATATGCACTTGCAGGCTGCGATCGAGCAGTTTGGAGGACCTAATCATGCAAGTTTGGAGATGCACTTGGAGGCCGTAATCGGACGAGTTCGGAAATGCACTTGGAGGCCGCAATCGAGCAAGTTCAGATATTCACTTGGAGGCCGCAATCGAGTGAGTTTGAAGGCCGTAATCATGTGAGTTTGGAGATGCACTTGGGGGCCATGATCGTGCGAACTTGGAGGCCGTAATCGAGCAAGTTTGGACGAGTACTTCGAGAGAGTCGATGGATGCCACGCCGGGTACTGAGACTCTATTCATCCGTTAGTTAACTTGCAACTGTGGGACTGTGACAATGTGACTTTAGCTTTGATCTCTCATGGAGAGCTGGTTTGATTGCGGTCAATCATGTAGGGAGGCACGCTGGAAGCTGAAGCTACATTCAGGGTCAACTTGTAATCATTAGAATGAAGGGAAGACAAACTATCTTGTGTAGATGCTGTACTGGGTGTATGCTGTACTCGGTGTCAACTAATAATCATGACACAGAGAGATAGTAAGGGATGACTTAACTTTGTGTTTTGCAATGATGGTAGAGTTATGGACAAGAAAGAGAAAGATGGGGATGAAGATAAGAACAATCTGCAGAATATGAGCGGATATGAGAAATCAGGGGTACAACTTGTCTGATTGGGTTTGGAAGACCTCGTATTGAGGTCATTGCACACCAGATTGAGATTCTTACCTGCCATATTGCGGATGGTAAATTGACTTGGACACGAAATTCTTCAAATCCCAGTTTCTCATCCTGCTTTGCCCCATCTCTTCTCATCTCTTTCCTCCTCGTCTACAACTCTACTGTCACCTAACAACCTGAATTTAAGTCAACCCTCTCTATCTCACCATGCCATGATCAAGAGTAGTGCTTGCAATTGGTCCGGATAACCCATCAGCGGTTCCGGTTTGGACCTGATAAACGGTTTGGACTGTTTCAGATCCATCCAAAATCATGACTCGTTCTGTCTTGGCGGGGTTGTTACCCAGACTGGACATGAACCCACGGTTTTTTGGCCTGGTTGCAACCGGACCTCGGTTCCATTTCACGGTTTCTATAATTTTGCCTCCAATTAAGTTTTCGAGTTCTTATCGTATCAAGACATGGTCTATAAGTATAAAATCCAGTTTTAGGAGCTCTTTCACCCCTTGGTCTCCAATGCACTTCGAACAATATTTGTTTTGTCGCTATGAACGATCACACAAAATCACGCCCAAATCGCGGGTTTTTGACAGCTACACAACCAATATTGCTCAGATTCAAAATCGCAGACCTATACATTAAAGAAGTCTTAAAACTGCACAATTCACGTATACATCATGTCACGATATGCTCAGAACTCAAATACTTAATTCGAGGGGAAATGCCGGGCTTGCAAGGGCTGGGTTGTCTGGTGGGAACCAGCCCAAAAGCAACGGTCCCGGTTTTTCGTGTGGTAAGACCCATTGGAACGGTTCGGTTCCCATTGCAACCCTAACCCGGAATCGTTCCAGCGGTTTGGAATCATTGCTAACACTTATCAAGAGTTAACACCGAGTACTGCATACACAGAGTACTGCATACACTGAGTACTGCATATCCTGTGTACCGCATCATCCCAAGATCGACCATCTCCCACTCCCAGTCAGTCTCTCCACTCTCAGCGGAAATTGTTTTCCTCAATTCTCTACATTCCCACAATTACATGTTAACCAATGTATAGTGTCACAGCTTCCATCGCACATGGCTCCTGATCAATCACCTCCAGATTTACTGCCTCCAGGTTGACCGCCTTTAGATCACTTGCTTCCAGATCAACCGCCTCCAACTGAACCTCCAAAGGTGTTTGATCATGGCCTGCAGGATTATCTCCCAACACTCTCAACTACAACTTCGAAGTGCATTTCCGAGTTAACTTAATCTCGGCCTCTACGTGCATCTGCAGACTCACTCAATTACGGACTCCAATTGTATCTCTGAGTTCACTCGATCTCAGTCTGCAAGTGTATCTCGAAACATGCTCGATCACAGCCTACAAGTATGTCTTCAATGAGTGACGGCAGGTGTACTGTGATACAGGGGTAACGGAGGTGGACAGTGTGACGGGGAGTTTATATTCAGCAGACCACGGAGTACATAGACATCATCTCATTTCCATCTCATCTTATCATACAATGAAAATACACACTCTATCTTTCCCAACTTTTACTCTCACTCGCTCTGTCCGAGATTTCGTTGATCCATGCAATTGCGTGAATCATCAAAGCCGGGTAGTATCATAACTTCTCAACCGATTCCTACCCTCATTGAACCGGAACCGCTCTTTCTCATGAATTCCATTTGGATGCTCAATGGACAAGTCCAGGTGCTCTTCAGATTATGCTCGAGTACCATCTGCGGCCAGATTGACCGTATATCTATACATAGACAGACTTAAATAATGCATGCCATATTGTGATATAGCAAATCTTGTGACTGTAACCAAGTCAAATATGATAAGACGAAATGCCTTGTGGTTATGTAAGAACCACTGCTGTGAGAATACAGCACGAAGTCTCCCACAGAACCTGCATAGCGGCCCCGGCTGCTCTAGAAGTATCCTGCAGAGCTGCGCAGCCATCTCAGCTTCTCTCGAAGTCTCCTGCAGATCTGCCCAGAGGTCTCCGTAGCTTCAAAATTTGACTATTCTATAAGTCAAATCTCGTGGCAGTCTGAATGCACCTCCATCGCTGCAGGTGCTTTCAGGAGCACCGAAAAATACTCTTGCAGAGTCTAAGAGCACTTTGCGTAGCTTCCGGGGGGTCTGGGAGCATCTAAAAGTACTTAGAAGTACTGGGAAGGTTGCCCGGAGTGTCTGGGAGAATTACATGTTGCTTTGGGACCGATTTACATTTTGATGATGATGTAGAGAAACATTCAAAACAGTCTGATAGAGCTGAAAGAGTTCAATTATTCTGTCCACTTACATAGTAGATCAGAATGAAAATACATGTATGATAACACAAGTAGTTGAAATATATAGTAGAGACATCATGAAGAAGGAAGAAAGAACCGATTACCTTGGAAGAATAAAGATGCAGAATCATTATCAACAATCCAAGATGCAATCATATGATTTATGTTCTGCATTCAAGGTCATTATTTTCACCTGATGCAACATATTCCCCACTGTCTCAAAAACAGAATGGAAAGTAGTGATTATAGCAATTAACAGCAAATTAAACCAATACTTAAGATAGGTTATGGCACAATGGGAAGATCTTGGTTAATACCATATCTGTGATTTGTTATAGGCATTGCCATACTAGTATTGTTTGTAATAGATGCTACAGTCTAGCAATGGAAGGTTATGTGATGATTGCTATCAGTAATGCGATTTGATAGTATGTTTACCTATATTGTTGCTGAGTACAAGATATTAAAGTATTCCAGAAGTTCAAACCACAACTTACACATATAATGTTGAATGCTAATCATTCTGCTGACAACTTGGGGGCTTTATACAATAATAACTAGGTACAAATATGTGTTATATTATAGTAATTATATTCTTTATTAAAATACAGGCTAATGTTTTTGTATACAATTTTATTTAACTAAATATTACAAGTTTCACACTTCCACTCCATCCACATCAACTGTTACTCCTTCAGTTAGATAATTTCCCCCTAGTACTCTAATACAGTCCCAGAGTACAATGTATAATAGCAAAATATGTTATTGCGGAAAAGTTTGTAGTCAAGATATATTCATTGATGTACAGATCTGTTACTGGAACCAAGATTGATTCACCTGATATGTATATTTGTAGTATATATGTTCCGGAGATAATCAATATCTTTCCAATGAGATTGGTACTCCAAAACTATCCGGTATTTATTGCCACTCTACAGTACTGTATATGGTAAAAATGTCATCTCTGATACCAGTCCCTGCTAAGAGTACAATTATGCTATAAAGTATAGGTTTTGAAGAAGTAAATAATAATTCATCATGAAATAGATATAGTTTAAATATAATATCTGACTAATCCAGTAATAGTAAATATTATACTACACAGGGAAGTTGTAACAAACACAGCTTAGACATAGACTTAGAATATTCAGCCAGTGATAAATATTGTGTTAGCCATTATATTTGTACAGTATTCACAAAAATCACAGTACAGATAAATGATGCTGATCTATTCCACACTATCTCCAACCAATTGTCTAATAAATAGGAGTGTAATAGATTTGAAATTGTTCAATTACTAATTTCGACTATGAGTGACATCTGGTATCCCTGTTGATAACATTACATGTTCTTATGTACTTCCTTATAGCCATTCTGGTTAAGTATGACTTTGTTATGTTAACTAGTTAGAACAAGTTGCCCAGGTGAAAGAACTGAAGATGTATCCACAGTACATTATTGTATGTATTATATATTTGGATATATAGTATTACTTGGTCTCTAACTGGAATGTTTGCTAATAGATATACCAAATTCTCTACTAACTACACATTGTCATATACAGTTGAACACATTACAGAGTAATTAGTATTGACATCTCTCTCACAGATTGTATTATAAGAATTTTACGTATATAGCAGTGGGTAGTTCAATATTGCTGTTGGAGTACTCAATTATTATTTTTTGATACTGATATTTCTCATAGTAAAAGATTGTCTACTCAATTGACTTGTCGAAAGCACTCCTTCATTTATTTCAACTATTGAAGAATAACTTCATCTGAAATTATAAGTACCTATATACTAACTGTAAAGTCATATACTTGTAGAAACTCTGGATGGAGAATGTATAATCTATGGTAACAAGTGGTTTTGGAATCTGAACTGATGTTTGAATCTGCTTTGAATGTCAGATAATGCAGCATCAGAGTATTAATACACTCAGATATACTAATACTCTCTGAAAATATCCAAGTTGTAATTATACACATTGCTTTTTCAATAGACAGTATCAAACAAAGGTTGAATATATTGAATATCAGACAATGTTGTAAAGGTAGCTTGCTGTATATATCTGCAACTGATATTGAGACATTATGATTGAATCAAATATAGTTTGTCGCTTGCTGTCCGCTTCATTTAAAATCGATGAGTTTCTTATTATATTTTGTATAAAACATAACAGATTTTTGCGGCAGAATAGCAACTTTTGTTAATTACATCTTTACATGTTGTGGCAGTTATTTTGTTGTTACTGTCTTTGGCAGAGTACATATATGTGATAAATACAAAATGATAGAGAAAGAAATGAAGTGTAAATACCTTACTTATGGTGTTGCACATGTGATATAATAGAAAGTGGAGGATTATTGATGCTAATCATGCAGTGTATATATAGTGGGTATATGAGTAAAATTGCATGGGCGAAGTGGTGATGGACAATCAACATCAACTTAGAGATGGATTTGGATGATATCTGAGTGGCTTGGCCACCAGTTACAAATTGGGGCAAGATCTGCAAGCCAGTTCTTGATTGTGCCCTCATAGTGACATATAAGTCCATTACAGTGTGTATATAAGTTTGCCTACAAACAGGTACATAGTTCAGAAGTGAGACAATATTGAGAATTATTGATTATTCAGATCAATACAGTTTTCCTTGTTAAATTATCGTATAGAAAACTCACAATCTATTGTCAGATATTATCTGGATACACCTTCTGTAGTTGTGGAATCAATATGCCACCAATTATGAACTTGAATATACTACAATTTCGATATCACTTAATAAAATCTGGTAAGTTGGCAAAATATCGCTGGCTGACCATCATGGCATCTTTCGGATATGAAGCAATATCCATTGGATATCATAGTACATCGGGGTGTAGGTTAAGTGGAGTATGTGATCTGAGTAGATGTTGCATTCAAAAAATAAGTAATATGTTCATCTATTTGTGGTGTACACCTCTAGATTGTCTATAAGGAATACTGAAGTGTGGGGAAATGCATAATGGGTGTGAATGCCTATACACAGAACTGCTATTCTACTCTGTATTCGCTTAACCAAAGTACATAATGTTATTGGAAAAGACCCACGATAGGTGAATTTATTGGACTCAGTATTTGGTCCATTTGGATATCGTTATAATATACAAATCGGTATTCACCATTTCATTATAACTAACTGTCCTATTATTGTAGTGCAGTTTCTAAAAGCGACTTACCATAGCCAAGCTAGTGTGGCACAGATTAGAATTGAAACAATTGTACTGGTACTATTAAATTCAACAAAGGCAACTGTTGATCTATCCGGCAAATCTTCTTGGGATATATTAGCAACAAGTAATGAAATTGTACATCATCAATATGTAATACAGGCCAGAAGCAACATGCAGACTACTTAGCACTTCTGTTCAATATACCAGAACTAGTTCGCTATTACAGATGCTCAAAGGTACCCCAGAAGCCCATGAAAGTACTTATAGATGGTGAAAGAGCATTCCCAGCTCCTGCTGACTGTATTCTTCATTTTATAGGTGTGTTGAAGATGTTACAATATCTGATTCCTAGGATACTGAAATTTTGATGCTACTTGGACCATTGCACAGATCTGGTAGAAATTGTAAAATTGATAATATTCTGACATTGGAGATTCTTAGGATTTTACAACTACAGGGTAATTGTTATATTATATATCTCTTGGTTTGAAATTAGTGTTTTACATACAAGCTGATTTGCCCTATTGTACTATGACATAAATGATCTATCTAAATATATACCAATAAGCACATTCAGTCAGTCAACCTGCAGGTAGTACCCAACTGCAATGCCAGGAGTGCCATGGGAAGGCAATCAATATCAGCAAAATGTAAATCGGTCTGGAAGCCTCACACAAATTTCCAAGATACTCCAGTCAATCTCACCAGTACTTCTAAGCACATCCAGATGTTACCAGGCCCCTCAGGAGGTAAATGCTTTGCCTTCAGCATCTGCAAGAGCATTGCCAGGTGTTCCTAAATGCACTTGTAGTTGTCATGGTGCATTTCGGATACTCTGATGATTGACTCATAGAATGGAAGAATGTTGTTGTTGTTGTTGTTGATTTATACTGTATGGACTCTAGCTAGAGTATGACAGGACCTAATACCCCCTCCACCTCCAGACCAGCCGGCTAGTTGGGGGAGCTCCCCACCTGCTATGCTTCATTGCCACTGCCATACGAAAGTTGAGCGAGAGACCCGAAATGAATGGAAAAGAAAGAAAGGATATGTAAGTAAAAGAAGAGAATGGATATATACCACGCCACCACCACTCGCCACACCTGAGTCAGCCTCTGCGTATACTCCATACTGTCATTCTTTTGGGTAGGAACTTGCCAACTTTGGTGGCCACCAGGAAGTCCGTTAATTGTTGGTCGACCCCTTCCATGGAGATCAGGTCAGAGATCTGCATTTGGTGGCAGCCGCATGTGTTGCAGCTCGTCGCCATTCCCACCGCCTTCATCATATATTTGTGCCGGTCTCTCCATCAGCTGCAGTGGCGGAAGAGGTGTTTCTGTGTGTGGGCAGTTGTCCTGCCTCCACTGCTGCACCACCAGTATTTATTATCCTCTCGATGGCTTAACTGTTTTTGGTAGACTTCAGTGGCTGCGTGCCTGCACAGTAGTCTGTAGAACCTGGTAGCCAGCGACTACACGCTTGTCATTGGAACAGATCTCTTGGTCCATGTCTTGCTCTGGAGTCAGTAACTGAAGTGTTTGCTGCACTTGTCAGCTTCCCACTTTGCTGTGGCTGCTAACCTTCCCGCAGAGTTTTATCTAGTTCTATTTGAGGCCGACGTATATGGCAGCTCTATCACCATTGTGGTGAAAGGGCAGAGCTGGATGGCAGAGAGTATATCATCAACACTCCCCCACACCTTTCACGGCATCCAAAACGAATTCGTAAGATAGAGCTGTTCTGCCTTGAGCTGTGTAGGAAGAGGGTGAAAAGATACGATACTACCCAGCCATGAGGATCCACAAAGTATCGGAAAGAGCGAGTGGAAGCAGAAGCTGGGAACAATACAGTGTGTGATTCATTGTATAATAGGATGACATGAGATGAGAGATGAGATGCAAGCTGAGATGAGAGTCTATCTACCCCAGAGTCTCCCAAATATATACTCCCAGTTGCTCTGTCCATGTCCATTACCTCTGTGTCTTTGTCTGCCCCTGTTGCCCAGTCCACCTCCATCATCCCTGTATCTCTGTATACCCGCCACAGCTCAGTCGTGGGCCAAGCTGAGTTGCAGTGGTGGTGAGAAATGGAGTTTTCCGCCACACTGTGTCACTTCTAGAATCTTGGCTGAGGCTTGCCTGACCGTCCGCCTCGTCATTTTGTGTGATGCCGGAGTGACACTCGACCTACTGATTCTCACCGGGATGCGGTGGGCGAGGAGACCCTACGCTCGGCGATTGATCTGCATTGCTAATCACTGCGTTGGGCTCAGCTGTAGTGGTGGCGTTCTTCCAATTCTGGTCGGTGAGTCATTAACAGCTGCCACTGTCTTCACTCCATGCTTTTGCAATGGTTCTCTCTTCTAGATCGTCACATGAAGCGAGAGTCTGATCGCCCACAGCGCAGCATCAAATACCGCATTGTGCCCAGTGCCCAGATAACTCTGGCAGGACCTCCATTGACTTCCATGTTTGCACACTGTATCGGCTCCCGCATGGCCATCGTCTGACGGTGCTCCATCTCTCTACCACGTGCAGACCTGTGCTCCGATTTTGGCTTCTGTTTCTCGCGCACAGCACTGCGTGGCTCTCTTGACAGTGTTGGTATTGTCCAGTATGGTGGTCCTGACCGCTGATTCCTTGCCCGGGGCAACCCAATGCATGCTGCCGGTTGTCCAGCCGTGCACATGCTCTTCCCTTATTACTGTGTATATTGGTGCACCAGAAGAGGGGTTTTGGTGTAGCTCTTTTAGCTCACTACTGCGTGTATCTGCCAGTTGCGCTGTGAATCTCTGTTGTCAGCAGTCTAAGATTACAGGCGCAGGTTTAAGCCCTGACTTTATCATAAGTGCACACCATGGGGTTGTGGGCAGTGCGCAGAGGATGGATGTGGCTTGTCAATTGAGGAGGAGTCAGAAATCATCTTGTCTGCTTACTTCTTTGCGATACCACCAGAGATCACTCCCATCTAGTGCAACTACTTGGACTCATGCCACTTGGACAGCTATTATACTCTCGGGGACAATGCCGTATATCTTGGTAATGATTCTGAGTGTTACCTCTGCTACCCTGGGTTTCTTGATTCATTGGTTGTGCTGCTCCTTGAACATTAGATGTGCGTCCATTCACACTCCCAGCCAGTGTGTCGCCTCTCTGTTGAATTGTATGAACCCACTTCCAACTCATATCTTTGCTATTTGTTTTGGCATGAGGTGTCCTCTTTGGCCTCGTCTGCATGTAAATAGTGCCGGATCCAGGTGTGCAGTATCATACTGTAGCCCTTGTCGAGTTGCCCACTCGACAATCTCTACTGCGCAGTTCACAAGTATCATGATGACCTGGTTGACATCACTTCTGGCAGCCACCCAGCTGAGGTCACCGACACTGGATATCCCATCGGCTTCTGATACAATTTCTTCAACTCATTTGATCAGTGCTGAGGTGTAGATCGCAACGAAAATTGGTAACATAGGTGAGCACTGCAGAACCCATACGTCCACTGGGTGTCTTTCCATGGCACTGCCTTCGAGTATCATCTCAACCATTGTTTGTGGGAGAAATCTCTCCATCCATCGTATAAGGTCTCCATCTATTTGCCTGACATTGATTCAGTTGACTGGCATTCCTTTTGACACACTTCAGAAGGCTGTGTTAATGTCCATGAGAAGCATGCCTGTTATGTGGCCATTTTTCCAGGCTCCATGAGCTTGGTCGACAATGATGGCTGCGGCATCAATGGCTAACTGTTCTTTCCGCTTCCAAATTGTCTGTCACTTATTAACCCTATTCTTCTAGCTTCCTCTGGCAGCAGCTCAGTGACTACTTTCTCGACCACCATTCCCATGAAGCTCAACAGTGATATGGAGCGATAGGCCATCAGTGGTATATAGTTGTTTGCCAGGTTTACGAATTACCATGTTGCTAGCTCAGCCCCATACAGCTGGGTTGTCTTCCCTTGGAAATTGCTACATTTGTCAGCCTCATGATTCTTTGTTTGTACCACTTCCCAATTAGCCATATAGCGCCAAAGAACAGGTTGTCCAGCCCCGGTGCTATGTTGTCCGATCGAGAATATAAGGCTAGTTCAACTGCTTGCTCCGTGATGTGTGTGTGTGCACTTCCTGCGGGAGGATGTTTGTAGTACTGGTTCTTGTCATTCTGAGGAAAAGACTTGGGCAGCAGCATCTCATTCATCTGCAATGATGTATTTGCTTGCTTGCCTTCCCCGTCTGTGAAGGGCTCCACAGTTGTTTCTGCCCAAGGGTTTGCATACTTTGCTGCTTTCCATACCTCCACACCCCTCAGGTTATGCAAGTACTTGCTCCACATTTTACTCTTCAAATTTTGAATCGACTTCTGGAGCTCTGCCTTTGCACTGGTGGCCACATCAGAGTTCCGTCACCTCCATTTCTCTCTTCTGACCACCTTCATTCTTTCCTTGATGTTGGCGTTCCACCACCTCTTTCATTTGGCACAGATTCTGATTCTCCTTGCTGTGGCGTTGAGCATGCTGCCCATTGTGACAAAATGCGGCCTCTTGCTCCACCTCGTCTGCTGTGCATTCTGCATCCAGGTGAGCTCTCTCCTTTGCTAGCTCCATTCATAGCTTGTTTTCAGTCTCCACGTCCTCGTTTGTCATTGCATTTGAATTCCACCCTAGTACCCATTCATGGTCCACCTCCATCAGCAAAATGTATATTAGTCACTGGGAGACTCCAGGAATGAGTGAGAGGAGGTGGAGTGTAAACTTAGAAGGGTTGATTTCAGCAGAGAATCGGACCCTAGGAGGGCATTCCAGCCGGCCTTCAGAGGAGCTGGGATCTCTGATGACTAGTACGGAAGCACCATGGGAGCGGTTGTGATAAGTTTTGGAGCACCTGGAACTGTTGCCCAGCCAATGAGGGAATCCCAAACTAACTCTGAGAGATGCCAGGGTTTCTATGAATATTCATTCGAAGAACTGCAGGTGTTATCTGAGATTCTCCTGACGTACCCCGAGCAATAAGAATACCCTCCACAAATGATGCATACATTATTGTTCATTTTCAACCTCCAAATCATACTACAGTACCCAGCATTTCATTCTGCATTGTATTTTTTGCGTCGCTACATTAAGGAGAACCAAAGAAAATGGCAAGTGATTTAAACATGAAAGCAGGTAAAACTGAATCAATAATCCGACTAAGCGATCAGTATGATATCAAACGAACATAGTCTCGATGTGATCAACTAAATCTCCCATCTTATCAGGGCCAACAAACACAGGAACACACAATTCATCAACGGCCCAAAGAACCTTGAGGCACTCGTTGTATTTCCAAATAATTCGATCCTGGCGAGTGGGCGATATTCAATTCCAATGTTGTTTGGCTTGATTTGTGATATCTAAACTGTTGGTATTGAGAGGTTAGCTTGCAGTGAATCAAAATGGAGTTTGAAAGCCAAGAGGATAAAGTCGGAGGTAAACGAGGTGCGCCACCAGGAAAGCAGGAGTGCCTGATGTCAAGTGCAGGGTGGGCGAGGGGAGTGCTCATGTTCATGGGGGAGCACAGCATGTGATTGAGAGGAGCAAAGCCAGGCCAAGGAGCACCGACGGGGGTTGAGGAGTGCCGACAGGGGGTTGAGGAGTGCCTATCCAGTGGAGCTGCCATCCATTCCGACCATCGCTGAAAGGGGAGGGAGGTAAAGAGTCTGGAATGAAATAGAGGCGCTTCTAATTGAGCTCAGAGAGGGGATGGAGGAACGCTGAATGAAATAATGAAGCGCCAATCCTGACTGTGGTGCCCCGATGGGGATTGAGGGTAGCCTATTCTAGCAGAGGAGCACTATTGGGGAGGGAGGGGGGTATGAAGCAGCCCACCATGTGGAATTGATGAGTTGTGCAGTGACACCTGCAGTAATACAATCTTATCACCGTGGAAGGGCAAAATTTACCATGATATTCATCTTGAGAAAACAGTACGGTAACCTTCGTTCCAGTGGCATACTTAGACAGCACACAATGAATAGGTGCGGCCACCTGCACTAATGTCTGCAGTGAGAGCGGTTGAAAAAACTGCAATGTGGTTGGTTGTCGCCCCAGGCTATTGGCGGTGAAGAAAAACTGATGGTAAATTAAGTCAAGGACTTCCATCCGTGTGAACCAGGACTTCTTATCATTGATGACCTTTGAGAGGTAAGCATCATCAAACAGGAGCTCCCTAACTTGGATTCGAAGTGTAGTCTCTGATCCTATATCTAACTAGTAACCACAGACAATAGTTCAACATGCACCATCTGCAACATGCCCTCGAATGGTACTAATCTTTAGTTTTAACTGTGTATATATCTGGGGTTACCATCGTAAGTCCAACGGAGGAGCAGAAAACAGAATAAACACTTACAGCTTCTCGGGTTTGCAGGTCAATTTTAAGAGATGGACCACTGGGCAATTTATACACCGATGGTGTACCAACAGGAGTACCTGCTAATGCCTGCTGACAATGCTGGGGTTCAATCTCGAGTTTCCCAGCTTCATCATCCATCGAAAACTTCTAATTGGAAATGATTGGGCTGGGAGTCATTACGAATATGATTGCTTCCACAAACCGTTTCGCTAGCTCAAATGTCGCATTTGGTGTTGAGGAACGCTGTGATTTCCACCGGCCTTTGTTTGAGGAACATTCTGGTCTCCACCAGCCTTGGGAAGTGGCATGGCCTGGGAGGGTATAACATCAGACTTGCGTAATATGTTGATGGTTGACTTTTGGAGTTTGAGCAATGGTGGTGCTATGGCCCTGGCCGGATGTCACAGATTTGGAAGTGAAGTGCGTGCAATAATAGTATCTGCACAGCTCCGTTGCTTTGGCTGTGAAATCCTTGTAGGTCGTATTGTCTTCTCACGGTACGCCTGGTGCAGATATAGGACCTCCTGCTCGTTGTCGAAATCGTCTGCTTTGATTTCGCATGACAAGGTTGACTGTGGAGGGTCTTCACTGGAGTCCTCGCCAATCTCCCAATCACAATCGTCATCATCCTGCTTCATATAATGAATTATAGCGCGGACATTAGCAATCTCCAACACTATACTCGAAGGCTGGGTTGGATGTTCAAACATTTTATTGGCAATGAAGATTGGTGGTCTTCTTTAATGCACATGCAAGTGCACTCTCAAGGTGGGTTTCTTGATTCTTCTGTGAATAGTGATTCCTCACCTGGCTGCCTGTAGGTTCCATGTTGATGATGATGAAGTCAAGTTGAAGAATGTAGACAGAAGTATATAAGAGTAAATATAGTATGATGTTTAGTAGAATAACAGGAAAATAGGGCAACAAAGTGACACAGGGTCGAGGAGGATGCAATTCGAGACATGCCTGGAAAACTTTGTGCTCGGCCCATGAGGATGTAATCTGAAGCAATCCTGGAAAGAGTTCGGAAGACATGTCGGTGGTTCATATTTATATTGTCATTGCTGGTTCTTTGTTGTGATTTAGGAAGCATCAGGTGCACCAGATTAGATGGATTCTTCATGCCCCCAATTCCCAAATGTTAGCACTCACATCCAAGTACAATATTGATGCAAGAATTGGAGATTGGTTTGAGGCAACATACCTAGAATTGAACAAGATGCACCTGAAGATCTCGACACACCTGAAGAACTCGAGCCATTAACAAGATTGGATCACTAACTAACTCTCAGGGCCGGACATAGAGAATACTGAGAAATTGGTTGACCATGATCCGCCCCTGCATATGACTTCGCCAAAGGCAGTACAATGTGTGTCTAGTTCGAGCATATGAGCGGTGGCGGTGTGGCACAGGATTGTTGGTGGATTGAAGAATCATGCAAAACCTGGACGGAGGATAGAGTTGGGACCTTGCTGGGTGGCAACACTTGAAGTTACATGGGTTCAAACTGAGTTTGTTGCTGATATTGGATAAATATGAATCTCTGAATGCAGTATCCCCTGGATCATAACTTTGGCATTCCCGGCCCGTTTGGACATGCCAACCGACTCACCTCGTGCAAATATTTTCCAATGCAATCGCAACTCTGTGGGGGTGGCCTGGGAGCATTTTAAACATACTTTCTTATATTTTGAGAGCATTTTGGCAAAAATTAAGAACTGTACAGGAATGGAGTGCTGATAAAAGGGTAGTGTTTATTGGGAGGGTTGTCTCAAAATCAGCTCCCCAAAAACTCGAAAATGTCACTGTGCAGCCCAGATGGACAACTTTGCCCATAACCCCCCAAAATATCTTTCAAGCTTAGTGCTAAGGACATGCTCTGAAGTCCCAATATCATTACACATAAAGAATTCCATCTGCAATGTGCCTGAGAGTTGAGGCTGAGAGGGAGGATACCAATACCCATTGCACAGCTCTCATAGTGAACAAGGCTGAAACCCACTTTGTCAAACATCAAAGAGGGCATATGTTTACCCCTCAGCCAGACCTGGAGTTGCAGGCAATCTTAAGTACACCTTGAGAAGGGAAAGTAGCTGGGATGGTGGCTTTACCGGCAGGAAAGCCCAGCCAGAAACACCAAATCTCCACCCAAACTTTGCTAAGCATGTTCCAAATGCAAGTAACAGTGGTGTCTCAATAATGAAAGGCATTGTTTTGTGGAATTCAATCACCTGTAAAGGAGAAAGATGGGTAGTGGTGCATAGACATAGGGTGGGTTGCCAGTTCAGAGAGCGAATTTTGGTGGGGCAGTAAGACCTACAAAGTCACATCACATATAATTTCCAATTCACTTTCACAGAAAGTTTTATTTGCTACTAAAGAAGACTTGATAAATAGGATGGCCTCTGATGAGCATTTTTGGAGGTGTGGAGAGGTGGTTGCGTTGGCTGGGAACTGTTACGATCCAGGGGATACCAGTGGGATGGACACTCTATTTTGATGATATTCTGTTGTTTTCGGATTCTGCCACAAAGTTAGAGGTCGATTAGGCAATGACGTGTGCAGAAGATCACTCCCAGTGCTTCGAGTGTGCTGGATTCACAATATGTATGTAGTCAGTGTAAGAGGAGAGGGAAAATGTGGGTTTACAAGCAAGAGATTCAACAGGGAGAAAGAATGATAAAGGTACGATAAAGATTCAGATGTAATCTAATCGATTCCAGTTCTTGTCAATGCCAAGATTGCTAGTGAACGGGTCTTAAATACTCACTCACATCAAGATGTTGCACATAACATCTTGTATACACCGCATCATTTAATCACAAACTTATTATAAGTCTCAATGCTACAATGTTGACTTAACATAAATATTGGGGTTCAAAGCAGGGCATAAAAACGATATGAACACATCATGGGGCTTCATCTGACAGCGGAAAGACAACTACCAGAATGCAGTTCCGGTCGATTGAGGTGCTGCAAGTATCGAATCAGCATGCAGGATTCAATCTAATGCAATGACTGGGATTGCAGGCCCGTCTTACTGTGACAGTTAGTTGTACTTACAGAAACTGGGTGGTCTTAACTTGAGCTTTTATCACGAGTTGTTCTTGATGCACTCTGAGGACTGGACGCTGGAGGAAATCAGATATCGTCTATATATGATTTGTCATCAACTTCAGGCAGGAGCTAGCTGGTAACCAATTGAGTCGCTGAGCAGAGACTGGCATTCAGATTTTATATCTTTGAGCTCTCTTGATGGAAATCAATTCACATAATCTATTTTATGATACCAGTTTTTGGCAGCCCAAACATACAAGTTAGTCAAAATGTAGTGAAGTCTGCATTAGAAGCATTGTGAATTTAAGCCTTTTTGAGGAGGTGTGGTATACAGGTGAGCGGGAGTTGCCAGTTATATCCAGAGTTGCTGAGCAGAAGCTGGTTTTTGGGATCAGCTCTCGCAAGCTGCAGCTCGATTTTGGAGCTCGAATGAAATCAGCTATATCGGAATCTTGGAAATGTAGAGGTCCGAACATACATCTTAGTCAAAATCCAGTTAATTGTGGTTACTTATTGCCTAGGGCTGTGTATCTACGGTAAGTGTGTGTGGGACACCTTCCTCCAACGGATGAATTGACATGCAGCATGCCCGTTATCGCCTTTTAGCAGCGGCCTTCGAATACAGATCAAGCATAGATTCAGATATCAGCAGGGGTCGAGTGGGATGAGCCACGCCTGCACCTAAATGATTAGTGTCTGAAAGATGGACACTCGGTGTGTGCTGGCAGTTACAGATTCAAAGCATTCATGAAGGAAGCAAATATGCTTGGAATAGGGCAAAATAAATCACTCAAGTGTAATGCGAAGCGGGTATACATGGTTCAGAGGCTTGGCTGGAGTGGGATCGCATGTTAATAATGAGTGGGGGCTTGTTGAAATTGGCAGTTGAATTGAATATGTGTGCGGTGTCAAATCTATAGTGTGCCTGAATTTGATTACTGAGTGAGGAAATACTCAGCTATATTCTTCGGGTAGGCCTTGAAAAAGCGAACCTTGTCTCAGAATACGATACAACCACTCGATATCGCTTAAACTGTCTTTCTATCCCTGGATGATTAGCAATATACTGTGCTGGATCTGTCTCAGGAAAGTGGAGAAGTTGATAGCGATTGTCTTTTGCAATTGACTGTAAATGATTCAGCATTGTTGATTCAGTGAATATACCAAAGGCTTTCGCAATTCTAGTGTCCAGTGCGCCTGAAATAGACACGTAATATATAATTTGAATCACAAATGGAGGTTAAGGCGCACCTGAAAACTCGAATCCCATTCGCTGATGTAGGTAGCAGAATTCCCCATGGGCAATATATAATGAGCAGTTTCTGCAGCATCGACAGATTCTCAACAAGAGAAATATTTTGCACTCCCAAATTTGACTCAGTCGACCATTAAACCAGTCCACCTGCTTTTCATCACATATTCGATCATCGAAATGACACTTTGGTTCAGCCTACCAGATATCTCTTGATCATTGACTTTATCTCATATTCATTACAATAATCAACTAACACGAAAACCAATCGAACTCTAACCAATACTCCTGGACTCCTCCCCAGCGCCTGATGCTCCATACCATTTGCCTATTTTGCATCAGTTGGTGAAATTGTGTTGTTTGAATGTTTAAAGAGGTATACCTTGCTTACACTGCTCTGATAATTATCATTCATCCTCACCATCTTACGGCACGAAGTCTCCATGCTCTGTAAGCTGTTTCATATGGTCCCCCGGTCACTCCAGAATGCAGTATATCATCACAGGCGTGATGTTCGGTCGACTCATCAGGCCATGCAGGACTCTCATTTGGGCCACTCCTGAGAGCTGGTGGAGATCACTTGCTCTGTTATCATAACCACCCGGTCCAGTGCTCAATAGTCATGTATGTGGAACTCTGTTTTGCCCTAGTCTGAAAACCTGTGCAAAGGCCAGGTGCTGCTCATTCAATACCCAGCACCTCTGAGTTATTACCGCATGGTTTGCTGTGGTGAGATTTTGGCTCATCCCACCCACTTTAGGTGTAGATATGAATACAGAGGGACTTGGCGAATCTTGGAATTTAAGCTGCATTTCTGTCGACTCATCATTGCCCATTTCTGCATGCATGTAGAAAACATCCAAATGATCCGCAAAAAAACTTGGTGAGCCACCACTTCAACTGACAAGGTTGGCCAGGAAGAGAACAAAATAGCACCGCCTTGTGAGGAGGAGGTGTATGAGGCAAGGAGCTTTGAAATATTTCAGGTTTGTGCAGAAGCGCCTCATTGGATGGTTCATCTGAGTCTGGTTTGGGATACTAAGCAGGTGCACTGACAAGCATTTTCAGAAATGCGTCTCTCAGCCATCGGAAAATGGGAAAATCCACCTATGTATAGTACGGCCATTCATTGTACCATTGTCTAGAGATGTCATACCGATCTTCGGTGTCTCCCACTACCAATGAGAAACATGCCAGCCGCAATCTATGTGCCCTCCACGCTCCTGAAGCATCTTCTAATGTGTATCTTTTCACCAGGGATTTTAGTTTAGCTTGCTCTTCCTCAGTCCATTCAAGATCAACAAGGTGTGCATTCTTCTTCGGGATCCGAACAAGTGGTTTCCCATGCGTGCTTTTCGATTCTGAATATCTTCTTTTTGTCCAGGGCTTTGCAATTTGGATCATCCGGTGTGCCGCATCCTGTTGAGCGTCCTGGTCTTCAGTCCGGATGGCATGTATCAAACTCTTTAGAGTGGAATACAGTGCCTCGGTGCTGTGCTCTTCCATCACAGTCCTATGCTGTGCATCTTCAGTCGTATCTGAAAACAGTAACATCGTCTGAAAACACCAGTTATAGAGCGAATGGAATCCTGGCATTGCAGTGACTTGAAGTTTCAATCCAATTCTCACATCCATCGCAATTCGCCATCCCACACCGTTTTTTGTCTTGTACCAATGAGACTCATCAAAAATTCCAAAACTGCATGAACAGTGTGAGAGTTGGCCATTGGTTGATGGTTTTGCTCTCGATGTTAAGGTATCATACGACACGATGTGGATATTCCATCGGTTTTCCGGCTCGTCAATACTGGTGTTCAGATCCTTATGTGTCAGATCAGCATTTTCAGGGTGCAAGAGGTTAAGCAGTTTGAAATCTGTTCCATATGTCATCTCGTCAATGGAACTTTTGAACATATCTTTCACTCCGGGCATTGATACCACCAGGATTGGTTCAAAGGCTGATGTTAGCGCTGGATGGCCCTGCGGTGGAGTTGACTGGATCTCTGAAAGGCTGCGGGGCACAAAATTGTATCTCCGCAACGGATACCACTCCCGTTTGTTGCCAATAATCCTGGGAAAGTCGTTCTGTGCCTGATTATCTCTCTCTTCAAGGGTATTCGCCTACGAAATCGACAGCAGTAACCCCATTACAACTTCTTAATTCGGCAATCTGGATATCATTGTCGGTGCCACTGAGGTGAAAGTTTTGCCAAGACCCATTTCGTCCGCCACCAGTACTACTAGTATATCAGTATCCGAGTCCCACCTTCTCACAATGAACCGTATGCCCCAAAGGTGGTATGCCAGAAACTTCGTTCCGGGCAGGCCTGGAATTGAATAGTTGTGGCCTGGAACATGGTCATCGATTGATTGGCCAATCGGATGGGCATTCAGCAACCTTACTGGGTCAGCAAGACACTCGTGTTCAAATGCGTTGTTGATTGTGTCGAGAACAGTATTCACTACTGATCTGGTATTTTCTGGATCGAGCTCCTTGTCGCCATCCACATGCTACTGAACCTCTCCAGCACCTTGGCCGGTCTTTTTTTTATCCCCATGATCTCTTTCAGTTGCCCTGAGGTAGGTTGGGCTGATAACCTCATACTCCGGCACTTCTGAAATTCATCGCGATGTTAGGTATTTCACAGGCAAGCATTTGAACCCAATAAATATGTGGAATATAATCAATTCTATTCACTCAATCAGAACTTACATTGATACTACTATCAGTCTGTTCCACACCAGCCTCCTCATCCACTACTCTTTCGTTTTCATTAAATGCCCCCGAAGTCTAGGAATACTGATTAGCAGGGTGGCTTCACTCCCTCTAAACTGGCTAGGAGGGATTACCTTGGCCGGTCTCATTACGTACTCCGCAATATCCTTCCCTGTAGCTGCCTTCGTTTCTACCAAAAATATTTTCACATTGTGTCCCAGTTTCAACTTGGAGGTATTGGAAAGGGAACAGTTGTATGAAATCGGACCATAGGGAGCATCATTCATCCTTTGCCCCGGTGCGTATAATCTCATATTCTCTTTGTTCAATTCTTCCTGCGTCAAGTTGCATTTGTATATCACAGTCAGACAGTATGGTTCATTTGGGCCACAATTTCGTTCGATGAACTCAACCAGCTCTTCCCGGTATCTCCCATCAATATACGAAGCTTGGAGTTGCATGCTGGATATCTAGTCATTGTTTCTGTTCGGCACTTGATGAATAACAACCATGAATGTTGTATTTGGCAACTCTGGGAGATTACCTCTCGCTTGTTTGCCAGTGCGATCTCCCAAATCAGTTGCCAGTCGCTTGTTGCCTCGCCTTCCCTTCGTCCTCACCTCCAGAACCTGGCTGGCACATCTCTTCAGACACATTTGAACCCACTGTCACCGAATCCATTCCGCATTATCAAAATTATCCAAAGGTAGCCAGGTCTTGAAAGTCTCCAAAAAATCTGCAACCACAGTTTCCCTGTGCAGGGGTCCATCTCGCAGCTGTTTCAAACGGTTCTCTCCCTGGATATATGAACAATGCTTCTTCTCCAGAAACGCAGCCACCCATACATTCTTCCACTTGTTGATGGCACCAAAGATGGGGTGCCCCATTCTTTTGGCAAATTGCTTCAAGGAGAATTCCGTTGGCATTAGGTTGATTGGAGTTTTGCCTTCCGCCTGGCCCAAGACCGACGAATTGTCGCTCTTATAATCCGCGTTGTATTTGTTATAGGAAATATCTAGTAATGGAGGCAAATCCCTAATCCCTACAACATCTCTTCTCTGCCGTTCCGCAGCCGGCTGAAATGATTTCGTTGGGAGGCTAATGGTAGGGTACCCATGTGCGTTGGGAAGTTGTCCTTGTGCAGTAGAGGAGGACGATGTTGGCCGAATAAGTGGAGTGTATTGAGGCCGTGCTGGAGCCAGTCGAAGTGCGCCAGGAGATGACGGCCTATGTCCTGTGAATTGCTGAGGGGGGAACATTTGAGATCCACCATAACCTCCTTGGGGGAAATCATATGCTTGTGACGATGTCCCATAACTCGGATATCCTTGGGTTGCACCAGTGCTCGGTTGGGAGCTTGGTGTCATGTTGAATGGGGAATGGTGGTAAACTGGGCAGCTCCTGGAAATGGTGGCTGCGAAGGCAGGTAACTATACCGTGATGGAGGATGAATTTGATTTCTGGGTTGCCCAAATTGAGTGTCTTTGCTCGGTGTATTTCCAGCATTATTATCTGATGCTTCCACATTGTCATCTGGGCGTTGTTGTGAGCCAATCAGCCCACCAGTTGGAGCCGTATTGGTTGTCTTTGGTGGAGATTAGTTTGTGGACAACTTATGTGAACACAAAGACAGTAGTAAACAAACTATCAATTCAATTGGTGATTTCGAATGCAGCGGAGTATAGTTGAAAATATTGAAGGTAGCAGTGACCTTTGGCGGAATGAAAGCCTCTCATATCCATCTTCTTTGTCACAGACTGGTGTTTCACTGCACTTTTGATCCCATGAAACCTGGCTGAGAAAAAGAAATCATAGTCACACACATCCTGCCTTTCTTTGTTATATGCTCGAATTCATATCGTAGGATCTTGGATAGAAGCTTACCTTTGTTCAGTTGGTGACAGTAAACATCATGGAAGGGATTCGACATGATATCGCTACGAACCCAATATTTACTATATCCGGTTGGAAGGTTAGCACAACTAGGCATTTCACAATCAAAACATGGGTGTACGACCTGCACCTCATTCAATATGAGGCCTTGTTAGTCGAGCACCAACAGTGATTGCTTCTATTTGAGCACCTTGTGTAAACTTGATTGTCTTCCCATGATCCACCCACCGGTTAATGATCGGTACTGAAGAAAACATCTTACCAACGTATCGCTCTCAATTCTCGACGATCATTGAGCGGACACTCAGCCGGCTAGGAAACTTACCTATTTCATTGGATTGAACTGATGCTATCTGCTTTATGAGGCTCGAGCATAGACATAATCTGCACAATGCCGCAATCTCGTAGTATATGATAAAGCCACTCATAGTAGTAGCACCTGATGACCTGTATTAAAAGTTGATCACAATGATGACAAAAGAAACTTTCTCTGCAGACGATTTTCAGTAGATAATGTACAGCATGATTGTGCGGGATTCAAAAGATTTTATCCTAGTTTGTGAAGAAAACTGAATGTGAGGTGACGTTGTGTTACCCCTCCTCTATATTTGGTGGGGTGTAATGTGGCTTTGAAAGTGATACGGTAACCTGTGTTAGCTCCCTTTCAAACAAATATCCATGAGGTTCAAATCCAGCAACAAGCCATACCTCTTAAAACATTATCGAAATTCATTACAACAGTGACCATATCACAACGATGGCTAAACCTTGCCGGAAACATATTAAATGCTATAACTGTAAAATGAAATTTTGCAACGAGAACCAACTGGAAGCTCAACATCAACAATATCACCTGACATTGACGAATGATGGGTTATTTCGGAATAGGATTCTACCACCTGCCGGTTTCCCTCACCCTGAGCTATCATGGTTTGACTACAGTAGGTGCACCTGAATGGCCATCAACATGCTGTCAATTCATGATCTACTGATAGAAAACGTACCAGGTGCACCACCACCTGAAGATATTCTCAACGAAGAACCTATAGACCCTCAGCAGCCTGATCTCCCCTGTACTGCTGATCCAACAAAGACAAAGGCTTATAGGCAGGTCATTGGAGTGCAAAAAATGGGGGGGAATGTGTATGGCGAAGCAACTGGATTGTACAACAAGCATTGAAAGAACTCAGAACGATGGAATCCATGGCATCCATTTCGGTCCGCACACAACATTCAGCAGGTCCCATCATTTACCCAGCAAACCAAAGCATGGATAGTGCATCATCTCAGGAGTGGACTGGACGACTAAAAAATCGAATCATTCCAATCACCAGATGCCCTGCAAAAGCTCCTGTCCGAACTCTATTTCGGGCTCGGCAATGATATTTGGATGGAAGATAACTCACATATCTTCAGAACATTATACTACAGGGATATTTTCAATTGCATTCAGTTCCTACTAGCACATCTCCCATTTCAGGCACACCTCGATTTTGAACCGGTGCATCTTGCTGACTGAGCATCGTCGAATCTACAGCAAAATAAATACCGGTGACCGGTGGTGGGATAAACAGGATCAACTTCATGCCAGAGCGACGATTGTTCCAGTCATATGTGCATCCGATACAACTCACATGATCGATATTTCGGGCGATCAGCATGCCTGGCCACTGTATGTCACGATTGGTCATATTTGAAAAGATATCCACCAGAGACCTAAACAGAGCGTCTGGATTTTGATCAGACTCATTCCATATTCCCCGACAGGTGCCAAAAATATTGACGAAGCATGGCATTCTGCAGTTGGCACTGAGCTGTCTCAACTTAGGTATCTTGACATCACTGGCCCTTGATTGAAATCGGATTGGGTAGATGGATTCCAGCGACAATGTTACCCTCTGGTGGCTGCCTGGGTCGGGAATCATCCCGAACAAGTTATGGTTGCTCAAGTCACATATGGCTCATTCCCAATATGTCCAATTTCTAAAGGTACGCCAATGGGGCATTCAACTTTTTGACCACTCAATAACTGAAGAGACCAGCATATTTACTCAGAACTGCTGGAGAACAATAATATTGGTGCTCTGCACACTGTCGGTGTCCGCCCAATCCATAACCTATTCTGGCGATACCCTCTTGGCAATGTCTATCGCCTTTGGCAGCCTGATGAATTGCATCAGCTGCTCCTGGGTTTAGTCAAAGACTGATTGTACTGGCAGCTCAAATATCTGAATGCTAGATATGTCAAGGATCAATTTGACAATCGATTCACATTGGTGCCACGATATCCCGGCCTCCAGTACTTCTCCAAACCAATCAATTTATTGATAAGTGGCACCTAGCAAGGTACAGAGATCCCTGGAATGATCAGAACACTGGCAGTGAATTGCGCTCAAATTCTTGTCTGCTTTAAGAATGACAGGAAAACTGTGGCGGAAACAGCCTCCCATGAACTGGTGATGGGAGCAGTGCGGGCATTATGTGAAATCTGTCTACTTGTCAGCCAACAAAATCACTCGGATGTATCCCTCAAAGCAGTAGAAGATGCAGTGAAGCGTTTTTACCAGAAGAAGGGTATTTGTCGAGAACAGAAAATGTCGAAGTCTGCAAAGGCTAAAGTGGATGACCTGTTGGTAACAGAATCCCATCAGTTACACGCACGAAAGATTCATAAGATTCGTACAGCAATAGAGGCCCTTGTATATGGGGTTGAAAGGTTTCCACCACAAAACACACACAACTTCAGGTGTGCCTGGATAGATCCCGACAAGCGGCAACTACTTGGTCAGTTGCTGATCTTCTGAAAGCAATTGAGCGATTGGAGTTAGAAATCTATCAAGTGGCAATAGTTAAACACAAGCTTCTTGATAAATTATTCCAACATCATGAGCGACAACTACTTCAGGAAGTCAGGACTAAGGCAACCAGTCCCAGAAGCTTGTTCACCACAGCACTTGTGCTAAGGAAAGCTGCTGCTGTAGACTAGGCTTACAGGGCGGCAAACATGACCACCAGCAAGCAATTGCAATTTCCGATCTGCCTCTCTGATGCTGAGACAGAAGCCACTACCTTCAGCTTGGCTGATATGGAGCGTGTCACTAACCAGCTGGGGAGAGAGATTTATGGCATCACCTCGAATGAACAGAAGCGGTTCAAGAAGGAATTCTCCATCGGCTTAATTCACTTTGAAGCTTGGTGGGAGACAGTCGGCATTCAAGCGCTCCGGAAAACCATTGAACAAGGACTGATACATTTTGATATCGAATAATGCATCTGGTGAGCCATATATCAAAGTCAATATGGCGAATGGATTCCGGTGACAATTTCACCACTGATATTTCCAGAAGGCTACACCTCGCCAACATGAAAGAGGCATATCGGTCTAGCAACAAGCTGAATTACATTCGACAGACACTCAAGCACAATGATTGGTGTACTCAGCTTCACTACATGGAGGAGACATTGCCATATCTTGTACTTCAAGGCTGGTATGAGATTGACTCTGCAAAAGATTTCAACCTACTGTCCGGTACCGATAAATGACGAAGTATACACTCATCCCATCTGTTATGTGTTCAAACAATTCTGAACGAGCCCATTATCCACCCTGTATCACAGCAGCTATATCATATGAGAGAAACACATGTCCATGGAGTGTGCAGAAGTATCAAATTAACCTCACTCAGAGATGGATCAGAAGAGATCAGAATTCCCGACTTTGGACAGCAATTCCAGCTGCAAATTGAAGAGGACAGGGGACATGAAGTTAGTGGACTTGTGCTCAGATATAATTAGAATGTACTCATAGACATTATCATTATTCAACTCCAGTATGGGCTGTTGTATTACCGTCAACCATTTCACTGCCCTACATCTGTTGAGCGTCTGGGACTTGATTGCAAGGTAGAATATACCAATGCCAACCCAGGGATCATGCCTGAAGCTCATAACATCTGGGTCCAGTATATGCAAAGTGAAGAGAATGACGTTCATAACACTTTTCACAGACGAATTCCTTCTTTTCGGGTATTTTACTTCAGCTGGACTGCCACAAATCAGATCTTCCAATTTCAGAAGTGCCTGCCTGCCGGGAAAGCAATATCGACATTTTCTAATAGGTTCAAGAAGACTCAGCAATGGGTATCATGTCCTCAAGTTCAAGAATAGATGGTGGTGATTCCAACAAAGTTCAAAGATCTTCATAGTTGGGCTGATTGAATTGACAGGATCATCCTGTTTGTCGAATAGACTAATAAGATGCATATTGTACCCATCGGAGCAATATTTGAGCCAGCACATTCGGTGCGGGAAAATGCTGCTGCGGAGAGCATCGATAGCATATGGCTTGTAAATAATCATGTTGATTTAGATACCTACTGGACTGTATATTAATTAGATTAGAATGCCTGATTCAGGTGTGTAGCTGTGGGATAAGTTTATCGAATTGTACTATTCCATATAGACATTGTAATTTATCACTCTCCCGGTGAGTCTGGCTTCAAGGTGCACTGGACTCGTCTTGTAGACAAGTGTCATAGTCCCAGCAACTCAAGAAGTTTACCAACTTAAAAGCATGATTTTATAGCATTCTGAACACGACTTCATACTCTTTAGAATATTCTTGTATTCTGTTTGGCTACATCATGGGCGTTGAGGAGAACCTGAGACTACTCTCAGAGCACCTGAGAAGCACATCATTTAGCATTCAGCCTGTTTGGGAGCGTCTGGGAGCTTCTGGAATAATCTGTATTGTTATTCAGAATAGCTGAGTCATTGAATTATCACTTCCGAACCATTTTACATTCTGCTGATGTCCTCCAGCCTGTCAGCTTCCACCTTCCATTCTGTAACCTTGTTGTCGGATCCAGTGGTGTGATTGTTGGCCGGTATGGACCATTCTGTTATTGGGCAATTTCCCAGTGTCACCGCAATGACTGACTTGCCTTCATGATCTTCTATTGTCCAATGGTGGGTGGCTCTACCATTATTGCCACATTGAAGACCATTTTTGTCAATCATATCTTCGCAGAAAAGAGCATTTCGCTGCAGGTGGCATCTTGAGTGCGATTGTATGGTATGGGCATTGAAGTACCCAGGGAGGACAGTGCTACACGGGCAAATGACTCTCTGCTAGTTTAACTTTCGTGCTGGTGTTTCTCCTGATTGAGTGTTTATATGATTGTAATCAGTGATGATTCTGGTTATCATCTCCCCTCTTGTCGGGATATCAGTAGCAATGACATCGTCATTACTACCTCTGCCATAATGAGTCCACTCATCAATCACCAGGCTGCTCCATCCCCTTATTGCTGTCCAAACACTTTTTCCATTTCCTATTTTGTCTGTGGAATGGCTGATCCCATATCATGATTTTTCTCTCGGTGGCACTTGTGAGCATGCTACATCCACCCTTTGTTTGACTCCCATCACTCGAGCTGCAATGGTTCAGTTGGTTGACCCTGCGCAGTTTTGGTGGAATACTCTAAACTTTGGTAGCCAGTACTCCTGCTTCAGTCTCAGTCTCAGTATCCGTCGCTGGAGTAGTCACAATCTCGGTTTCGATCATCATGCAGTCTCTTGCCTCCTCAATTCTCCCTTCCTGCTCCTCCTCCGCCATCATCTCTTTCATATTTCCCCTATCTGCCACTACTGCTTCCATGGGTATACAACCAAGCACCACTGTGTTCGTCCCCATGGCCATGTGCATTGCTTCGGTCGTGGTAGCTCGTGCTGCTGTTCCCGTTTCTCTGCCCTGCTGTCCCACATTGGTGGCTTTGTACCTCTTTTTGCACCTGCTGCTGAAGATAATAAGATTTCGGTTGAAATTGGGGCATTTCTTCAGTGTGTGGCCGCAGAGTGATCCCTGCTTTGCCATACACCCCAATGCATTGCATTTGTAGTCGCTTCTCCGGTGATAGCCTGAGTAGTTGCTGCACTTGGGGTTGCTGCCACAGTTGTTCTGGATGTGGCCACATACATTGCAGAGCTCACACCTGCTGTCAGGGCCCATGTTCGTTAACACCTCCACTCGTTACCACTCTCCCGTCACCATAATGCCTTCCTTGATCAAGCGCTGGGCCACTTTGCATCTCTGTATGACAAAAACTACCCATGATATGGTAATTTCTCCATTCTGCCACCTCTTTCTCATGGTGCCGGGGCTCGCTAGCCAGTGCACTGGGGTGGTGATGGCTATGCCCACGCTGCCCAGGTCAAATTCCTCTCGCATCTTCTGCCAGCCGCCTGTGCCTTTTGCTTTGTACCGGACGAAAGGTACAGAATGGATCATTACCCTTTCCAAAGTCGCGTTATCTTTGACATCAATGACACCTTTGTCGACAGTTCTCACTACTGTGATGATGATGATGTCACAGTTTGGCAGAGCCATCTCTGCTGTCGCAGTCTGATACCTGACTGCCATGATCGGGCCCTTGGCATTTCTCCTTGCATTCCAGATACTAAAGTCGGCTGGGGCTTTGTTGTCGAAATGCGCTCTGTTGAAGGCTGACACAATGTCTGGGACCATCATATTGGGGCGTGGAACACTCTTGTCTCGCCCTCGAGTACAGTGTTTGTGTGCCATGCATGACACAGTCGTGGGGACAGGGCTTTGGAGGCCGGGTGCCCTCCGACTGTGGGTTTGGGTTGGTAGTTGGACTGTCTCACATATTCTGGCCAGAGTGCATCAGCAACAAACCTAGTTTCCGTCTGGAACACCCGGGTGTTCTGGACGGCTCTGACAGCTCTGACGGAACCTTGTACCCTCTGATGGATAATTACATGCTTCCCGTCGCTCAGGCGACGGGTCGCGTTGCACAGCAGAACACCTGGGACCACCGGCGACACACCTGTGAGCATCTGGGAGCACCTCGAATCACAGTAGAGCATTGTGGGAAAAACCACATCTTCTTCGGGAACACTGCTATTGCACCTGGAACTCATAGCTACTACTAATCATGCAACGATTTTTAAAACTCATGTATTCAGGTTGTATTCTCATCTATGTATCTATGTATCTATATAGCTACCAATCTACAACTCAGAGATACACTCCGAGGCCGTGATCGAGCGAGTTTGGAGATGC